>Ga0209725_1000002_pt1 | contig 381455 bp, 432 predicted proteins | sample I18A1metaG_FD_184145 | JGI IMG/M metagenome (GOLD analysis project Ga0209725, IMG submission 184145) | Lake sediment bacterial and archeal communities from Gulf of Boni, Indonesia to study Microbial Dark Matter (Phase II) - ​I18A1 metaG... | ecosystem: Environmental > Aquatic > Freshwater >...
GATATAATCCGGGGCATCTAATTTCAATAGCACATAAAGCGATACTTAGAAATAAGAGAGATGGTAAACGACTCCTCAAAAAATTGAAGCCCGAAGCTTAACTAAGTGATTTGAATGCGTATGCCTGTATCTTCGGTGCTTGCAATAATTCTAAACAACAAACATGAGATTCTTTTTGTAAGGCAGAAAACTGGGCCGTTTAAGGGTTGGTGGTTGTTGCCTGGTGGCAAAGTGGAGTTCGGCGAAACAATAAAAGACGCACTCATTCGGGAGGTTAAGGAAGAAACAGGCTTGTTGGTGAGAGTATCTAATCTTCTGGGGGCATTCGATGTGATTGATGTTGAGCAAAATTTACATTTTATACATATCGTTTTTCTCTGCGAGCCGGACGGTGGAAAATTGGGAACTGGTTCAGACGCCTTAGATGTAGAATGGTTCAACCCAAACACGCTGGACAAAGTCCAAACAGACCTAAGAAGGATTCTGAAAGCAACTGGCTTAATCAGAGACTAAAAGGAAAAGAGAATTAAGGGTTACCTCTATACAGAAGCTTTGAATATTGCGGACAAAATAAAGAAAAATGCCTTTAATTCTTATCTACAACATCATTGACATTTTAATAATTGTTTAGTTTAGGCTGGGAAGGAATTGCTTAAGGAAGCTTGGACGCTTGCTATTGAAGCACTAAGCTGGATGGAAATGCAAAGGCTAAGTGAGCGCCTAGCCTTGGCGAGGACGGTTAAACAACTTGGCATAAGCGACGCTGATGCTGTAAGGCTTGCTCATAGGCTTGTGTGCGAAACTGCTAGGCGGCGAAACTTCATAGACGCCTTCATAAACAATGCGTTAAAACCGGAATCTATAAACGAGTTTAATCTCGGCGTTCAAGCGTTTTTACGGCTTTATGTTTACCAGACGCGAATAGCTAAAGACTGGTCTAAAATCGACATTGAAGAAGCCGAAAGTATAGCCAAACTGGCCCGCTCCATCCTAGGATGGAAAACTCTTCGAAAAGTTGAGCATGTGTTAGGCGTGTTGTTAATGCAAAAGCCAACATCAATCCTAGAAGGCATAAGCGACGAAGAAAGGATAGGGCTTTTAACCTTTCATCCAACATGGTTCGTGAGATATTGTTTTAGGGTTTTTGGTAGAAGCGAAGCCATAACCATGTTAGAAGCTGATGTGCAGCCGCCGCCAACCTACATAAGATTGAACACGCTTAGGGCTAGGGAAAACGTGATTTTAAAGAAACTTGTAGAGGAAGGCGTTAGAGTTGAGAGGGTTGAACAGTTAAGTTATGCTTACAAAGTTATAGGCGCAAAGCAGCCCTTAACCCGCACAGAAAGTTTCCGAGAAGGCTTGTTCTACATTCAAGACAAAGCAAGCTGTTTCGCGGCGGAAGCAGCAAACCCAAAACCTGGAATGACACTTTTAGACGTTTGTGCCGCGCCGGGAGCCAAAACCACTTATTTGGCACAGCTAATGCGGAACCGCGGCGTCATCTACTCTATGGATTATTCAAAGCGTAGAATGGTTGTCTGGAAGGATGAGGTTGCCCGCATGGGCGTTAAAAATGCTGTGCCAATAATCGCTGATTCATGCAACCCGTTACCTTTTAAAATAAAAGCAGACATCGTTGTCTTAGATCCGCCGTGCACGAGCACAGGCGCTTTTGGAAAGTTGCCTTCAGCTAAGTGGAGGCTTACGAGGCGTTCTGTTGATAAAATGGCTGAGATTCAATGGCAAATGATTAACAGTTGCGCTGAGAATGTGGAGCCCGGAGGCGCCCTAGTCTACTCTACATGTAGCATAACTGTTGAAGAGAACGAGATGCTTATTGAGCGTTTTCTGAAATGGCATTCAGAATTTTCGCTGGCTGAAATAACGCCAAAAATGGGTTTACAGGGTTTGAGAGGGATGGATAAATGTCAGAGGCTTTACCCGCATATTCACCAGTGTAATGGCTTCTTTATCGCAAAACTGTTAAGGAGCAAAATCTAAAGGGAAGCTAGGGTTTAGGCTTGAAACATTGTAAATTAATTGGAAAGATTGTAAAAGTTGAAGGGGAATGTGTTGCAGGGCATCGTGTTGGAGAGGAATTCGACTTAACGCTGTTCTCGGAGGAGGCAGATAAAATCCTTAGAACTCCTAATGTTTGCGGTTTCCTCTACAACGCCATCTTTCCCTACTTGGTTACCTTACAGTTTGAAGGAGCTTTTCCATGGGAAAAAAATAAGGACAAGTTTCTCGCAGGCTGCCCAGATAATTACAAGGTGGTAGTTGAAATCAGAAGGTTGTGAGCCCTACGCAAAAATGGTGGGTGTTTGACGCCCATGAAGGATGAGTTAGAAGGATTTCTTAGGAAGTTTGGTGTTTTTAAGGTGGGAGTTGCTGATCCCAAGCGAGGATTTGGAATGGCGAAGGAAGGTTGCCATCCAAGAGATATCATGGAGAATTGTAATTCAGTGGTTGTCTTTGCCTTTCATGTAGGTCTAGATTACTATGCTACTTTGGATTATTATCAGAAAGGAGAAGTTGAATCACGAGTGTTAAGCATTTATTGCGACTGGGTTTCTTCTCAGCTCATTCGCTTTCTTGAAGAAATGGGCTATAAGGCGATTGTTCCACACGGGTATAAAAATGAAAAGGAGAAGATTGCTCGCTTATCCATTAAGTTAGCTGCACATGAAGCGGGACTTGGGGTTTTTGGAAGACCAAGCATTTTGATAACACCTGAGTATGGGCCAAGGGTTAATCTTCGCGTAGTTCTCACAGACGCCCTAATACAGCCAGACAAACCCTTAAAAGACTTTAATCCCTGCCAAGAATGCGACACTTGCGTTAGGCTTTGCCCGGTAAACGCCATAAACAAAGAACAGCCGCCACCCACCGGATTTAACAGAAGCCGATGCCTCAAATTTGTATATCAAATCCGAGAGAAAACTGAAAGAAAAATAATGTACTGTGGTTACTGCTACAACTTTTGCCCCGTAGGAGAGACATCGGAGAAAACATTCCATTTGAGTAGATGGAGAACCCTCCTTGACTTAAACGAAAATGAAAGAAAAAAACTTTTACAAACTCTAAACATAAACAAGAGATGAGGAGACCGAGCAGCTCCATTTAACGAGATTTCCTTGATTTTTCCAAGTAGCATAAAATCTCAAAGATCACCTTTGCAGCTTGAATCGCTGATGCCCCCTGATCATAATTCGGCGCAACTTCAACAACATCAAAACCTATCACACGAGTGTCGCATATATCGCATAAAATATCAAGCAATGTGCGTGTTTCGAGACCTTCTGGTTCCGGGTTCTGCACAGCCGGAGCATACGCAGGGTCAAGAATGTCCATGTCGATGGATAAGTAAATGTTTTTGTATTTTGTAAGTTTTTCCTTCAACCTTTTTGCAATCTGTTCGATCCCTTCATTTCTGATTTGCTGTGCTGTGAAAAATTCTATTCCCACCTTTTTTGCATAAGCTAGTTCTTCTTTGCACACTGCTCTGGTGCCAACTTCGACTATTTTCGCTGGTTTTACCTCTTCGTTTATTCTTCGCATGAAGGTTGTGTGGGAAAGTTTAAGTCCCATAAACTCGTTGCGTAGGTCGAGGTGTGCATCAAAATTCACCAGAGCTGTTTTTGAGGATTTATCGCCTAGGCCTTTTGCTATGCCTAAGGTGATTGTGTGTTCTCCGCCGATTGTTACTGGCGTCTTTCCTGCATTTAAAATGTCTTTAACGACAAGCTCGATTTTTTCCAACGTCTTTTCTGTGTCGGTGGATATGTGTAAATCACCCAAATCATGCAAGCGTAAGTCTTCTACGTCCACGTCTGCGCGGAAACTGTAAGTTTCAATGTTAAGCGATGCTTGCCGAATCGCATTTGCGCCGAATCTCGCTCCAGTCCGATATGTGCTTGTGACATCGAAGGGAACACCAAAAATCACATAATCTGCCTTTTCGAACGCCTTTTGAAAACCGCTGAAAACGTTTGATTGCGATACAAAAAGTTCATGATGGCTCATTTGCTCTTCCTTCTTTAGTCTGCTTATTCTGCTGATGAGTTCTAAACTTTTTCGTTGGTGGCATCCAAAAGTTATTGGTTAATCTAGAACAGCGATGAGCTGGAAGGAAAACATTAAATTTATTAACGTTGGTGTCAATGCATTAAAGTTAAAAGGCGGTTCTTAAATGTCGCTTAAATCTAAACTCAAAATCGAAAGCATCGGAATGTTTACGGCTTTCGTTTTTTACGCAATTGTTGGGATAATCTTCTTTGCCGTATTGCCTATGGCCGATTTCCCCCCACACATTGGCATAATTGGCATATTAAGCCTAATAACCGCCTATGGCTTGATTAAAAAGAGGGTTTGGGCAATCTGGCTTGTCGTTGTGCTGTTCTTTGTTGCCACAACATTTTCGGCAGTCACGTCCTACTACGCTTTTGGAAGCGACCTGCTTCTTGGCATAAGCGCAATTGCGTACCTAATTTTAACGTGGATTTTCACAGCTTACATCGCTGCAAAAAGGAAAAACTTAGAAACATAAAGCTAGCTCTCTCCCCAACTCCTAAATAGTTGCACTGTAACCTCTTCATTAGTGTCAATAAACTGTTGATTTTCGGCAATTTCCACGAAACCATCAGCTCTTGCAAGGGTGGTTATAGCCCCAGAAAGCCCTATGGGAACAGGTTCAGCGATCAGCCGATTTGCGTCGTCATGCCTCAACTTGACCATGATAAATGTTCGTCTACCTTTAGCAGGAAACATCCTCATAGACGCGAAAGCCTTTACCCTCGAAGTTTTCTCCGCTTTTCTACCAGCCATTCGCAGAATAATTGGGTGTACGAGCAAGTGAAAGATTAGCAATGCGGATGTCGGATGTCCTGGAAGCGAAAAAACTGGTTTGCCATCTATTGACGCTATTGTCGTGGGTTTCCCTGGTTTAGTCGCAATTCCGCAGACAATCACTCCTGGTTTTCCCAGCAGATCTAACGTTTGGGGTATGATATCTTTCGGACCTACCGAAACCCCGCCTGAAGTTATAACTATGTCCGCAGATGTCAATGCCTGCTTTAACACTGTTTGCAGTTTATCCATGTCGTCTGGAAAAACGCCCAAATAGACTGGTTTTCCACCGCTTTCCAGCACCGCAGCGCTCAAACTGTAAGCATTTATGTCATAAATTTTTCCAAGAGGCAATTTTCTGCCTGGCTCGGTGACTTCTGCTCCTGTTGAAAGAACCGCCACACGTGGTGCAGCATAAACTTTCACCTTTGCTATGCCCAAGGCAGCTAGAACACCGATTTCCCGTGAACCTAACAATTGTCCAACTTTTAGAACGGCTTCGCCCTTTCTGATGTCTGCTCCAGCCTTCATAACATTTTCATCTCTGGCTACAGCACTGTAAACATAAAGTTCATCATTCTTTCTCTCAGTATGCTCAAACATAACGACGGCATCTGCACCTTCAGGCATTGGCGCTCCTGTGACGGTTTCAGCTGCTTTGCCATGATCAACTGATGCTTTTGGTGGTTCTCCAACGTTCACTGTTCCGCAAATCTTCAGTCTTACGGGCTTGTTTTCCTCTGCACCAAATGTGTCTTCAGCCCTCACAGCGTAACCATCCACGGTTGATCGATTGAAAGGCGGAATATCCAAAGTAGCAGTTATATCTTCTCCGAGAACGCGGTTATAGGCTTCCAAAAGCGGAATTTCCTTGACGCCTAAAGGTTTAGGTTTAAAATGTTGCCCAATAACTTGCTTTGCCTCGTCAAAAGTGAGGAGTTTTCTAAACATTTTCATCAGCCGCTTCTACATTATCAAACAAGTGAACCGAGACGGATTCGCCTTCTTCTAAACCCTCCCTATTTTCTGGGACAACAACGTAACCATTGGCTTTCGTCATAGTTGAGATTATGCCGGAACCTCTCGCGCTTACTGGTTCAGCGAAAAGCTCTCCGTTTTTCTGGAAAACCCTTACACGAACGAAGGTTTTTCTTCCAAGGGTTGCTGTGACTCTCCTTGTTATCTTGGCTTTAACAACAGGCCTAGACTCTTTTCGCTTTAATCCCAGCATCCTACATATTAGCGGTCTGGCGAAAACCTCGAACCCTATCATTGCCGCCACAGGATTACCAGAAAGAATTACTATCGGCTTTCCGGCAGCTACAGCAAGGGCTGTTGGCATGGCTGGCCGCATAGCTACACCATGAACAATAACGCCTGGTTTTCCGATTTTGTTAACAGCTTCTGGAACAAGGTCTGAAACTCCAACGCTCGTCCCGCCAGTGGTTATTATCGCATCAGCCTTTTCAAGCCCAAATTCTAATTTTTCAAAGATCTCATTTACGTCATCTCTTGCAATTCCCAAATCCAACGGCTCAGCTCCTAATTCACGGCATAAGGCTGAAAGAACAAGCGTATTAGCCTCAAAGATTTGGTCCTTCGATGGTTTACCGCCTATTTCTACTAGTTCGTTTCCAGTGGCTAAAATGGCAACTTTAGGCTTTTCAAAAACCTTAACTTTAGCCATCCCTAACGCAACCATCAATCCCAGATGGTGAGGTTTCAAGCGGGTCCCAGCCTCTATCGCAATCTCTCCCTTATGGATGTCTTCACCCTTTTTTGATACATTCTCGCCCGGCGTTAATGAAAGCCAAATTTCGACTTTTTCATTGTTAATTCGTTTAGTGTTTTCCAGCATTACAACAGCATCCGCACCTTTTGGGATGAGGTTTCCAGTCCAAACTTGTTTTGCCTGGTTGTCGCCTACTTCTTCATTATCAGTGATTTGAAGGATTTTTGGCTTAAATTGTGATGCCCCAAAAGTGTCTTCGGCTTTAACGGCGTATCCATCAACGGCTGACCTGTCAAACCTGGGTAAATCCTCTTCTGCAATGATATCTTCTGCTAAAACACGGTTTAGAGCCTCATGTAAAAGAATAGTAACAGTTTTCAACTGTTCAATCCTCAACCTGTCAAAGAATAGTTGCAATGCCTCCTCTATTGATGTGAGTTTTTGGAAACCTCTTAGCCTCACCAAAAAGGGACACCCATACATAGCACTATAAACTACATACAAAAAGATATCGCATTAAAGTCATCCAAAGCTTTATTTAATCATTAAACATTAATTATTGCCAAATTATATGGGGAAGATGCCCACATGAGCGAGAAGCTTAAAGACTTTAAGGTAGAAATATGGAGACACTTTAAAGATCAACAACATATATCTTTAGCAACCGAGGAAAACGACCAGCCTAGAGTTAGACCCGTAACCCTTGTCAATTTTGATCAACGATTTTGGGTTCTTACAGGAACAAATAATGCAAAGATCAGGCAAATACGCGAAAATCCAAAGATAGAATTTTGCCTACTACTTGAGGAAGGAGGACATCAAGGTTATATAAGAGCTGCTGGGTTTGCCAAAATTATTAAGGATGAGGAAACAAAGGTTAAAGTCGCCGATCACTGTGACTTTTTTTGTGAACACTGGAAAAGTCCTGAAGACCCAAATTATACTTTACTAGAATTAAAACTTAATGAAATCGAATATTTGAGACCTAATGAAGACATGGCAAGAAAATTTAAACTATGATATTACACAAGTTTGAGAATTGCATGTGATAAACTAGCTTTTAAGTTCTTTTTGTAGGATGCCCCGCATTTTTATCGCATCCACGTCTAGAATTGGGCTTTCGCTTATAATTACCGGCTTCAGCTTAAACTCAACTATAACCTTAGCAAGCATTTCAAAATCTGGACCATAATCTGCTTCGTCCATCGTATGATGACGCTTTTCGCCCTTATCTGTGAATTCAACCTTTGTAAAGTGGCAATGCATGTCTTTAAGGGCTTCTGTTCCAAGTCGCTTTTCAATCTCCTCAACAACTCTGCGGAAATCCTCAACCGTTTTGAAACGCCCCCTGTCCCGTGCATGTAAGTGCGCCCAATCGATTACCAGCTGTGTTTGTTCAACCGTTTCACATAAGCCTAAAACTTCATCTAGGCCGCCGAATTGGGAAGGCTTACCCATCGTTTCCGGACCAACTTTGACATTCTCTACTCCTAACGCACTCATAGCTTCAACAACATCTTTTAACGCTTCTAAACAGTTCACGAAAACCTCTTTTTGCGGTCTTTTACCATAAAATCCTGGATGAAAAACCACAACGTACGCTTCCATCCACCCTGCTGCGGTTGCACATGCGATTAGGCGTTGTTTGCTCGCTTCTATAACCTCTTTTCCGCCACAGAGGTTTATGAAGTAGGAGCCGTGAAGACTGAGCAAAACATCATTTTGTCTAGCTTCTAGACCTAGTTTTTCAGCATCTTCCTTCTTTATTTGCGGTTTTGCACCCCATCGAACAGCCTGATACTCAAAAGCATCAAGTCCTTCTTCCCTTAAAAGTCTAGGGACATCCGCTAAACTTGCTTTCATAGCCTTAAATGTTAGAGGAACCCCAGCTGGACCAAATCTGGGATGGTCAGCCATTAAACTCCCTTTTTCTATTTTCTTCTTGTCTTCTTGTATCTGTAACCTTTTCGTCTAAACTCTCCATAAAACAGAGTCGCCAGAGCAGAAACCCAAGCTGCAACATTTTGAAAAACCAGGTATTTTCCAGCGTTGTCTAAATCAGCCAAAGGCTTGATCATCAATCCAAGGGTGAGAACAAAATCTCTAAAGCCTGGTGCAGCTGCAAGAAGCGCGTTGTTTATGGCTGAGAAAATCCCGCCGAGGGGCGCAAAGAACTGTGCGGTGCCTTTAACAAAGTTAAGTAGTGAAGGATTATTTTCGTAGGCGCCAGCTACGGTTCGGTAAATCAGATTAGGATATGTTAGAAGAGATGCTAAAATTACAAACACCCAAAAAACCAACAGCACTGTTAAAGCACTTTTTATTGTGGCCCTTGCGAAGTGTATCTTTTTCCATACATACGCTATGCCTTTAACTTTTAATAGCCCTGCCCTTATCCTTCCAACAAATTTCCTTAAAGCCCTCAATTTCTTCTTCTGCTCACGTTTAGCAGCAGTTACAGCTCTCCATTTCGGCGTTTCAGTTGGTTTTACAGCAGCGTACCTCGTTAAGCATGTCCAACTAAACACAAGTGAAACTATAACAGCTGCCGGGACTAGGTGGAATAGCGGACTGATGGCTACTGTGAAAGCCCATTCGGTTCCTGGAAATTTAAAACTCCATTGCAATTGTGCCTTATCTCTTACACCCAAGTTTATTGCGTAAAGAACAACAATATACTCAGCTAATACTGTTATTATTAGGAAAAGAATTATTGCGGTTACTCCTTTCAATGTTGTCCATCGGATAACTAGGCGTTTTTGAGGACTTTGAGTCGACATTCAGCTCGTTCCTTTTGCATCTAAGTTGTGCTTGGAATATATGTGTTCTTATTAAAAAACGTGACTGTAGATGCTTGTGAAATGTATAACTGTTGGAGATAAAATATGCGAGTTTGAGATTAAGTCAAAATTTAGGAGACATTATGGGCATTTGCCTTTATCCTTATTACAATGGGAATTCGTGTCCGCACTTCGGGCATTTGGCCATTGTGCATTGCACGGAAGATGGGCATCCAGAACAGGCGAGTGCCCTGCCGTATGTTATGTCGAAGGCGAACCCGCATTTTGGACAATTCACCAAACGCTTTGATTGCGGACTCACTCTCGTCTACTCCTCTATAAGTTAACCATTCCAAGAAATTTTAAAAACCTTTCTCACAACTCTTACATAGCTTGATGCAAAATGTTAAAACGATAAATTTAACAATAATATAATGATTAAATTTAAAATAAAAAGAGCGTGAAATTTGGCTACATTAGGAATAGTTTGGGAAAGAGATGCAAAGGAAAGATAAAACAGAGCGCTTAGAACTCTACAAAGACCGCAATACCCAGGTTTTCCTAAGTAAATTTTTAAGCGGCGAAATTAGCGAACTTGAACCAGTTTATGACCCTAAGATTGGTTATCACTATCCAACGGTTGAAACAGTTGTTGGCGGCGCACAAGAAGTGGAAGCTTTCTTGAACAGGCTTTATGAGGCTAGGATACTGAAAAGAAAACTTTATGACAAAAATATTTATTGCCCAAAATGTGGCTCCGCAAACATTTCTATTCGTTATTGTTGTCCATACTGTAAATCTTTCAACATCCAAAAGAGCTCCTTAATTGAACATGTTAAATGCGGATACATGGATGTGGAGGAGAGCTTCCATAAAGGAGACAAGCTTATCTGTCCAAAGTGCAATGAGGAATTGAAAAAAATTGATGCTGATTATAGAAAAGCTGGGATATGGTGCACCTGCAAGGATTGCGCCAAAAGCTTTGACATCCCATTCTCAGAACATTTCTGCAGAGACTGCCATGGAAACTTCACCTTTGAAGACGCCATAATTCAAGACGTCTATTCTTACAGTCTAAGAGAAGAAGTGAAGGAAGAAGCTACCTTGGGCTGGGTTTTAGTTGCACCGATTCGGGAACTTCTTACAGAAAAAGGATTTCATGTTGAAAGTCCTGCTTTTGTTAAAGGCAAGTCTGGGGCAAATCACACTTTTGACATCGTAGCCTATAAAGGAGCGATGCGAAAATTGACGGTGATTGATTTAGCATCATCCACTGAAGAAGCAGTGTCCGAACAGCCAGTAATCGCTCTTTTCGCCAAGATATTTGATGTTTCGCCAGATAAAGCCTATTTAATTGCGATTCCAAAACTGAACGAAAACGGAAAGAAAATGGCGGAATTATATAACATTCAAATAGTAGAGGCAAAAAACCAGAAAGAAGCAATAGAAGTATTAAAAGATAAAATGCTTAAGAAACGTTAACAAATGAAAACAAAAAGGAGCATTTCCTCAGTTTAATAGTTCGTGAATACTGCTATGTTTCCCCTTTCGGTTACAACTTTAACCATAAAGTTTTCTGTTGGCAGATTTATGTCTCCTCTAATGTATGTTCCTTCTTCACCTGAATTCACGAATAAGTCGATGACGTAACGCTGGTGATTTGTCGAGTTGTTAATCCATAGGCCGACTAAATGAGAAGTTGAAGACCCCTTATTTTTGAAAGTGAAAATTCCTGATGAAAGCATAACTCTTGTTTGGTCAGCAGCTAGCAAACTGGGATCATCTATTCTCATCCTTGGAGCTGACCTTGTCCCAGCCGTTGTTACCTCAATGTAAAAATCGACCTCCAAATAATCTGTTTGGTCGACAACAGTATAGGCAGTCCATGCATATGTTGCATTAACTGTCTCCCAGATATCGAGGCCAGCCGCAACATTAAGACTACTTGCCACGTTAGTCGCGATATTTGCTCTAATAGTACCATTTAACTCTCTAATCAAAATATCAACGTCGGCGTGACAAACTGGAAGTGTAACCAGTCCAGCAGCAGTTCTGTAACGTTGCACCCGATAATACATAGTCCATGTTGAAGCTGGAATAGAGCTTATGCCTGCCAGAGGATACAAAACTCTAAAGCACAGATGTCTTCCCACAGTTTCAGGCACATCAAAGTTTGTGCCTTCACCATCTGCACTAACTAATCTAAACGTCCTATAATTTGCTGCCGCTATGGTTGTTATTTCCTCATGGGCGAAAAGTGCGTCTCCGACAACCGTAATCGCCATATTTTCCTGAATTCTCTCCTGGTCGAACTGGTTCATTTGGTAACCGCAGAGTATCACATTAGCAACTATAATTACTATCAGTATCAGGCTTAACATGACGACTATTATGTTGCTTATTCCACGTTTGTCAAGCTCAAGGCGCTTTGTAATAGCCTCCAACATGAGTCCCTCTGGTGGTAATGATATCTATGTAGTATATGCTTCCCGTATTCCAACTTCGCGTAATGTTAAACCAACAATGCTCGCCTATTTCCAAAATGAGAGGAGAAGGAGTAAAGGACCAAGATATATGATTAATATATACTGCTGAAACTTGAACGGATACTTTCCCAACATTATGAACATAGACCATTGTCTTATTTGTTGAAGGATTAAACCATAAATCCTCTACAACAATACGCTCGCTCATGGTTTCCCGCAGGTTGGTTGTAATCACATATGTAGCGGTTGCAGCGATTGACATTGCAGCCACAGCCACCACCATCAGCAAAAGATTGCTTAACACTGGAGTTATAGCCCGCTTATCTGGCAAAATTCTACTAAGCCGCCCCATCCTTCCCGCCTCATAGAAAAAGTTTTAGGGCCATATAGCCACAAAGCATCATGACTAAACTGTGTTTTAATCCAGCGTTTATTGTTCCTTCTCCCATTTTTCCAGCAATAATTCCACCAAAGAAAGCTTGAATCGCTGTCATGTGGAAAAATATTCGTTGCATATTTTGAGGCGACATTACTGCCATTCCAAGTATTGGTAAGCCTTCTATGCTCACGAAGAATGATCTGAAAAGGAGTATAATTGTGAACAAAAATACGAAAAAGGCAACGTAAATTATTGCAATGTATGGTCTTGTTTGGGTTCGGCGTTCCTTCTCAAGCAGAAGTGTTGTTTGTATAAACTTGCCCATTGGGTCAAAAACCTTTTCCACGTGTCCTCCTGAACGGCTCGCCTCAATTATTAGCGGTACCGTTCTCTGTACAAGCACAGTGTTAACGCGTCTTCCCAAAGCTAAGAGCGCCTCCTCAAAAGTCATTCCCCATGAGATTTGCGCTGTCATCTTTCTCAATTCAGCCGTAAGCGGACCATAATCTCTCTTAGAGGCTTCCTCCACGGCTTGAGGAAGAGTCATACCTGTCTCTTGGGCTTGAACTAGGCTTCTGAAAAGGTCTGGTAAGTGCTCGTCTATGGCTTTTCTCCACCTATAATCAATGTAGTTCACTACTGCTGAAGGAAAAACAGCGATTATAACGGCGAAAAAAACAAACTCGTCAAATGTCGCGGTTCCAAAAAACATGATGTAGGCAAATAAAATTATGGCGAGGGCTGACAAAGCCGAGGCAATCCACGCAGTTTTTTTCATATTTTTTCCTATTTTCGGCATTTTCATCACCATTTAGGTGAGACAGCATCCAAAATTATCACAAATATAATGGAACCGATTGGTATTCCAAGGTAGGTAAGTATGTGAAGCAGAAGATCTGGGCTTAATATGCCCAAACCTCCCCCGCCAAGTAGTGCCATGACCGCAAGCATTATGATGAGAAGTAAAGGGCCTGTCACAAGTAAAGCCACGTAAAACTCTGATAAAATGGATAAGGTGTCTGAAAACTTGCGCAGGCTTATTCTCTTTAGCTTCATGTATTGCCTGGATTTTTCGCGGAGAAAAGCAGCCAAATTACCGCCTGAATGTATTGTTGAAATAAATCCTTCAAGCATTTCGCGGAACCTTTCAGAAGGCGTTCGCTTGGACGTTTCTTCCAAGGCGGAAATTATGTCCAAACCGAAAAGATTCACATTTCTAACAACGCTTTTAGCCTCTGAGGAAACAGCTAATGGCACGCTAAGATTTGAAAGCGAATAGAAAATCCTTTCCGGAGAAACGCCAGCACTTGTAAGAATCGCCATATAACCAGTTGTAAAAGGCAACTCATCTTCTAACGCTCTTCTAAGCTCATCTGCCCGATAAATTGGGTAGACATAAAATCCAATTATCGAGAGCGCAAATGCGAACAAGCTTCCACCAACACCAAAAAGAACTGCTGGTAGAAGCGGCACGTTAAATATGGCGATTAGTAAACATGGAACGAGGGCTAACGCAGCAGCCGATATTAAAATTGTGGCAAAAACTGTTAGGCTAACATAAGCCTTAAAGTTAACTTTTAAACCTGACCTTTGTAAGTTTAAGTCCAAATCCTTGAAAAGTGGCAAAACACGTCCTGTTTTCTCTCCAATAAGCTGGTAAGCTATGGAATGTAGCTTAAGTTTTGCTTTAAAGCGATTATAGAGCATTTTGATTTTTTCAAATGTTTTGCTTTTTTTCATTTCAGCTCCACTCTGGCTCTTTGGAGAACGCGGTTTGGATTAGCGTAGTATTCTCGAATCACATTTGTGACATCAGTATAGCGTCGAATGCCTTTACGCACCATCCATTCTAAAACAATCTTCCTACGGTGTAACTCGCGTCTGATACCTTCTTCACCGATACCTAACTTCTTCATATGTCTCTCCAGAAGGGCGCTATGACCAGAAAAGACAAACTTGTCTTCCCTCGGGTTCCAGCGGAAAACCTCTTCGGTTAGTATATTCTTTTTCTCTGGATCAAGTTCTAAAACCTCTGTTGATGTACTCACTCTTCTTGCTGGTTTTCCTTCAATTTCCGACCTTGTCATAACCATCATGACATCTGTCATTGTTATGAGCGGCTTCGGAATGTTCATTGGTTCGGATTCCAGACGGTTTATTACAGCTTCAACAGATTCCGCATGTATCGTGCTCATTCCCAAGTGACCGGTCGCCATTGCTTGAAACAGCGTATAGGCCTCTTCTCCACGAACCTCCCCCAAAATAATGTAGTCGGGTCTTTGTCTGACAGCCGCCTTCAACAAGTCAAATAGGGTAATTGCGCCCTCCCTTTTGTCTTCATGACCAAAGCCTAATCTTACTACGGAGGGTACCCAATTTTCATGAGGAAGGTTAAGCTCCTGCGTGTCTTCTATGCTCACTATTTTCATTTCAGGTTTTATGAACATTGATAGGCAGTTCAGCATTGTTGTTTTTCCCGCTGCTACGCCTCCAGCTACAACGACCGAGGCTCTGTTTTCTATGATGTACCAGAGGTATGCCGCCATCTCTGAAGAAAGAGTGTTAAAGGCTATTAGGTCTGAGATTGTTAGCGGGTCAACCCTAAAGCGTCGAATAGTGAATGTTGAACCTCTTCTCGTAACCTCGCTTCCATAAGTTAAGTATACGCGGCTACCGTCTGGAAGAGATGAATCCAAGATTGGGGATGCTATTGAGATGTTCTTTCCGGACAAATACGCCAAGCGAATTATGAAGGAGTTTAATTCTGCTTCATCCCTAAATATTATGTTCGTTGGTAGAGATTCATACAATCTATGCCAAACATATATGGGTATGTTTACACCATCTGCCGATATATCTTCGATTAAATGATCCTTCATTAAGGGGTCTATTTTCCCATAGCCTACAAAATCCCTTATTATGTAGTATACGAGCTTGTCAACCGCTTCTGGCGGGATTTTTATGCGATATTTCTTGATTATTTCCCTTGTTTTCTCTTTTAGATAATTTTCCGCTTTTTCTTTGGTTTCTATTTCTTTTAGGTTTACGTCTACTTCTTCCATTAAGAAGGTCTTTACTTCTTGCAAGCGTCTTTCTTCTTCTTGCTGGAGTGTGGGCTCTATAACTTCATAAAGCGTTTTTTGGGTTTCTGGGTCTTTGACTATGGCAGCGTAGATGTAGGGTTCTTGTATTGGATAGACTTCTCTAAAAGCGGTTGGTTTTCTGCCTTCCTCCTTTATTATTATGCCTACTTCTGTTTTTTCTAGGGCTTTGGATTTTTTTGGCATTGGTTTTCTTCACCGTTGGTATTGTTTTCTTAGTTTAGGGTGTAGAGTGTTTTTCCATAATACATTGTGTCGTGAGTCTTAATAAGCTATATGCACGCTTAATCTTTAGCGTGCTTAACAACAACCAACTTTAACAAAACAGCAACTTATGAAAGAACGGCTATCTACATACGGTGAATCCGCCCGAATGAAGAAGGAGCATGACTGCGAATTGAAAGTTAGCTTAGAATGGTCTGTCAGCTAACTCTCAGATACTTCTTGAAGAATTCAACGATTTTGTTGTAACATGCCACTTTGTTCTTAAATTTGAGTACGTCATGTCCTTCATCTTCAAATACTAGAAATTCAACTTCAACATTGTTGGCACGCAAGTCATCCACTAAATCTTTCGACTCCTGCAAGACCACCCTTGGGTCATTTTTCCCTTGCACAATAAGCATCGAGGCTCGAAAGTTTTTAAGACAGGTGATGGGAGAGCGTTGTATGAGGAACTCTCTGTCTTTCTTCGGATCGCCTATTGCAAGTCGAAAGTATGTTTTCCACGTTTCTGGAATACGATCAAGAAAGGTGAGCAGATTATAAGGTCCGAACATGTCGCACGAGGCTTTCCACAATTCTGGATAATGTGAGGTGAGCATAAGCGTCATGTAACCGCCGTAAGAGCGCCCCATCACTGCCCGTCTCGATGAGTCAATGCGCGAGTCCTTCTCAAGCATCTTCAGTCCCTCGATATGGTCTTGCATATCCTTTCCGCCCCAATCACGGTCTACCATTTTCATGAATTTCAAACCGTAGCCTGTGCTTCCTCTCACATTCGGGACGAACACGGCGAAGCCGTTGAGCGCCAGAAATTGGATTAACGGCATTGAGAACCAAGTGAAGTCCGGTCTTTCCTGACTTTGCGGGCCACCATGCACATAAAGTACAAGGGGCCTCGGACCTTCGAAACCAAGTTCTTTTGAAGGCATGTAAAGTCTTGCTGAGATTCTAACTCTATCGGAGGTTGTGTAGCTTGCGTCTTCTCCTTCAGACAGAAACTTCTGGTCTATCCCTATTACTCGCTCTTCGGAGAGCTTGATCAATTCCTTCTCTACTCCATGAGGCAGAAGATAAAGCTGAGAGGGACTGTTGGCTTTCGTGAAAGCGAGAACGTAGTCAGCAGTGAACGCATATTCTTTATCTTGCAGTTCAAATTCTGTTCCCAAAACTACACCATCGGAAAGCGGAGGAAGTCCAACCAGTGTCTTGGTTGCTTCGAAGATTGGGACACCATCGTTTAGGCGGAAGTCACCCTCATATAACCAAGAGCATCCATCGATATCGTACCCAACTAAGAAGCGGTTACCCTTCACCGGTTTGATGTCGACAAGCTCGCCAACTCCCGTGTAACCGAGTCCTTTAACGACGACCTCAACAACCTTGTCTGGTGTCGAAAGCGGCAAGTATGTCAAGCTGCCCTCGTCCCTGAACAGATTCGATCTAAACAGCAATCCATTGTCATTGTCGACGAAGCCGCAAGTTCCAATACCTGAAGGCTCCACCTTTCTGTCTCCTCTTTCTTGCAGCGGAACTCCGTAGAGGAGCTTTCTTTCAGGCCATCCCGTTTGCCACATATAAAGTACCACATCAGCAGCTGTGTAGCTATCCGAAAGAATCACCTTCGTGTGGTCGGCGTTGACACCGTTGAAGTAGTTTCCATAAATGCTGGTTCCCAAGGATGTGGTCTCCAGCGTTTTCAGGTCAACTCTTAGGCATTCCATATTAGGGGTCTTTCGGTCATCTCGGAAGAAGTAGGCCATATTATTTTCTGCGTCGCAGTGGAAACAGGCAACCTGTTCATTCTTGTATTTATCGCCGAATATGGGCTCGGGAATACCGCCTTCTAATGGGATAAAGCATGGTTGATAGTTTTCGTTGCCGTTTTCATCAACCATCACGAGAATCTTTCGAAGCTTGGGCAACACATAGTAGTTGTATCCAATCATTAAATGTGGGTTTTGCAGGGCCAAGCCGGAAGGCAAGAGCGGAACGGCGAGGCTTCCGGTTCGTTTCATGAAGTAGAGGCTCATGCAGCCACTGAGATCGCTTATGAAGTAGACTCTGCCCTCAGCCAGTTGTGGGGAAAGCAGAATACGAGCAGAAAGAAGGGACTCAATTGAGAAACGCGGCTTGTTCTCTGACATCACAGATTCATTCTCCTATTTCACGCTAATCTATAAAGCTAAACTTAAAAGTTTCCTAGAAGGTTTAGCGTGTCCAAGAAGCTGGCGCAAAACTTAGGTAGGAATATTAAGGGAAATCGTTAAGCAATAGGCTTACTTGTATCTTGCTCGTCTTTTTTGCCGTTTCTTTTTTTGTCGGCGCATTTTTTTCTTTTTCCATTTGGCGCGTATCTCCTGCACGCTCCGATTTTCTTATTCTATTGTTGCATGTCTACGCTTTAGATCCTCTTCAGTTCGCCCTAACCGATACATCAATTCTACAATTAAACTATCAAGAAAGACCATGCAGTTGTTCTCAAAAACGCTTCCAAGAGGGGTTAGAGGTTCACGTTCACCAATGATTTGCCTAGCTAAATAATCTTCTTCTCTGGGCCAACCAGTTTTCGTCCTTCCTTTGATTGTTACAATGTGATCGGTCATTTGGCCTAGTGGGGACTCTGGGAAGGATGTTATGGCAACAACAGTGGCTCCTATTTCTTTGGCGGCTGCGCTTGCGGTTAAAACCATCTTTGTGGAGCCTGTTCCTGAAATCGCAATTAGCAAGTCTCCTTCTTCTGCTGCTGGTGTGATGGTTTCCCCTAGGAAGTAGACGTTAAAACCTAAGTTCATTAGGCGCAAAGCAAAGGCTCTGGCAACGAATCCGCTTCTTCCCATACCTACGATAAAGATTTTTTTGTCTTTCGCCTCAAGTAGGAGCTCAATGAGCCTCTCAACTTCTTTCATGTTTAGCTCTTCAATGGAACTCTTAATGCCTGCGATGATTTCTTCTGCCGCTGGCTTTAGCCATTTCAACTTTTTCGAGCTCCGAGAACCCATTACACATGCGTCAGTGTTAAAAATCTTGCGGTTTGATATAAGCCTTCTAAGAGCTCATTTAAAGATGGAATTGTGAGGTATAGGCGAACGTAAATTGCTGTTGCCAAGATTCCGATGGTTATGGCTATTAAAATGAAGTCGCCTTTTTGCATTTTGAGTCTGTAGAGGTTTGTTCGGTTTTTGGTTGCGCCCCATGCACGGGACTCCATGGCTTCGGCTAATTCTAGGCTTCTTCGGATTGCGCTCACGATTAAGGGTATGAGAATAGGAATGTAGTTTCTAATTCTTTTTAGAAAGTTTCCACGTTCAAGCTCTAAACCTCTGGCTTTTTGGGCGTCCATAATTGTCTGGGCTTCTTCGGCTAAAACTGGAACAAAGCGCACGGCGGTTGTGAAGGCGAAGGAGAACTCGTAGGGTATGTGCGTTTGCTCTAGGGCTAAGCCTAAATTGTCTGGTGAGGTTGTTAAGAAGAAGATGGAGAAGGATTCAACGAGCACTACGAAGCGTAAGGTCATGGCAACTGCGTTTTCTAGGCTTCTTGCTGTAACTGTGTAGCCGGCGCCTATGAATGCAACAATAAAGTTGGTTAAGAAGATCACTGTGGCTAAGAACGCTGCTCCTCGCATTGAACGAAGCCACTCACGTTTGACACCTGCCAAAACAACAAATGGAACCTGCATTATGAAGAGTATTATTAATGGTAATAGCTCCCCAAAAATTATTGCGACCGCAAAGATTGCGCAGACGTAAACGAATTTTATTCTCGGGTCTAGATTGTGGATGGGAGAGTAGACTTTTCGAAATCTCAGTCCGTCAAAAACGCTCATTTGCGTGTTTCTCCAGAGTGTTAAGCAATATTTCTCGTGCATCATAGATGTCGATAATGTTTTGGGGAAGTCCTAAATCTGGTAGTTGTAGGAAGATTTGGGCTATTTGAGGTGGAACAATGGATGCTTGGGTTAGAACTTCTGGGTTTGTGAGAACTTTTGTTGCCTCGCCGTCAGCAACTATTTTCCCGTCTCGCATCAGCAAAACTCTTGGGTTGCATTCTGCCACAAACTCCACGTCATGCGTAACGATGATTACTGTCTTTCTCTGGGTTTTCATCTGCGTGATGAATTGTCTTAGTTTTTCCTTCTGTTGGTAGTCTTGTCCTATTGTTGGTTCATCTAATATCAGTATTTTGGGGTTCCATGCCAGAACAGAGGCTAGGGCTACTCGTTTTCTTTCTCCGCCGCTGAGCATGAATGGTGAGGTTTTTCTGTATTGTGTTAAGCCTAAGAGGTTGAGAGCCCATGTCACTCGCCTTTTTATAACGTTTTCTTTAAATCCAAAATTCCTTAGGGCAAAGGCTATTTCATCCTCGGCTGTCTCGCTGAAGAGCTGGTGGTCTGGGTTTTGGAAGACGAAGCCTACGTTTCTGGCTAGAGTTGCCACGCTAACTTTTGTTGTTTCGACTCCGTCGATAAGTGTTCGTCCTTTAGTTGGCTTAAGCAGTCCGTTGAAATGCTTAACTAGCGTTGTTTTTCCAGCGCCGTTTTGTCCCATTATGGCGACGAATTCACCGTTTTGGATGGTTAAGGATACGCCCTTTAGTGCTTCTACGCCGTTTGGATAGGTGAAATAGACGTCTTCAACTTCAATCATTAGCTTTGGAAAGCCTCCCTTAGCAGTGTCGCCATCTCATCCGAAGATAGCGGAATTCTATTGCCTAGTTTTATTCCGTCTTTCATAAGCATCTGGTAGAGACGTGTTGCCTTGGGGACTCCAACTCCGATTAGGCGGGCTTCTTCCGAGCTTAGGATTTCGCGTGGTTCACCGTCTACAATAACCTTTCCTTCATCCATTATGATTATGTGGTCGGCGTATCTGGCTGTTAAATCAAGTCTATGCTCAACAAGCACAACGGCTTTTCCGAGTTTTCTGTTGAGTTCGTAGATGACTTCGAATATTTTCTTTGCGCCTAACGGGTCGAGGAAGGAGGTTGGCTCGTCTAAGACTATTACTTCTGGTTGCATGGCCAAGACTGAGGCTATTGCGACACGTTGTTGCTGTCCGCCTGAAAGTTCATGAGGAGGTCTTTCCCTCAAATCATATATTCCAGCGAGCTTCAGCGCCCAATCCACTCTTTTGTGCATCTCTTCTCTTGGAACGCCGAGGTTTTCAAGTCCGAAGGCCACGTCTTTTTCAACAGATAGAGCGAAGAGCTGGTTTTCTGGGTTTTGAAAAACTAGGCCTACGTGTTTTGCTAGTTCGTAGATTGGGTGTTCGGCAACGTTGATTCCCGCTACGGTTATTTCGCCTTTTAGTTCGCCTTGATAGAAGTGGGGGATTAATCCGTTGAAGCATCGGCATAGGGTTGTCTTTCCACATCCGCTTGGGCCTGTTATGAGAGTGAATTCGCCTTTCTCTATTTTTATGGAGACATCTCTAATTGAGGGTTTTGTTCCGCCTGGATATGTGTATGTAAGGTTTTTTGTTTCGATTACAGCCATGCTTTTGGTGCCTGCCTGGTTTTAAGCGAAGATTTTGGCTCATTTAAGAGTAGCTACTTAATTATGGTTAACTAAAACTTTTCTTTAAAAAGCCGTAGACAACGTTTAAGCCCGGTTTCGATGTCGCCTACACCGTTGACTCCTGCTGCTGTGGAGTGTCCGCCGCCCATGCCGTGGAGATATTCGCCTAATGGTTTGGCTATGTCTTTGCCTAGGTGTATGCCTGTTCTCTCGTGGAATTCTCTTGTGCAGCGTAGGCTGATCTCTATGTTTTCGTTTTTTTGTCCTGCTACGACGGCTATGTGGGCGCCTAGGTCGATTATGGCTCTTGCTGCTGAGGCTTGATAGGCGCTGACATGGGAGAGAGCGATTATCCATTCTCCGATTTTGAAGAGTTTGGCTCTTCTGCAGGCCTTTAGTCTTGCGACTCGTTCGGAATAGTCCATGGGTAGCGAGAGCTGGGATAGGGCTTCTTGTGCGTTTACGCCGGCATCGATGAGTTCTGCAACGGTTTTTAGTGTGGATGAGTTGGCTAGGACGAAGTGGCGGGTGTCGAAGGCTATGCCTAAAAATAATGCTTTAGCTTCGTTTTTGCCGGGTTTGATGCCTGCTTGTTTGAAGAAGTTGTAGACGATTTCGCATGTTGATGATGCTTCTTCGTTGGTTATGCAGATTTTTGCTGTTTGTTCTGTTTCTGGATGGGCTATGTGATGGTCGATGACTATGATTGGTGCTTTGGAAGTTTTTACTTTTTCAGCCAGATTGTTTAGTTGTTGTATTGTGTTGGTGTCAAGGAGCACGATGGCGTCTGCTTTTTCCACGTTTGGTTGCGTCTTCACCTCTATCGGTAAGTATCTTAGGAGGTGTTTTGAGAGTCGGCTTATTCCTTGAGCTGCCCCGATTTCAACTTCGGTTTTTGGTCTCAAGTTTTTTAGTAGACCTGCGAGGGCGTAGGCTGAGCAGATGGCGTCTGGGTCTGCGTTATGGTGGCATAATAAAACAGCGAGTTTAGCGTCTAACTCGTCTAAGGTTTTGGTTATTTCTGTGAATGACATTTTAGTTTCCTCAAATATTTTTCTGCCGAGGTGAAGGAGGCTTTCACCGCTTCGTCAACAAGTTTTTGCACGTCTAAGCCTTTCATTAACTGTGAAAGGGCAATGTCTATGTCGACTGTTAGCGTCACGGGTTTTGTGCCTTCGGCCTCGACGCTTATGTTTAATGTTGTTATTCGTTTTGATGGAACCTTTGATGTGACGTATTCTCTGGCTGCTTCCTCTGCAACCGAACATAATGTTTCAATTTGTTCGCTGGTTAGCTCTGGTATGCGCAGCTCTTGCACGGTTTTCACCTAAGCAGGTTACGGGTTAGGGTGGAGAAATTGGTCGCAAGTCTTCTTGGAGTTTGGCTTGTAAGTCTTTCAGTTGACTGCGGAGGCGTTCTTCTTGCTTTCCTAGGACTGTGGCTCTTGTGTTGAGAAGTTCCTTTCTTTCGTTTAGTTCTGTGGTTATTTTTGGTCTTTCTGTTTTTACCAGAAGTGTGCCCATGGCTTTGTATATGACTGAATCGTCTGTCATATTTTGCAGTTCGCTTAGGGCTTGCTCGATTTCTGTGAGTTCGATTTCTACCTGCTGCTTCTGGGTTAGGACTGATTGGAGTGTTTGTTGAAGCTGTTGAAGCCTCAGCAGGCGTTCTTGAACTTGTGGTGGGAGCCTCGAAAGTTCTTCACTCACTTATATGGCACTTCCATTCTGCACAGCAATAAGCACAGCAATTAATTAAGCATTTTCTCAAACAACAATCGCAGTTAACAACGCAACAGCCGAGCAAAATGGATTGTTTGAAAGCTCATAGAAGGCTAGCCTATTTGGAGCCTATTAGAAACTCTTTGTTAGATCCTAGATGGTGTCTACCCTCTGAAGAATCGAAAATCTCCAATAATTCGCCCTTCATAATATTTAGTGTACTAGAAGTTCAATCTATATCCCAAACCCAAACGAAGGAATATATTTCTAATAGAACCCTTGAGCTCATCACTGTAATATATCTAGGAGAACCACAGACAAACGTACAACAAAGCTATGGTGGCGGAGGCGGAGGTTGAGGCTGTCTTTGGCGTCTTCTTTTTGTAAATTCTGTTTGAACATATCTTCCAATTTCAAAACCGCCAAGCACACTAAGGATAACAAGAGCAAAAAAGACCGTGACCATTACAGAAGTAAATCCATTAGGGTTCGTAATGATAACTTGTTCTCCCTGCCTCACTTCTGAGAATTTGCCCCATAACGCGCCATAGAAAAGAATGATAATCCCTATAGCAGCAAATATGGAAATAATTCCCCCAATCAAATCCCGAACTCTCCCTTCACTCCAATACAGTTTTTGTTTGGCTTCTTCCAACCTTTCTTGTCGTATTCTACGCAGTTCCTCTTCCCTTTCTGTTTTTCCCATTCTAGACCCACTTCTCAAAAATATGATGCATTTTTGAGGTATTACATTTTGCTCATTCCATGTTTCTTTGGGGGTTTGGGAATTTTTGTATCTAATTAGAAGAGTTTGAACACTATGGGATTTGGTTATTTGGCGTGGAAATAGTTTCATTTCTTCTTGTAAAATAAGCAGTGCCAGAAACTTGAAAAGTTATTCCTGCATTAGCTTCTTGTTGAAAGTTTACACCCCATCCATCAGACGTTTCATACGGGTATGCTTTTCCACCCTTACTATTGATTTCCATGGATTTAGAAAGAGCTTTTCTCCAGCTTTCAGTAAGCCAAGCTTGATATTGACTGCCAAGAAAATTTATGGAGAAAAGAACAATAGCAATGAGGGTTGATATGAGAAATAATTTGATTGGAAGAGGAACAGGTCGTTTGGGTTTTTTACTCTTTTTCATTTTCTTCTTACGTTACTATTCTAAAGTGTAAATATAAAGTCTTCCGTTTGGGTTTGGGGTTCAATCTATAGGTTCAATCTATATATAGGGGGCTAAACTAGCTCAGAGAGACCTTGACACCCAACAAGCCCTCACAACTGACATTACAGTGAAAGGAATCTAGGAAACGTTTTCCAAAACCTCTAAAACATTTGTCATCGAGTTTATCCATCTCAGATAGGCGTTTAATGCCGCCCTCAAAGCAACAGTATCCCTAGCCTCCACCTTCAAAACTAAAAAAATGCCATCCTTCTCCAAACTCGCCTTGGAACGCATGGTTGCAGGCTTCTCAACTTCAGGCATCAAAGCCCTAAAGGCTATTTCCAGACGCCTTTCTGAAGGAAACTTCAAACGCAAAACAGCCCTCGCCCTCATCGTGCTGGCTTCCAAACCATATATGATATTTCTAATCGAGAACCAACCTCAACCAACTCGGGAACAAGCTTAAACACTCAAAATTTGGGGAAAGCTACTCAGTTTCCTCTTCCGCTTTCATTACTTCCTCTACAGGTGCTCCCTTGGCTGCCCGCCTCGCCACAATCCCAAGCTTTGTTGTTGGAGTGTATGCTCCACCTGTAAATGTGAACCCGCATTTTCTGCATTTCCAAACGCCAACGCTTACTCTCTTGACCCTTAGAAAACCGCACTGAGGACACCTATGAGGCTTCCTCATCTCCGCAACAACTTTGACGTAGCGCTTTCTAACAGTAGCTCCATAACGGGATCCCAACCCACGAGTTAGCCCCACCTTTTTAGTTCTCCCCAACGCAACTTCACCATTCCAGCCTTTTCCGTATCTCCTCAGCCTTCTCCCTAGCTACTTTTGCAGCCTCCAACACCTGTTTCGCCACGAAGTATCCGCTACCACCCTTCTGCATCGCACACATGTTGCCATCATCATCAATCGCCACAGTAAGCCTCGCATCCATTACCTGCTCCTCCTCCAACCACGGATCAACAACAAGCTGATCACTTATCTTCGCAAAAGTAACCGTTATAGGACGCCTTCTCAGCGGAAGCGGAGCATAAACCGGCTTAATCTTAACCTCGCCCTCCTCAATCTCATACTTAGGCATCTTCGTATTAAGCAAAGCACCCAAAGCCGCCAAAGCCGAAGCATCAATCAAATTTCCATCATGATTAAGCACATAAACATCCACAAAAACCACAAACACCCTCTTCCCAGCCTCTATACACAACTTTTCCAAATCAATAGCCTTAGACTCCCTTATCCCCCTATCAACAATCCTCGCCAACTCAATAGAGTTCTCATCCGGTGGTCCAGGCTCAAAGGTTGACGAAGCCAAAGGCACAAGTTCAGCGTTAACAGTCAAAACACCCGCGTTCGGCGTATCGAGAAACGGCTCACCAATTTCAATTTTTGTCCCAACCAAGACCTCCGTCCTTCCAAGAAGCACTCTCGCCGACCCTTCTGCGCGCTCTATTATTCCTTGCTCAACCTTTATTTCACGATAATCAGTTAAGCCCCTGCCATCCAGACGTTTCCCTTTAGCAATTAACTGGGCAATCTGCTTCTGCTTCACACGAGTAATCACTGACGACATTACTCTTCAACCTCTTTGACGCTTACATACTTAGCCTTTAAGGCTTCCTTCTGCAACGCGTAAATTCTTCTGCACCCATCAATAGCTAGATTAACAGCACTCTCAAATTCTTCAAGAGTTAATATTCCATCCATCTGCAGCAACGTAATAGCATTCAAATTCGGCATCAAAGCCAACGGAACATCAGCAATTCCTGCCTTGTCTTCCTCATCCATCAAATCTAGCACTATGGTGTCCTCAACTTTCCCAGCTGCACACGCAGCCACCAAATCCCGCATAGGAATACCCGCATCAGCCAAAGCCAAAGACGCCGCTGTAATGCTGGCACCTCTTGTTCCCCCATCAGCCTGCAAAACCTCAATAAAAATGTCCACACCTGTACGCGGATAATACTCCAAGAAAATCGACGGCTCAAGAGCCTCTCTAATAACCTTTGAAAGCTCTACTTCCCTCCTCGAAGGCGCCGGTGATTTACGCTCTTGAACAGAGAAAGGCGCCATGTGATAGCGACACCTCAAAACGGTTCTGTCTGAAAGCGCCATGTGCTTCGGATGCAACTCTCTCGGGCCATACACAGCAGCCAAAATCTTATTTTTTCCCTGTTCAATATACGCTGAACCATCAGCATTTGATAAGACGCCAACCTCAATTTTTACTGGTCTCAACTCATCCGGTTTTCTACCATCCAATCTTAAACCTTTCTTATCAATCAACCTTTCAGCTTTTTGGCTCATTTTTAACTTCCTCCCTTTTAGCTCTCTCCTCTTTAAGCATCTGAACTATGCGATCTGTTAAACCACTTGTATGGGATTCCTCTTCAATCTTGTGGATAGCCATCATCGCCAACTCTTCGTCCTCAAGATTTTTACCCGTGATTAATATAACTCCGTTAAGTCCCAGAATTATTTGGCAACTCGTTTCCTTCTTTATCATAGATATCATTGAGCCTTTTCTGCCGATTACGCGGGGAATTTTTGTCGGAGTTATCTTAACAATCTCTCCACGAGTTATTTTCCCTAGACCTGGTTCACCAACTGTTAGTTGCGGGTCATGCGTTCTGTCATAAGCGATTATTTTCGCAACCACCAAGTCTCCTACGTCTAGAAACTGTGATAGTTCATCTTTTTGCGGTTTGAACGGTCTGCTTAAGACGTCTGACGCCCTTAACAGGGCTAGATATGGCGAGTTTATGTTCACAGTCCATCCGCTGAATCCAACCTCTACAATTGTTCCTATAACGATGTCTCCTAATTTTGGGATATAGAAAGCTCTTAAGGCGACAACATCCACTTTATTTTCTTCGTACTCAACAATTCCAATTCGTGAAGCAAAAATTTTATCAGCTTCTCTGTACGTGTTTTCCCCAGCCATATATTCGCCTTCCGCAATCAAATCTCCAGGTATCACAAGCTGTCTCCTTTCAAAAAAAGTCGGCATGATTTACACCTAACCTACCATAATCAAAGTTTGATTTAAGAAATTATTTTTGCCTCTCCACTTCCCTTAGTTAATTCTCCAAGCTTCTCTAGGAATGGACCATATAAGCCAGCAGGCATTTCCAACACCCCATACCATGAACCGTCTGCACGCCATTCCTCTCGCTTAATTGTTCCAAGAGCCTTGATTGTACCGTAGGCTCTTGCCGAGTATTCCGCTGGCACACGGACGCCCACGGATACTTGCTCTATCTTTAATGGTAAAATCGGACGCAACAGCTTAACTATCTCTCTTGCCTGCTCCTCAACGGGTTTAAAGGGATCTATCGAATAACGTATTTTCTCCATGGCATTTTCTATTCTCAAAGGCGGATGCGGAAGATTTGTTTTCGGATCGACGGCTTGTCGCGATATGAAATCTATTATCTGCTTTCTTTTGTCCTCAATCATTTTTCTCCGCTGCTCTGTTGTCAGCTGTAGTGTCCCCTTTTTCAGTATTATCTCCGCAACTTTTAATGGATCTGTCGTTCCAAAGGCTTTTTGCAGATTCTCTTCCGCGACCTTTGTACCCTTGTTTGCGTCTGAAAACACAGTCTCTGCAGCCAGAACCTCGGTTATAGCGGATATCTTTCCCATACGGTAATCCAATGCCTTTTGGGGTTTTACAAGAACCTCGAAGTGTTCATTATCCTTTATTATGCGTGCAACAGTGTACTTTTCACTCATCAGAAATTCACTTGCCCAAACCTAACTCTTTCATATAACCCTCAATTTTCTCGTCGCTCAACATTTCCATTCTTTTGGTCGCTAAGGGAATAACCACTATTTTTATTCTAGGCGGCAGTTGCCTTGCTTCTAAGGCTTTCATTAAACATTTTGCAACAAGCTTCGTGGCTTCTTCGAGTCCCATTTCTTCACTGTATTCTTCCTTCAAAATTGACAAAACAGTTTCTCTTCCCGCACCCACAGCCGTGGCCTTATAGCCCCGGTACGTTCCACTGGGGTGGGTGTAGAAAATGCGGTTTCCAGTTTTATCTACTCCGCCGAAGATTATTGAGACTCCGAAGGGTCTTACGCCTGCATGTTGTGTGTAAAGCTGTTTTATGTCGCATGTTCTCTTTGTCACAACTTCCACGTCTATCGGCTCATCGTAGGTTAATCTATTACTTTGGGCATATACCCGTGCTTGGTCTATGAGAATTCTTGCGTCTGAGCTTAAACCCACTATGGCTGCACCTATATGCTCGTCAACTTTGAAAATTTTCCATGAATATTCCGCCTCTTCAAGGGGTTCAACGTTTTCTTCTGCTCCCAAAATCACCCCTTCAGAGCAACGCAATCCCAGGATTGTTGCTCCACGATTAACCAACTCCATTGCGTATTCAACTTGAAAAAGCCGCCCGTCTGGTGAAAAAACGGTTATGGCGCGGTCATATGCTCCTGGTGCTGCAAACACGGACATCAATATCTACCTCACACTACTCTAAGCACATTTGCAGACTCTCATATAACAACTAAACTAAAAACCTTTTCCTATGTTATTAGGACTTTAGATTAGCGCTACAGGTTTTGAACGCTTTCTCTCCTGTTCTCTGCAGACTTAGCCCTCTTATATATAGATTGAATCAAGGGTTGGTTCTTTTCCGCTTTCTCTTTGGATGAGCGTTTGTATAGTCTCGACTAAACACACGGCGATAGTTGCTACTATAGAGCAAAACCATGTTGTTAAACCCTCATATTCAGTCCAGAACGTTTTAAAAATTATAATGAAAGTTGTGTGATTATGGCTTCAGATTTTTCCATGTAATGGCAAGAGGTGACAGTAGGGTCCAGCCGATGAGAAAACCGATGAGACTGTGAACCAGTATGTTTTGAGCGAGAAGGATGTTTGTTACAAATCCTATTAAAAAGGAGAGTATGCCAAGGTATCCTCCCTCTCTTCGTGAACTCTGCAGTAGCCAAACAGCACAAAACGACAAAATCGCGCTTGTGAATATGAATACTCCCCAGAATGGAAAATGTGCAGTCCATCTTACAAAGTGTCCACGGATGTATTCACCGAATATTACCTCAAGAATTGATACGTTATTGCTAGACGTTATTGCCCATGCAGCGAATCCTAACATGCCAAAGACCGTGTAAGCCGCAAATTGTATCATAACCAATTTTATTAGGGGGTTTTGCATGCCAACACTCTCCTCTCCTACGGTCTTAATTAGTTTTGTCATAAATAAGTGACAGACAATTAATATTAGTCTTCATTCTTTGAAGGGATGATGATTGATGTTGTGCTTCTTGTCGATATTTCAGGTTGGTCTCCAAACCCCCTTTTCACATAGGCATCTTTTATGATGACTTTGTCGCCCACTTTCAGGTTGCCAGCAGTTTCTGCGTGTTTTCGCCATGTTGAAACCCATATTCTTCCAGTTTCATCCTTCAACTCAAAACTAGCCAATTTCACAATTTCTTTTTTAGACGTTTTTACATCCATAAGCAGAGGTTTGGTGGCAACTTCTCCTTCAACACTAATATTGTTTAAGCCTTCTCTCAAATCAGCTACTTTCAAAAACTCTTCCGCAGGTGCAATTGTGCCAACATAGGTTCCCGTGTCAACATGAATTTCTAACCCCTCGCCTAATGCTTTCTTAACCTTCGCATTTACTATCTGCAACTTGACATCTCTCTTCAGTGTTTTCTCGAGTTCATCAACCTTTTCGTTCCAAGCAACAACTGGCATTTCGCCCGTTTCATCGAAGAGTATAAACCGCATGACTTTTCCAGAGCTTGAATCTTGCCTTCTAAAGATGGATACCGAAAACAGCTCTCTTACCTTGCCTACGACGTTTACCTTTTTGTTTTTGTGCGCTTGGGTTATCTCCCTAATTTTTGTTGTGAATCTGCTGATGGTTGGATAATCTTTTGCGTCTACTTCCTTTGGATTGATTTCGATTTCGCCCTTGTCGCCAATGTGCAACTCTACCCTTCCACTACGGTCTTCTCGGGTATACCCATGAGAAAAACGTGCTATCTGCTCAACCTTTATCTCACCAGACTCTATGATGCTTGCCTTATCATTCCACAGAACAACCCGTAAAATGCCACTTTCATCAGCGACAAGCAAGCTTGCAAATTTTCCACTCTTATCTCCCTTAAAGGTTCTGGGAGGGAAGACTGCAACGACTCGCCCAACAACGGTGGCATCGCTTAAACTTGGAATCAAATCCTCTATTGAAAGTGTAGGCGTTAAAGCCTCACCTTGTAGAATCTCTACGCCAAACTCTGCCGCAATCATTCGCAAAAGAGTCATGTCTGAAATAAGACCGCCCGTTTTCCTTTTCTCCTTCTCTAACCTTTCCAGAACCTCTTCCCTTAAAATTTCCGGACGCCTCGAAAGTATCTCTTTAATTATTCTTTCGGCCGTCATTCCAGCTCCAATACCGCTGAAGATGAGGGAAGATGACGCTATAAAGCTTATTAAAAGCTGTCAGCGACTTTAATGTAAAGAGGCTTAACATAGTTATGAATGCAGAGACACTTTACGGTTTAGGTATTGTACTAATATTCGTTGGGATGCTCGTCATTATAGTTGCAGTCATTCAGCTTTTCCTTGCAAGTGTTAGGGGAAGAGGAAGAGGCGGAGGAGCTATAATAATTGGACCTTTCCCGATAATTTTTGGAACAGATAAGGAATCGGTTAGAACGATTTTACTGCTTTCGTTAGTGCTCACAATACTTCTTGTAATAGTAATGATAGTATCTTATTTAGTGTCCAGATGAAGAGAGAGTGTTTGCGATGGTCAATGAGGAAATTGCGAAGCATGCAGATAATGAAGCAGGCGGATTCCCAAAATTCTTAATTCTGTTCCTCATAGGATTTTTCATAATTTCTGTAGGCATCATAATTTTGATGGTTACCGCTGCGCTTTATGGTGTCGCAGAAAATTTTGGCGCTCTTATCTTTATAGGGCCTTTTCCAATAGTTGTAGGCGTCGGTCCTGAGGCTACATGGATGGTTTTACTTGCTATAATTCTTGCGGTTCTAAGTATCATAATGTTTTTAATATTACGAAGAGAACTGGAGAAAGCAGGCGTTTAGGCTTCTTTCAGCTTGCCTTTTCCTCTTTACCGTAGAACACGTACAGAAATATTAAAACCAATGCGACGAATGTTGCAGTCATGAGAATATATTTGAGTATCTCGAAGTATTCTCCTATGCTCATGAAAACTGTCTCCTTTTACCCCATTATTTTTGAGTTGGAATATTTAAACAATAGCCTTCTTCCACTCTCCCATCAAGGAGTCGTAAAGTTCATCGCGCTCTTCTATGGTCTCATACCACGCCAGAATGTTGGCTATTTTCTGTGCGATGAGATGATAGCACAAATGCACTTCCTTGTCCAGGACGCGAAAGTAAAAGTCATCGCATGGGCAGAATTCGGCTTCAGGCATTATCAAATAGTCTCGCTCCCTTCCAACAACAACCCAGACGGTTCTGCCGCTAGGCTTAAAAACATACTTCTTCACACGGTTTTCTTTTAAGGCTTCGAAAGCCTTTGTGAACCGTTGACCAAAAATTTCGTAAAGTTTTGTCAGATTTTTACCGGTTAATTTTCCTTCGGCTTTTGCCTCCTTGCACATGGCGTTTAGTATGTCAATTTCTGAGTTCTCTTCCATACGCGCACAGGCTCTTTGAATGGTGTTGACAGAAAGAAACGGAAGACTAGTCTATGCCTATTGGTTCGCCTTTTGGTTTCTTTTCTTCTTTGATTTTTAGTAGTGTAACTTCTAGAACGCCGTTTTTGTATTCTGTTTTTGCCTCTTTCACCTTCACTTTTACTGGTAGTGTAACTTCTTTGTAGTATTTGCGTTGTGGAGTGTCAACTGATATGGTTAGCGTTTCTTCTGTTCCATGCAGTTTTATGTCGTCTTTCTCTACGCCTGGTAGCTCTGCCACAACATGGACTTCTCCATTTGTTTCGATGATGTCCACAAGGGGCTCGCGCTCTTCCTTTACTCGCGGCCCTAAACGACTTGGCTTAACGTTTCCAAATTCGCGAATTTCAGGTTTTCCATCAGGACCTATTTTCATGCTGTAGCCGTATACGAAGGGACCCCATTCACGCACTGTTGTGCCGTCCGGGAGTTTGCGCTCCTTAACATAGTCCTTTGGAATTTGCGAAGTGAACGTTTTGAATTCTTCTTCCATCATTTTTTCCATTTCACGGAACATTTCGTCTATATCTTCGAAGAACCAGCCTCTAAAGAATGGAGAGCGTCTCTTTCTAAACCATTCTGGGTAATCTTCATCTGGCGCCATTCTTTTCACCTTGTTAGTGTGAATTAAGTCATGTCTATAAATTTTATGCTGAAATATTATTAGCTCAAGGTTTTGAGCTGGTTTAGGGTTCCAAGGAAAGTTCCGTCTAGAAGATACGTTTCGGCATTTTCGATGTCTACCGCATGTGAACGGAGAACGGGCCCAACAATTCTTTCGGTCTTTGCATTCCCGCTGGGTTTCCTTTCATTTAATGGTCTGCCTCCCAAGAAGTCGTTGAAAGAAGGCATTATGAAAAGTTGCGAGGTTTTCGATTTAATTTTGTAATGTTTCCGCAATGTTTGTTCAGAATTTTTTTCAATTTTTATTTTATGTTTTTGCAAAATGGCTTCGGTTAGTTGAGTTCTATTGCAGTTTGCTTTCACCCAAACTTGCCTTGTTATTCTGAACCCAGCTGGGTCACGAAAGGCTACAATTGGGTGAACGTGCCCCATAACCAATGTCTTGCATTTCAAAAGATTTGGCGAAGGCCATCTGTGACCATGGAAAAAGCCGACTTCGCCCATTGCTATGCCAGTTGCTGGCAACAATTTTATGTTTTCTGGTAGTAATGGTTCAAGGTTTCCGTCGTGGTTGCCGCGGATTATGTATATTTCTTGTATCTGCTTTTTTAGTTCGTCAAAGAAGTCGGGTACATCGTGCCATTCACCTATTTCTGCGGTTGCAACAGTATGTTTTACATCCCCTAAGACGACTAGCTTATCTGGTTTGTATGCGGATATGAGGCTCGCCAGCTTGCTCAGAAGTTTCGGCGTTTGCGTTGGGACATGTATGCCTCTTTCCGATAGAGACATTTCCCAGCCTATGTGCAAATCAGCTATAACCATCGCTCGTGCTTTTTGTGTTTTTACTAGTGCGGCCGAACTGGGTGGTAGTGGTGTTATCATTTTGTTTCCTTTTCGGGTTTTATTAGATTAAGTATTGTTGTGTGAATTTCTCTGTTGGCAGCGGCTACGAATTTTACTGATTGTCTCGGGTCTAGCTTGACGTTTAACGGTTTTCCCTCTGGTGTTGTTATTTTTGCGCCTGCTTCCTTTATTATTAGCCAAGCAGCTGCTGTGTCTGTTGTTCGAAGTTTTCCTCGTATGTCTATGAAGGCATCTGTTGTTCCATCTGCCACATAACATAGTTCCAGAGCATTTGCCCCAAGGTGGCGTATGTGTTTTGTCTTTTGAATCAGGCCAGTAAGCTGCGGAGCGATTTTTTGAACCTTATAGGTGTTTAGGTCTACGCCTATCACTGCTTCTTCAAGAGATGTGTTTTTTGAGGGGGTTATTTTTTGGTTGTTGCGGTAGGCTCCTTTTTCTTTTTGTGCTGTGTATGTTATGACGTGAAATAGGTCTGTAACGAGTGCTGTGTGTATAGTGCTTAGTGTTGGTTTTGACGATAGTGCAATTGATGTGGCGTAGAAGGGTATACCTCTCGTTAGATTTGTTGTGCCGTCTATCGGGTCTGCTGTAACGTAACATTCTTTAGGGGTTTTGCCGTACGCTTTTATGCCAGATTCTTCACTTACGAGTGTGAACGAGATTTCATGCTCTTTTAGCGTGTTTATTATGGCGTTTTCTGCTACTAAGTCTATTTGTTTTATCGGGTCGCCTCCTGCTCCTATGCCCAAGTTTGGTTGTGGCTGTTCTAGTGTTTTTAAGAATGGGGTGATTTGCTCTTGTATGTTGTTTTTGCATTGGACGAGAATTTGCAGCCAGTCGATTTGTTGCGTCATTTAGGTGTGTTCTCCATAGTCCTATATGAATTGCTTTTGATAAAGACTTTACTGAAAAGCGAGTTTTGCGTGTAGGTTTTAGGGTTTGTGTTGGTGTACGGCGTTTTGGTCTATTGTTGTAGGGTTGATTGGGGGTTTAGTTTAGGATTACCACCCAGACTTTGGGAAAACTCCAGAAATTAAAGTTCTAACAGACTCTAGATAGAAGTTAAAACAACAATAAAACGTTAAGTAAAGCTAACTATAAACAATCTTCTAGAAAAAAATTCTGAAAAATAACCTCAGAAGACATTTAAACAAAACAAGCAGAAACAATAATTCTGCAGGAGGACATACCAACGATATCGAGAATCTCAAAAATTCTGGAGATGCTCAACGACGGACAATGGCATAATTTAGAAGAAATACAACAAGAAATACAACTAAATAAAAATCAAATACGGCAAATCATAGGATTTCTAAAAGAATACAACTTCATAATAGTAAACGAAACGAAGAAGGAAATAAGACTGGATGAAGCTGTTCGAAGATTCTTAATACGAACTGCTACTTCATGAGAGCTTTCAAGCCTTTATAGGCCTTCAAAAACTCCTTACCCTTACGAGTAATCTTAAAAAGGCCAGGATTAGGATTGCCATTCTCATTGACTGTGCATAGAAGTTTCTTCCCAAGCAGAAAAACCAAATAATATTTCAACTGCCTAAAACTCAAATTGCAATGATACATCAAATGGGTTTTCTTGACAGCACTGCAAGAAGCATCCAAAATATCTGCAATAATATCTAGACGGCCACGATGGCTGTTACTGACATGTTTCTTATCTTGAGCCAACAAACTCACCAATACAGCCTCTTTTAAAGACTGTTAGAGCACCTTCTCCCAAAAAATATATAAAAAACACTAATTTAAGTGTTCTGAAAACCAGAACATGCGAAAATGGTAAAAATGAAGGATAAGCATAAGGGCATGTATTATTAATTTAGCCCTACAGTTCACGCAATTTTCTTAAAATTTTATTGCAGTCAGCATTTTTCTCCATGAAAATGCTTATATTATTTTCATTAATAGTCAAGGAAAGCACTTTGACATCTTTGCCCTCGATAACAATGTTCTCGATGCCGCCCAAGTCAAAAAGTTCTGAAAACTCTTCGCCTGCATCAAATGCTGAGGAAGAAAGAACAGCGTAATCCATTATTTTTGTCGAGTCTTTAATGTCTATCGCTGCAGAAGTGGAGTTTCTTAGAATATAGCCTATAACCCCATCAAACTTCTTGATCTCTTTGAGGCTTGCCCGCATCTTGCTTACAGACATCGCATCCTCAACAGCTCTGGATTCAGCCATAGCGGTAGCCTCTTGGACACTTTTCTTTTTCTTAACCATTGCACAGCCTCCATCATTCAACTATGGGCTTAACCCTAACAAGTTCGCCTTTCTTAATCTCTAAGGTAAGCCGTATCTTCTTAGGCATTTGTATGACTCCCTTCCCCTTGTATTTCGAATCTTTTATGGGTGTGACCTTGCATCGTGTTGCCTTACCGTCAAAGGTCTCAATTTCAACCTCTTTGATTTTTCTATCACCATAAAGTTCTTTCCATTGTGATAGTGCTTCGCTGTCGATACGAACAGCGTCTGATGGAACAAGTAAACCACCGAGGTTTTCAACCATAAACTGGATTACGGGGGGTTCTGGAAGCAAAGATTCAGGCTTAATTTCATGCTCTACAGTTTCTTCAGCAGGCTCCTCCGCAGTTTCTTCGATTTCCTTAACCTTTGTAAGTTTAGGCTCTAGTTTAGGTGTAAGCGAACTGCTTTTGAGGGGGGCAGGGCGGATTTTATCCAGAAGCTTTAGAACAGTTGGGATTAGGACGTGGGTTACGGTGTTCACGTAGCTCAAATCTGCTTTTCTAGAGGCGATTGTGACGAGGTAGAGGTCGTTCACGCATGAGACATTTACCTTACCTTTACCGCCCTCGAGGGTGATGCATTTAACACCCCCTATGGCATCAGATTTTTCTAATATACCGTCAAAAGCATCTATAACACGCAAAATGGTCTTTTCAGGTGTGCTTTTATCTCTGGCTATGATTTCTTTGTCTTTCGTGAATATGAAGGCGTTAGTTACGTCTGGGCATACTTTTCGGATTTCGCTTAAGGTGGTTTTTAGGGCAAAAGAGTACACGTCGTTATCCATATCCTTAACTTTCTTGCATTGCTTTAGGATATTTTGAAGAGTATGCGTTCAGGAACGCCGTCGTTCTCCACAACAAGATACTTTAGGCCTTCAGCTTCTCCAAGCTGATCCAGCCATTTCAGTGCCTCGCGAGCTTTTTGCAGCACCAGCAGTCTCTCCTGGTGGCTTCGCACAACTTCTTCTATGGCTGTTAGCTCGTGGAATGGGTTGGCATCTATAACTATGCTCAGGTTGCCTACAGTGATTTCGCCGAGACTTTCAGCTGCGGCCTTTTTACCAGCCAGCTTCATGACGACTTCGCGGATTTTCTTTGATTTTTCAGCTAAGGCTCTAATATCGTCTAGTCGGCGCAGATACTCACCTAACGTGCTTTTCGTTTCAGATATTTCCTTTTCAAGAGTTTCAGCTATCTCTTCTGCTGAACTGTATTCTTTCACTTCTACAACCATTACTTTTGCACCTTCAAATGGAAACATATAGGGGAATTGATAGGTTTTACAACCCTGCCCCTAATCTCAAACAGGTGGCTCTAAAGATGGGTTACGTAGGAGATATCGCGGTATATGGTGCTTTGTTGCCCGCCGCTGTGACTATATACAAATTGTATGTTATCCCTTTGTCAAAGTTAGCGGTGACTTTGTACGACGCTCTTTCTCCTGGTTCTAATACGCCATCCAACGTGGTTTTGGAGCTCCAATATTCGCTGAAGTCGGTAACCGTCAAACCAGTTACCTCAGCTCCAGTTATCGTTGCCTTCCCTGTCCCTGTATTCGTAACGTTGAGTATGATATAATCCGGTGGCACAGCTGCTTCCCAAGTGTGGTGAGTGACCTTCACCTGTTCTGTTGCCATGAACAAGCCTGGTAATACTCCCATCCATGCTGCTACGGCTATGCTGACTGCAACTGTTACGGCGATAAGTATGATTGAGGCGACCACAGGGCTTAGGGCTTTCCTGCTCTTCAATATTTTCATCTTTCTTTTATCCCTCCTTTTTGGGTTATCGTGTATTTTAGAGGAAGTAAAGCATTTAAATCTTACGACTTAATACACCATATTACTCATTTGTAAAACAAAACTACAAACAACCAAAAACAAAAAGTCAGCCTAACATCTGAAAAGCCGTTAAAAAAGAAACTGTAAAACAACAGCTGAGCATCATGCCTTATAGGCTTAAAGGCCTAGCTTGTCAAAGAACTCCAGCAAAAGCTTAGCCACTTTCTCGCCGAACTCCGTCTTAACATAGTACTTCTTTAAGGGGTCTATGCGCTCGCCCTTCGCCAAGCCTAAATTTTGAATTTCAATCATCCTAGCCCTAAAAGTTCCATCGCTAAGGGTTAAACCATTCTCACGCATGAACTCCTTTGCTTCCTTCCACTTACCACGGTTCAAGTAGAGCAACATAATGCAATCTATGGCATGATCCTTCTCAAGCATAGCCTTAATAGCCGACAATTTCGGATCTGTCAATATACGCTTAATCTTCTCCTCTTCTCCACTCTTCACCATCACACATCAACCTACCATTTCTGCTTTCTGATTATAGCTGAATCCCTTTAAAAGATTTAACCTATATTACGATTTATGACTTATTATTCCGTTTTACAGCTTAGTAGCAACGACTTATTTGCAGTTTCCGAAATATGTAATCAGCCTAAGCTTTAGACATCAAAGAGAAAATATGACATTGAAGTTTAAGAAGAAACATGTTTGATAAAAGTTTCAGGCGTATATTGTAGTATCCCTCGGGCTTGATGGGCAAATCCTTTGGCAACTAAAACCTTCAAAATCTTTTCAGGAAATAGGCGCTTCTGTATTAAAAGCTCCAAGGCATGCGTGTAGTTGCGGTTAAGCTCCCTCACAGCCAACAGTTGCTGCTTACTCGACAAAACATAATCCTTACATTCAACCAGATATGCCAGAGACATGTCAGGCTTAACAGCCAAAACATCACAATAATTCCGACGAGTAAAAACAATATAACCCTTCCTCTTAAAAGCTTCAGCAATCATATCCTCAAGAACCGCGCCGCTCAAGTAAACCCCATGATTATAACCGAGCTTACTAATGACGCCAATATTAAGCTTTAAAGGAAGGTTTAAATAAAATATGGTTTATTTCGTAGTTAGCTTCAAGCAGGAATGGATGGCGATAAATGTCAGAGGAATTCCGCCACATACTTCGAATAACAGACACGGACGTAGACGGCACTCTAAAAGCATCTTATGCATTAACAAAAATCAAAGGAATAAGTCTAAACCTTTCGAACGCAATATTAAGGAAAGCTGGAATAAGCCCGGACAAGAGAGCAGGCTTTCTAACAGAAGCAGAAATTGAAAGAATAGAAGAAATAATCAAGGAACCAACAAAACATGAACTACCGAGCTGGCTTCTAAATAGAAGGAAAGACTATGAAACAGGGAAAGACACACACTTAATCGGTGCAGACCTCGTCTTAAAAACGAAAACGGACATAGACCAAATGAAAGAAATAAAATCATGGCGAGGATATCGCCACGCCTATGGGTTAAAAGTCCGAGGACAAAGAACCAAAACCACCGGAAGAAAAGGAAAAGCCCTCGGAGTCAAAAAGAAAGCTATTATTATACCAAGGACAGAGGGTAAGTAGTCATGGGAGACCCTAAAAAACAAAGAAAAAAATATGAAACCCCACGCTTCCCATGGCGAACAGATATCCTACAAGAAGAACTCAAACTTTTGGGTCAATACGGGTTACGAAACAAACACGAATTATGGCGACACGAAACAACGCTATCAAAATTCAGAGGCATAGCCCGTTCACTTATGGGTGAAAACCCCGAAGAACGTAGAAAAATGGAAGAGGAACTTTTAACCCGCTTGAAAAAACTCGGTATTCTCCAAGAAGCAGCAGTTTTAGACGATGTCTTAGACTTAACAATAGAAGATGCCCTTGAACGCAGACTCCAAACAATTGTTTTCCGAAGAGGCTTGGCCAAAACGATCCATCAAGCTCGTCAGCTAATAACTCATGGGCATATAGCGATAGGAAACCAGCGGGTTACAGTACCAAGCTATCTCGTAACAAGACAGGAGGAAAACCAGATAGTATATGCGCCTCAAAGCCAGCTTGCGAACCCTAGCCACCCTCTACATCAGGCATTAGCTGCAGCGCCACCCGCTGAAGCAAAGCCTGAGAAAGCTGAAGTTGGTGAAGAATTATGAGCAGCAAAAAAACCGAGAAATGGGCTGTCGTCCACATTTACAGCTCCTACAACAACACATTAGTTCACATAACAGACATTTCAGGCGCGGAAACCATCTCCAGAACATCAGGCGGAATGTTTGTAAAGGCAGATAGAATGGAGTCCTCACCATATGCAGCCATGAGAGCAGCAACCGCAGCAGCCGAAATGGCCAAAGACAAAGGGATAACAGCAATACACATCAAAGTGAGAGCCCCCGGAGGATCAGGCCCAAGAACCCCAGGTCCAGGTGCACAAGCAGCCATAAGAGCCCTAGCGAGGGCAGGTTTCCGCATAGAACGCATCGAAGAGATTACACCCATCCCACACGATGGTACACGGAGGCCCGGCGGCAGAAGAGGGAGAAGAGTCTAGCAAATTCATGTTGGTTTTCTGCTAACAGAAAAATTGAAATAATGCACCAGTATTCTATTGAACGGCACAGCAGTTCTCATAGGCTATTGCGGAGTGTCAAAATAAGTGGAAATAGAATTGCTTGAAAAAGACGATAGGAGCATTCGTTTGCTCGTTCGGGAAGTTGACGTTCCGCTTATGAACGCCTTAAGAAGGATAGTAATTTCTGAAGTTCCATGCATGGCTATAGATGAAGTTGTAATGATTGAGAACTCTTCCATACTACAAGACGAAATTATAGCCCACAGGCTTGGACTTATCCCCCTTAAAACAGACCTAGATGGTTATAACTTACCTGAAGAATGCCCATGTAAAAGCGAATTTGGATGCAACCTTTGCAGGGTCACACTTACGCTAGACGCAGAAGCAAAGGAAGGAACGAGAACGGTTTATTCTGGAGAGTTAACCTCAGAAAACCCGGACATAGTACCAGTGAGCGACAAGATCCCCATAATAAAACTGGCGAAGGAACAAAAACTAAGGCTTGAGGCTTATGTAAGACTTGGAAAAGGGAAAAATCATGCGAAATGGCAGCCAGTTTCGATGTGCACATACAAATATTTCCCAAAAATAGAAGTTTCTGGCAAGATTTGCGATGCTTGTGGGAAATGTGTGGAAATTTGTCCAAGAAAAGTTCTGGCCAAGAACGGGAATAAAATAGAAGTTCGCAATTTGATGGCATGCACCCTCTGCCAGGACTGCGTCGACGCTTGTCCACAAAATCCTCCGGCAATAAAAATTAGCTGGGAAGAAAACACATTAATATTCAGCCTTGAATCTACGGGTGCGCTTCCACCTGAAAGAATTTTGAAAGAAGCCATCAAAATCTTGGATGATCAACTAAGAGAATTCGAGAGTCAAGTAAAAGGTGGAAAAAGTGAAGAAGATTAAAACGACAAACCCAGAACTTATCGAATTTATCCGTTTCTTGAAGAAGCAAAGCAGAGAAAACAAAGCTAATATTTGGCGAGATATCGCTGAGCACTTAGCTAAACCGAGGAGAAAACGCACAGCCGTAAACTTGAGCCGCCTAAATAGACATACACAAAAAAATGAAACGGTAATCGTTCCTGGTAAAGTGCTAGGGACAGGCGAAATAAACCATCCAATAACAGTAGCAGCCTTCGCTTTCTCTGAAAAAGCAAAGGGGAAAATAAGGGCTGCTAAGGGTAAATGCCTATCTTTTTCTGAATTGGTTGAGAAGAATCCGAAAGGCTCGAATGTCAAGATAATTGGGTGAGGGAATGCAAACGATAAGCAAGCAAGCCACTATAATAAATGCGGATGGACTTATTCTGGGTAGAATGGCAAGCGTAATTGCCAAACGATTGCTAAGCGGTGAAGAAATAGTGATTGTGAACGCTGAAAAGGCTGTGCTTTCGGGAAAAAAGAAAAGCATAGTTGCGGAGACTAAGGAATTCCTTGAAGTAGGATATCCAAGAATAGGACCATTCCATTATAGGAGACCGGACAGAATAGTTAGAAGAACCGTGAGGGGCATGCTCCCATATAAACAACCAAAAGGTAAAAACGCATACAAAAAGCTCAAGGTGTTTATTGGAATCCCAAATGAGCTTAAAGAACAAAAAATGGAAACTCTAGCGGATGCTCAAGCCAAAAAGTTAACATGCCCATACCTCACACTTGGTGAAATTGCAAAGGAAATAGGGTGGAACCCTGGTGAATAATTATGCCGACCAAAAAGGTTTTAGTTGTTAGCGGAAAAAGGAAAACAGCCACAGCTCGGGCTGTTGCTAGACCTGGAATTGGGAGAATACGCATAAACAGAACCCCTATAGAAATTTTTGAGCCAGAAATTGCACGTGAGAAAATCATGGAGCCGCTCATACAAGCTGGAGATGACGTTTGGAAACAGTTGGACATAGACATAAAGGTTTCAGGAGGAGGCTACATGGGACAAGCAGAAGCGGCAAGAATGGCTGTTGCCAATGCTTTATTAAAATGGACGAAAAGTGCACATTTACGTACAGTTTTTGCTGAATATGACAGAACAATGATTGTTGGAGACTCGAGGAGAAAAGAGCCTAAAAAGTTCGGAGGGCCAGGGGCACGAGCTAGAGACCAGAAAAGCTACAGGTAAAGGAGGCTAAATTAAATGATTATACCAGTAAGATGCTTTACATGTGGCAAATTAATTGGAGACAAATGGGAAGAGTTCGCCAGAAGAGTTAAAGCAGGAGAGAGAGCAGACGAAGTCTTAGACAGCCTAGGAGTTCAAAGGTACTGTTGTAGGCGCATGTTACTGTCGCACGTAGAAATCATCGATGAAGTTCTACGCTTTTACGAAGAGGCTGAAAAACGAAAAGAGGCCAGAACCTATTATTAGGAAAATGAAAGGAGAAAACCATGTCAACGGTTATCGAAGATATAATCGCGAGAAAAGTTTTCCACAGTCGGGGAGAAGAAACAATAGAAGTTGACGTCATAACAACTTCAGGTTTTGGTAGAGCCTCTGCCCCTGCTGGAGAAAGCCGCGGAAAAGCCGAAGTAATCTGTTATCCGCAAGGAGGGGTGGACCAAGCACTAAAAAAGGTTGAAGAACTTATAACTCCAGAGCTTGTTGGATTAAACGCTGATTTCCAGTATGAAATTGATAGAATGCTTCATGAAATTGATGGTTCAAAGGATTTCAGGATTATAGGTGGAAACACTGTCTTCGCTATTTCAATGGCTAACGCAGAGGCAGCTGCAAATTCTTATGGTCTTCTTCTTTTCCAATATTTAGGAGGACACACTGCACATAAACTCCCCTACCCTCTTGGAAACATGATAAGCGGCGGAAAACATATCCAAGGAATGACCCCAGACGTGCAGGAGTTTCTGGCTCTTCCCTATGGAGCTGAATCTTTCTTGGAAGCTGCCACAGCTAATGCTCAAATCCATAGAAGAATTGGCACCATCCTAAAAAAGAAAGATAAGCTTTTCAGCGGGGGAAAAAGCGACGAAGGAGCCTGGGTTTCAAACTTTGGAAACTTAGAAGCTCTCGAGGTTTTAGCTGAAGCATGCGAAGAAGTCGGCAATGATTTAGGATTTAAATGCGGCTTAGGCATTGACGTTGCAGCATCTTCACTATGGAACGGCAAAGAAAAAGCTTACACTTACCAAAGAGAAAGAAAAAAACGAGACTCACATGAGCAGTTGGAATTTATCTTAGAACTTATCAGAAAATATCACCTAGTCTATGTCGAGGATCCCTTCCATGAAGAAGACTATAGAAGTTTTGCAGAGCTCACCAAAAAAGTTAAAAATTGTCTGATATGCGGTGATGACCTTTTCACCACAAACAATGAAAGGTTAAACCGTGGAATAGAACTGCACGCAGCTAATGGGGTAATAATAAAAGTGAATCAGGTTGGCACACTTACGGACGCTTGGGAAACAATAGAACTGGCGAAAAGAAACGGATATGTGGCAGTAATGTCGCATCGTTCGGGCGACACATGCGACTGGCACATAGCCCACTTGGCTGTAGCTTTCAATTGCCCAATAATAAAGACAGGGGTTGTTGAAGGAGCACGAATTGCAAAAATAAACGAGTTAATAAGGATAGAGGAGTTTTTGGGAGATAGAGCGAAAATGGCGGATCTTCAAATACTAGGGAGATGAAAGTTTGTCAGAGGATGAGGAGATTAAGGAAACTAAAGGTGAGGGTGATACAACAGCAGTAGTTGCGGAAGAGGAACTTCTGATGCAGAGGGATGCACTCTTATCCGCGGGAATACACATTGGAACAAGGATGAAAACAGGGGACATGGAACAGTTCATATACCGCGTTAGACCAGACGGCCTATTTGTTCTAGATGTTAAAAAGACGGATGAGCGCATAAGGGCAGCCGCAAAATTTCTAGCACGGTTCGAACCAGCAAAAATCGCTACAACCGCAGCTAGGCTTTACGCACAAGAACCTGTTAGAAAATTCTGCGAAGTAACCGGAGCAACACCAGTGGTTGGACGCTTCATTCCAGGACTTTTGTCAAACCCATTGTACCCAAACCGCATCGAGCCAGATGTGCTAATAGTGTCTGACCCCAGAGCAGACTTTCAAGCAGTTAAAGAGGCAGCTTCGGTGGGTATACCCGTAGTGGCTTTATGCAGCACAGATAACGAATTTTCCGGGGTGGACTTAGTTATTCCCACAAATAATAAGGGTAGGCGAGCCTTGGCTGTTATCTACTGGCTTCTAACAAGACAAGTATTGCGGGAGAAGGGCGAACTCCCACAGGACAAGGATCCACCTTTAACAATTGAAGATTTTGAGGCTAAGATTTCAAAGGAAGAGGAGGAAACCTAGCGATGGTGAAGATTCGGCGTCCAAGTCAAGCCGGAGCCTTCTACGAAGGAAACGCCGAATCATTAAAGATGCAAATTGAAAATTGCTTTCTTCACGAGTTTGGACCTGGAAAAATCCTAGAAGTTGCCAAAGTTGGCCCAAGGAAAGTAATAGGTTTAGTTTGTCCACATGCAGGTTACATGTTTTCTGGTCCGGTGGCAGCTCACTCCTATCACAAGCTGGCTTCTGATGGTAAACCGGATGTTGTGGCTATTTTCGGTCCAAATCATATGGGTTATGGTAGTGCTTTGGCTGTTATGAATGACGGTTTTTGGCGCACCCCATTAGGCGATGTTGAAGTGGACGGTGAAACCGCCAACCGGATTGTGCATGAATCACGCATAGTTGATGTTGATGATTCTGCCCACCGTTTTGAACATTCAATCGAGGTTCAGCTTCCGTTCCTCCAGTATCTTTATGGCTCAGAATTCAAGATAGTGCCTATTTGTTTTTTGATACAGGATTTATCCTCAGCTAGAGAGGTTGGACAAGCCGTCGCTAAGGTTTTAGCTGAGAAAAACGCCGTGATCATAGCTTCTTCGGACATGACGCATTACGAACCACAGGAAAGTGCAGCGAAGAAAGATAGGTTGGCTCTCGAATCCGTTGAAGCAATGGACGAAGCCAAATTTTATTCAACAGTCGAGGCACACCATATTAGTGCTTGCGGATATGGCCCCATAACCGCATTAATAACCGCGGCGAAAATTTTGGGGGCGAAAGAGGCAAAACTATTATGCTATAAAACCAGTGGAGATATAATTGGCGACTACTCAAGCGTTGTCGGGTATGCCGCCGTCTGTTTCACAAAATAGTGGTGTAGAATGGGGGTCGTGGCCTCAGCTCCCGCCAAAGTAATACTCTTCGGAGAACACTTCGTAGTCTACGGAGAACCAGCTATAGTTTTAGCCATAGATAGAAGAGCTTATGCAAAAGTAGATACTCGCAACGACAAACGATTGTATCTGCGCTCAGTGAACCTTAATCTTGCAGGATATTTCGAAAATGGAAATTTCAAAATTGAACAAGGCGATGTAAAAGAAGCAATAATGAAGTTTGGGCCAGTTAGGTTGGTTGTGGAAAAAATTTTAGAAAAACATGGAAAAAAGGAAGGCTTAAACATTGAGATCAACTCGACTGTTCCTGTTGCTGTGGGTTTAGGGTCTTCGGCAGCCGTAGTAGCAGCCGTGACAACAGCGGTTGGTGCTCTTTTGGGTGTAAAGATGTCAAAGGAAGATGTTTTTCGCACAACTTACCAAGCGGAAAAAATAGTGCATGGCACCCCATCCGGAATAGACCCAGCGATTTCAACTTTCGGCGGGACATTACTATTTCAAATGGATACAGGATTCAAACCTTTAGAAGTTAAAACGGATATTCCACTAGTCATTGGAAACACAGGTGTAGAAAGGTCTACACGCGTTCAAGTGGAAAAAGTGCGTGAAGTAAAGGAAAGATACCCGCAAATTGTGGAACCCATAATGCGCTCAGCCAGAGAAATCGTTCTAAGAGCCATCGAAGCCCTTAAGGAAAACGATCTGGAAACCCTTGGTGAGTTAATGAACATTAACCATGCATTACTTTATGGGGTAGGAGTTTCAGACGAATCCTTGGAATGGCTCATAAACGCCGCAAGAAAGGCCGGTGCTCTTGGTGCAAAATTGACTGGTGCTGGTGGAGGCGGGTGCATGGTAGCATTGACAAGAAACGAAAGACTTGAACAGGTTTTGGCGGCTATTCAAGGAGCGGGTGGAAGATGCTTTATGGCTAGGAAAACGGATGAAGGTGTCAGAATTGAAAGAACTTAAACCTGCGATTTTGAAAGTTGGCGGCTCGGTAATAACGGATAAGAGTAAAGAACTTGATGCAAGAATGGATGTTATGAACCGTTTGGCAGAGGAAATAAGGAAAGCAAATATTCAAAGTTTAATTATTGTACATGGCGGCGGAAGCTTTGGACATCCAATAGCTCAAAAATACGCAATTAAAGATGGGTTTAAAGAGGAAAACCAGCGAATCGGCTTTGCAGAAACCCATCACTTCATGACCGTGCTTAACGGCTTATTTATGGACGCATTAGTATGGCATAATATCCCAGCAGTAAGCATAGCACCATCATCGTGTATAATAACAGAAAACGCCAGAATCAAATGCTTCGAAGATGCACCTTTAAAAATGCTGTTAAGGATGGGCTTCTTACCAGTCCTCTACGGAGACACAGTCCTAGATACAAAGTTAGGCTTCACCATACTATCCGGCGACCAGCAAATTTCAACACTTGCCACAAGGCTAAATGCAGAACGCATTATAGTGGGCGTTGATGTGAATGGATTATACGACAGTGACCCAAAAATTGAAAAGAACGCAAAAATGTTCAAACACTTAACATTGGAGGAACTTAAAGAACTTCAGAATAAAATAGGCAAGCCAAAGGCCTACGATGTTACAGGCGGAATGCTCGGTAAAGTAGCCGAACTTATATCAGCCATTGAACATGGAATTCCAGTAACCATTGTTAATGCAGCAAAGCCAAACTATATTTATAGGGCCCTTAAAGGAGAAAAAGTTGAGGGCACATTAATAGAGAAGGAGTAGTTTTTGGCTAAAGAAACAAGAAAACGTAAAGCAGAACACATTCGAATTTCCTTAAATCAGAATGTTCAAGCCAAAAAAGTTACGACAGGACTTGAAGACATTTACTTTGTCCATAGGACCTTGCCGGAAATTAACAAGCAAGACATTGATTTATCAACAACCGTGTTAGGTCACAAGTTTTCTGCACCATTAATTGTAGGCGCCATAACTGGCGGAACACAGAAAGCGACAAAAATCAATGCCACAATAGCCGAAGCTGTAGAAGAGTTAGGCTTAGGAATGGGTGTTGGAAGCCAACGGGCCGCTATAGAAGATAAAAGACTTGAAAAAACATTTGCAATAGCCAGGAAAAAGGCTCCAACAGCCTTTCTAATCGCCAATATAGGCGGGATACAGCTTGCCAGTGGTTATGGTGTAAAAGAAGTCAAAAAAGCAATAAAAATGATTGAAGCAGATGCTATCGCAATACACCTAAACCCACTGCAAGAGGCTATACAACCAGAAGGTCAAACAAACTTCAAAGGAATACTTGAAAAAATCGGCGAACTCTCAAAAGAACTAGACAAACCGATTATCGCAAAAGAAACCGGCGCTGGAATGGCGGCAGAAGAAGCAAAAGAACTTGAGGCTGCAGGTGCGAAAGGCATCGACGTTAGCGGAGCAGGGGGCACAAGCTTTGCGGCAGTTGAATATTACCGTGCAAAAAAACAGGGGAACAGTTTTCAACGCATGTTAGGTGACGTTTTCTGGGATTGGGGCATTCCAACAGCGATAAGCGTTGCCGAAGTCTCTCAAACAGTAAACATTCCTGTCATCGCCTCTGGCGGAATACGCGATGGCATAGATGTGACTAAAGCTTTGGCTTTGGGTGCAAGTCTAACAAGCCTTTCCCAACCAGTCCTGCAAGCAGCAGTTAAAGGTCTTAAAGAAACTGAAAATATGCTTTCTCTTTTAATAGAAGAATTGAGAAACGCAATGTTTCTTGTGGGAGCAGGATCGGTGGAACGTCTACGGAAAGCTCCCCTCGTAATAACGGGTAAAACGGCAGAATGGTTGAAGATGAGAGGATTCGATCCTGAAAATTATGCTAAAAGAGCGAGGAACTAAGCTTGAATATCGAGAAATTCCTTGAAGAGAAAGCTGCTCTAATAGATAAGATTATTGAGAAGTATATCCCAAGAAACTTCACAAAAAACGCGGCCCTTTTCAGAATTAACCCGCCAAAATACGTCCATAACCTAGAAACCTTAAACAAAGCTATAGCCGAGCCCATCTGGGAATTTCTCGACAGAGGCGGGAAAAGGTGGCGACCATCCCTCTTCTTATTAATTTGCGAAGCCTTAGGCAAAAACCCCGAAGATTTCATTGATTTCGCCATAATTCCAGAGGTAATCCACAATGGAACATTAATGGTGGACGATATAGAAGATGCGTCAGAAAACCGGAGAGGAAAACCATGCACATACAAAATCTACGGTTTGGACATAGCCATAAACGCTGGAAACGCCATGTACTATTTGCCACTTCTACCGCTAATAGAAAAAAGAGAAAAAGTTTCTCTGCAGAAACTGTGTAAAATTTATGAAATCTACGTGCAAGAGATGATTAACCTAAGCACTGGACAGGCAATGGACATTGCTTGGCATAGGGGCATGGCAGACGCGGATAAAATAGGAGAAAAGGACTATTTGCAGATGTGCGCTTACAAAACAGGAACTTTGGCGAGGATGTCTGCTAAAATTGCTGCTGTATTGGCGGATGCAAATGAGGAATTAGTCGAAAAACTTGGGCATTTCGCCGAAAGCATAGGGATAGCTTTCCAAATGCAAGATGACATCTTAGATTTAACGGGTGAAGAGTTTGCGGAGAAGAAAGGCGGACGTGGAAAGGACGTTACAGAGGGGAAAAGAACCCTATTAGTTATTCACACAATAAAAGTCGCAGATTCTAAAGATAGGAAAAGGCTCATCGAGATACTTAACATGCACACCTCTGACCAAGTGATCCGAGAAGAAGCTATCGCAATAATGCAAAAATACGGCTCTATAGACTACGTGAAGCGTTTTGCAGCAAATATCGTTGAGGAAAGTTGGAAGGAGGTGGAAGAGCTTTTACCAGACTCGGAAGCTAAGGAAAAACTAAAAGCCTTCGCGGAGTTCTTGATTGAAAGGAAAATCTAAACATCATAAAGTGTAAAGCCTTTGACTCTTGGAGAAGACATTGAACTTAAGGAAATTATTCGAAAAACTGCTTTGTTAAATGCTATTAGGCATGACGGCAAAGCGCAAGTAGGCCCGGTTATTGGAAAAATTTTGGGTGAAAAACCTGAGCTAAAATCTAGGGTTAAGGAACTATCCGCTCTTGTTAATGATGTAGTTAAGGAAGTTAACAATATTGCCTTAAGCGAACAAAGGCGAATAGTTGAAGAAGAATGGCCTGAAGCACTGATAAAGGAAAAAGTTGAGGAGGAGAAGCGTCTTCCACCTTTACCGAACGTGGACAAGTATGCCCAGGTTGTTACGCGGTTTTCACCAAATCCAGACTGTGTTCTGCACCTAGGCTCGGCAAGAGCCATAGTATTATGCCATGAGTACGCACGTATATATAAGGGCAAATTTCTTCTGCGCTTTGAGGACACAGACCCAAAGTTGAAAAAACCAGTTTTAGAATTTTATGACAAAATCCAAGAGGACTTAGCTTGGCTTGAGTGCAAGCCAGATGAAGAGTATGTTCAAAGTGACAGAATCCCCATTTATTACGAGTACGCTGAAAGGTTGCTAAAGGATGGCAACGCCTACGTTTGCACATGCCAGCCAGAGCTATTTAGAAAGAAAACATTGACAGGCAAGCCATGTGACTGCCGCAGTTTGCCGCCTGAAGAACATCTGGCAAGGTGGCAAAGCATGCTCGAAGGCAACTATAAGGAAGGTGAAGCGGTAGTCCGTGTAAAAACCGATTTAAGCCATCCCAACCCAGCGGTTCGAGACTGGCCTGCCCTCCGAGCCATAGACATTGAAAGGTATCCGCATCCACGGGTTGGAAACAAATTCCGCGTATGGCCCCTATACAATTTCGCGTGCGGTATAGATGACCACCTCATGGGTGTAACCCACATAATTCGGGGAAAAGAGCACCTAACAAACATGGTTCGACAAGAGTACATGTATAGGCATTTGGGGTGGAAATATCCAGAAGCCATACACTATGGCAGACTCAAAATAACTGGAGCCTTCCTAAGCAAGTCAAAAATTGTTCAGGGAATAAGGGAAGGCCTCTTCAAAGACTGGGACGACCCCCGTCTAGCAACTTTTGCGGCTTTGAGAAGACGAGGAATAACGCCAGAAGCGGTTAAAAGGCTGATCATTGATGTTGGCCCCAAAACTTCAGACGTTGTTCTGAGTTGGGAAAATCTGTATGCCTATAACCGCAAAATCTTAGATCCAATGGTTGACAGATACTTTTTTGTGCATGACCCCATAGAATTAACGGTGAAACAAATTCCAAAGGTGTTTGTGGCAAGGCTTCATTTGCACCCAGACCAGCCTGAAAGAGGGTTCAGAGAATACACGATAAAGCCCAAGGGAGACGATAACTCCGCAACCCTCTGGGTTTCAAAGAAAGATATGGACGCTTCGAAGATTGAAAATGTTATTCGCCTAATGGAGCTTTTCAACATAAAAATCGAAAGCTTAAACGCATATTCCGCTGAAGCATATTTCGCCAGCGAAGCCTACGAAGAGGCAAAAAGGGTTAAGGCACAGCTAATTCATTGGATACCCGTTGGAGAAGATATGCCCTGTCACGTTGTTATGCCAGACGCAACGCTGGCTGAAGGAATCGCTGAAAGTGTTTGCAAACGGTTAAAGCCAAACAATGTAGTACAGTTCGAGAGGTTTGGCTTCGTCAGAATCGACAAAGTTAACACGAAATTAACAGCCTACTATGCCCACAGATAATGAAGGAGAAGGAAACATGCGTAAACAAGATAAAACAATCATATGGCCAGCCTACTTCGATTCAACAAAAACAAGAAAGGATGGAAGGCGAACCCCGAAAAGTTTGGCTGTCCCTTCTCCAAAAATCTCAGAGATAAAGGATGCCGCGGAAAAGCTTGGCTTAGAATACGAACTTGTTTCGGAAGCTAGTTATCCGAAGACGCCATGGCTAAAAACTGGAATGATTCTTGTGAAGAAAAACGAGTCAAAAGATCAGATAATAAGAAAGATTTCAAAGCAACTGTTGAAAATTCGCAGTGCAGTTGCGACGAAATAGAGTAAGATTAGCTCTTTTCTTCTTCGCTGATTAGAACAGCGTTTATTATGCCATCTTGTCCCGGTCGAGAGGTAACACGCGCTAGACCTAAAGGAGTTTCTATCTCAGCGCCTTTGGTTATTACGCCTCTGCGGTCGTAGTCGATGTTTATTGGATTTTTCACTACACGTAGAATCTCAACTTTTTCCGTTTTTCCGCTTTTCGGGTCGGTTACGCACGCGTATTTATCGCTTAAAACCTTAATTTTCACGTTTCCGCCTCTTCCTCTGGCAGTCTTCCGTTTTGTTTCGCCCAAGATTGTTTCTGCTGGAAATGAGCCTTGCTCGAATTTCCTCTTTCCTCTATAAGCTCGTTTTCTGCCTCCTAAGGGCTTTTTCTTGTGTAGGTCACCGTGCCAAACTGACATTTCTCATTTCACTTTTTAGGTGCTCACTATCACCCTTATTCTGCATATAAACATATCCATTTTAGGGCTTAAGATTTGCTTCTTTTCCGAAGCCTTCAAAGACATGTTTTAGTTCTCTTTTCATGATTGCAATGTCATGGCTTAATCCGAAGTAATCTGCAAAATATTCAGTTGTTCTAAGAACCGTTGAGCGTCCGCTTCTTTCACTTGCAATTAAACCCATTTCTTTTAGTAGTTTGATGTGACCGTAGGCGTGGTGACCTCGCACTTCAACAACCCTTTTTTGGAATATTGGTTGCCTATAGGCAATGTAAGAAAGTGTTTTTAATGGACCCATAGAAAGTAGCGGTCTGATGACAAGTTTCTTAACGTGAGGCGTGAAATCAGTCTTCAACTGCAAAACATATCTTTCATCTTTCAGCTCTAGAATTTCAAGGGCTGTGTTTCTGCTCGCATATTCCTGCATAAGCATCTTCACAAGCCTCTTAACTTTGTTTTTTGAACGAGTCTTCAAAACCGAGCATAACTCGTTTAGGTCTAAGGGGCGACCAGCAACATACAATGAGGCTTCCACTAATGTTATGTCATGCTGCATTTTTTCCGCGTCTTGCTTTTTCTGAACAGCCAAATCTTCTAGGTTAAGTGTTTGTTTTTCCGCCTTCTGCAAGGTTTAAATCCCCAACAGCTATGTATATCTCCTCAGACTCTTCATCCTGCCATAGGTTTACCCTTCCATCTTGCGCCAGAAATAGTAAGAGGATAAATGTGCGGATGGATTCCATCCGCCCCATTCCATTTATTAAGGCTGAAAACTCTATTATCCCTGTGCCTTTAACCCTCTCCAAAAGAAAGCCGTAGAGCTTTTCCATTTGCAATTCAATTTCCATCAAGTACAAATCTAGCTGGGGTAGAATCTCTGAGGGTGTTGGAAGAATGGGTTCTGCAACGGTTTTTTCAAAGCGGATTAGTTTCTCGCCCTTTAAAACATCATCTAAAACTTCTAGCAGATGCCTTATGGTTGTTGACGTCAGTTCATGCCTGAGCGGCAGAAATAGGGGTGGAGGAACAAAGTCTTGTGGACCTTTAGGCGGTGGAGGTGGTTCTTCAAGCTTCATAAGAAGCTTTGATTTCATCAAGTATATGAGGGCTGAAGAATCGAGGGCTACGCCTGATGCCCTAAAGTCTATCTGCCCCGTCTTTTCCATTTCCTCAAGAAAAGTTGTAAGCAGATACGCAACATTGATGTTCCAAGGTGTAAGCTTTTCGAGTTTGTGGAACTCAAAGAGAATGTTCCATGGAGGACGCAAATAAAAAGGCTTTTTATGAGTGGCAGCCATTAACTTGTCACCTCTAGGAACTTGGCTGAAATAACGTTTGAGACCCCGTTGCGTTCATAGACTCCGTAAACTTTCTGTGCCTTATTTATCATTTCAGGCTTTAAAGTGATGACTGTAAACTGGGTTTTTTCCGACTCTTCACAGAGAAGGTCGGCGAGTTTTGAAACATGAAAAGCGTCCAGATGAGCATCTATCTCGTCGAGGATATAGAAGGATGTTGGAGCGAACTCCTTCAAGGCGAATATAAAGGCAACTGCTGCCACTGAACGCTCACCGCCACTGGCTCCACTCACAACAATTGAAGGCTTGTTAAGAAACTGAACAATCATGTCAATACCGCCAGAGAACGGCTCATCAAGATTTTCAAGCTTCAGAGTGGCGTTTCCGCCTCCAGTGAGCTTTGAGAAGTACTTTTCCAAGTTCTGATTGATTTTTTCGAAGGCTTCGGTAAAGACCTTGCGTTTTTTACTTTCAACTTCATCCATAAACTGCACTATGACTTGTTTCTCTCTTTCAAGCTCATTTAACCTTAATGAGAGTTCTTTATATCGAGAAATTTGTTCAGCGTAGTGGGATAGGGCAAGCTGGTTTACTGCTCCGATTCTTTCTAGTTCAAACTGCATCATCCTAATGGATGTTTCAGCTTCCTCAACCTGCTTTGGTGTTACCTCTAATGGTTGCTCATAACCAAATTGTCTAAGCTGGTTTTGATAATGTTCAAGTTGTAGTAGCGATGTTTGAATGTTGAGCTGAAGCTGGTTTAACAGACGGTCAGCCTGCTCATATTCTGTGTCAAGCTTGTGAAGTTCTTTATCAATGTCATCTATCTGGATGGTGAATTTTTTGGCTTCTTCCCTTGCCGAAAAAACAGTTTTAGAAAGCTCAATACGGCTTTTTTCCAGCTCCGACAGCTCCTGTTTTAGTGATTCTCGCTCTTGAAGCGCACCCGCCACTTCTTTTTCCACATTTCTGAGTTGTTGCTCAACCTTTGTGAGTTGGATTTTTGCGTTTTTATATCCGACCCTTAAAACATTGTCGAATTGCGATTGAAGCGTTGAAATTCCTGTTTGGATTGTGCCGAGTTTCTGCCTTAAGGTTATTATTTCCTCTGCAAATTTCTCTCTTTTAACCTCCAGTTCTTGAATGTGTCTAGGGTCTGCTTTCCGTCTTAAACCGTTCATTTCGCTCTGAAGCTTTCGCATTTCCTTTTGGATAGAGCTTCTTTCAGCCCTGTGGAGCCACATCTGTGTTTTTCCGTTTTCTATTTCCTTTTCAAGCTGTGCGATGTGATGACCCACACGTTTGATGTTAGCTCTTGTCCTTCTAACACTTCTTTTAACTCTGTCTATTTCCCTGTCAAGGGTGGTTACAGCCTCTGATAAACGAGTAATTTCAACACGAGTTCTGTCTATTTCCTCCTCAAAAGAGGTTATGTCGCTACCTCTTTGTGAAAGATGTTGTTGGAGAGCTCTGACGGCTTCGTCTAGGCTTTTGATGGCTTCTTCGCTCGGTATGATGGTGGAAAAGTCTATTGGAGCACGGTAGTAACCGCTTTCGAAGGCGCCGCCTGCCTCATAGAGGTCTCCGTTGACTGTAACTGCACGGTAGCCCTCGCTTGACAAGGCAAAAGCAGTCTTATCATCCGAGACAATTAATGTGTCGCCGAAAACGAAGTAAACCGCAGGTTCATAATGCTTTTCATATTTCATAAACAGCTGAGCAACGCCACTAACACCTTCTTTTTCAGGAACCTTCAAGGACTTAGGATTTAATGCTCTCTGGAGCGGAATTATTTTTATTCTCCCCAACTTCATTCTTCTTAAGGTTTCCGTGCATGTGAAGGCTGCGTCAAAATCCTTCACAACTATCGCGTCAAGCCATCCTGCGGCTGCAGCCTCTATTGCTCGTTGATAGGTCTTGTCAATTTTTATTAGGTTGCGGAGTCGGCCATACACCCCTTGGATAACGCCTAACTCGCCTAGTTCTTCTATGCTTCTTAGGGCTTTCTCTTCCGCAGCCACGGTTTCTGCAAGTTCCCTTTGAGTGGCAAACTCTATTACTGCTTCCCGTGCGGAATCAGCTATTCTTCCAGCCTCGACCATTTCACTTTCAATGGCTTCTTTTTGTGCGATTCTCCGTTCAAGCATCCGCTCCAAGTTTTTAAGCTGAATTTTTTGTTCCTTCTGCACCTTCTCAAGCTCAGCTAATGATTTTTCAAGTTCGTTGAATGTTGCTGCAAATTTTTCTTTACGGTCACTTAGGTCCTTAAGCCTTCTCGCACGGATTTTGATGGCTGTCTGGCTTTTTGCATGTTCGGACCTCAGATATGTGAGCCTTTTGTAATGATTTTCGAGTTGCAACTCAATTTCTCGGATTCTCTTGCTATTTTCTCCAAGGTTTTCCCAAAGCAGAGCGGTTTCTTTAGCGAGGGTATCATGTTCAGCCTGTTTTGCATTTATTTCGTTTAAAATTCCCTCATGTTCGCTTTTCAATTGTCTGATTTTTAGGCGGTTCTCGCGGATTTCCTTTCTAATGGACTCATACTGTTGAAGGTTGTTTTCCCTAATTCGTTTTAATCCTTCAGAGCTTGTTTTTCCAGAGCTTATTTTAGTTGTTAATTCTGTTAATTTTGATTTTAATTCGCCTATTCTTATCTGAACCTTTAATACTTGTGAGCCGCCTTCTTCAACGATTTCTGAGCTTAATTTTCGCCACTCACCTTCAACTTCCCTTCTTTTTGACCTATGCTCTTCGCGGAGCTGTCTTAATTTTTCAACTCTGCTTCTAACTTTATCCGCCTGTAATGTGGTTTCCTTGACTTTCTTTTGTATATGTGCCATGTCATGTGAGAGTTTAACGGTTTCAAACTTCTTTATCTCGTCTTGGATGAAATTGCATCTTAAAAGTTCGTTGCGTTCTCTTTCAAGGTCGTCTACCCTCTTCTGCACCTCGTCTATTCTACCCATGGCTGTACGTATCGAGATATCCGCTGCCCGCAGTTTCTCCTCAGCCTCAGCTTTCTCAGCGTCATACTGAGCTATGCCAATCAAATCCTCAATAATTTTCTTTCGTTCCATCGGGGAAACTTCTGCTAGACGGGTTATTGTACCCTGCAAAATTATGTTTTGGCTCGTGGAGCTTATCCCTGCCATGGAAAGGCTCTCTAAAATGTGCGTCCTCGAGATTCTTCTGCCATTAAGCCTATACACGCTTTGACCGTTTCTATAAACCTCTCGTGAGATTGTAACGGTGGTTGTATCGACAGGCATGCGTCCGTCTGTATTGTCAAACTGAATGATTACTTTAGCTATTTTCGCCCTTTCTAATCCTGCCTTCTCAGACCCGTGGAAAATTAGTTTGGCAGCATTTTCGGCACGAAGCCTTCTTGTGCTTAATTCGCCTAGGGCAAATAAAACCGCGTCAACAATGTTTGTTTTCCCGCTTCCATTAGGACCTGTAATTGCTGTGAAGCCCTTATCTAGGACTACTTTAACTGTTTGCGGCCCGAACGATTTGAAGCCTTTAAGTTCTATTTTTTTAACGTAGGGCATCCAGTTTGCGCCCTCACCTTCTAATGAACACGGAGACTATCTTATTAAAGACAGATTTTGTAGGATTCTCTATAAAAATTATTGCATCCGTCAAGTTTTAACGGTTATGTACTTTTTAACGCTATTTTTCAACTTTTGACCCATATTTTGTAGCCATTTTCTTGACAAAATCTTTTATGCGCTCGTTTTCACCATAAACAAGCAAGCAGCCATCATTTTGAACTTTATATGAAAGATTTGACTCCTCAGCTAGCATCTTTAGTTTTTTAAGGGGTAATTTGGCTGAATGTTTAACACGAATCCACTTGTGTTCCCGTGGAAGCCCAGGAATAAACCTTGCTTCTTCCTCTTCCTCGAAGGCTTTTCTGCCGGCCTCATTCAAGCGCCCAAGCCATTCTTCCACATATTTGCTTCCAAACCTATTCTCTCCTTCAGAAACAAGATAGGATTCCACGCTTCCAAGATATTCCTCAATCTTCTGAAGAGTTTCCCCGCGACTCTTGTCCGCCTTTAAGATTTTGATCATCGTTCTTGCAGACTTTAAATTGCTCATGACTTCTGCTGGAACGATTAATCCTCTTTTTCGGAAATCCGTAAGCATCTCTTCTAAAACTTTCCATACAGCCGAATATCCCATTTCAATGGTTCACCATTCCAACATTGTTTAGGCAACCAGCATTATAAAGGGATTACCATCATCAAACGTGAATAGTCCACATAGTAGTAGAATGCTTTTATGAAGAAAAGGAATATAACTGCGCTTGAGGCGCTTTGGGTGCAGTCAGCTCGTTTCCGGTGGCTTATGTTGATTCTAGCCTTTCTAACATCATTAACCATGCATCTCCTTCTTTTTTCTTATTCGCTACTCATCTGGTGAAAGCTTTGCGACCACCGCTAAAATTCGGAGCCGTCCTAAGTTCATACGGCTGGGGCGGAGGCGCCATAAAACATGTCCAAGAAATACTGGGGCCGTTAAAAATTGAAGTTGTTGGAGCAATAGAAATAAATGGACCGCCAACGGAAAAGGATGTTAAGCAAATCATAGAGCTTGGAAAAAATTTAGCTATGAAAATTAAGGAAGAAGGGTGAGAGAGGAATGAACGGGATGAGTGAAGACAAGAAAAAGGCGCTGAAGGAGTTGATTAAGCAGCTACATGCTGGGATGCCACCACAGGAAGTTAAAGAAAGGTTCAGACATGTTTTAGAGGGCATAAGCTCGGAAGAAATTGCTAAGATTGAAGATGAGCTTGTAAAGGAAGGAATGCCGAGAGAAGAAGTTCAACGACTATGTGACGTTCATCTAGCAGTTTTTAGAGAACAGCTCGAAAAACAGAAAATGGAGATTGTTCCCGGAAATCCAATTCACATCCTTATGGAAGAGCACAAAATTCTTCTACAGATACTAGAAAAACTTAACAGTATTGCAAATAAGGTTCAACAAGCAGAAAATATAACTCATATTATTGAGGATGTAACGCAACTGAAGCATATAGCGGCAGACTTTTTGGATGCAGAAAGGCACTACTTGAGAGAGGAAAACGTGCTCTTTCCAATTCTAGAGAAACATGGAATCACAGAGCCACCAGCAATAATGTGGATGGAACACAACAAGCTGAGAGAAAAAAAGAAACAGTTTCGCAATCTAGTTGAAAATTACAATAACATAAGCTTTCAAGACCTCAAAAAGGAGCTCAGTGAAGTAGCCAAATTTTTAAGTGAAACCCTTTCAAGCCATATTTTCAAGGAGAATAACATACTTTTTCCAACGGCTCTGCGGGTGGTCGCGGAGCAGGAGTGGAGAGATATCCAAAGAGAATTTAATGAAATTGGATACTGCAGCTTTACGCCCCCGCATTTGATAGCAATGCCGCAAGCCAAAGAAAGAGAGCAACAAAAAGTCGAAAAAGCACTTGCGCCTGAAGGCATATTACATTTTGAAACTGGAAGCCTTTCGAAAGAGGAAGTTGAGCCTGTGCTTGACTCGCTTCCAGTTGACATCACATTTGTCGATAAAAATGACACTGTCAAATACTTCAACAAGGCTGAGAAAAGGGTTTTTGTCCGGACGAAGGCAGTCATTGGAAGAAAAGTACAATTATGCCATCCGCAGAAAAGCATTCACATAGTGAATAAGATTTTAGAAGCCTTTAGAACAGGTAAGAAGGATGTGGCTGAATTCTGGATTACGATGAACAATCGCCTAATCTACATCAGATATTTCGCGGTAAGAGACAAAAATGGAAAATATTTGGGAACTATGGAAGTGACACAAGACATAACTGACATAAAGAAAATTGAAGGAGAAAAAAGACTTCTAGAATGGGAAGGCTAGTCTCAACTAAAGCTAAGGTTTTAATCACAGCTTTCGCAATATCCTCGCCTTACAAGCCACACGGTACAAATCTTTAAGACTGATCGAAGGCGGTAAAAATGGCCGAAAGAGTATTTCTCCCCAAGCTGGAGATGTCTCCCGCAAACTCCTTTTTGTTGAAAAACGATAAAAGTGTAGGTTGGCGAGGAAATCATCGAATTCTGTGGTGTCCCCATGCCACAAAAGCCTTGACGCATAGAAACTTTTAATTTATCTACAATGCTTAATTCTGAGAAATCATTCCTAAAATGCTTGCGTGGTTTGTGACATAATGGGAAAGTACACGTTAATTATCACAGAAAAGCCTGATGCCGCGCAAAGAATAGCTTCAGCCCTTGATTCGAAGGGAAAAGCGAGGAAGATGGAAGATAACGGAGTCCCCTATTATGTGGCCAAAAGGGATAAGGAAATAATTGTCGTTCCGGCTTTAGGACACTTATACACCGTTGCTGAAGAAAGAAGCGGAAGAAACTATTATCCTGTTTTCAGTTTTAAATGGGTACCAAGATATGCTGCCGAGAGAGGAGCAAAACAAATTCGCATATGGCTTGAAACTATTTCAAAATTGGCGAGCGACGCTGACATGTTTGTCGATGCATGTGATTATGATATTGAAGGGAGTATAATCGGATACTGTATACTGAAATATGCCTGTAGCAACAAAGAAGCCACCTCAAAACGAATGAAATACTCCACCCTAACTAAAGAAGAACTGGAGAAATCGTACGCGGAACTGTTGCCACATCTAGATTTTGCACTCATAGAGGCTGGACGCGCAAGACACGAGGTTGACTGGCTTTACGGCGTAAACCTATCACGAGCCCTTACAATAGCGGCAAGAGATTGGAGCGGGAAATACGCAACACTAAGCACAGGGAGAGTGCAAGGTCCGACCCTTAGATTTCTTTTGGCTAGGGAAAAGGCGATAAGAATTTTCGTGCCAACGCCGTACTGGAGTGTAAAAGCTGAAGTTGAAGTAGCTGGTTCAATTTTTGAAGTAGGATATGAAAGGAAAATTATCGAAGCCAAGAAGGAAGCAATCACAATAGTGGAAGCCAGCAAAGGGAAAAAGGGTGAAATAGAGAAAATAGAGGTTAAAAAATTTCAGCAAATGCCGCCACTACCCTTCGATTTAGGAGCCCTTCAAAGCGAAGCATACAGCCTTTTCGGCTACACTCCAATGCGCACTTCAAACATTGCTCAACGTCTATACTTAGACGCTTTAATCTCTTATCCCAGAACAAGCAGCCAGAAACTTCCACCAGCAATCAACTATGAAGCAATACTGAAAAACCTAAGCAAATTCCATGAATACAAGAAGCTCACAGGAGAACTTCTCGCAAAACCACAATTAAAACCAAGAGAAGGAAAGAAGGAAGACCCGGCACACCCAGCCATCTATCCAACAGGAAACCTGCCAGAAAGAGTTCTAGACGACTCTGAAAGGCGTATATGGGATCTTGTCGTCCGAAGATTTATGGCGGTTTTTGACGAACCAGCAATAAGACAAAGCATGAAAGTCCACATTAACATTAATGGACATCGCTTCTACCTGAGAGGAAGACAAACTTTAAAGGAAGGCTGGCTACGCTTCTACGGACCTTACATGAGGTCAGAACAGGTTCTCTTGCCACCTATGAAAGAGGGACAAACAGTCAGCATCAAAAAAATGACTTTAGAGGATAAGTTCACTAAACCGCCGCCACGATATAATCCTGGTAGCCTCCTCAAAAGAATGGAGGAATCGGAAATCGGAACAAAAGCAACAAGAGCGGATATTATACAGACACTATACGATAGAAAGTACGTTCGAGACGAAAGAATGGTTGTGACAGATTTAGGATTCGAGGTTCTAGAGGTTCTAAAAAAATATTGCCCAACAGTCGTTTCAATAAAGCTAACAAGGGAACTCGAAGAAAGAATGAATAAGATTCAGCTAAACAGCGAAAAAAGACAGGATGTTCTTATAGACGCAGTTGAAATCCTTAAACCCGCAACAGAAGAATTAAAAGAAAAAGAGAAAATAATTGGCGAACAACTAAGCAACGCCATAAAAAGAGCAAGACTAGAAGAAAGAACCATTGGCACGTGTCCAATTTGTAACACCGGAAAACTCATGACGCTTTACTCAAGAAGAACTGGCAAACGATTTGTCGGCTGCACAAACTACTTCAAAGGCCTATGCAAAACGTCATTCCCACTTCCGCAGAAGGGCACAGTAAGACCGCTGGGGAAAAACTGCCGTGGATGCGGTTGGCCTACGGTTCAGGTTCGAATAAAAGGAAGACGCCCATGGACTCTATGTTTCAATCCAAGGTGTCCATTAAAAGAGGAGAGGATGAAAAGGGTTGAAATGCGCAATTTGCAATAGGGAAGCCCATGAAAAAGATTATTGTGAGTTTCACATGAAGGCTTATGAAAGTATCACCAAAAAGTATGACCTGTGGAAAAAGGCGTTGGAAATTTCTTGGAAAGAGTATTTAAGCGAGATTGTTAAGAATCCGTTAACTGGAGAATGGGCTAAACAGGTGGCGGAGTACCTAATTAAAAGCGGAGAAAGCCAAAATGTCACGAAAGGTTAAGAAAAAAATCTCATCAATGTCTTATTCCATGAACAGATTTTACCGAAAAATTTCAACAGCAAAACCGTCAACTCTCATTCTTTCCATAATTGCCGTTGCCATTTCCATCTTTCTGTTTGGAGGCGGTTTATATAACATAATCATGAAGCCTTATCCAGCCGTTTATTACAGTGGACGCTTCATCTTCCTCCATCCACAACTATCGGAACAATTTATCACAGACAGCATAGTCGCAACTATTCTCTACTCGCTTGGCATCGTTGGATTAATAGCTATGTATCAAAGCACAAAATACGCCTATAAGCCAAGACAAGCCTACATGATATTTCTAGTAGGTATCATTCTTCTATTTTTAGCTTACATATACCTTGAAGCTGCAATACGGATTAAACTCGGTGGATAAAAATTTACCAAGGATTACTTTTTAAGCCTAGCTTATAGGCTACAAAATTTGTCAACAAGTGAATGGGGAGAGTTACAATCAGCACCGCTATGATAAGCTCCGGCCGAAGCACAATTCTTAGGGGAATGGAAAACAAAATTGCCCCTACTATGAAGTCAACCTGATCAATAACTGGCAACAAGTCTCCGGGATTAAGCCCAAGTCTTCTTTTTATAAAGGCCCCTGTTAGGTCTCCGGATAAAGCTCCTAGCGACAACAAGAACCCGAATAGGACACCTTGAACACCTTTTGGATAATTGAGAAATGTGCTTTCCACGAAACCAACAGCTGTTCCAACAACAAGCCCGGAAAAGAAACCTCGAAAAGTTTTATTTTTCCCAAAAATCGGCTTCCCGTCAAAAAAATTTTTCCCGAAGTCTATTGGAAGACCTCCGCCAGTGATTACTGGTAGAGCGTTTGCACAGTATGCTGGAAGTATGAATGCTAATGCTTCAATAATTAACTGTGTTATTTCCATTTCCACAACCATCAATGAACCAAATACTAGTGTATTCCTGTTTCATCTATTTTTAAATGACAAGTTATGGGCTGAAAACTTTTTGTCTTTTTTAGACTTTTTTCCAGGACTGCCCTGATTATTCGTGGGTTCTCTGTAGGTTTCACGGCGATTATTGTGTCAGCCCAAAATTTCAAAACCCTTGTGCCCACAGGCTCTATGCTTACGTGAGCTTCGTTGAAAACGCTTCGAACCTGACTTGTTATTAAAACCGCGATTTTCTGGGTTTTGGCAATCTGCGCTAAAAATGCTATCTCTCTGTTCAATTCACGGTTTAGCTCAAATGTTTTCTCTGGAGACTCTGCGACTTTGGCACGATAAAGCGATGTGACGGTATCAACAACTATAAGTCCAAAGCTCTTAGTTATATAGTCTGCTAAGTGGTCTATGACTACTGTTTGTTCGCGAAAATTATTTGGCTTCATTAAAATTATTAGCTCGGCGATTTCTTTAAACTTTTCAGAAGCTATCTGGGAAAGCCTGCGCGCTGAAAGTGTGCCGTCGCAATCCACGAACAATGATTTGTAACCCTTTCTTGCACAGTTTACGGCACATTGCATAGCTAGGGTGGTTTTTCCAGTTTCCGCCTCTCCATAAATTAGGCTAACACTTTCAAATGGAATACCTCCATCTAGAACCTTGTCAATTGCTTTACAGCCCGTTGGAACCTTTTGCAGCACGATCACGCACATCAACGAATATAAACCACGAGACTAATAATTTGTTTTGCGTTTAAACATCCATACAAATAGGAAAGCTATATGAAAGCAAAGATTGCTGTTGCAACAGTTTCAGGAAAAGCCTACTACTTAATCGTTAACGAGTTGAAAAGGAAGAATATACCGTTTCTAAGCCTAACTCCAAATGAACCTATCCCCATAGAAATCAAAGTTGTCATAACCACAGAAAAGGAGAGGCATCTAATAAACCATGAAAGAATTTTGGTGTATCAAGATGGAGTAGAACTAGAAGCAGTGATAAATGAAGCATTACAGATTGTTCACGGAAAGGAACATTATGAAAAAATCGTTATAGGCGTAGATCCTGGTGAAGTTTTCGGATTAGCAGTTTTAGCAGATGGGAAGGTCATTGAAACAGAAAACTGTTTTAGCGTTGAAGAGACATTAAATAAGGTAAGGAATATTCTGAAGAACCTCGGAAATACCCTAATAACCTCGGTTTCGGTGAAGGTTGGCGACGGAGTCCCGGCTTATAAAGAAAAACTTTTACGGGTTTTAGATGATGCATTACCTTCAAATGTAGTGTTGGAAAGTGTGAGTGAAGCCGGAACAGACCGTTACCTAAGTGAAACTAAACATAGAAGAGGGTTAAGGGATATTGTTTCAGCCATAAGAATAGCTGGAAGGAATGGACACACGTTCTCACGGAGAAAAGCAAATGAATCGAACCGTTGAAGCAGACAAAACTCTGTTGGTTGACGGCCCAGCTTCTGTCACGGTGAGTTCGGGCAAAGTGGAAGTGTTTAGCTCCATAATAGGCGGCGGAAACAAGATTGTGATACGAGAGGGAAAGAGATTGCCTTTTGTAGTGGAGGAAAAAGCTACTTTTGAAATCTCATTAGGAGAGAACGCGGATGCCGAAGAAGTTGACGGGAGCACTGTTCCCTCCTCATGGGTTAAGTCGTGTGAAGAACTTCTGAACTTTCAAACCAAGCCTGTCACCGCGATAGTGCTGGGCACGGTTGACTCCGGGAAAACGAGTTTCTGCACGTGTTTAATAAACAGACTACTACGTGAAAAACAGAAGATTGCGATTTTAGATGGAGACTTAGGTCAATCAGATATAGGACCACCTTGCACCGTTGCCTATACTTTCGTAACAAAGCCAATAACAGACTTATTTAATCTAAAAGCAGAAAATGCCTTCTTCGTGGGCGCCACCTCACCAAGCGGAGTTATAAACAGGGTAATTGAAGGCTTGACCACGTTAAAAAAGGAAATTTTGGGCGATGACCCAGACTTTGTTGTTATGAATACTGACGGTTGGGTTGAGGGGGAAGACGCTGTCGATTATAAGATTCAGCTTGTTAAAGAACTTGAACCAGACATAATTTTCTGCATTCAACAAAAAGATGAATTAGCGCCTATCTTAAACGCTCTTGAAAAATTCAGAAAAGTTGTTGTGGATTCTCCCTCGGCCATAAGACAAAGAAGCAGAGAAAAACGCAGAAGCTTACGAGAACTCGGATATATCAAATACTTAAAAAATGCAAAAGTGCGGTCTCTTCCGTTAGGCTGGTTAAAAATTGAAGAAAACGGACTGCTTGGCTTGGGCAGAACACGTGAAAACAACAAACACGCATGGAAAATCTACGAGCTTTTAGGAATGAAGCCACTACACCTAGCGGAGCTGCAAGACAGAATCTGCATTGTTATCGGTAGAAGACGCTGGATCAGCGCAGACAACATAAAAAAAGTCGAGGAGTTCGCGAACAAGAAAGTTGACTTGATTCGGAAGGGCGAAGAAGAAGGATTACTCATGGCTTTATATGATCAAAAAAGAAAGTTTCTCGGAATAGGTGTTTTACGAGAAATTGATTACGTTAGGAAAACTCTGAAAATTTTTACTCCAGTCTCTGAAGAGATTTCAATAGTTACCGTAGGAAGAGTTAAACTTGACAAAAACCTGAAAGAGATTTTAGTGTTTGCAGAAGAAAACCAATTGGACTTTGTAGCGTTTAAGAAACTTTTTTGATCAACTCAGTCATTTTACCCCATAACTGCTTAGATGGGCAAAGCATGTTCACTGGACATTGCTTGCACAAAGGATTCCTAGCCTTGCAATACCTTCTACCGAGCAAAATCAGCAAAACATGAGCTGCTAAATAGTCTTTTGGGTCGTAAAGCGATTGGAGAGATTTACGAACTGTCTCATAATCTCCGTTTGCAGGAGCTAAACCTAACCTTTTTGCTACACGGTTAACGTGGGTGTCTATTGGGATTGTAGGTTTTTCTGAGCAAAAAAGCAAGACAACATCTGCTGTTTTTGGTCCGACTCCTGGTAGTTGTAGAAGTGTTTTCCTTGCTTCTTCGAAGGGCAGCGACAAGATTGGTTTTATGTTGCCGTGGAATTTTTCAAGGACTATTTTTGAGAGTTGTTTTATTGTTTTGGCTTTATTTCTGTATAAGCCAGCCACTTTCAAGCATTCTTCAATTTGGCTCGTTTCGGCATTCGCCAATGCTTCGGGGGTTATTTGGAACAGCTTCGAAAGTCTTTCGAAGGCTTTTGCTGTGTTTCTATCATTGGTGTTTTGTGAAATTATTGTTACGATTAATGTTCTAAATGGGTCTCTGGTTGATGCTATCCATTTTGGCATCGTGAAAGTTTTTCGGAGTATTTGCAGGGTTTCTTCCGCGCGGTTTCCAGCCATTCGTTTGCATCTTCCTTAAAACAATAAATAGTGAATGCATGAAGCTATAAATAAGCAATGGAGAATCGATGATGGAACGCGCAAAAATCGTTAAAGAGGAAATAATTGAACAGAACATGCATTTTCTAGCAGTATACATGGAAACAAGGAACGCATGTCTGATTCTGTTGAGCGAAAGAGAAGACAAACTTGGAACATTGGCGATTGCTGTTCCAAAACCAAGAGATTTGCTTGGACCGCCCTCATCATCCGTTCTTTTAGGCGATAAGAATGCAATCTCCGCACGCATGTTCGCTGAATATATTGCTTCGAGGAAGGAAAAAATAACGCTAGTTTCCATCTACTTAGAAACGATCAACGAAATGCAAGCCCAATCGATTTTTATGAAGTTAATTGAAAAAGTTGTCCACGCAGAGGCGGAAAAAGAGGGAATGAAGACATGAGCCTTAGAGGTTTTCTCAAACAAATGGAAAAGGAAGTTTTACATGTAAAAGACGCTGTGTCCACGCGTTTTGAAATTTCATTCATCATGAAAAGTTTTGACAATGATGGCCCAATTCTCATGTTTGAAAATGTAAGAGATTATGAGACAAAGGTTGTTGCTAACGTTTGCGGAACTCGAAAGAGAATTTGTGCAGCACTTAATGTTGACCAAGATGGGCTTTATAAAAGGTTAACGGAGGCTTGGCGTTCGCCAAGAAAAACAAAAATCGTGGAGGACGGCGCTGTGAAAGAGGTTGCTGAGGATAACTTGTCTAAGATTCCGGTTCTTGCACATTTTGAGAAGGACGCTGGTCCATACATAACTTCGGCGGTGGTGTATGCACGGAGTGCCAATGGAAATATTGAGAACGTTTCGGTGCATCGCCTTCAAGTTTTAGATAAGAAACATTTAGCAATTCGTTTGGTTCCACGGCACCTTTTCAGATTGTGGACAATGGCAAAAGAGGCTGGTAAAGATTTGGATGTGTCAATTTCTATTGGTGTTCATCCAGCGGTTATGCTTGCAGCCTCTTCACCTGTTCCTTTCGGTGTTAATGAATTTGAAGTCGCAAATGCTTTGATGGGCGGTGGCCTACACTTTGTTGAGTGTAAACATGTGAATGTTTATGCTCCAGCAGATGCCGAACTGGTTTTGGAAGGAAAAATTTCTGCAACAAAAGAGGTTGATGAAGGCCCCCTTGTGGATATAACTGGAACATATGACATTATAAGAAAACAGCCAGTCATAGAAATCGTAGGCGTCATGCATCGTAAAGACTATGTTTATCAAGGGCTTCTGCCCTCTGGAGCTGAGCATAGGCTTCTCATGGGCTTGCCGCATGAAGTCCTGATATGGGATGCTGTTTCAAGGGTAGTGCCGAAAGTCTGTGCTGTCAATCTTTCAGTGGGTGGAAGCGGATGGCTTCACGCAATAATATCCATCGAAAAGCAAGTTGATGGCGACGGAAAAAACGCCTTGCTGGCTGCTTTCGGGGCTCATGGCAGTCTTAAGCATGCTGTCGTTGTGGATGCAGATATTGATGTCTATGATCCTTCGGAGGTGGAATGGGCGTTAGCCACACGTTTTCAGGGTGACGAGGACTTGATTGTAATAAAAAATGCGCGAGGCTCAACTCTTGATCCTTCAGGTGATCAGGAGAATGGGCTAACCACGAAGATGGGATTTGACGCCACTAGGCCACTCAGTAAGCCTAAGGAAAAGTTTGAACGCGCAAAAATTCCTGCCAGCAAACATGCCAAAATGTTGGTTCACAAATTGCTTGGTTTGTAAGTGAAAATCTTTGCACGCTAGTTTATATATAAGGTTTTAAGAAAAATAAAGAGATTGGTGATTTTATTGCCACTTGGGAAAGAAGAGGAAAGCGGTGTATCGTTGAAAGTTGAGGATGTGATGGTGAAGGAAGTAATAACCATAGATGAAAATTCAACGGTCAAAGAAGCAGCTGATGTCATGAACAAGTTTGAGATAGGCTGTTTAATTGCTGTTAGGAAAGGAAAAGCCATGGGCATAATAACCGAGAGAGACCTCTTAAGGAGGGTGGTTGGAGAAGCGAAAGATGCAAACAAAACCAAGGTGAAGGAGGTTATGTCGAGTCCCTTGGTTGTTGTTGAACCAAAAACGGATTTGGAAGAAGCCGCTAGATTGATGTTCCAGATGAAGATTAAGAAGCTGCCAGTGGTTGATGGAAAACGCCTTGTGGGCTTGGTGAGTTTAACGGATATAGCTCGTTTTCAGCCTCAAATGATGAAGATACTGAAACAGCTCGCCATGAGGCAGTCTGCGCCAAAAAGCATGAAAAAAGTCATCGACTACTACGTTGTGTAATAACCAAGCTTTTCTTCCGTGTTTATTTTTGAAGAAGTTTAAATGCCTAGGTTTGACTCTAATCAGATGTTTAAGGATCCGGACCTCGATGAAGAAAACCCTAGTGTTGAAAGTTGATTCGCAAGAGCCTGAAATGGAAAAGATTCGGATGGCAGCGGACTTTATCAGGAAGGGCGGTTTGGTGGCTTTTCCAACAGAAACAGTTTATGGTTTAGGCGCAGATGCATTAAACCCAAGGGCGGTTGTAACTCTTTTTAAGGCAAAAAAACGGCCCTTTGACAACCCGCCAATAGTTCATGTTGGAGACGTGAAAGACGTTTACAAGTTAGTTAAAAAAGTTCCGCCTAAGGCTGAAGGTTTGATGAAGACTTTTTGGCCTGGACCTTTAACGTTGATTTTTAAGCGTTCGGGAATCGTGCCAGACGTGACCGTTTCTGGTTTAGATACTATAGCTATTAGGATGCCTGGACACAATGTCGCTCTGGCTTTGATTAGAGAAAGCGGCTGTCCCATCGCTGCTCCAAGCGCGAATCTTGCTGGAAAGCCCAGCCCAACTACTGCAAAGCATGTTTTGGATGACCTTGATGGGAGGATAGATGCTGTTTTGGATGCTGGACCTACACGCATCGGAGTGGAATCCACCGTTTTGGATATGACTGTTGACCCGCCGCAGATTCTCCGTCCTGGAGGAACGCCTTATGAAGTTTTAAAGAAAATACTTGGGGAGGTAGAACTTCATCCTGTTGCGGTTGCAGATAAAAAATTGCATGTTGAGAGGGCACGTTCTCCAGGTGTTAAACATAGGCATTATGCTCCAAAGGCGAGTGTGATTGTTGTGGAGGGAGAGTTAGGCGCTGTTATAGGCAAGGTGAAGGAGCTAGCGGAATTCCACAAGCGGAAAGGCAATAGGGTTGGTGTTCTTGCCACGGATGAAACCGCTGCCAATTACAAGGCTGGCGTTGTGAAGTCTCTTGGGAGCAGAAGCGATGTGGTGGTTATTGCTAGGAATCTGTTTAGGCTTTTGAGGGAATTCGATGCTGAAGGGGTTGATGTTATAATAGCTGAGGGCATACCCGTTGAAGGGCTTGGATTGGCTGTTATGAACAGGCTTCGTAAGGCTTCTGGATATAAGATTTTCAAGGTCAGCGGTAGCTAGAAAATTTATTGAAAGAAAAAGCCCTAGAGGATTAAAGGTCTGTGGTTAGTCTAGCCCCCTTAATATAGATTGAACTTCTAATACACTACTCTTGTGAAAGGAAGGTTTAGGGAATGGTTGAGCGGAAGGATTGCCCAAATATTCAAATAAACTTGAAGGATTGCGGATGTAGTTATGTTGTTTGTGAAAAGCGTGGAAAATGCTGCGAGTGCATACGTTACCATAGGGAAAGAGGAGAACTGCCCGGATGTCTGTTTCCGTCAGAAGTTGAGAAAACGTACGACCGCACAATAGAAAGATTTGTTGAAATTCATAGTCAGTGAATTTTTTATTTCTCTTTTTGTTTTGGGTTTCTTCTGATGTGCATTTCTAAGTAGTCTTTTCCGTAGGGGAAGCACCATTCAAAATATTTTTCGCATGGAAATTCTTCGCAGTCTCGCATGCAATAGGCGACGCCGCGTTTTACAGCACAATCCAAGACTAAGCATAAAATGCCTTTGCCGCCCCAACGAGTCTCAACCTTCTTCTTGGCTATGTCCTCTACTCCAGAACTGCAAACACAACCCAACTTCTCATGAAGCTCGCAAACATCGCAGCAAATTCCGCAAGCGGCCACATGTTCCAAAGAACACCCACCTACTTTAACATGGGCATTTTAACGTTTTTCTCTTTCGCTATCTTCTGTGCCTTCTCATAGCCAGCATCCGCGTGTCTCACTATGGCTGTTCCTGGGTCTGTTGTTAATACTGTTGTTATGCGTTTTTCTGCTTCTTTTGTTCCGTCCGCCACGAGGCACATGCCCGCGTGTATGCTGTAGCCTATTCCCACGCCTCCGCCATGATGCACACTAACCCATGTAGCCCCAGCAACAGCATTCAACAAAGCATTAAGTATGGGCCAGTCCGCTACTGCGTCGCTTCCATCCATCATGCCCTCAGTCTCGCGGTTAGGCGAAGCCACGCTTCCGCCGTCCAAATGGTCTCTTCCAATCCAAATTGGTCCAGAAAGCCTTCCGTCCGCAACCATGTCATTCATTATTTTTCCAAAACGCGCTCTTTCGCCGAATCCAAGCCAGCAAACCCGTGCGGGCAAGCCTTGAAACTTGACTTGTTCTTTTGCCTTTCTTATCCAGCGGCACAACTCTTTATTGTAGGCAAACTCTTTTAGGATGACATCGTCAAGCGCGTAAATGTCTTCTTCGCTGCCGACAAGCGAAGTCCAGCGGAAAGGCCCGCGGCCTTCACAAAACATTGGCCTGATGTAGCGGTGCACAAAACTTGGATAAGCGAATGCATCCTTAAATCCTGCATTGTAGGCTTGTTGACGCAGATTATTGCCGTATTCGAAGGTTACAGCGCCTTTCTGCATCATCTTAACCATGGTTTCCACTTGCAAACGCATGCTTTCGCCTGCACACCGCATATACTCTTTCGGGTCATCCCTTCTAAGCTCGTCCGCCTCCTCCTTAGACAAGCCAGCAGGATAATAGCCATTCAAGGGATCATGAGCAGAAGTCTGATCAGTCAAAGCGTCTGGAATTACGCCTCGCCGTAACAGTTCAGGATGCACCTCTGCAGCGTTACCCAACAAGCCAATGCTTTTTGGCCTGCCTTCACGTTTGGCCTCCAAAGCCAAGTTTACAGCTTCATCCAAATCATCAGTCCACATCTCCAAATAACCATATTTAAGCCTACGCTCAATCGCCCTCTTATCAATTTCCACAACTAAAGCCACGCCCTCATTCATAGAGACAGCCAAGGGCTGAGCACCGCCCATCTCGCCTAAACCAGCACTCAAAACAAGCTTTTCACGCAAACTTCCGCCAAAATGTTCCCTTGCAATAGCAGCCAACGTCTCGTAAGTGCCCTGCAAAATGCCTTGCGTTCCGATGTAAGCCCATGAACCAGCCGTCATCTGCCCAAACATGATTAAACCTTTCTGCTCTAGCTCATAGAAGTAGTCCCAAGTAGCCCATTTGGGAACAAGCATAGCGTTAACGATTAAGGCTCTCGGAGCCCACTCATGAGTTTTGAAAACAGCAATAGGCTTGCCGCTTTGAATAAGCATAGTTTCATCGGACTCAAGCTCAGTCAAAGTCTCGACAATCTTCTCAAAGCATTCCCAGTTCCGCGCAGCCCTGCCAGTGCCACCATAAACAATAAGCCTTTCAGGGTCCTTAGCCACTTCCGGGTCAACAACGTTAAAAAGCATACGCAAGATTCCTTCAATCTGCCAGTTCCTACAATGCAGTTCAGAGTCAGTCAAACATTTAACAGGTTTTTTAACCTTGAACTTAGCCAATGTTGGTTCACCACAAAGTCAAAATAAACATACACGCACTTTAATTCTTTGCCAAAACATAACGCACTTTCATCAAAGAAACTGAAAATCTTCATTCTATTTCGTGTGGAAGCATAAGTTCACCATGCTTTTCCTTGTCAACAACAAGTCTTCCATTCTTAACAACTTTGTCCACAAGATTCACACCAAAACGATAACCAAGAAACTTGTGATTAGAAACATCCAAAACAGTAACATCAGCCTCCTTGCCAACTTCCAAACTGCCAACCTCGCTTGCCCGACCTATGGCATGTGCAGCATTGATTGTGACCGCGGTTATCGCCTCGGCTGGCGTTAACCTCATAAAATGACAAGCAAACGCGATAACTAACTGTTGACTCTCCACCCAGCAGCCGGGATTAAAATCGGTACCCAAAGCTGTTGGAACCCCCAAATCAATCATCAACCTCGCATCAGCATACCGCCCCATCATCAAACCGAAGGCAGCTGCAGGAAGCAGAACCGCAATCACACCTTTACCAGCCATGGCTTTGATGCCTTCTTCGGAAGAAAAAAGAAGATGTCCAGCGGAAACAGCCCCAACGTCAGCTGCAAGTTCTGCGCCGCCCATCATACTCATCTCATCAGCATGAACCTCAGGCCGTAAGCCATGATTCTTGCCAGAAACCAAAACGCGTCTGGTCTGCTCCAAACTAAAAACGCCCCTTTCACAAAAAACATCACAAAACTCTGCAAGTCCCTTCTCAGCCACTTTAGGAATCATATCCTCAACCACTAGACTAACATACCCTTGAGTGTTGCCCTTATATTCGGGCGGAATTGCGTGTGCACCCATAAAAGTTGAAACAACATCCACACAGTGCAGTTGATCTACACGCCTAATAACTTCTAAAATCTTCAACTCATCCTTGGTGGTTAAGCCATAACCGCTTTTAGCTTCAGCGGTAGTTGTCCCATGTTCCAACATGACATCGAGCGTTTTAAGGCTGGCATCTACAAGTTTTTCAACACTAGCCTTTCGTGTCTCCCTCACAGTCTTTAAAATCCCGCCGCCAGCACCAAGAATCTCCATGTAAGAGGCCCCCTCAACCCGCATTTGAAACTCGTCTTCTCGCGAGCCAGCAAAAACAAGATGAGTATGCGGGTCGACAAAACCTGGCAAAACAACTTTTCCCTTTGCGCTGATAATGTTTTCAGCCTTGAAATTTTTTGTGACGTCAGGAGTTTTTCCAACAGCGGCTATTCTTCCATCCCTTATCGCTAAACAACCGTTGTGTATTATCCCAAGTTCTCGCATCTGCTTGCCCGTGCGAGGCTTCTGACCACCACCAGCAAGCGTTATAAGCTCATCAGCGTTCACAATGAGCAAATCTACACTTTCTCTTAATCTACCTTTAACAGCTCTACTCAAATATACCGCCTTTTTCTATCGCCTTTTGTACCGCCATCTCCAAAACGCGGTCTTCAGTTAAGTTGTCAATTTTAAGGTAGTAGGAGGCTACGTCAACAAGAGCCTTCAGAGGAGCCATACCACAGAATTCAGAACCCACTATCGGCACATTGTAACGAGCACACTCCACCTTCAACGTTTCAAAAACACGGTAAAGCGGAGTCCCCTCAAAATCACTAATACTCATACCCACCTGCGTAATGTTCTTCTCCGGGATAAATGCAGCCATAGCCTTAACATTTGAAAAGCCATCCTTCTTCGCATGCAAGGCCTTCGCAACCTTCTTTGCAACCTCCAAATCAGAAGTCCCAAGATTAACGTTAAAGCCGACCATAACCTTCCGTGCACCAGCTATTGTCGCACCCGCTGTTGGATGAGGCTTAGATGGACCGAAATCGGGTCTACGCTCAGGCTTAACAATCATCTCAGCCAGCGTCTCATACTCACCCTCACGTACCCAGTCCAAATCCATCCGCTCAGGCCTCGTAGCCGCCTCACCATAAAGATAAACAGGCACGCCACACTTTTCCGCTAGGGCTTCTCCAAATTTTCTTGCAAGCTCGATGCAATCCCCCAATGTAACATTTTTAATTGGTATAAACGGGACAACATCAACAGCACCTAAACGCGGATGCTGACCCTTATGCTTGTTCATATCTATTAGTTTAATTGAGCATGCAGCCGAGTTTAATGCAGCCTCCAAAACTGCGACTTTATTCCCTATAAATGAGACTACTAGTCGATTGTAATAATTGTCATGAGTGAAGTCAAGAATGTGTGTGTTTTTGACCCTCTTTATTTCTTTTAAAATGGCTTCAACAACTTTTGGGTCAGATGTGCTAAAATTTGGCACACACTCGACAATTTCCTTCAATGATTTACTTCCCCTTCACCGATTATGCGGTTACATATAGTCTATGCGGCGAAATTAAAACTTTCTAGTTGTGGTTTACATGCTATATATAAAGGATTAAAACTCTCTTACTTAAAATCTTAATAAACATTTCTGCGATTTGTATTCTGTTCAAAAAAGGAGGACGAAAGTGCCGCCAGAACTCGAATTTGAAGCCCCAACATGGAACCAAATATATAATATGCTTTTGAATTTGGCTGAAAAAATTAGGAAGAACGGGTTTAAACCAGACGTAATCGTAGGTGTTTCCAGAGGAGGATGGCCGCCAGCTAGAGTGTTATCAGACCTGTTGGGTAATCCTAATCTTGCAAACGTTAGAGCCGAATTTTACCTCGGTGTCGCAGAAACAAAGGGTGAACCAGTTTTAACGCAGCCAGTTTCCATGACAGTTAAAGGTAAAAGAGTACTTGTTGTAGACGAAGTTGCAGATACAGGTAAAAGCTTGAAGCTGATTAAGGAGCACATAATTGAAAAAGGCGCCACACAAGTGAAAATAGCCACAGTTTATTACAAGCCTTGGAGCATCGTCAAACCAGACTATTATGAAAAGGAAACAAGAAGCTGGGTAGTTTTTCCATGGGAAATAAAAGAAACTCTACAAAGAATCACTAAGAAATGTAGGGAGAAGGGAAAATCCGTGGAAGAGGAAACTGCAAAGCTTGTAAAGGCTGGGATACCAGAAGAAATCGTTAGAAGATTTTCGAAGGAGATTCTTGAGGAAGGAAAATGCTGAAATATATCGAAGAATTTGGTAAGCATGTCGCAATAACCGGCTTTAGCAGTGTCGAAATCAAGGATACTGAAGAATTCTTTAAAATAATCCATAAAGAAAAACCGTCAAATGTAGAAATTCAATTTTTTGACGCAAAACTTGTGGCCACATGGCAACACCTATACTTCGCGGCTCTGAACGCATTAACAGCCTTCAAAAACAAGGAAAACATTTCAAAAAGCCTAGCGATGGAAACAATGCTTTACGCTTCTGCGCAACGCCAAATTCGAAGGGCTATGGAACTTGTCGGAATCAAGCACGACTCATCGGAGATTGCGGCGCTTATTATCGGAGAAAACCCTGAAACCATAGAATCGACTTTATCAATGGTTTCAAAATATTTGAAAACCGAGCGTGACGACATGGTTCTTGAGCTGTCGGAGAAAAAGACAAAAATAATCCAAAGGACGTTCGGAATCTCAGATGTCGAACTCAAAACTATCATGAGAAAAGATGATTTGGAGAAAGCCTTAACCGACCTTGTCATTGAACGAATGGCGCTGCTAGCGACCCAGCGTTAGCTTATAGCACTTTTTCCTTCATAACGGATAAGATGTCTTCCGGTTTTATTACGGATACTCCAGTTAATCCGCCAATAACCTCAATTAGCAGAATCTTGTCAGGCTTGTTTAAGTCAACTTCCCTTTCAATGTTTGCCGCAGCTGCCTCGATGATGTCCCTTGATGGAGTTTCTGTAAAGCGCTTCTCAACGGTAACGCGAAAAGTCTCGTTTTCCCTTATCTTTAAAGCAAGCTCGGTGGCTGCACGCTGAATTTCGCCTAAGTCTGTGCGGACAACCTTCTCAACTGGAATTATTCTAAGTGTGTAACGAAACTCGTAGGCGCGCACACGTAAAATTTCGCGAAGCTTCTCTATAACATCGAAGGAATTAAAAGCCGTCTTGGCAGCAATCAAGCCAGCAACACCAGTTTTGTCAACAGTCGACGCCGAATCGCCTATTTCTCCAAGCAAATACCATAACTCTGAACAAGCGTCATTCTCGTTTCCACGCGAGGTGGTGGCCAAAAGGTTAAAATCTCTGAGCATAGGCACACCTTTTCCCTAGATATACATACTATTATTATTTTGTAGGTAAATTTAATGCTTCCAACAGAAGCTTGAACTAACAATGCTAAGGATGAGTTTTAGGTCAGTGCAGGTTAGTGGCTTTTTCACAGCCCGTTGGCTCTTAGCCGTCGCCTCACATCATCCCACAGTTAATATCTCACTACGAAGATTTATCCATTTTGATGACTCTAAAGCATTAGACTTAAATTCATGCTACAAAATCTCATTAGTCTCACTAAAAGAGAGGCAGTCCATTGCTGGAAAAGCAAAAGCCAGTAATTGCTGTTCATGGTGGTGCTGGAACTTGGCAGCCCGAACGTAGCCAAGCTGGGTTAGAGGGAGTTAAAAGGGCTGCTAAAGTAGGTTTTGACATTTTAAAAAATGGAGGAAGCGCTGTTAACAGTGTCATGGAAGCCGTTGCTGTTATGGAGGATGATGGCGCTTTTAATGCCGGTTATGGCTCAAGTCTGAACATTGAAAAAAGTGTAGAAATGGAGGCATCAATCATAGATGGAAAAACATTGCAGGCCGGCGCCGTTGGACTTTTGAAAGACGTTAGGAATCCGGTTCGCCTCGCAAGGATAGTTATGGAAAAAACAGACCATGTTCTTGTGGTAGGCGAGGGAGCGGAAAAACTTGCAAAAATCTTTAATCTCGAGAGAAGGGAACCAATAACAGAGCTCAGGTTAAAATATTATGAACAACAGAGAAAAGCCTTACTTGACAGAAAATTTGAATTGCCAAAGCTGTTGAGTTTAATTAAAAGCTATCCTGAACTGTTTGACCTTGAAACCGTGGGCGCAGTTGCCCTCGATGAGGATGAAAATTTTGCAGCTGCAACATCCACTGGAGGCTTCCCACTAAAACTTCCAGGAAGAATTGGAGATTCACCACTGATTGGATGTGGCACATATGCGGATAATCAGGCTGGCGCGTGTTCAGCAACTGGTATCGGTGAGATAGCAATAAGGCTTGTTTTAGCGAAGACTGTATGTGATTACATGAGTAGTGGAAAAACTGCACAGAAGGCTGTTGAACAGGCAATAAGACTTGTTAACAGAAGAAACACAGCCACATACAATTCTATGGGGTTAATTGCCATTGATGTTCACGGAAGAATCGGCGCAGCACACAATTCACCAAACCTATGTTGGAGCTACATCACGCCAGAAACACAAGAGCCTGTGACTTCTTTAACGGCGAAAATCGTGAAATAAAACCTCTAAAGGAGATGGGCAAATGTATGTTTTGATTTTTATTCTCGACAATCAACGAACAAAAACGCTTAAAGCGTTGCTTGCTTAGCTTGCTTTCCTAAACAAGAAAAACTGAAGGAGGTGAAAAAAGGTATGCGTGAGGAAGAAGAATGGGGTGAGGAAGAGGAAGAATGGGAAGAAGAGTGGGAAGAGGAAGAGTGGTGAAAAATTAAGCTTTTTGCGATTTTTCTCTAACTAATAATTTTTGACAATCTTTTACGTGATTTTAGGGTTCATATTTATAACCTACTAGTTACGACCATTCATTATCGTGCCTAACCATGACAAGAGTCGCTGTGCTAGACGCAGACAAGTGCAAACCAAAACGTTGCGGTAGGTTATGCCATAGTTTCTGCCCAATGGTTCGAAGCCGCATAGAAGCCATACGATTTGAAAATGACAAACCCATAATCGTGGAACCCCTATGCACGGGATGCGGAATATGTATAAAGAAATGCCCATTCAAAGCCATTTCAATAGTTAACCTTCCAGACGAGTTAGAGAAAGATTGCAGCCACCGTTTCGGACAAAACACCTTCAAACTTTACAGGCTTCCAACACCGCCTCCAGGCACGGTTTTAGGCCTACTTGGACAAAATGGAATAGGCAAGACAACCACGCTCAAAATACTTTCTGGCGAGGCAAAGTTAAACCTCGGAAACTATGAGGAACCGCCTAATTGGGATGAGATAATCCAATATTATAGAGGCTCAACACTTCAAGACTACTTCCAAAAGATGAGTGAGAATAAACTCAGGGTTTCGCATAAACCGCAGTACGTAGATAAAATCCCAAAAGTCGTTTCCGGAAACGTTGGAGAACTACTGGAAAAGGTAGATGAAAGGAAAAAACTTGATGATATCAAGGGACAACTTGAGCTTAGAGAGTTTTGGAACCGACCTCTCGAAGTGCTAAGTGGAGGCGAACTCCAACGTGTAGCGGTAGCCGCCGCAATATGCCGAGAAGCAGATGTCTACCTCTTCGACGAACCATCAAGCTATTTAGATGTGAAGCAGAGGCTTGAGGTAGCTAAAGCCATTAGGAGCCTAAAAAGCGACGAAAAAACGGTAATCGTGGCGGAACACGACCTAGCAATAATAGATTACTTGTCTGACCAAATCTGCATTTTTTACGGAGAACCAGGAGTTTACGGCATCGTCTCTAACGTTCACGGTGTTAGAACTGGCATAAACATCTACTTGCAAGGTTACATTCCAGACGAGAACGTTCGATTTAGAAAAGAATCAATAATATTCCATGAAAAGCCGCCCACAGTAAGTTTTGATGTAGGCGAAACATTGCTAAAATGGAGGCAAATAGAAAAAACGTATGAGGAATTTAAACTTGTTGCCCACCCTGGAGAAATAAAAAGGGGAGAAATCATCGGAATTCTTGGACCCAACGGCATTGGCAAAACAACTTTTGTAAAGATTTTAGCTGGAATCGAAGAGGCTGATGACAAAAGAAAGCTTGGCAAATTGACGGTAAGCTATAAGCCACAGTATATCTCAGCAGAATACGAGGGCACGGTTAAAGAGCTTCTAATGAATGTTGCCAAAGAGAGTTTTTCTTCAAGCTGGCATAAGACGGAAATCCTCCAACCTTTAAGGATACAGTTGCTTTTGGATAGAAATGTGGCTGAACTCAGTGGCGGTGAACTGCAAAAAGTAGCGATTGCAGCGTGCCTATCTCGCAAAGCTGAGCTTTACCTGCTTGATGAACCAAGCGCTTACTTGGATGTTGAAGAACGGTTGAACATGGCGCGGGCTATTCGAAGGGTTGTTGAAGCTCATAACGTAACTGCCTTTGTTGTCGAACATGATGTTGTCGCTCAAGACTTCATAGCTGACCGCCTAATGGTTTTCACAGGAGAACCCGGAATAAAGGGTACAGCGAACCCGCCTACAAGCCTAAGGGATGGAATGAACATGTTTCTGAAAGAGATGGAAGTGACCTTCCGTAGAGACCCTACTACCAAAAGACCAAGGGTTAATAAGGAAGGCTCAAAACTTGACAAGTTTCAAAAACAGATGGGAGAATACTACTATGTACGCTCACTTGGAAAGTGAAGCATCTGGGAATAGCCATGGTTAAAATTGAGGAAAACGAAAAGAAGCTTTTGGAAGCCGCTTTGAAGGCTATGAATAATGCATACGTGCTTTGGGGTTTTAGGGTTGGTGCCGCTGTGCTTGCAGAAGACGGAAAAATCTATGGGGGCTGTAATGTTGAAAGTTGGATTTCCGGGCTGGGTATATGTGCTGAAAGATGCTCAATTAACCACGCTATTTTGCATGGCAACCGAAAAATTGAGAAAGTGGCAGTTGTGGTTGATGCTGACAGTCAAAGTGAACCCAAACCTTGCGGGGCTTGTTTACAGCACATTTATGATTTTGCTAAAAATTCTAAAATTAAAATTGTTATGGCAAAAGCGGAGAATGGAGAGGTCTCGTTTGAAACTGTTGAAGTAAAGAGTGTTGAGGAGTTGTTGCCGTCTCCTTTCAGAAAAATGAAAAATTTTGGCTGAAAAAAGTAGTTAAATTAAAGAATTAGCAAGGCATATCGTAGAGTGGTTGCCATACGGAGGAGCTGGTGGAAGCTTAAAGTGGTCCAGACAACGTTCGAAGAGATAAGTGCTTCAGATTTCTTTTATCGAAACAGAGACATAGCTGGCTTCACAAATCCGACCAGAGCCATTTTTGCAGCAGTGAAGGAGCTTATTGAGAACTCGTTGGATGCCACTGAAAGCATCAAAGTACCACCGGACATTTACGTTAGGCTTTCGTATGAGGGAGAAGCTAGCAAGGAAACTCAGATTTACAGGTTGAGAGTTGAAGATAACGGTGTGGGAGTTCCGCCAAGGCACATACCGTCAGCTTTTGGACAGGTGCTTTTTGGCTCGAAATACAAGTTGAAACAGCAGAGGGGAACCTTTGGATTAGGCGGGAAAATGGCAATTTTATACGGACAAATAACGACTCATCAGCCAGCCTGCATTTTTTCAAGTACAAGCTTTGCGAAGATTTACATGTATAAGCTTATGCTAGACATTCAGAGAAACCGGCCGATAATACTTGACAGGAAGGTGCTCGTAAACAAGGAGCAGTGGCGAGGAACAATAGTCGAGTTCTGCCTGGAAGGGGACTACCTTAGGGCTATGCCCAAAATTCTAGATTATTTTAAGCAAACAGCTATGGTGAACCCTTATGCCAACTTGACTTTTGTTGACCCTAAAGGCAGGCTCTACAAATTCACAAGAGTTACGGAGGAAATGCCTGAGCCGCCAAAGGAAACTTTGCCTCACCCGTATGGTGTGGATGTGGAGCTTCTTCAACGCATCATACAAATAACACCGTATAAGAACATGCTTGAGTTTTTGAGGAATCATTTCCACAGGGTTGGTGAAATCACTGCAAGAAAGTTTTTGCAGTTCAGCGATGTAAGCCCGTCTAAAAGTCCAAGGAGACTCGCTCATGAGGAAATTGTCAGGCTGATGCATATGCTTAAGAGGTTTAGAGAGTTCTTGCCGCCGGATGCGAGCTGTCTGTCGCCTTTGGGTGAGGAACTGTTAAGGACGGGTGTACGGAAGGAGTTAAAACCCGAGTTTGTGGCTGTTCATCAACGTAAGCCATCAACCTATGCTGGTCACCCCTTCATCATCGAGGTGGGAATCGCCTACGGAGGGGAAATCCCCAAAAAAGGAAGCTTCCTGATTTACCGTTTTGCCAACAGAATCCCACTGTTGTATGACGAGGCGAGCGATGTTTCAGTCAAGGTGATAGATTCTATGAATTGGCGGAGGTACAAGGTGACGCCTGACATGCCAATCGCAGTTTTGGTGCATATTTGCAGCACGAAGGTTCCGTACAAGACGGTTGGGAAGGAATTTATAGCGGACAGACCTGAAGTCAGAAGGGAAATAGCCAATGGACTGCGGGAGGTTGCCCGTCAACTCCAGCATTTCTTGACGCGAAGGGAGCACGTGGACAGAGAGCGAAAAAGGCTTGGAGTTTTTGGTAAGTATTTGCCGAAAATAGCCCAGTTTTCCACCCAGCTTGCTGGTAGGGAGAAGCTTCCAGATATAGAAAAGCTTTTGAGGAGTGTGAAAAAGTTTGGAGCAGAAGAAGAAGCATAAGACCAGTATAATGGAAAGAAGGAATGAAGTTTTAGCAGGTTTGAAAAATCTTGGTGCTGGAATTTATGAGCAACTTGACGGTGGATATTTCCCATCAATAACGATGCCTAGTCGCTCAACAGAAAACATCTACTATGACCCACAGCTTAGGCAGTTCATCCTAGGAGATAGGAAGATTCGGAGAAGCGCCCGCAACATCCGCCATCTAAAGCCTTTCACACAGATTGTTTGGGCTGCTACCTTTTCGCATGAGCTCACTTCTCAACGTAAGACATCGACTCTGAGGGATGTTTATTATTCTGCGCAAGCATATGACATGAGTTTTACGGACCAGCAGGAATCAAACAATATCGTAACGGATTTGGAGACTGTTTTGGGATTGTCACGGGAAGATTTCAGCATCTTTCCAGAAGAGCGTTCTGCGGTTTTCGGAGACCTAACTATAGAGTATACTGTACCTGGTTATGAGGGAAAGACTTTGAATTTGACCTCGCATCCGGACGGTGTTATGATTGGGCCAGCCTTGACCTCAGCCGAGTTTGCGAAAACAACTGCGGACAAGGTTATAGCTATAGAAAAGGGCGGTTTATTCACGCGGTTTATAGAGGAGAACGTGCATAAGAAGTTTAACGCGATACTTGTTTTGACGGCTGGACAGGCGCCGAGGGCGACGCGCCACTTTATTAGGAGGCTTAACAGAGAGTTGAGTCTTCCGTTGTTTGTTTTCACGGATGGCGACCCGTGGGGGATGCACATAGCTATGGTGATAATTTCGGGTTCTGCGAACGCTGCGCATTTAAGAGAGTTGACAACGCCTGATGCGAAATGGAGTGGTGTATGGGCAACAGACATTGTCAAATATAAGTTGCCTACTGATCCGCTGGATGAGGTGGACATGAAGAGGCTTTATGAGTTGCAGAAGGACCCGCGTTATAAAGAGGATCCGCTGTGGCAGAGGGAGATTAAGACGTTTATGAAGATTAGGAGGAAGGCGGAGCAGGAGGCTTTTAGCAGGTATGGCTTGACGTATATTGTGGATGAGTATTTGCCAGCGAAGCTTGAAGAGACGAAATAGGGAAATTTAAAATAATACTTCATGTTCTATGTAAGGAAGCACATTGGAAAGGGATGGATTAAGTTATGAGTGAGGAAGGTGGTTTTGGATTAACGCTTGCTGAGAAATTTTTTGGTTTGATGCTTCTTATTATTGGTGCCTTGGCTACGTATTACACGCTTACTAGCGCTCAGGCGTTGAGGAATTTCATAGGGCTTTTCGGGTTTTTAAGCGTTATATTGATTGTGTTGGGGTTGTTTTTGATGAGTGCAAAAACAGAGTAGCATTTTAGATTGTTAAGTCTTTGTTCTCGGTGTTGGTTATGGCCCCCTATAAATAGGTTGAACTTCTGGTTCTGTCATGGTGTCCTAGAGGAAGAGTTGTTTACAGGCGAATAAAAAAAGAGAAATCTTGAGGAGGAAACTATTGTGTGATTTGTTGATTTGATTGTTTTAGAAATGGGCATACGGGGCAGTATCTGAATGTGTGCAATTATTCTAGACCCTCTATTTGGGGTCAAATATTCGTGGGTGTTAGGGGAGGTTAAGGCTTGCGGTGTGATCTTTTGGTTTTTTCGGGCCAGAGAAGAATGATGATTACGATGACTGCTATGATTATTATTGGGATCGTTGGGTCTAGTGCCAGCCATCCTATGTAGGGTATTCGATACAAGACTCGACCGTGGACGTTTTGTTGGGATATCCAATACAGCTCTTCGCTGGGGTTAGCATCTCCTTTTGTTTTGAAACGGATTGTTCCGTTTGGTAGGGTTTCTATTTTTGTTACTCTGTGGATTGTGCGGCTTCCTTGTGGCGGGTCAAAGACTATGATGTCTCCCACTTGGATGCTGGTTGGTGGGACTCCTTGAACTATGACGAGGTCTCCGACTTCTAGGGCGGGGCTCATGCTTCCAGAGGCTACAGCGACCAATGGAGTTGCGGTAGCTAGAATGATTCGAAATAAAAAATAAATCCCTATAACTGAAAGAATGACAACAGCTATCACCGAAACGTCAATCATGAGTTTTCGGTGTTTGGGGTTGAGCTTCACGGATCTGTGCCTTCTTTATTTTAAGTTGTGCGATCAATTTCTCATTCTTCCTCTTCTTTTTTAATTCTTTCAAGGATGCTTGATTCGGTCATGGTGTATTCATATCGTGTTGTTTCATCAATTACGTAGAAGATGTGGGTTTCAGGGGGTTTGCGGGTATGGACTATTGGCTTGGCAAGGGTGTCTGCTACTTTGACAAGGTCTTCTAGGGTCTTCATGGTGATTGTCGTGAAGCGTTCCTTGAACTGTGGTTCTTGGACTGTTTCACTAATGATTTCTCTGAAGGGTTCTATAACTTCTTCAATTAGTGCCTCAGGTTTTGTGGGTTTGGCTGGTTTGCTTCTTGCATAGACCCGGATCATCACCAATAATCCAATGAAGGATATTGTAAAGAGAGCATATGAGCCGTATCGTTGCGGGTTTACCCAATCCTGATATATAGTATCGATTCTTGTGATTTCTCCGGTTTTTGAGTGTTGAATGCCCTCAATTGATATGATGTCTCCCTCAGCGAAGCTTGACGTGAATCGCATTGTCAGTTTTGGGGCAAATGATTCGTTGATTAAGCCTTCTGTGGTGTTTGCTTCGATGTTCATGTTTATTGTTACTGTTACATTGTATTGAGTTATGGTTACTCCAGTTTCTTTTGTGATGTCGCTGACTAAGTTTTGGGCTGAGGAAATGTTGATGGGTGAAATGTTGCCTATATTTAGGTTCGTACTTGTTCCTGTGGTGTTTATAGTTTCTTGTTGTACCTCACCTATTTGTTTTTGCCATATTGGCGTCTCTAAGTATTTGCCCAAATTGTAATGGACTGTTAGATTTGCTGGTGCACTGCCTTGAAAGGTGTAGGTGAAGTTTACGTTGATAGCATTGGTAATTCTTGTGAAAATGGGTCCCTCGCCTAGTTGAAGCGTTGTTTTGTTGTTATAGATTGTGTTTGGTCTGAGTGTGGCGGTATAGTTGAATGACCCATAGTTTCCGTATGTATATAATGTGGCGACAGATGTTTTTTCGGTTGGAATTTGGTAGGTGCAAAATACTATTAAGCTTGATGTCAAAGTCAGAATTGCGAATAGGATAAGTAGAACAGTGATAACTAATCTATTCATTTAACTCCCTTTTCTATAAGTTTCTTCACATGTATGCAAAAGTTTCGTTTTTAATCTCTTATATATAGGTTGCGACGTAGCCACAGTATTAACTCCTTCGGGCGTGATCATGCCCTTTTCCTCAGATAACAAAGATGTCTCAACCGTATTTTATGAGACTGTTGTTGTCTTTTTCTTTGAAATACAGCTGCAAGAACGGCAAAGATCAGAAATAAAGGTAAGACTGGGGTTGATGGGAATTCTGGTACTATAAGGATGTGTTTAGTGCTTGTGTTGTACGTGAAGTATAGGTGGGCGTGTGTGCTGTTTGAAATGTCCAGTATGGTGGTATCAACTTCTTCTCCATCGACTAGAACGGTGTATGAGTAGTTCAGCAACGCTGTTGGAATCATAACTCTACAGAAGCCTACAGTACCATCTTCTCCTGTAAGATTGAAACTTATTGCTTTTCTGAGCTCTGGTTCATAGGTTACTTTAAACTCGAAGTCTGAAATTGTAGAATTACTGATTGCATATACATGGTGGGTTTCTTTTTCCCAATTGATACTGAAATCCGTGAAAGTGCCCATGAGAGGGTGATTATCCCTGTTGTTCTCGTCGATAGTATAGGGGGTTTCTCCGATGCCGTCTTTATCCAAGTCAGAAGCTAGGTAATCCTTCCAAAAGTTACCTTCGGCGCCATTGTCCCAGAAGTTTGACGAATCTCCGTAACTCCAAGCTTGTATAGCGTTGTAGAGAACATTGTTGTGGTAAATTGTATTGTTGTGGGCTCCTCCCATGACTAGTCCACCGACGCGACTTAACGTTACCGTGTTGCCCACAATGGTGTTGTTATTGCAATTGAATGACAAGACAATGCCTTGGGGGTTGTTTGTGACGAAGTTGTTGTTTATGATGTTATTTGTAGAATGGACGAGAAGGTATATTCCATGAGAGGTGTTTGCAACGGTGTTGTTGGTGATTACGATTTCGACGGATTCCCACAGATAGATGCCAGCCTGATTAGTCGAAATGGCTGTGTTGTTCGCAATTCTGCATCTTGAACAGCCGTGAACCAAGATGCCTCCGTAGGAACAGTTGAGCACCTTGTTCTCAGTCACACTAGCGTTCTGAACATCATGTAAATCTATGGCCCAACTTCCATTGTGTATTGTAAATCCAGCTATTTCGGCGTTATTTGCTGTAAGGGAAACTACTTTTTCAGTTCCGTTGCCATCGATTATTGTTGTGCTCTGGCTTGCGCCAAGCAACCTAACAGTTTTGTTTACGGTCACGTGTTCCTTGTATATTCCATCGTCAACGAGTATTGTGTGTCCATTCATCGTTTCAGACGCGTCTATGGCCTCTTGTATTGTTTCATAATCCAAGCCAGTGTCTATATTATGAATGGGAAAGTCGGGTTTTGCTGAAACTTTAATGTGTATGGTATTGATTGAGGTTGCAATAAATATAAGCGGAACAAGTGTTAGCAAGATTTGTTTGAAGTGGAGTCTGTGTTTATGCAGGGTTCTCTTTTTGAGCTTTTCTGGCTGTTTAGGTCTCATTAATCAGTTATGCCCTCTTGTTTAGTCCTCGAAACCGTATCGTCTTTTCAGATAACGAGGTTCTTTGATTATGGAGTCTACAATGATAATCAAGACTACATATGACATCATTTCGAGTGTGAGGGCCATCCACCAGGGTGGTGAGCTGGCTGGGGAAACAATTGGCAAGGGGTCGAGGAAGAATTGGACGCCTATGCGAAAGGTTGCGGGACCTAGAAGGCTCCATCCGATTTTATAAAAGAAGAAGCTCAAGAACAATCCGGCGGCGAATGAGGGTAGGACGTTTGTGAATGCGTAGATGACTATTCGATCGAGGGATGCGCCTATCACGTCTTTTAGTGAAATCTGGTACAAGCCGAACAGAATGGAGGATGCGTAGAGGGACGTGAAGAAGCCGTGGTTTCTGAGCAGGTTGCGGAAGATGTAGCCGCGGAAGATAGATTCAGTGGCAAGACTTAAAAGTATGGCAGAGGCAATGCGATGCATAATTATGAAGGGATTTGTTGAGATTCCTTGGTAGTAAAAGTTTCCTGTTGAAAAGGCAGGAAACAGATAAATTAGCACGTATATTAGTATGAAAATAGTGCTCAAGAGCAGACATTTTGATGTTTTGAGGGTGGTTGGTTTTTTGTAGCCATGTTTTCCGAGGGTTGATTTGGCTAGCTTTGTGAATAGAAAAAATGTTGCGAGGCTGATGGCTGGGATGGCCAAGTATAGCAGGTATATAGTTGTAATGGGAGGGCTGATGTGCAACATGATTAAGTCGTAAACTTGCCAAAGTGTAAAGGCAATGATGAATAGTAGGATTGAAGTGATTATGTTGAATGCTTTTGAGGGTGTGACAGATGCAGCCACTGCTTTTTTTCTCCTTCAGTCTCTCATGGGTGGATTTTTGATACAATGTAATAATGAATGGGAACAGCTACTAAGGGTTTATGGTAGTAACTTCTATGAGCACTAGCCAGTTCGTTTTAATGGCGGAACTGTGTTTGTGTAGTACGAGTAGACGGCAAGGTTTATTAAGACTTACGATTCTTTTTATCGGCGAGTGAATAATATGGCTATGCAGAAAATAACTGTAGGAACGGTTCTAGCGATTGCGGTGATGGGGATGGTTGCTAGTGCTTTGAGTGTGCTTGTTGCTACGCGTACGATCTCTAATACTGGGAATATGAGGGGAATTGGGGTTGGTGTGTATTGGGACAGTGGTTGCACTAATGTGACTTCCTCCATTAGTTGGGGGGCTTTAGATCCTGGTGCCGTGAAGAGCGTGACGATTTATGTTAGGAATGAGGGAAGCGTTACGGTGAAGCTGAGCATGACAACTAACAATTGGAATCCTGCGTCGGCTTCAAGTTATATAACGTTAAGCTGGAATCGTGAAAACTACCTGTTGAGCCCCGGGTCCGTTGCCCAGGCTGTTTTGACTCTTTCGGTTTCGTCAGCCATCAGTGGTGTTACCAACTTCAGTTTCGACATAATTATAACCGGAACAGAGCAAACGTGATACGGCTGTAGAGCTATTGTCAGTATAAACCTTGTCACATGGTTGGAATCGGCAGCTAAGTGTCTTCTCACCCTATTTTGTATGTAACTTCAAGTACGGCGGCTTGACTTGGATCAGCGTCATAGCTTCTTATTTCGTGGGTTGTCCCGGCTTCAGGGTGTCCGTAAAGAAGGATGGCTAAGGCGTTCCCAGAGTTCCAGTCAGACCTGTTCACTATTTCCTGTATGATAGTGGCTATATCTGGGCTCGTGTACCATTCGCCTTCAGTCCACATTCCCCAAAAACCTGTGTCTACAACCGCAACGGTTTTGGGTCTTGCTAAGAAATCGTCTATGGTTGAAAATTCGTTGCAGTTGCCGGAGTTCTGGCCGTAAGTGTTCCATCTGGCACGGGTGCCCGCGCAACTCTGGTCGGCGCAAAATTTCAACACTGCCGAAACAATTTTGGCTCCTTGAGGAATGTTCACATTTCTAAATCGGAGACCACCATTGTAATAGCGGTCGCCGAATTCAAAATGACCTACAGAAACGTGAGATTTGTCTAAAGTCCAAGTCCAGTAGACCCCGGCCCAATCCCACCAAGCACCTGCATCATCGTGGCTTGCAGATACTTGAACTATAATTGTACGAGAGGATGTATATGTAATGGTCCCTGTGGCGGGCAGGGTTATTGACTGTGTTAATAAGCTTGCAAAAGAGGCACATGCCATTGTGCTTACTGCAAAAATGACTGTTATCACATAGAATCTGGGTGCTTTTGGCAACGTGTATCGTAATATATACGATTCGGCTGAATTTAAGGGTTTCCAAAAAGAAGTGAAGGCACCTAGAAGGCGAGTAAATCGTTTCTATATCCAGCTTATGTTTGTTGTGAAGATTGAAGTGCTGGTTGTGGGTTTGCTTTGCCAGCTTGTGAAATAGGCGGTAGTGATTACGCTGTTCGTGTAGACCAATATGGTGTTTTCGTATTCGGGTGGAAGTTGGTTTCCGATTAGAGCGTAGGCTGTGTTTAAAGAAATGAAGATTGTTTCGTTTTGATTTAGGAATTTGCCTGTGGCTTTTCTTATGTCTGGCAATGAGATGCATAGGGTTTTGGTTGTTGGGTCATATACAACCGTAAAGTAAGTGGGGTCGATCAGGATGGTAGTTCCGTCAGTTTGAATGTATTGCATGAGTGGTTGTTGGACTGGGTTCCAGTCCGTGGGGAATGTGTTGTTTACTACGAGTTTGGTTATGGGGGTTGAGCCGTTGTTGATTATTTTGATTAGGATTTGAAGCGGGTCTGGGTCTGTGTTTTCGATGGTTTTTGTGGTGTTGTCTACGATAAGGGTGACTATGTTATTTGGAGCGTTTAGGAGGAAGCTAGTGACCTCGATTGTGGGTTCTTGTGATACGGTAAAACTTATGTTTAGACTGACAAAGTCTTGCCATGCTCCATAGGCCAGTGTAAAAAATACGATTAGAATAAGAGGGAAGAGCAGGATAACAAGTTTGCGCTTTGTGTTGCGGTATCTTCTTTTCATGGTTTGTAATCCTGTTTGGATTTATTCGATTCATATATTATTGAGAACATGGATTTTTCGGTTTCGGTTATGGGGAGGGATAGACGGCTGTGGCGGTAACGGTAATCTGTATGTGGGCACTGAAGTAATTTGTAGGGCCATCTATGTCTATGAGTTTGAGGTATATCCACAAGACCATCTTGTTTTTGTAGGCATCCCCAGCTGGTTCAAGCGTTACAGGTGGTGTGACGTTACCTGGGGGGGCTCCATATTTCTCAAGGTCTTTCCATCGGATGCCACCCCACACTGTGTGGTCGACAGAGACGAAGTCTCCGTGCGTGTAGGGTCCGTAGAAATATTCTTCATGGTAGACGCCGACTCCTGTGGTGTTTATATCATAAGTGGGCGAGGTGACGTTTGCTGGGAAGCTTCCTTGGTTTTGGATGAGCAAACCTACCCACACCCACCAACCTATAAATGCTTTGTCGGTTGAGAGCGAAATTGTTGTGGTTCCGCCCATCGCCTCGAGTACATCGTCTGAGGGGTTTTTCGTTATCAAATCGTCGTCGTATCGGCTGACTGCTTTGTAGGATTTTATCTCAACAATGAAGCATCTTACGTGGAACTTGTATTTTTTCACCACTGAGTCGGTGAAGTGGGCGTACGCGTAGGCTCCTATGGAGATGAGTAGTAGGGGGATGAGAATCGCGGTTAATATTTTTGCGTTGTTCATTTTTTATCCTCCGTTTAGGGGTGCCTACCAGTTATTACTATTAGGAAGCAGAAGGTTTGACCTTGGAGTTCAGGATATTCTTGACCGTCGAAGGTTAGGCTTTCCAGCGTGGTTACGGTATCGCATGGCCAAAGATCGTGCATTGTGATATCCGGTATTGGCTCGCCTGACGAAGTGTTATACCAGGCGTCAAAATATTCGATTTTGAAAAGGTCGTAAAGACCTGGAACATCGGTTTCTTTTTGCTCATTGTTGCTGTCGAAATAATAGATTGTGCGGTTTAACCGCACGGGTGTTGAGTCAAGTATGTTGTGGATATCTACGGTTAGGTTAAGGTACCATTCTGGAAATATCGGGTCAGCGGTTATGTTTAACCCGATTACTGTTATGCCGTCATCGTCGATTACGCTTTCGATTTTCAACTCGTCTCCGAGGATTATGCCGTTGCCGTTTGCGTCTATGGTGTTGGTTGATTGTATCGTCCAACCTGTTATTTCTATTGCGACTGAGCCTGATGTTATGTTGACGGTGCTGATGAGTCGTGTGGACATTATGAAGTTTGCATAGACTGTGCCGCCTATGCTGATGAGTAGTAGGGGGAGTATTAGAGCGGCTGCTAGGGAAACGTTTATCCTTTTCTCTTGCCGCCTGTGATGACGCTTCAGACTTTATCCCAACTGTGAACGTGAATTTTTTCCCAAAAAAGGGGTGTAAGAGAGTTTTTTGCGGTTTGTTCTTGTTCTGCCTTATGGTATGCCAGGTGTGCCCCATGTTTGGCTGGATAATTCCGGTGCGGTTACGTCCTGGGCGTGGAAGGTGACCCATATATAGATCCACTTGCATTGCCAGTATTTCTGCCAGTCCTTAGTAGTTGGGTCGGCTGGGTCTGGTTGATTGAAATTGACGTGCTGCTTAACCTCGATATAGTCGCATGGTTTGTAGTCTACCTGCGTAGGAGCAAACGGTCCAGTTCTTTCATACGCACCAGTCGTTTCATTGCGATGCCACCTATAGACTAACATTTCCCAGCTCCATGGTGGCCTTGGAAGAGTTGCCAAACCCTGGGTTGGAATCGTGTCCCAACACGGATCAGTGTGACCAGTGGCGTTATCCCACTTGACATCCCAGTTGAGCTCGAATGGCAGTTTTCCTCCGTTGTGCATCCACAGTGTAGTGTTCAATATGAAGCCGCCAGTGATGGGATCAGCTTCGATGAGTACATACCATCTGCAATCGTTAGCTTCGTAAATGGTAATGTTTAGCTCGTCACCGAAGATCACACCGTCATTGTCAACGTCTGGCATCTTGGCATGGTCTACGTGGAAACCAGTGACATTGAGAAAGACGGATCCAACGTGTATTTTGTACTTCTTCACAACCTCGTCCGTGAAGTGGGCGTATCCGAAAGCAAGCAAAGGCATCGCTATCAAAGGAATCATTAAGGCCGCAAACTTCTTGTTCATTTTCTTCATCACTCTCCTTTTCTCAAATTTGGGTATACGTTTAACGTGCCCCACACTCGGCACGGGCTAGACCGGCCTAACCAACGGCATATAGCCGGCTAAATGCCTAACCAATCAACACTCTAACACCCAAACAACATTTAAAACCATAAGAACCATGAAGTTCGAACCAACACGTCTGAAAGAAAACTACAGAACGCCACCTCTGACCCCAGCGTCCTAACCCTATAGTTCTCAACTCTTAAATAGAAAAAACCCAAAAAATAAACTTCAGATTCTAATGATCCGAATGTTCAGAATCCTAGAAGACGGCGCATGGCACAACCTAAAAGACATAGCCAAAAAAATAGGAGCCCCAACCGAGGAATTAACCCACTACTGCCAAAACATCTCAAACCACAACGTAATCGAATACGACCCCGACTCCGACAAGGTCAGGCTCAGCCAGAAACTAATGACAATGATAACACAGCTCAAGGCAGACGAACAAGCAGAAGCAAAATGGGAAAAAAAAGGCGTAGGAACAATAATCATCCCACCAAGAAAAGAAATCCAAATCCAAGGAATAAAAATCCACAACATGACAGAACAAGACATGGAACTCAAACTCACATTCAACAAGAAACTCAAAGAAATAGCCGTATCAATGATTTAAACCCTAAACTCTAAACCTTCCCCCTACCACGAAACCTTCTCAAATCGCCTTGCAACTTCAAACAACCATTAAGAAAAGAAAAACCCGCCTCAGTAACCCTATAAACCACACTCCCAGCAGGATCATCCTCCCTCACAACAAAACCCAAACCCAAAAGCATATCCAAATACCTATCCACACGACTAAAATTCAAATTAGCACCATAAACAATCCTAGTCTTATTCGCACCCCTCAAACAAACCTCCAAAACATCACGAATAATCTCAACCTCCCCCCTCCGATGATCACCCAACACCAAACACCAACATACCGAATTTCGAGCGGAGTGTAACACCTACGTCCTCTAAGAATATAAAACTTGTGAAAAACAGTTCTATGACCGAATAAAACACGCTTAAAGCAAAAAGAAACCTCATTTACAATAGCCGAATCAACGAAACGCCGAAAAACTTCTCACTTACCCAAGCGTAACTCCTCAACTTTCAAAACAAAAACAAACTACAACACTGGCTCACGAGAAAGATTCTGCACGTTACACGCATCAATGAGATGCAGTAAGACTTAACCCCTCAAGTATTCTCCTATGATACTCTAACAGATCCGCAGTTAACTCGTCCAACTGTTCCTCTGTGATTCTTTTCCCCTCTTGCATCGCCCTCTTCTTCAAATACTCCCTAATAAACCGCTCAAACTGTTTCACATCCAAATGATTACCAGGCACATCCTTCCCCTTAACCGCATTTACAATGGCATGCGCCAGAAACGTGTCCTTAACACCAACCAAAAAATCCTCCCCTATCTCCCGCAACCCAGTTGTAATCCCTAGTTCTGGTCCGAGGCTCGCTGCCTCCCTCCCCCTCAAGAACTTAACCCTCTCAATCTTCTCTCTTATCGCTGATTCAACAAACTGCTGACGGTTAACATACAACTTAAAATCACGCACAATCTCGTCCACCTCATCCACGATCGGTTTCGGTATGCGCACGTTTCTTCGAGGAACAGCTTTCCCCTTCGTTTTCGGCATCCTATTACCATCTACACCCATACGAGATGTTAGGCTCTAAAAAGCATCCGCATAAATAAATCTTACGTCACACGCAAAAACTCTTCCATCCCATGAACAGAAATCCATAAACATCTAAAAACATCATGAAAAACAGCCGAGCACTTATTAAGCAATAATTTATTAATTTTGAAGCAACTCGGTTTCCTCAACCCCATCAAAGGAGAAAACCCAAAATGCCCATCCGCCAACCAATCGTCTGCGTCCTCGGCCACGTGGACACAGGAAAGACCCTGCTCCTAGACAAAATCCGCAAAACAAGCGTCCAAGCCCGAGAAGCCGGAGGAATCACCCAGCACATCGGCGCAAGCTTCTTCCCAGTCGACACACTTAAGCAGTTGGTTGGCCCCATGCTCTCAATAGTCAAGGGCAAAATAGAAGTCCCAGGCTTACTCATCATCGACACACCCGGGCATGAAGCCTTCACAAACCTACGCAAAAGAGGCGGCAGCGTCGCAGACATAGCCATCCTCGTAATCGACATACTGCGAGGTTTCGAAGCCCAAACCCACGAATGCATCGAAATACTGAAAGCACGAAAAACACCCTTTCTTGTGGCTGCAAACAAAATAGACCGCATCCCGGGCTGGAAATCATACCAAGACACGCCATTTTTGAAGTCATACCCACTTCAAGACCCCTATGTCAAAGAAGATTTCGACGTAAGGCTCTACGACATCATAGGCACGTTTTCACGTTCAGGATTTACGGCAGACCGCTTCGACACCATAAAAAACTTCACAAAAACAATAGCAATAGTCCCAACAAGCGCAAAAACCGGAGAAGGCATAACAGAACTCCTCATGGTCCTCGTTGGCCTCACACAACAATACCTGAAAAAGCAACTACAAACAACCAAAGGCCCAGCAAAAGGCACAGTCTTAGAAGTCAAAGAAGAACCCGGCTTAGGATTAACACTCAACACCATAATCTACGACGGAACCTTGCAAAAGGACGACCTAATAGTTGTCGGCGGCAAAGAAAAACCCATTAAAACACGGATACGAGCGATTTTGGTTCCCAAACCCCTAGATGAAATCAGAGACCCACGAGACAAATTTTCCTCTGTACACTCCGTTTCCGCCGCAGCTGGAATCAAAATCGTCGCACCAGATTTAGAGGGAGCCTTAGCTGGTGCACCCCTATATGCAGTCCCTCCGAGTGAGGAGACAGAAACATATGCTAGGCTCATCTCTGAGGAAATTGAAAAGATTAGAATTGCCACGGATGTTGACGGAGTCGTTCTAAAGGCTGACACACTCGGCTCTTTAGAAGCCATTGCCGAAAGCCTAAAGCGGAACAACGTGCCAGTCAGGCTTGCAGACGTCGGAGACGTTTCAAAAAGAGACATTACAGAAGCCGCTATTGTAAAGGAACACGAGCCTCTCTATGGCACTGTCTTAGCCTTCAACGTCAAAATTTTGCCAGACGCCCAAGAAGAAGCAAAAAATAAAGGTGTTCAAATTTTTCAAGAAAAAATAATCTACCATTTAACAGACAACTACTTATCCTGGCTTAAAACACAACATGAAGCAAAAATTGAACAAGAATTCGAAAAATTGGTCAAACCTGGAAAAATCCGCATAATGGAAGGATACATCTTCAGAAGAGCAAAACCAGCAATCTTCGGCGTCGAAATCCTAACAGGAAGAATAAGACCAAAATGTGCCCTTGTAAAAGCGGAAGACGGCAAAGAAGTGGGCGAAATACAGCAAATCCAAGAAAAGGGAGAAGCCCTGCCAGAGGCGCAACAGGGGATGCAAGTGGCAATATCCATGGACAAACCAACAGTTGGAAGACACATATTCGAAAAAGACGTATTATACGTGAAGGTGTCAGAACCCCACGCAAAAGCACTACTAACAACATTTAAAGATAGGTTAACAACTGAAGAGCAAGAGACACTAGACGAATACGTAAACCTAATGAGAAAAAGAACGCCGTTTTGGGCAGCATAAAAGCTTCCCAGACCACGGCTCATCCAAGTCCTGATCTTACGCGGTTTCCGTACATTATTGAAAGCTCTCTTTTTAGAAATATTCCCGTTTAAAGATTATTCCTTTTACAAGATGAATCCTTTTTGCACAGCTTCCCCAAATTCTGTCAGAAGGAGAGAGGAGATGGCCTTCTTACGTAGAGAACTTGGAACAATTCAAAAACTGAAAGCGGAGGGAACTGCATAATTCTATGAAAGCGCATTACGCCCTTTTTGGTGCACCATTAGTTTTAGCATATGTTGTCTGGCGCTGGTTTCCAATCCTCACCGACTACATAATCTTGTTCACCTTTAATTACAAACCAACCTTTCAGCCAACGCACTGGCTGTGGCACGGGACAGTTTGGTTTCTTTACACATGGTATGTTTTCCTCAGCTTTGCCATCGGAGGGTCTTTAGTCGTTGCCGCCTGGATCTGGAGAAGGAGACAAGCTCAGCCTGAGACCAAGCGTTTTCCGACAGTTTCATTCATTGTCCCAGCCTACAACGAGGAGAAAGTAATATCAAAATGCATCGCGAGCCTTTTCAAGTGCGCTGCTAGTTACGAGGGAAACTGCGAAATTTTAGTAGTGGAGGACGGCAGCACAGACCATACCTACAAGGTTGCCCTTACAACTATAAAGATGAATAGGGAGAAGTGGCCCAAAGTTCAGGGAGAGATTGTCAGGCATGAAAGGAATCTCGGCAAAGCACAAGCCATCAAGACCGGCGTCAACAAAGCGACAGGGGAGATAATAGCCATAGCGGATGCTGACACATGGTGGGAACCCGACACGTTACTCCGCCTCGTACAGTTCATGAATTCAGAGGGAAGGGCCGCTGTAACTGGTTACATCCATCCTTCCGATGGCAATGGAGAAAGAAGCCTCTACGTGCTCCTGCAACAACTTGAGTACAGTCAAGGATTAGGCATATTCCGATGCGCACAAGCTCTTGGAAATTCCGTCCTAGTAATTCCAGGCCCAATAGGCGTATACAAAGCAGAAGCTCTACGAAAAATCATAAATGAGAAGGACATCAAATCTATCTGTGAAGACTTAGAGATCACATTGGAAATGCACAAAAGAGGCCACAAAGTTGGTTATGTGGCCGAAGCCAGAAGCGCAACAGTAGCGCCTACATTTTTCAAGGCCTTTTGGAACCAGAGACAGAGATGGTTCATCGGCGGGCTTCACAATATCATCAGCGTGCATCGGGACATGCTTTTCAGCAAGAGGTGGCTTACCCTGCTCTTGTGGTATTGCCTGATAACAGGCTATGGAGGAGCCATCATGGAACTTGTTGCAGTCCTAGGAATACCATTTCTGTACTGGTTCGCACCGGATAGAATTTATTTCTCATACAACCTGTTGCTGTTCGCAATCTTCGCCCTGCTTTTTGGGATAGTCTATCAGGCCATAGCTCTAAAATTCGCATATAACCACCACAACCACAGAAAACTGCTCTATTACACGCCACTTTACAGTGTCCTCAGGTTCATTAACGTTTCAGCCTGCTTTAATTCACTAATAAAATACATTTTTGGCAGAAGAGGGCTCTGGAACAAGGCGGAGAGACCCATCATTCAATCTTAGCAAACATTAAGCATTAAGAAGGATTTAAGGGTCATGAATCCTATGAAAGCTACTCAAGTTCAAAACAAGAGCTGAAAAGCAACTTCTAAAACGCATATGATTGCGAAAGGAAGAACCAAGGAGAAAAATGAAGGCTTTTCCCAATCTTGGCGCATGGTATTTGGCTTAGGCGGTTCGAGTGGAGCATAAACGAAAAAAGGAATAGAACAGCGGCTACAATAAAAACAGATATAATCTTCATCTCTTGTTGAAAGCATAGTTTCGCCGCAGATTTCGCATCTGCGTTTCTCAATTGAAGAAGTTATTGTATCGTATATCATGCGATACGTTGTTAATTCAGACCCTATAAAATTCTTGTTAACCAAGCATCAATATTTTGAATTCATGGAATTCCAAAGAAATGGAGTGGGAAAAGTGGTTAGAATAATTAAGAAAGTAGATGGATATTTCCTATTCTTACACTTTTTAGGTGCCTTTCTGCTGCTTTCTGGCATTTCAATGCCTGTTTTCTACTCGTTGTTGGCAAATCATTCATCACGTAGTACGGATAAAACGCCAACAGCGTATACGTAGGTGTATGTTTCTTATAGAATCATAAGTTCTAAGGGTGTCAATTTTCCGGTAACGGGGTCTACCTGCAAGCCTAGCAATTCTAGGGTTGTTACTCCGAATAGTATGGGTGTTTTTTCGGGCGCTATAGCAACTAGTGATGTTACTCCTCTCCCTTCAACCATTATGTAGGCTTCTGAAACGGGGTATTCAACAATTTCCCCGCTGGCAATTTTGAATCTTCTCTTATCCACTTCTTTTAGTTGTAGTTTTTCAGCGACACTTTGGGGTATTACAGTGTAGATTGCACCTGTATCAACGATGAACTCCAACTCGTCTTTTATGCTATGATCTAACGGGTTAGCGATAACTCCGCGAACTCGTACATATCCCATGGCATCACGGGAATTAAGTGGTTAACTTGATATAAAAGGCTTAAGTCATAATCTCAGCCCTAAGGATTGATAAGTTTCTAGTTGGCTTCAAAAGTTGGCAAATGGTACAATTCATGAAAGCAAATGGATGTTTCCTATTCTTGTGTTTTTTAGGTGTTTTTCTGCTGCTTTTTGACATTCTAAAGCTTGTTTTCTGCTTGTTGTTGGCAAATCATTCATGACATAGCATGGATAAAAGGCTAACAGCGTGTATGGAATGTTCGGATCTATTTCGCTTATGAACTTGGCTATGTTTTCAACCTCTTCCACATCTATGTAGCCTGGAACAAGCAACGTGCTAGCGGTGAGCACTGGCAGTTCCTTTCGCTTTTCATAGAATTTTTCTCCTATCATTTTAAAGTTGGCTAGTGTTGGCTTGTTTGAAACTCTGCATAGAGCAATGTTTAATTCTTCATTCCAAGTCTTCAAGTCGAATTTTATGTTACCGCCACTTTCTAGAGCGTATTCCGCAGCCTTCTCAGCCAATTTTGGTTTCATGTAGCCGTTAGTTTCCCAGCAAATTCGAAGGATGCGCTTTTCAGCATTGGCTTTATCTAGGGCTATGCGGCTTACCTCAAGCGAATGCGGCATCTGTGGTGAAGGGTCGCCGCCGAAATAGCATATGCAAGAAACATGCTTATCCACTTTGGATGCCAAAGCCTCAGCACTCATAACAGGCTTTTGCCTTGCTGAGAGGTTGCGGTAATGCCAATTCTGACAGAAAAGGCAATCGTAACTACAAGCTCCGTAAAAAACAGCTAAATTGGCATAACCATACTCCGCCTCTGGCTTATACGCATATTTTGGATAGCCACTTCCAGTACAGCCGGGGCAAAACCACCAACTAACACAGTTGGTTGGCAACCCATCATAATACCACTCCAAAATGCCCTTTTCGGCTGTGCCGCCGAAACGAACTAGGCGTCCATTAACATTCCAAACAAGTCCGCAAAAACCGCAATTGCCAACGCCAATCACGCAATTGTTGGCACAGACTCCGCAAGGCAGCCCACCAGCATTTCTAGGCGGTTCCGAGGGCAAACCAAAAACGGCACGACTCTTCGCATGAACTTGCCTCGCAATTTCAAGGGCTTTTTCAGACTTTCCCCTTATACATTCTAAACAAACTCCTAAACTATCCGAAATAGTCGCAGTTTTTTCACCGCAAATCAAACATTTCCCCATAAATGGGAAACCCATAAAAACTTAACAAACCTTAAGATATAACTCTCTCTAACCACAAAGCCTATCGGAGTATTGCGGAGCAACTGTATGGACGTGGAAGGCGACAAAATCGGTATTCGAGTCGAAATAAACCACAAGCGATAAAAAATGTTAGCAAAAAAGAAAAGTGATTGCGCGAGAGTAAATTCCGCGTTTTGCAAAGCAGAGCTGAGGAAAAAGGAATGAAAGTAGATATAGATTTAATTCAGCCAAGTCCTTACCAGCCAAGATTAATCTTCGACCTGGATGATCTAAAGAAGGAAATAGAGAAAGATGGCCTTCTCAGCGATCTGGTGGCTCGTAAGAAGGGCGATTTTTATGAGTTAATCGATGGTGAAAGAAGATGGAGAGTCCTCAAGAAACTCGGATGGACAAGCGTACCCATCAAACTGATCGACGCAGACGACACAATGGCACGACTATCAGTGTACAAGTTGAACAAGATTCGCAAAGACTATACAGTTGAAGAGGAGGCGCAATATTTGAAGAAGCTTGCAGATGAAGGCATGACACCGTTGGAGATAAGCAAACAACTGAATGTTGATTTTCACTGGGTTTTAGCAAATCTCAACGTATTCAAATTTCCTAAAGAAGTTCAGAAAGCTGTGTGGGCTAAACAGATCAGCATCTCACATATAATAGCACTGGAAAGTGTGATAGGCAGAAACATCAAAGAAGCAGTTCTCGCTGTGAATCAGATTCTTGAAAGGAAACTAACTGTACCTGAAACTAGAAAGATAATTCAAAAGCGTGAACAAGAGCTTAAGGCAAAAGTTGATGAAGCACGCATTAAAGCAACTGAAAAAGTATTGCCTGCGATTGCACCCAAAGCTCCAAAGCTGGAAACCCCAGAAGATTTCGAGAAGGCTGCTAAAGTTCTTGAGGAAAGAGCAAGAAAGATGCGTAAGGGCACCTTGGAACCCGAAGAGATTAAGAGGGTAACGAAACTCCTTAAAGAAGAGGAAATGCCAAGTGAAAATCCCATTCAAACCATAAAAAGATTGCGAAATAAAATCGAAACGTTAGAAAAAGAAAAAGCAACCCTCTCAGAAAGGAAGAACTTTCTCACAGAAGCATTAAGCTTCAATTGCCCACACTGTAACAATCCTTGCATCATCTATCGTGAGGGAGACAGCTACTGGGTAGAGTAACAGAATATAACCACGTACACGTTGCACCACTCAAAAGCCACAGAAAAAATTTGCAGGAAAAAATCGAAACGTTAAAGAAGGAAAAAGCAAGTCTCTTGGCAGAGATAGAGAGCCTCAAAGGAAAATGTGAAGCGAAAGCTCGCGCGTTAGAAAATGAGGTGATTACGCTTAGGAAAGAGGTTGAAGTGCTTGAAAAACTTTTGGATGTCAAGGATGTCTCTTAAGCAAACGCGTTGTGTGCACATGCAATATAAATACAGAAAGTGCGTTTGCATGTCTAGATACCTTCGTAAACGTGCAGACGAAATCTATGAAGGCTCTAAAAGCGTGGAGAGTTTACTGAATGAAATTATAGATGACACAATAAAGAAAATTTTCGGAAAAGAAACAACCGGGGTTATTTATAACTATCTAAAGAAAGAATTTTCTTTAGAGCTTCAAGATATCCTTCGGAAGCCTGAAGCCTTTTCCACGGGGTTAAAAAAACTTATTGGCGCAAAGGCGATGGCTTTGGAGAAGGCAATAGTTGAGAATCTTTACTCTAAGCTTCAATTAGAACGCGAAGAGAAAAGAGACTTCACATTTTCAGATCATATAAAATTCATCCTGAGTCATGTGCCTAGATGCAAATTGGCAGCAGAGGAGGTTACATAGATAGAAAGAAGAGCTTCAGTGCTAAGTTATTTTATAATGTGCACGCACATGCATCAAAGCATCATTACGCCGTGGAAGTGGAAAACGACAAATTTTTCCAAATTTGGGCATTTTCATAAGTTTCGCCGAATATCTCTTTTATGATGTTCTTTTTCTTGAAGAGTTCTTTTTAGCTACTTGTATGACACGGGCACTTACGCGCCTTTTGGCAGCGCCCTTCTGGGTTGTCTCTATTTTGCCTTTAGCATCTGACTGACTTGCGGCGATAGAGTGTGTAACGGGACTGGTAGCTTCTTTGAATCTGTCCACTAAGGCATTGACAGCTTCAGGTGTAGAAAACTCTAAACATAAGCAAACACATCCACAGCCTTCATTAGCGGTTTCTTTTTTCCTTTTCTTTTTGGTATTACCACAACAGCTACTTTCTCCCCCACAACTCATAAAAATCACCTTTTTGTTAACTAGAGTTGATTACCCTCCTTTTCAATTATTTTTCTTAAGGTTTCCTCGATAAGTTCATTGCCTATTAGAAGCCATAGAGCCAGTGTTCGCAGAGGAACTCCTGCTTTGACATTGCTTCCTTTAAGAAGATGTATTATTTTTTCCACCTCTAAATCGTTTCTTTCGTTGTAGTGAATGTGATTTGGTGTTACTTCTTCTGATGCAGTTTTGATGAGTTCTTTTTTGCCTTCTCCTATCGCTGCCACGGTTGGGATGACCAACACTCCTAATTTTTCGCTGAGCCCCGTAACGTCGATTCTTAATCCCGGCCTCTCAGAGCCTTCATTAGCAGTTTCTTCTTTCTTTTTCTTTCTATTATTACCACAACATCTACTTTCTCCCTCGCAACTCATAAGAATTCACCTTTTTGATCATATATACTTCAATTCTTCGTTAATGAGCATGAAAGGCTGCCAATGAGGAATGCTAACTGTTACGTCAGTTCGCCTGTGATCGTTCCGACAGACTCTTCTTCCTCATATTCTTCTAAGCACAAATAGACGATTTCAACGTCTAGTGTGTAGCTGTCTCCGATTTTTCCTGTGGTGCCCGTTGCAGGAATTGTGAAGGTTGTTTTCCCGCCACTGGCCAAATTTACTTCAAGATCAGTCAAGGAACCTTCACCGCATTCAATTGAATGAATTATCATCGGTTCTTCTGCTTTTAGGGTTATTACTAAAGTACCATTGTGGTTAAGTTGCCAATCTACTGGTCGTACAAAGGAAAAACCACTAGCTGAACCTTTGGATTTACTTCCTTGGTTCCATGCTGCAAAAACCAATCCACCAATGACTGCTATGACTATTATCACCGAGATTACAATGTATTTACTCTTCATCTTTTCACCTCCTCCTAAATTAGACGGATAATTTGATTGATCACCCCAACAGTGAAATACCAGATAAGGAGCGTAAGGAAGAAGATCTTAGCACAGGTCTTCAGCCCAAATTCCCTTTTTAAAGCCACTACGGTCGCCGTACAGGGAACCGCTGTCAGTAGTGCAAAAAAGAAAACTTGATAAGGTTTCAGGAGGGATTCCACGGCAGCTATGCCACCAGCAGCAACCGGGAACATGGCGGCTCCTTCTTCCCTTCTGAATATAGCATAAAGTAGCGGGATCACGGTAATAGCAGGCAAACCTAACCAGCCAACCATCAGTGGCGAGAACACGTCAACCAGAACATTCAATACGCCATAACTCCTTAGGATGGCGATTGTTGTTGCTGCGATTAGCAATACAGGGAAAGCAATCGTTGCGAACTCTTTAACATTCATGTAAACTTTTAATAGAATATTCCTAATTCTTGGCAACCTGAAGGGAGGAACCTCTATTACCAGTCCTGTCCTTTCACCGGGCAATAAACGTGAGCCTATGATAGCTGAGACCAATACCATAACTGCAGAAAACACAAAGGTTCCTATCACCCATAAGGGACCTGCAAAACGATTTACGAACCCGGAGATAACAACTATCCTACCGCAACAGGGTATAGCCATACAAAGAATAGCTACTGTCAGCACCCTCTCCCTTTTTGCCTCTATTATCCTGCTACCCAGAACGCCAGTAACATTGCATCCACAACCCACTATAAAAGGTACTATTGATTTTCCATACAAGCCAATTTTGGATAAGAGACCATCGAGCAGTACCGCTATTCTCGCCAAATAGCCCGTATCTTCCAGTATTGCTAGTAGGATGTAGAACAGAAGGACGTAGGGTATGACTATTGCCAGAAAGGCTACTAAAGCGTGAGATAGTGCAAAAGCAAGTGTCTCTCCAAGCTCTATTGGAATCAATGCGGGTATGATGAAAGTTATCACTGGGCTTATGTAAGTCGTGCCGAGAGAAAACATTTTTTCTTCCAGAAAGGCACCGGTTTGTATGAAGAACAGCGTAAAAGCTAGCATTGTTACTATAAAGATGGGGATGCTGAATCGGCCATGTGCAGTTATGTCTGAGACCTTGGATAAGAAATCCTTTTTTCTCTCTTTAGGTCTAGAAACAAATTCGCTCAATATTTTTTCGCTCTCTTGAATTAGAATTTTTTCCATATGCAAGTCTGTGGACTCATTAAACATGCGACTCAGTTCTTCACGGGCGTTTTGGACTTCTTTAAACAACTTCAAGATTTGATGCCTCCTTTTCAACCATCCTCATCACAGTTTCTTCGATAACTTCATTGCCCATCAGAAGCCATAGAGCCATTGTTCGCAGAGGAACCCACGTTTTAACCTCACTTCTTCTGAGAAGATGTATTATCTTTTCCACTTCTAACTCGGTTCTTTCGTCGTAGTAAACGTGATTTGGGGTTATTTCCTTCTTATTCATCTCCTCCAGTGCAGTTTTGATGAGTTCTTTTTTACCTACGCCTGTCACTGCCACGGTTGGGATGATTGGTACTCCCAATTTTTTACTGAGTCCCTCAACATCGATTCTTAATTTCAGCCTCTCAGCCTCATCGATCATATTAAGTGCGACCATTGTTGGAATTCCAAAATCAGCAATTTGCAACTGAAGGCTCAAGCACTTCTCAAGTCGCGTAGCATCCATTATGTGTACTATAAGGTCGGGCCTGTTTTCCAAAATCATCCTGAGTGTGATTTTTTCTTCCTCAGAAATACCGGCAAGGCTGTATATGCCAGGTGTATCGTACACTTTAATTTCCTCTTTTCCTAATTTCATTTTACCTTCCTGAAACTTTACGGTAGTTCCTGGGAAGTTTGAAATCACAACACTCTTCCCTGTCAACAAATGAAACATGGCAGACTTTCCCGTGTTCGCACTGCCCACTAAGTAAATGACTTTATTCTCCTCTTCTTTTTTGAGAGTTAATTTTTGTCCCAAATTCATTCCCTTGGTGACTTAATAATCTGCACTCACACATTGAGGCAGCCTTCCTTCCAACAGCAACCTTCAGTTCATGAACTTCGAGGATTACAGGGCCTCCCCGAATTTTGTCAACACATGTAACGATCCGCCCTAGGATCATTCCAAAACTCATGAGTCTTCCACGGGTTGGACCACAACATTTTATCTCGGTTATTTCTGCCTTTTCTCCGTTATTCAACTCTAAAAGCGCTTTTCTCTTCGCCTGCTTAGCTTTCGATTGCATTTAAGGCACCAAGGTCAGTTTTGTCTGGTTCCTTTAGTCTAATTAATGAATAGGACGACTCGACTGCCGCTTTTCTAGACCTAAAAGCTTTAACTGCGCTCAATTAGCTCTCCTCGGATTATTATCTTAGTTTTGCAGTTTGGACATTGGGTAACGCTAACATGCATCAAGGCTGGACACCTCTTGCAGTTACATTTTGACTCGAGGGGAATGGCGTAAAAGTTGAAACCACAGAAAGGGCAATGCACCTCTTTTCTGATCTTTGCTTTTTCCATTTTTGAAGGGTCAAGGCACACATGTTTCAACTTATCCATCTTTACTTTTTCTCAGCTTTCTCTCCCTTTTCTTCTTCTTTTTCCTCAATCACTTCCCACATGGGGCACATGCAACCCATTTCTTTCATGTTCTCTATTCTTTCTTTAACCCACTTTTTCCATTTCTCCCGTTTCTCGGGCTCCCACATGGGACATGTACATCCTTCACTCATTTTCAAACTCACCTCCCTTCTTTCCTTCTTCAAACCCGAGGAAGCTGCGTCTCGCTCTTCTCTCAATGGGACAGCGGCTGATCGAACAGGTTTTGCCCTTTTTTCCTTCGCTTCCGGTTCGTCTTCGGACATTCCCATTCATCTCCGTAGAGCCACATGGTGATTGCTTTTTTGGTTATCGTGACAAGATTATTAAAGCAATATGCAATACTCAGATTCGAAATCAAACATTATCATTTTCCATACAAACGATGTTCAACCACACGCTAAGCAACTGTTAAAACGTTAAGCTAAAGAACCGAAAAACCTGTTGGAGAGATACCAGAAAATATTCATGCCTTTTCGCTGCAAACCAAACAGTTCCCCATAATACTAGCCGCCACCAACAGGCGGTATTATCGCCAAAACATCGCCGTCCGCAAGCTCCGTATCCAATCCATTAAGCGTCGATGCGCTTCTGCCATTAACGAGAAACTGAAGAAAACCCTTAACCTCGCCACTATTGCTATCGTAAACATATTCAACAAAGTCGTTCCCATAACGCTCAGCCAACTCTTTAAGAACCCTATTTACGGTTACTGTTTCGCCATCGGGAAACTCTAGGGTTTCCTCTCTTTTACCAGTTAGCTCTCTCAAGCTTGTAAAGAAACGCACCGAAACTTGCAAGGCACAGCCACCAATATCAAAAACTGCAAAGCCAAAATTTAAACTGTTACGTAGCAGAAACGTTATTAAAATGATTAAAATGCATATAAGCCAAGATAAGAAGGAAATTTCAACAATCAGTTGACACTTTATTTAAGCGAAAGCTTTTAAATCCGCGAAAAGTGTTAGGCGAGATAACCCTTTGCCATACAAAAGTGATGTCAAATGGACATGATTACAATCTTGTTTATAGCATTAGGATTAGCAATGGATGCTTTTAGTGTGGCTATCGCAAGCGGAATAACAATAAAGAACATGGAAGCCGGTAATGCCTTAAAGATAGCAACTTCCTTTGGATTATTCCAAGTGATTATGCCAGTAATAGGGTGGCTAGCAGGGCTCAGCTTGAGAGATTTTATTTCAGGCGTTGACCATTGGATAGCCTTTGCGCTTCTGAGTTTGGTTGGCTGTAAAATGATTTATGAATCAGCTAAGACAGAATCACATAAAAAGGAAAAGCCGCTAAGTATTCATGTTTTGTTGATATTATCTCTCGCTACAAGCATTGATGCCTTAGCCGTCGGATTAAGCTTTGCATTTTTAAAAATCTCCATAGCCACTCCAATAATAGTGATTGGAACTGTAACATTCCTATTATCATTTCTCGGAGTTTCTATTGGTAACAGATTAGGACGCTTCTCTTCGAATAGGATTGAAATGCTGGGTGGTCTAATTTTGATTGGTATCGGAATAAAAATACTGATTGAACATTTAGCTTAGCTAAATGATGCTAGTTCACATAACCTAACAGCATTCTTGTAGTTCGCTCTTTTCACCAAATAATGAGGCACTTCACAAACGGACAAAACATTGCACTAACAACAAGTCAAAAGAAAAGCCGAGGTAAAAGTTTATATTTCTGACCCCTTTTGCTTATTCCGATTAGTAAAAAAATACATTTTAACCTTGAATGGAGGGTTCAATATGGCTTACTTAACAACAACGCCGTCAGGACAACCCGTCCTAATCCTCAAAGAAGGCACAACCAGAAGCAGAGGAAGAGAAGCCCAAAGAAACAACATAATGGCGGCTCGAGTAATCAGCGAAGTATTAAAGACCACGCTGGGTCCCCGCGGCATGGACAAAATGCTCATCGACAGCCTAGGAGACATAACGATAACCAACGACGGAGCAGCAATCTTAGGCGAAATAGAAGTGGAACACCCAGCAGCCAAAATGATGGTGGAAATTGCGAAGACGCAAGACGACATGGTAGGAGACGGAACAACAACAGCCGTAGTCCTAGCAGGCGAACTACTAAGAAGAGCTGAGGAACTTCTGGACCAGAACATACATCCAACAATAATTGTAAGCGGTTACCGAAAAGCAGCGCAGAGAGCAATGGAAGTCATAAACAAAATCGCAACACCCGTAGACATCGAAGACCGCGAAACATTTAGGAAAGTTGCAGTGACGTCGATGGCAAGCAAAGCCGTAGGTCCAGCAAAAGAACACTTAGCGGAAATCGCGATAGATGCAGTGAAACAAATAGCTGAACAGCGCGGAGACAGAAGAATCGCAGACATAGACAACATCCAAATAATAAAGAAAACAGGAAAAAGCCTCTTCGAATCGCAACTCGTCAAAGGCGTGATAATAGACAAAGAAGTCATTCACACAGGGATGCCAAAAAAAGTGGAAAACGCAAAAATAGCTCTGCTAGATTGCCCATTAGAAATCGAAAAAACAGAGATCAGCGCCGAAATAAGAATACGCGACCCAACACAGATGAAGGCATTCCTAGACCAAGAAACCAGAATGCTAAAAGAAATGGTTGAAAAAACCAAAAATGCAGGCGCAAACGTCGTTTTCTGCCAGAAAGGCATCGACGACATGGCACAGCACTTCCTAGCAAAAGAGGGAATAATGGCAGCCAGAAGAGCAAAACAGTCAGACATGGAAAAACTAGCAAGAGCAACAGGCGGAAGAATAATCACAGATTTGGACGACTTAACACCACAAGACTTAGGCGTAGCTGGCATTGTTGAAGAACGCAAAATAGGCGAAGACAAAATGATTTTCGTCGAAAAATGCAAAGACCCCCGCTCAGTCGCAGTGCTAATACGGGCTGGACTTGAAAGAATGGTTGATGAAGCGGAAAGAGGCATGACCGACGCCCTATCAGTAGTCTCAGACGTAATAGAAAACAACAAGATAGTCGCTGGTGGCGGCGCAGTAGAAGTTGAAGTAGCAAAGGAACTGCGGAAATTCGCCACAAAAGTAGGTGGAAGAGAACAACTCGCCATAGAAGCCTTCGCCGACTCCATAGAAATAATACCAAGAACCCTAGCTGAAAACGCAGGACTGGAACCCATAGACAAAATCGTGGAATTGAGGGCTGCCCACGAAAAAACAGACGGCCACTCTATGGGCGTAAACGTCTTAACAGGAAAAACAGAAAACATGCACGACAAAGGAGTGGTCGAACCAATAGTAGTCAAAGAACAGGCAGTTAAATCAGCCGCGGAATCCGCATCGATGATACTCCGCATAGACGACGTGATAGCAGCCACAAAACCAAAAGAAGAAAAACCACCACCAAGCGAAGCAGAAGGCGAAGAATACTAAAAGCCCCCCACAATTTTTTTACACTCCCACCCTGTTTTTGAGCATCAAACAATTTAAACCCGAAACAACATTTTATTCTCAAAGCTCCGGTAGTATAGTCCGGTCAAGTATAATGGCCTCTCGACATCACAACTGAAAGAAAGCCATGGACCCGGGTTCGAATCCCGGCCGGAGCATTAAAAATTAAGCTTATTTTGGGCTTATTTTAGCCAAAAAGGGCTTAATTTGAGTAGCTTCGTAAACGCAGACAGGTTAGAATGTAAATTTATTAACGAAATGTGGTCAAAGCGTAAGCAAATAAAGCACTTATTGGATAGTAAACTTAAAACGTCAATTCTCGTCATCTACGATACGATGCACATGTTCACTATCGCCGTTGAATGCAGCAAGTGTGGAAAAACCTTTTCATGCGATAAAGTTCTGACAGTGTGCACAGAATGCGGTGGAGCACTCTTATACAGGTATGATTTGCCTCGAGTTGCTGAAAAAGTTTCCAAAAGTATTTTGAGGAAAAGAGAAGACACTTTTTGGAAGTTTGTCGAGTTGCTTCCTCTTTCATCATCTGGGAATATAGTTTCCCTAAAAGAACCGTATACTCCTGTACTTCGACTTTCAGACAGCAACAGCACAGCCTTTAAAAATGTTTACGTTAAGGATGATGGAAGACTTCCGACCGGAACCTTTAAAGCCAGAGGAATGGCTGTGGCAGTTTCCAAACTGAAAGAGTTAGGCGTAAAACGTGTCGCAATACCTTCTGCCGGAAATGCCGCCGCAGCCCTAGCAGCTTACGGGGCAAAAGCAGGAATGGAAGTTTATGCTTTTATGCCAAAAGATGCGCCTGAAAGCAATCTCAAGGAATGCGTGTATTTAGGAGCCAAAGTATATCTTGTTGACGGGCTGATCAATCACGCAGCCAAAATTGTAAAAAAATTTGAAGAAAAATACGGATGGTTTGACCTTTCAACTAATAAGCAACCGTATAGGTTTGAGGGATGTAAGGTGATGGCTTTTGAAGTGGCTGAACAATTCGACTGGGATCTGCCAGACAACATACTTTTCCCAACAGGCGGAGGGGAAGGAATCATAGGTCTTTGGAAGGGATTCAGAGAGTTGATTGAGCTTGGCTGGATCGAAAAAATTCCACAGTTAATTATTGTTCAGTCTTCCGGCTGCGCCCCTCTTGTTAAGGCATACAACAAAAAGGAGTCTGAGGTAAAGGAACCGTGGAAAAATCCTGCAACCATTGCAGCTGGCTTAAGGGTTCCTCATCCTTACGCAAGTTATCTTATATTACGGGCTATAAAAGAAACGAAAGGTATGGCGATCTCCGTAGACGAAGAAGAAATAGTTTCTTCAATGAAAACCTTCTTCAAGATGGGAATTTACTCATGCCCGGAAGCAGCTTCAACTCTTGCAGCATTAAACAAGCTTGACGCTGAAGGCGTATTCGATCCAGACGAAAAGATACTTCTATATCTAACAGGCAACGCAATGAAGTACTTTGATGTTATGAAGGTAGAAAAGACCAGAATCCCTGTGTTAGACACAAATGTAATTTCGCTTTTTTAAAGCCCTTTTATAGAAGTCTACCGTATTCTTGCCGTTCGCTTAATAGCCAGCGTGTTCCAGCGCTTAAGAGGGCTAATAATTGAAGCCAACTGAACCACCAGCCGTGCTGTCTACCATAAGAAGAGTATAGAAAACTGAAGCTTGTCAAACTTCTAGGTGGGGTTGCGGTAGGCAAATTTGAGGAAAAGCCAGCGGCAAAACGACACAGAGGGTCTTTATCCTTTGTTAGAGCTCTGATAATGCCTACCCCAGTCTTAGTGCCAGAAAATACCAGGCCAAGAGCAGCAGCACTACCTCTGCGCACATACAAGTCTTCACTTTCTTTCATTAACGCTTCAAAAATTTCCGAATTGCCAGACCCAAGTAGCGATAGCCCAAGAGAGATAGCTGAGAACATCCTGACGAGCTTGTCTTTATCCCTAGTGAGAGGATAAATAAAATCCAAGCCTTTTCGAGTGTTCAGAAAAATTAAACCTGATGAGGCTGCTACGCCTCTGCGCACATATTCATCCTTGTCCTTTGCGAGACTTTTGAGGTGTTCTAAGCCCCTGCCTTTTCCAAGAAGCATTAGTCCAATACAAAAAGTGTAGCACATCCGGACGTAGCTACTATCTTCCTTGGCAAACCGATTTACTAAATTTAGACCTCTTTCTATTCCTAAGTAAATCAATCCAAGCGAAAAGAGCGCGCTCAAACGAATGCGTTCATCCTCACTCCTGAGCAACGGTTTGAAAAATTCTTCACCCCTGCCAGTCCCTAAGAAAATTAATCCCAACGAAAGAATGGCGTTGCTTCTCATGTCCCATTTTTCATTTTCATTTGTTACAACGTGCAAAACGTTCTCTAAAGCGTTTCCAGAGCACAAGTAACTCAAGCCTATGGGCATAATCGAACACAATCTCAAGGCGATATCACGACCATGTTCTCGTGAAAGTGCTTGAAGATATCTTAGCCCTTTCCTTGTTCCCAAGAAAGCAAGGCCTAAAGAGAATGCTGCAGAAGTTCTTACACCCCAATCTTCATCCTTCAGCAAAGGCTTTATGCGGTTTACACCCTCCGCGGTTCCAAGGAAGGCAAGACCAAGAGAAATGGCGCCTCCCCTACGCACAAACTTATCCTTATGTTCAATTAGAGGCTCAATTTCATCTATTCCTCTGCCCGCACCAAGGTACTTAAGCCCCTGGGAGAACGCCGTGCCCCTGCACACATATTTATCGTATTTACCAAGCGCCATTATTTCTCACGCACTAAATTCCATCTAATAATTAGACTCACTCTTATCATAATATTTCTTTATCATACAAGTGCATATTGGAATACTAATCTGACAGAAAAGAGGGAATTTTAGAATAGGACTATTTGCCTCTCCTAGAATCATTTTCTTTCAGCATTTTCACTATTGCCCGCCCAAGTGTTCTTGCATTTTCTAAGGCTTTTACATCCTTCTCGACCGGGTCTTCGCCTGTAACTCCTATGAAAAGTGAAACTTTCGTTATAGCTGGTTTCATTTGCAAGTATAGACAAAACCTTTGCAAGTGCTCTAGCAACGGTAGGTTGTAATATCCTCCAGTTCCAGAAACAGCAATTAAACCAAACGGTTTATCTGCTATCGGAAAAGCGACCATTGGATGCTTATGCTTAGTAAAATAGTGAACACAGTATAATCGTTCCATTAGCGCTGTCAACTTTGACGGAGCCAAAAAATAGTATGGAGAAGCAATCAAGATACCATCAGCTTGTTTCATCTCCTCAAAAACCACTTGAAGATCGTCTTTCACATTACAATCAAAGGGTTGCTTAGCGCAAGTAACAGGCTCAACATAGGCACAAGTGGCTATACAAGGACCAATCTTCAAAGCGGCTAACTCGATAATTTTTGTATCAATAGACGGATCTTCTTCTTTCACTCCTTTCATTGCTTCTTCAAGCAAACGATAGGAGCTTCCACCCTTCCTATGAGAGGCACAGATTCCAAGCACTTTCATAACCTATAATTTGCATGCACCGCCCTTTAAAACTGTCTAAGGTTCCAAGCTCAGATTCTCAAACGCACCTTCGGATTTTATAGTTAACAAGACCGAAAATTTAAACTGAGCTTTGAAGCTATTCCAAGGCACTTTATCATTTAACCACGAAAATTTTGGAAAAACTTTAATTCAATATTTGTTTGTCATATGGATATAGTTGGGAAACTATTGGCTAGACTGGCAGAGCTAAAACTTGCAATGGGAACATCAATATTTCTAGTAGCCTTCATATTCGCCATATTCTTGTCGGCAATAATGCTTATTATTCAACTTCCTTTGGCATATGCTGTAATCGGCACAATCATTTTCATACTGCTCCAATATCTCATCGGGCCAGCAGTTGTCAGAAGCTCAACGCGGCTACGTTATCTTAACCATGGAGAAAATCCATGGCTTGAATCCACGGTGAAAGAGTTAGCAGATAAAAGTGGAATACCGATGCCAAAATTAGCCACGGTGCCTGATAAAACACCAAACGCTTTTGTTTTCGGCAGAACCGCTGGCGACGCAACCCTAGCGGTGCATGAAGGGCTCCTAACTAACCTAAACGAGGATGAAGTTAAAGGAGTAATCGGTCACGAGTTAGGACACATAAAACATAGAGATTATGTTGTGATGACCGTGCTTTCAGCACTGCCATTACTTGCTTATCTGATTGCTCGGGGAACATGGGAAGCGGCAAGATGGTCTGGTTCATCCAGGGAAAAGGAAGAGGGAAGCATGAGAGCTGCACTTTTCGCTATAGGAGTGATTTCATACATTGTTTACATCATTTCATTGCTGTGTGTTATGAGGCTCAGCAGGCTGCGGGAACATTACGCAGATGCTTACTCAGCATATGTGACAAGTTCTCCTCGAAGCCTGCAAAGCGCACTGGCAAAAATCACTTATGGGTTGTCGCTTTCGTCCAAACCAACATCGGGAGCTAGGGCCTTCTACATTGGAGACCCTGCGATGGCTAAACAGGAAGTCCAGCAGATAATGGAGAAAAAGCAAGAATACGACCTAGACAAGGACGGAGTGCTTGACGAAAGAGAATTAGAACTAGCCATGGAGAAGGAAGCCAAATCCGCATGGTCAAAAATAAACACATGGTTTTCAACACATCCACCTACGTTTAAACGAATATTGTTATTGCATGAAATAGAGGGTGAAATGGAGAGCGGAAGATATACAAGCGACAGAGTCTACGCTCACGTTTAACATTAATGTAGGCATTTGGCAACACGGTTGAGGAAAGATTTGGTCTCGCCATTTTTAAGGCTGAACTGGAAGATTCCATCAACCCAATGCACGGCTAATTCTAAGCAAACGGTAAATATACTCTTCAAAGGCGTACGCGCGGAATTTTCCGAAAAACTGTGCAGCACCAATTTCAGCCTTATTTTCTTCTATGGTTTCGTTGAAGGTCAAGAAGTCTTGCAAACTAAGGGTTTTTGTCCACTTAATATACTGAGCTTGCAGCTTATCTCCAAGCTGGCGCTTCTTTGCAATTTCGCTTAAGCAAAGCGCGTTTATGTACTCGATGGCTTTCTTTATCCTTGACAACTAAGCACTTCTCCCAAAATTTTTTGCACAAAGCAAATTTATTACTTTCATGCTAATGTGAAGAATGAGGTTAGAAATTGAAGGTTAAGCTTCTACGTTACACGGCAGATGCGGAGCTTTTATGCGGAGCAGCAGCGTTAACATCAGCAAAGAGTGGAAGTCCCTCAGAAATTTTTGAGAAGATGGATTCGGAAACGGCAAAGCGAATAATCAAGCGGGTCACTGGTTATGGGCACGTTTCGGTGATTGAACATGCCTCCTTCACCTTCAGCATTGAAGGCGTGTCCAGAGCCTTAACACATCAGCTTGTTAGACATCGCATCGCGTCATACACGCAGCAGAGCCAACGTTACGTAACCTACGACACATTAGAAAAATACGTAACACCACCAAGCATAATAGACAATGTGGAAACAAAGAAAGTATTTGAGAACGCATTAGAAAAAATCTCCGAAACCTATCAGAATCTTTTGAAACTGGGAATTCCAAAAGAGGATGCGAGGTTTATTCTTCCAAACGCTGCCAAAACAAACATAATTGTAACAATGAACGCCCGTGAACTACGGCACTTCTTCAATCTGCGATGCTGCGCGCGTTCCCAATGGGAGATAAGGGAGGTCGCAATCGAAATGCTCAGACAAGCGAAGAAGACCGTGCCTGCACTGTTTGAAAATGCAGGACCATCATGCGTCGAGCTAGGCTACTGTCCCGAAGGGAAAATGAAACCGCCAGAATGCAATATTGAAGAAATAAAGAAACGATTTCGAAGCTTGTAAGAGCTTTATGGCACTTTCAAAATTTTGATGCGGTTAAAATGTCCAAGTATAAAGTACTAGCGGTTATCACAAAATTTTGGAGACCTAAAACTGACCTCTTGGAAAAAATTGTTGAAAACATTAAAGGAAAAATAGCTGATGGAGATTTTGTGGTTATATCGGAAAAGGCAATTTCAACCGCAATGAACAACATTGCTGACGAAAGCACAGTTAAGCCTAGCCTAAGTGCAAAATTTATTGCTAAGTTTTGGATGCGAATAGTTTGGGGCTATTTTCTAGGTCGATTGTGCCATTTTCGAGAAAAGCTATTGCAAAGGCTTCGTGAATATCCATTAGAGATGGGCAGTCGCCATAAACAAGTTGCCTTGCAGTATGCTAACCTTTTGCAGGCTTTAATGTTTGGCTCTGAGGGAGGCATTGACGGAAGCAATTTGGCGTATTCCTACGTAAGTTTGCCATTGAATAACGCTGATGGCGTAGCTCAGAAAATACGCAAACAGATCTGGCTAAGGCTCGGGAAGAAGGTTTGTGTAATAATCGTGGACACCGACAAAACATTTTCATTTAGAAATCTCCACTTTACACATCGTCCTAAGCCGATTAAAAATATCTATTCTTTTGGCGGAGTTCTTTCCTATGTTATGGGGCGAGTTTTTAAGTTAAAAGGCAGAGCAACCCCGATAGCTGTGGCTGGATGCGAAATAAAAGTGGAAGAAGCTTTAGAGATTGCTGATGTTGCGAATCGTGTAAGAGGTTATGGTGCGGGAAGAACTGTGTGGGATATGGCTGAAAAATTTAAAGTCGACTTAGCTTGTGTGAGTTGGGAAATGCTTGAGACGGTAAAACATAAACCCATAATCATTGTTAGAAGCAAAAGGAGCAGATGAAATGAAACCACTAATCAAACAGATAAATGCGTTTTTCAATCCAAGTTCAGTTGCTGTTGTCGGAGCAACAAAGAGGATAAACAAGGCTGGACACGTGATTTTCAAAAATTTTGTCGAGAATAAGTGGAGAGGAGTTTTTAAAGGAGAAATTTTTCCAGTCAATCCACATGAAGAGTCTATTCTAGGGTTTCAATGCTATCCCTCATTGACTAAAATCCCCGCAGAAGTTGAGTTAGTTGTAATTGTTGTTCCAGCAAATATTGTTCCAAGGATAATGGAAGACGCGGCATCCAAAAGAGTCAAGGCTGCTGTTATAATCAGCTCTGGGTTCAGTGAAATCGGAAACCATGAACTTGAAAACCAAATTGTAAAAATAGCCAAAAAAGCCGGAATACGAGTTTTGGGTCCTAACTGTCTAGGAGTTTATGACTCAAGAACCGGCGTAGACATGCTGTTTTTGCCAGAGACAAAAATTTTAACAACAGGAGACGAAGTCATTGCAACACCACGCCCGATGCCCGGAAACATAGCAGTAGTCACCCAAAGTGGAGCTTTCGGTGTTTCAGCTCTTGACTATTTGGCTGGACGACAAATCGGAATCAGCAAATTCGCAAGTTTTGGAAACAAATGCGACGTAAACGAAGCGGAGATACTATATTATCTGCTTTATGATGACGAAACAAAAGTGATACTGCTGTATGTTGAAGACATAAAATCCGGAAGGGAGTTCCTCAAAGTAGCCAAGGAAGTAGCAAAGAAAAAACCTATTGTAGCCCTAAAATGTGGAAGAACAGAAGCCGGAGCGAGAGCCGCAGCCTCGCACACTGGCGCCATGGCTGGCTCAGACAAAATATATGATGCTGTTTTCGCACAAGCAGGAGTTTTAAGGGCAAGGGATATGGAAGAGTTCTTTGACACTGGAAAAGCATTAGACATGCAACCACCAGCTGCAGGCAAAAACGTTGGAATAATTACAGACGCTGGTGGTCCGGGCATAATGGCTGTTGACGAATGCGAACTGAAAGGGTTAAATGTTAAACGCTTTTCCGAAAAAACAATTCAGAAATTTGAAAAATTGAAGGAAGAGGGTAAACTTCCAAGATTTGCAACAAATCTTAATCCGGTGGACGTTACAGGTTCTGTAACATCTGAGATGTTTGAGCATGCAACAGAAATACTCTTTCAAGACCCAGAAATCAACGGCTTAATACTGCTTGGCTTACATCATACACCAGCCTTACAAGAAGACTACATAGATAGAGTTGCAAAAGTCGCAGGCAAATATGACAAACCCATTGTTGCATGCGATATCGGAGAAACAGAAATGGCTTTGCACACACGCTTTAGATTTGACAAATTAGGCATTCCAGCCTATTCTTCACCAGAAGACGCCGCAAGAGCCATGAATGCCCTCGTAAGATATGGCTTATACCTTAAGAAAAATAAATGTCTAAGAGACTACATGCAAAATTTCCTAAAGAACACGCGAAAAAAGTAACGCTTACCAAAGAGCCATTTTGACCTCAACTGTATCCCCATCTTTAAGCCTGAGCATCTCCCTCAAATTTATCGGCGCAATAACCTCTAGAACATTTTCTGGATAATTTACAATCTCAGGAATAACAATAGCGCATTCCACATAATCCATTAAATAGCCTTTAAAGCATTTACCACGACAAAAGTTTGCGTCTGGAGAAATTTCTATTGATTTCGTCTTCTTTAACAATTTTTTAATTTTGGCATCATCTTTGGAGAGTTTTATGTTCAATGTTCCGGGATACGGTGTAAAACCAAGCTTTTCCACTATCTGATTTCTCACCCACGGGAGTTCGATAAATTTTGCTCCTTCCCCACTTCCAGAGAAAACCTTTCCTTTCACACGCGATGCTTTCAACGGGTTTAAAACCCCAGGCCAGACTGCAGATTTTATTTTTGTTCTTTCAACCAATCCGCAATTTTTCTAAGCATAGGGTTTGAGGACATGTCAATGACTGGAACAATCATTTTCTCTTTTGTTTCAATTGTTAGCTGATATTTGGGCATAAGCGAGTAACCCACAAAGGTCCAATAGACCCTGTTGTTTTCAACTAGCGCTTTTGCAGCAGTCTCTGTTGACGCTGGAAGAGGAAAATAGAGGAATACTACGCCTTCAGCCCAATATAGCCCTGCAGCTTTGCCTCCTGCAATGATTGATGCGAACCTTGCTATGTCATCTGGGGTGGGAAAGAAATCGCGTTCCATCACCACGATTTCCTTGAAGGGTTCATATTTCACGGTTACTTCGCTCTCGTCCATAAGGAGCTCACCTGTTCTCTAATCTCCTTTGTTTCAATGTTCCCTTTTAATCTTGCCGTATTTCTAGAAAAAGTTATAGAGTAGACCGCCCTAAAGCCTTGACCGGACATGGCAAAGAGGGAATTGTGACATGCCGGAAATTCGTGTAGCGCTTGCAGGAGTGGGCAATTCTGCATCCGCCCTTGTTCAAGGAATTGAATACTATAAAGGTGCAAGAGAAGACGCCACCGTGCCTGGACTCATGCACGTGAATTTTGGCGGATACCACATAAAAGACATAAAATTTGTTGCCGCTTTTGATGTAAATAAAAGCAAAATAGGAAACGACCTAGCTGAAGCCATATTTACTGAGCCAAACTGCTGCGCAAAATTTGCAGATGTGCCACGCTTAGGCGTTAAGGTTTCGCCCGCTCCAATCCTTGACGGTGTAGCTGAACACATGAAAGAACACTTTAAAGTTTACAATGGCAGCAATGTCAAACCAGTGGATGTTGTGGAAATTCTGGAAGGGGCGAAGGCAGACATGCTTATTAATTACTTGCCTGTCGGAAGCCGAAATGCCACTCAATTTTATGCTCAAGCAGCCCTAGACGCGGGATGCGCCTTCATAAATTGTATACCAGAATTCGTCGCTTCAGACCCGCAGTGGAGCAAAAAATTCGAGTACAGAGGGCTTCCAGTAGCGGGCGACGATATAAAAAGTCAAGTCGGAGCAACTATTCTACATCGAAACTTAGTTGGGCTATGCTTGGATAGAGGAGTTGTAATTGACGAAACATACCAGCTAAACCTCGGTGGAGACACTGATTTTCTAAACATGACTGTTGAAGACCGATTAAAGACGAAGCGCATAAGCAAAACCGAAGCTGTCACAAGCCTTGTTCCATATGAGCTACCCACAAGAATAGGGCCCTCAGATTACGTTCCTTTTCTCGGAAATAAGAAAATATGCTATCTATGGCTAAAGGGTAGAAACTTTGGTGATAGACCATTAACAATAACTGTTAAACTTGAAGTTGAGGATTCGCCAAACAGCGCAGGAGTGGTAATCGACGTCATAAGAGCCGTCAAACTAGCCTTAGACCGCAAAATAGCCGGTTCACTCATAAGCATATCCTCATACGCGTTCAAACATCCATCAGTTCAAGTGCCAGACCATATAGCGAAACAGTGGGTCGAAGACTACATAGAAGGAAAAAGGGAACTTTAATATGTCTTTTCTTATCAATATCCCTCGAAACAGGAAAATCCATACGTTAATTGAGAAGGAGGGAGAAGCAGAGATAAAAACAGAAACATCTTGATTTAGAAGCTTAACTCCATGAAAAAACTGGCAAGCGACAGTTAATTTTAAAGGCTGAAAAATGAAAACATTAACAACTATTTGAGAGGTGAACAAACGTGGTGAAAGTAGACGGATATGATGTGCCTGAAGGCCTATATTATACAAAGGATTTTGAGTGGTTAAAAATTGAAGAAGACAAGGTTCGCGTTGGCATAACAGACTACGCTCAGAAACAACTCAGAGAAATTGTTTATGCCGAGTTGCCAAGCCCAGGAACAACGACAAAACAGAATGAACCATATGGCACTGTGGAATCCGTGAAGGCTGTTTCAGACTTGGTTGCGCCAATAAGCGGAGCAGTAGAAGAAGTGAACACGGAAGTTCAGTCAAAACCCGAACTTTTAAACGAAGACCCATATGGAAAAGGTTGGCTGCTGATAATAAGACCAACAAACCTAAAGGCAGAACTGCCAAACATAATGGACTTCAATCGAGCAGTCGAGTGGCATAAAACTTTGATAAAAGAAGGGAAATAGTTGCCAAGACGCATAGTGATAATTGGTGCACACGCTGCGGGTGTAGACGCAGCCTCGGCTTCGAGAAAAACAGATCGCATGGCTGAAATCACATTAATAACAGAAGAAAAGTATGCAGGATACTCACGCTGCGGTCTCCCCTTTGTGATAGGCGGCCAAATACCAAGCTTCAACAGCCTCATCGTTTTTCCAACAGCCTTCTACAAAATGATGAAGCTTAACCTCAAAACCGAAGCCAAGGTCAAAGCCATAGACACCGGAAACAAAACCGTTGAAACCGCAGACAAGACTGGCAAAGCCGAAAACATCCCATACGACAGCCTAATCATAGCCACAGGCGCTAACCCCTTCATGCCCCCAATAAAAGGCAAGGAAAAACAAGGCATACATTCCCTCCGGTCACTAGAAGATGGCGAAAAAATAGACCAAGCCATCAAAAACGGGGCAAAAACAGCAGTGGTCATGGGAGCCGGCCTAATTGGACTTGAGACAGCTATAGCTCTCCATGAGAGAGGCTTAAAGACAACAGTTGTCGAGTTGCTGCCCCAAATCTTGCCTCTAATGCTCGACGCAGATATGGCAAAAATGGTTCAAGAAATGCTTCAACAGAAAGGAATAAACATCCTCACGGGAAAGGGTGTTGAAGAGTTTCTTGGAACCGAAAAAGTGACAGGGATAGTTGCGGGGGGCGAGCAAATCGAAGCAGACTTGTTTGTTAGCGCGTTCGGCGTGAGAGCCAACACTCAGCTCGCCGCTAACGCTGGCATAGCGTTAGGAGAAACAAAGGCTATAAAAACAAACGCCAGAATGGAGACCAACGTTAAAGACGTTTACGCGGTAGGTGACTGTGCAGAAGCTACGCATATAGTCACTCAGAGACCTGCCTTGCCGCAATTGGGCACGGTGGCTGTGAGGCAAGGAAAAGTGGCTGGAATCAACGCTGCAGGTGGTTACTCTCTTTTCACAGGGGTATTGGGCTCGGCGGTGACCAAGCTGTTTGACACCGATGTAGGCGTGACAGGCTTAACCGAAACCTCTGCCCAAAGAGCTAGAATTGAAACCGTAGCCGGAACAATCGCTTCAAAGACGAAGGCTGACTACTATCCAGGCGCTCTGCCCATAAAGGTGAAGCTTGTTGTTGAAAAAGAGTCGGAGCGAATAATCGGGTCTCAAATTATCGGCGGAGAGGAAGTGACTCAACGCATAAACGCCATATCCTTCGCCATACAGAAGCAGATGACTGTACGCGAATTAGCCAAAGCAGACACTGCCTATGCACCGCCTCTATGCGAAACTTGGGAACCATTAGTTTTGGCTGCAGAAATGGTGCTGATGAAACTTCGCTAAAACCACCTTATTTTTTCCTTTAGTTTAGCGGAAAATTAATTAGAATAATTGCTCATTAAATAAGGGAACTATCTACAATGGTGAAATTATATGCCAATAAAAGTAGCAATAAACGGATTTGGAAGAATTGGAAGACTATTGTTCAGAGCCGCAATAGAAAGAAACGCAAAAATCGATTTTTTAGCTGTAAACGACATAACCGACGCCAAAACTCTGGCGCACCTGCTGAAATACGACTCAGTTCATGGTAGAGCACCATTCCCTGTCGAAGCTGAAAAGGACGCCATAGTCGTCAAAGGCAAACGAATCCGCACCCTTGCCCAACGTGACCCAGCCCAACTGCCGTGGAAGGACCTAGGGGTGTACTTGGCTGTAGAATCCACAGGACTGTTCACAGATAGAGAAAAAGCTGCAGCGCACCTTCAAGCAGGAGCTAAGAAGGTGCTGATTTCTGCTCCGGCGAAAAATCCGGACATAACTATAGTGATGGGTGTAAATGAGGACAAATACGACCATGAAAAACACACCATACTTTCAAACGCTTCATGCACAACAAACTGCGTGGCGCCAGTAGCGAAGGTGTTGCATGAAAACTTTGGTTTAAAGGTTGGGTTGATGACCACAGCCCACGCTTACACCAATGACCAGAGAATTCAAGACTTGGTTCATGCTGACCTGCGCCGCGCGCGAGCAGGGGCAGTAAACATCATACCCACCACCACAGGTGCAGCTGTAGCCGCAACCCTCGTGCTCCCAGAACTTTCAGGAAGAATGAATGGAATTGCCTTGCGGGTTCCCGTTCCAAACGTTTCCATAGTAGACTTGACTTGCCTGCTAGAGAAGAGCGCAACCAAAGAAGAGATTAACGCTGCTTTCAGGAAGGCTGCAGAAGGAACACTTAAAGACATTTTAGAATACACCGAAGACCCTGTTGTTTCGTCAGACTTCAACCACAGCACCTATTCAGCCAACTTTGATGCTCAATCAACCATGGTTCTAGGAGGCAACTTCGTCAAAGTCCTCGCTTGGTACGACAACGAGTGGGGCTTCTCCTGCCGAATGGTTGAACTAATAGAATTAATAGGGAAAAAGGCAGGTTTTTAGCCCCCCAACGTATAAGACTTAAAAACAAATCCCCTCTATTTTTCTGTTCTAAAGAGGTAAGAAGATGGCAAAATATCTGACTTTAGATGATGTGACAGTGAAGAATAAAGTGGTGATTGTTAGGGTTGACTTCAACTCGCCAGTAGATCCGGAAACCAAGAAAGTTTTGGATGACACAAGAATTCGTGCTCATGGCGAAACAACAATTAAAGAACTTGCTGGAAAAGGTGCAAAAGTCGTTGTTTTGGCGCATCAAGGTAGAAAAGGCGACCCGGACTTTATACCCCTAAAACAGCACGCCGAAATCCTCAGCAAAGTACTAGGCAAACCAGTCAAATATGTTGACGATGTTTTCGGCGAAAAAGCCCAAAAAGCAATAAAAGAGCTGAAAAGCGGCGAAATCCTCGTCCTAGAAAACGTGAGAACCTTTGCTGGAGAAACTAAAGAGGGAACACCTGAAGAACACGCCAAAACAGAGTTTGTGAAAGCTATTGCGCCTTTAGCCGACTTGTTTGTTAACGACGCCTTCGCAGCAGCCCACAGAGCTCACGTGTCAATGGTCGGTTTTACAGCAGTACTGCCAAGCGTTGCAGGACGCATAATGGAAAGAGAGCTAAAATCCTTGAGCAGAGTTTTGGAGAGTCCAGAGAAGCCGTGCGTGTATATTCTCGGGGGAGCTAAGGCGGATGACTCCCTTGAAATCTCGAAATATGTTTTAGATAATGGGATAGCAGATTGCGTGATAACAGGAGGCGTTGTCGGCCATGTCTTCCTTGTGTCAAAGGGCTTGACCCTCGGCAAACCAAACATGAGCTTTTTGGAGGAGAAAAAACTGATGGGCTTAGTGCCAGGCATAAAGGAGTTGATGCGTAAATATCCGGAGAAAATTAAGGTTCCAGTAGATTTAGCAGTAGAGGTAGACAAGAGAAGAAAAGAAGTTTCCGTTGAAAAACTTCCAACAGATTATCCCATATTTGACATTGGAGCAGGAACTGTTGAAAGTTACACCAAAATAATAAGGAATGCAAAGTCAATAGTGATAAGTGGACCAATGGGAGTCTTTGAAAACAGTGAATTCATTTATGGAACAAAAAAAATCTTCGAAGCGGTCGCAAATTCAAGAGCGTTCTCGCTAGCAGGGGGCGGCCACACGATAGCAGCCTTACAAGAGCTTGGGCTATCAAATAAAATCTCTTATGTCAGCACCGCTGGCGGAGCGCTGATTGAGTTTCTAATGGGCAAGAAACTGCCAGGCGTTGTCGCCCTCGAAAAAGCAGCTGCCCGTAAACCCTAAACTTTCCCTCTATTTTTTATGTGCTAGTTATTTTCCCGATTAAGTCGACTACCTTGCTTTCTTCTTGTTCTTGGGAGTGCTGGAGTGTGTTACCCCAAAATAACAAATCAGAAATAAGTGACAAAATGATTTAGTTAAATTGAGGCTAACGCGTTGACAGACATCGTGTTTGTGTTTGAAGTTCATCAACCCCATAGGATTAGGCGAACTCTCTTTTGGGAAAACAAAATTTTTAAGCGCTCAAGGAAGGAAGAACTCTTCAACTACTATTTTGACCAAGCAGTAAACAGAGAAGTTTTTGAGAGAGCCTGTAAAAAATGTTACTTCCCATCCAACCAAATATTACTTGACCTAATCGACAAATACAAAAGGGAGAAAAAACAAGTCAAAGTTTCATTCGGCATCTCCGGGGTTTTCCTAGAACAGTGCGAGTTGTTCAGCAAAGACCTTTTGGAATCCTTCAAACAACTTGCAGAAACTGGTTGTGTTGAATTTTTAAGCCAAACCTATTATCATTCCCTTGCAAGCCTTTACCCAGAAAGAGACGAATTTATCGAACAAGTGAAAATGCATCAACAAATAATGAAAGACTTGCTTAATTACACGCCGAAAGTCTTCGAAAACGCTGAGCTACTTTATAACAATGCAATAGCAAGAACTGTGGAAAAACTTGGTTACAAGGGAATCTTCACAGAAGGTATAGAAAGAATCCTAAAAGAAAAGTCGCCAAACTACCTTTACAAACCAAAAGACTGCAAAGAAATCAAGGTGCTGCTGAGAAACTATAAACTGACGGATGATATAGGGTTTAGATTCTCGGCAAGATGGTGGAGTGAATGGCCGCTAACAGCGGATAAATATGCAAGTTGGTTAGCAGCCATTCCAGGCCATTGTATTAACATTTTCCCTGACTATGAAACCTTTGGAGAGCACCACTGGCCAGAAACAGGCATACATGACTTCCTAAAACATCTGCCGAGAGAAATTTTGAAGTGGTGGCATCTGCACATGGCTACGCCTTCTGAAGTTGTAGAGAAGTACGCGCCTATAGGAGAGATTGATGTTCCTGAACTTGGCGGAACCGTTTCTTGGGCTGATTTAGAAAGGGATGCGAGCTGCTGGCTTGGAAACACTATGCAGTGGGCTTACTACACGAGTGTAAGGAGACTCGAGTCGCTTGTTAAGGAGACGGATGATAAGGAATTTATAGAGTTGTGGAGGTGCTTTCAGACAAGCGACCACCTTTACTATATGTTTACTGCGGGCGGAGCACCGGGCGAAGTGCACTCCTATTTCAGCCCATTTAACTCCCCAACAGATGCCTTTGTAACAGCACAGGCGGCAATACTTGACTTTGAAAACAGAGTGAGACTTGCGACTGTTGCAGCAAATGAACCATTTCTATTTTACTCAAATACAGGAGAAAAGAACTTCACTGGAATAATGGCATGGAGCCTAAAAGGATTTACAAAAGCTCTTCGAGAAGTCAACGTAAAATCCATAGAATTTCACGACAGTCGCGGAGACTTTGAAAGGTGGGCAGAAAAATCGCTTCACGACAAAACATTAACAGAACAATTAAGGAAGATAAGACTTTCAAAACTGAGAGGGAAAATGCTTAGAGAATCACTGATTAAAGTTGTTAAGGAAAGGTTTAACGAATTAAGCAAACAAACGCAAACAGCAACCAAATACTATTGAAATAGACTTGCGTATGCTTTTATAAGAAAACGTTTACTAAAAATATGCTTTAATGCTAAGGTGAAACGATTGAGAGAAGAGCTTCCTCTATCAGAAAAAATTCTGCAAACACTGCATAACCTATGTGCTACGGCTCCAGACCTAGCCAGAAGAAGCGAAGAGCTGGCACAAGTCTTACAAATCGACATAAAAGAAGTAGAGAGAATTCTAGACAATTATAGGTTAGAAGGATTTGCGGAAAGCTTCATGGATAACGAGGGGAAAAAACGGTACTACCTGACTGGAAGCGGGATAATAAAGGTCTGTGCACTCTTTACATAGTGAAAACAATGCGTGTTATAATTTTCTCTTGGGAGTACCCGCCTAGAATAGTTGGGCAGCTCGCAAACTATGTCAGAGAGCTTGCTGTGCAGCTTGTCAAAAGTAACGTGGAAACATACGTGGTCACGTATCATGACTTCTTGACAGGACAATATGATGAGCCAGAAGGCGTTAAAACTTGCAGGGTAAAGAATCCGGTTCGCACGCACATCGGCGTTCTCACATGGGTTCTCACCTTAAATCAGGAAGTTGAAAGGGCGGCAGCAAACATCTATTACAACACAAATAAGCATGTAGACCTGATAGATGTGCACGATTGGCATTTCATCCCAGCTGCGGTCACTTTAAAGAAAGCGCTTAAAATACCGTTTATTTATTCGGTTGAAAGCCTCGAGGAACACCGTTCTCATAATGCCAACTCGCCTTTCAACATGGCTATCAAAAGCATCGAGTGGTTGGGTATGTATGAAGCGGAAAAACTAATTGTGAAGTCTGAATGGATGCGGGACGAAGTTTTTAGGTTATACAAGGTTCCTTTAGAAAAGGTAAAAGTCATTTCGCCAAAATCTGCCAACTGGATGAAGAACGTTTTAGAAACCTACAAAATGTCGCAGGGAGACTGAACCACTAAATGACTAGAGGATTAACCGTAATGATGCTCACATGGGAGTTTCCACCAAGGATTATTGGTGGAATATCCCCACATGTCTATTATCTATCTAAAAGTCTGGCGAAAAACGGTGTAAATGTTTATGTGGTTACATGCGATTTTCCCGGGGCACCTCAACACGAAAATGTTGATGGAGTGGAAGTTTTTCGAATAGATTCCTACAAGAACCCTTCACCAGATTTTGCAACATGGGTTTACTTGATGAACGTTAATATGCAGAAAGAGGCAGCTGCTCTCGTTAACAGTCTGGGTGGAAAAGTTGATGTCTTTCATGCTCACGACTGGCTTGCTGCAAATGCAGGAATAGGCCTAAAGCATGTTTTCAGAAAGCCGCTTTTAGCCACAATACATTCCACTGAAATTGGACGCAGAAACGGAATTCACTTTGATTATGAAAGGATGATTCATGAAACAGAGGCGTGGCTAACTTATGAGGCTTGGAAGGTTATATGCTGCAGCAATTACATGATTTCGCATGTTCAATGGGCTTTTGGGCTTCCTGTAGATAAGGTAGTTATGGTTCCAAACGGCGTGAATACCGAAGTGTATGAAAAATTGGAGAAGAACAAGCTAAGTCAGTTCAGAAGCAAGTTTGCTTTGCCTGAAGAGAAAATTGTGCTTTTTGTGGGAAGGCTAGTGTATGAGAAGGGGGCTCATATACTTGTCAATGCCATCTCCGAGGTTCTGGAAAAAGTCAATGCGAAGTTTATAATAGTTGGCAACGGATACATGAAGGAACAACTCTCAAGCCTCGTTAAAAACATTGGATTAGCTCATAAAGTATTGTTCACAGGATTCGTAGATGATGAAACTCTGAAAAGATTGCAGAAATGCGCGGATGTTTCTGTTGTGCCATCCCTTTTCGAACCCTTCGGGATAGTTGCTCTTGAGGCGATGGCTGCAGAAAGCCCAGTCGTGGTTTCGGACGCTGGTGGTTTATCAGAAATAGTTGAACACGATGTAACTGGTGTTAAAGTTTATGTGAATAATCCTGATTCGCTAGCGTGGGGAATAACAAAGGTGCTACTTGACGAGGATTATGCGAACCGTATAAAAGTGAATGCTCGCAAAAAAGTTCAAGAAAAATACGATTGGAATAAAATAGCACACCAGACAAAAGCCATCTACGAAACTGTTTTAAACGAGTATTCAAAGAGTTTTTGGGCTTAGACAATCAAACGAAGAAGACTATGGATATTTCAATTTGATGGCTTTATTTTCGCAAGCATCAACACACTTTAAACAGTAGATGCATTCGGGATCACTGAATTTCTCCCAAGGCAAATCTAAAATGCGAACTCGCATTGGGCAAGTTTCGACGCAGACTCGGCATTCTCCCTTAGCGCACTTGACCAAGTCCCTACGTAAACCAAGAAAACTAAATCTGTTCATAATCGCCATTATTGCCCCATGTGGACAGAAATATTTACACCAGCCACGTGGAACATAAGCTGCAAAAACAAGGATGCCAACCATGATAGAGAATTGAACCCAGAAGAGGGGAGGAAGCGTCAAGAGCCCAGAGGCAACATCCAAAAATGGCACTTGCGATACCGCTATACGAAAGTCTGAAATCATCCTGGGCAATGTTCCAAACAAGGTTTCTGCTGGACTCAATGTAGTGAAAGGCGCATAAGCAAAAATGCCTAAAGCGCTTTCATAACCTGTGCTCACTCCCATAACTTTTGCAGCGGAAAAGGTCATACTAATAAACAAGGAAATGCTTAAAACAGCATATTTCACGTAAACCATACTCTCATGAGTTCTTACGGAAAATTCCATGTGTTTACGTTTAATAGAACCTATTAAATCTTGAATAAAGCCGAAGGGACAAACCCAACCACACAAGGATTTACCAATTAATATGCCTACTATCAGAAATGAGGCTACTGCAAGCCACGGAAAGACAACGTTAATGTCTTTCCATCCACTAAGCATCAGTTGTATAGCTGTAAAGGCGTCGCCCATAGTATTTTGTTGAAGACCCCATGTCCAGAGAACAGGAAGCAAAAGCGGCAACGCACCCAAGTTAAAGATTATTGCGCTAAAAAATATAAAGGACAAGAACTGAACTATTCTACGAGGCGTATTGAACTTAAGGAATATTTGCTTGATTTTGTCTCTCAATTTCTCGCCTCTCCTGTACACTTAACGAACGTCTAGTTATTATTTTCCGACGACTTTAACATTTTCTACAAGAACCCACGGCGCCACCAATTGCCCGATTTTTCTTTCGTTATTAGCAAGCGCAGAAATACTTTTTAATACATGGAAAACGTTACCAGCTAACATTACCCCCTTAGTTGCGTACGCAATTTCGCCATTACGGATTCTCCAAGCGGGAGTTACAACAACGGAGAACTCTCCGCTGGCTGGATTGCTACTGTGCGCACCTTGCAAATAATATACGAGAAGCCCTTCATCTACTTCACCGATAAGCTCTTCCGGCGACTTGCTTCCAGCCATCAGATGAAAGTTTGTGGCATCCACATTTGGTGTGGATAAATATCCAGCTCTTATGGCGTTTCCAGTGCTTTCTTTCCCCTCCTTTTTAGCGGTATAATTATCATAAATGAAGTTACGTAGGACACCATTTTCTATGATGAGCGTTTTTTGTTGAGGAACCCCTTCACCATCAAATTTCCATGTACGAAGACCGCTGTTAAATAGGCCGTCGTCGTAAATCGTCACAATTTTAGAAGCAACAGTTTCTCCAATCTTGCCTTTAAATGCGGATTGGTTCCGCTGCACGTAGTCCGCCTTAACCGCGTTGATTAAAGTGTAATAAAGAAGCTGTTGCAATGTGAATTGAGTAAATATTACGCTGGTGCTTTTTGTTTCTATTTTTTTGGCTTTTAGCGCTGAAACCGCCAGTCGTGCGGCTTCTTCACCAACCCATTCAGGGTCAATATTGTAGCTTCTTTCGGCGCTAAATTCGAAGCATACTGGTGTTACTTCGCTTCCTTCACGCGCTATCGTTGCTAAACTACATTCAATAATTGTTCCATGGTCAAAGCTTACAATGCCGTTTGAGTTAGCGATAGCTTGAGAGAGATATGATGCACCAGCTCCTCCCTCTATTGGAAAAACTCGTTTGTCCTTCTTTTCGGCTGCATCCAACATCACGGAAGCTATTTTTACTAAATCCTCAGAACGCAAATCAACAATGTTGCTGTCATAGGTGTTTTCAACTGATGCAAAGGGTTTCTTGAAGGGAAGGCCGCGCCAGCCTTCATCTGGTTTACTTGCCCTAGCAGAACTTAACGCCTTGATAACAGTTTCTTCAATTGCTGCCTTGCTTTCCATCATGTTTGTATAGGAGAAACCTACAGCCTTGTCAATTATGACCCTAACCCCTAATCCTCGGTCAATTATCCGAGAGCTTCTGGCAATCTGTCCCCGTTCAATGGTAACGTTGGCTGTGAGACCTTGGTACGCAAAAGCCTCGGCTTCGTCAGCACCCTTCTTTAAAGCAAAACTGACTGCATCTTCAGCTGAACTTAGCATCTCTTCCTTCTTAAGCACTACCACCAACCAGCACCTCCTTCACTCTAATGTGGGGGCCGCCATCACATGTGAAGGCTGTTTGACCTTTTCCGCATCTTCCCGGCCATAATTCAAAATCCTTCCCAACAGCAACCACCTTATGCAAGGTTTCAAGCGTGTTACCACTTATAGAGGCATTGCGCACTGGTTCACCCACTTCGCCATTGACTATTTCGTAAGCTTCTTGAATACCCACTTGAAAAGTGCCATCTAGGTTTGCTTGACCGCCTCTAAAGCTTTTAAAGTAATAGCCAAACTTTATGTCTTCAACTAATTCTTGGAAGGAATAGTCTTTTGGCTCCATGAATGTGTTGCGCATTCGGATTATGGGTTCGACCCGAAAATCTTCAGCCCTTGCATTGCCCGTTGGTTTCGCATTGAATTTTTGCGCAGTTTCACGGCTATGCATTAGTCCAGCGACAACGCCGTCTTTCACAAGGAGGGTTTTCTGTGCTGGAACCCCTTCATCATCATACTTGAAGGAACCAAAAGCGCCTTCTATTGTGCCATCATCATAAAAAGTAACAACGTCAGAAGCTATCTTCTTTCCAAGCTTGCCCAACAAGACAGAACCGGACAATGTCAGGTCTGCTTCGGCTAGGTGCCCAAAAGCCTCATGAACGAAGACACCAACCACGTTTGGTCCTAGAACCGCTGGAAATGTTCCGCCTTTTGGAGGCTTTGCTTTCAATTGTTCAACCGCACGTTTTGCAACCCTTTCGCCAACTATTTCTGGAGTTTCAACATCAAATATTTCGTAGCCAGATGTTGAACCTATTTCTTCTCGGCTGAAAGTGAAGATGCTTGCTTCTGTGGCGGTAGCAGTTATTCTTGACCACACATAGAGTTTATCTTGCTCGACAAATGTGCCTTCGTTATTTATGAAGTAGTTTGTTCCAGTTAAGTCAAGGTAGTCTATCGTGCAACTCTTAACACGGTTGTCATAGCCCAAAATCGTGTCGCTCATGGATAATGTTGTTTTTATTTTATCTTCTATTGGGATTTTTGACGGATCTTTTCGCGGTTTCACCTCAACCTTGTCTTCAACAGTTTTGGTTTCAATGAGTCTTATCGGTGTTTTAAGTCTTGAACTTGCAGCCTTCGCCATTTTACACGCATCTGAAACGGCATCAGTTAAAGTTTTAACATCTAGGGCTCCAACTGATGCGAAACCCCATGCGCCATTAACAAGCACCCGCAATGCTGCACCGTTTTCAATTCCTCGTTTTGCCGCTTCAACACGACCCTCTTTAAGTGTGAGCATAGTCTTGAAAAGCCTCTGCGCTCGAACCTCTGCATACTTAGCCCCAAACTTTTGAACCGCCACATCAACAACCTTAATTAAAATATCTTTCAAACGTTGCCTCCCTTTCCAGTATTAAGTTTTAGAGAGATTAGTCAGAACTGTATTATAAAATTGTTATGGTCGTTCTTCGCTGCAAAAAATAGGCGGGTGTTTTACATTATGACTTACAGGTAGGATTGAAACGAAACTCAGCTATGTTTTCCGCGTAAAAATTTGACCTGACTGACAAAATCATGTTCTTCTCGTGTTTTCCTTAATTCCAATCTGCGAAGTATACCATAACTCGAGTATACATCCTCCAGAATCTTCCGCTCGATGATATATGCCCCTGAGCTTAGAAATTCTTCAAGCCCTTTTGCAAACACATCGATTTTCTCAGATATCTCATTTCGTTTCATCGAGTATTTGCTTTCTAAGTGTTTATATATCAAGATTGTAGCCTTTTCTCCAAAAACTTGTCTTAGGACCCGATCTATGATTTTGGAGATTTTATCTTCTCCTTTGCATTTTTGTTGGGTTAGAGTGTTCATTCCAGCTCAGAAGTATCGTGTGTATTGCGAATTAATAAGCTTTGTCGTAGATTCGTTGAACACACATACACATCTAAACATGTAAAAATCCATCGTTACATAAAGTCTGTAAGATTAAGTTGTTGAACTCTTTCAGAAGCAGGCTTCTCCACAAGATCATCTGCAAACACGACAAGTCTTCCGTAAAGACCATCATACCCCGGCACAACTTTAACATGTCCTTCTCTAACTCTAACAATTGCTTCTGCAACTTTCTCATCAGCAACTCTGCTTAACGCGTCCGCGGTAGCATCAACCAACACAGTATACTCATCACCAAATTTTTCAATTAGCGAATTGTAAATGCTCCACACCTTTTGGGTTGATGGAGAATCAAGGTTTAATACTGTCGCAATAATCTCAGACAGCGGAAGCAAACGCATAAAACCCACAGCGTTTTCAGGCGTAAAACCAGCTGGGCGGTCGGCCAATTCTTCAACGCGTTGTTCAACACCCTTTGTTAGTTTTCTGCGACAAACTGGACAAATGTTCCCAAGTTTTATCGCCTCTTGCGGAGAAAGCGCCACACAACAGTTCCTGTGGCCAGTCCAATGATATTTTCCATAGGCTGGGTCAGTCTCTATTGTGAACTTGAAACGCGTCTTATCCCTGCAGCGGATAGCATCGACAACTTCATGATAACTCATTTTTTCTAGTTCAAAGACATTTGCTTCTCTTCCGATGCGCCAAGGCCAAAAGCTGTGGCTGTCGCTGTTTGAGACTAGGGCAAAGTTATCAAGTTTGCTCAATCGCCAGTTCATGGGAGGATCTGAGTTTCCACACCAGAGCGGAATTCCATTTCGTCGAATGTAAATCACATGATTAGGAACTTCCACACAAAATACGAAACCGTCAAAATCAACCCAGGATTCAATATGGTTGTATTTCTTAATCATTGAAGGCAATAAAATAGGCTTATTTTGTCTAATAAAATAAATCTGCCATGAATCGTGTTTGTGTCTATAGCCTCGAAACCTTGGATGAGTTGAAGCTATAGGGGATCCCCTTTTACGCTCCTGTTTACAATAGGCGGAGATACCAACCTTTAATGCTATTTCCTGCAAGTCATCTCTAAGACGAGTTGAAGTTGTGGACGCTGAAAGGCCCTTTCCTTCTCTACCGTATTTATGGCCGTTTCCCTTAAGGTAATATTCTAAAAATATTTCTAGCAAATCTTTTGAAAGTAATTTTATATCTAAGGGGATATATTTCTCATGGCTTTTTCCAAATTGCTTAAGATAGCAAAACAGTTGGTAATCTCTTACTCGAATTACATTGCCTAATCGATGCGCGGTGTAACCAAAACTTTCTAAAATGCTTTTAATCTCAGAAAGTAGGTCTAAATTTTTGCTGGTTAAGCAGACGTTATAATCACCGTTTTTACCTTTGCTTGTCCACCCTTCTGCTACCCATAATCCAAAGAACTTTAACCACAGTTTTATAGGAAGCTTTTTTTCTTTTAAATTGCGGAATCCTGAATAAAATCGATTTCCATGTCGAACCTTCACCGTAGGAAGAATAAAATATTCCACCTCACGACCGATCCAAATTCCATCTTTTTTCAAGCGTTTCGATTTATCAAACAAGAATTGAGCTTCTTTGAGGGAAAAAGATGGGGATTTGCGGAAGTCGCAGGGACTAAACAAAAGTTTGTGATTTGGCGTCACAAGAAGATCAACTCTTTTAGTTTTTAATCTGTACATTTTGCCCTTGTACTGATATTTAAACAGCCTAATTGGGCCTTGAAACTCAATAACATTTGTTTCAGGGTTAAGTGTACAAATTTTATCAGAAAAGTTAATTTCAGGAAATCGTTTCCATCCGTTATCAGTCAAAACTTCAGTCTCTTCGTCATAGCAAGAAAGCCCGGTTTCTAAAGCGTAAATGTGTTTTGTCATGTCCTGGTAGCATTCCTCAACGGAATTGAAGCCGCTGAAGGCGCCGAAGATGCTGAACCAAGGCGTCCAAGCATGGGCTGGAAAAACCACATTTTCGCTTGAAACTTCCATTACTTCCTCAACTAAATGTGGCGCATCCATGTTCAATGTGGGTCTGCCATCTGCTGCCAAGTCACCGTACTTTAATAATCCATCGTTAATTTGGATAGCGGTTTCTATGCTCGGCGTCAAAATGACATGATGAACCTTTTTAACTTCATTTTTAAAAGTAAATATTGTGCTTACCTCTGTTGTCATCATGAAGTATACAGGTGGTTCTGGATTTCTCGCAACTTTATACAATCCCGTATTGGACTCTGAAACAAGAGTTTCCTGCAGTTCTTTAAGCCATTTCGGATGTGTAAAATCTCCGGTGCCTACAAGGTCTAAGCCCTTAATTCCTGCAAAGCTAGCTATTTCCTCGGCACACATTCTTTCGCTTGTGGCGCGACTGTAACGACCATGTATGTGCAGATCAGCTATCACTCTCAAGTTTTCCGCCACCATCCCTTTCCTTGGCTATATATTTCTCAAAAATCTTTTCCCAATCAATTCTTAACAAGATAAGCAGAATGATTACCAACGCTATTATAGTAATCGTCATCCCAACCCAAAAGTTCTCTTCGCCCAATATGTAGACTAAAAAGTTTCCGAAAATGTTGCCGAAGTATGCTAGAAGGAAACACATTAACAGCTTGCCAGCTACGCATGTTATGAAAGTCTTCCAAAACTTGTACCTTAAAATTCCAAGAGGAATAAAAATCAAGTCATCTGGGAGTGGAGTTAAAGCGAAGAGAAATACAACTATTGGACCATATTTATCGAAAATTTTAACGAAGAACCTCATTTTATTCCGTCTTTCTTCACTTATCAGCTTTGTTCCATAATATCCCAGAGCATACCCCGAGAGCTCACCGACGGCTGAGCCTAAACCTCCCGCAATCGTAAGGATCAGAGGGTCTACTGATCCAGTAATACCTAACCCTAATATTACAAGTGTGTAAGGAATTGGAAAGATTATGGACACCGACCCTAGAAAGCTTATGAAGAACACGCCGAAGAACGGATATTGTACGGCTATGCTCTCTAGCCAACTCCTTAGCAAATCTGAGAATTGCAAATAACTCATCTCTTTTCAACAGTTAATGTGTGTTATGATTTAACTCTAATTGTCGCGGTAATCAAAAAATTACTAAATCTCTCCTTAATTGTTTTTAGTTCACGATCAATCCAGCTATGTCTTTTCCAAGCCAATACCCATGAACGTCACATTTAAATCAGAGAACGTTCACAAACACTTTCACAATCTTTTAGGAAAGGTTCGAAGTTGACAACTAAGAAAGAGCCTATATGGATAGCAAGGGACTTAGCCAAATGCAGCGGTTGCAGGAAATGCGAGATAGCATGTTCACTCTTCCATGAAAACCGCATATGGCCAGAAGCATCAAGAATAAGAGTTTTTATGCTTGTCCCAGGCGCTGATTTTCCACACTTCTGCGCCCAATGCGAAGACTATCCATGCGTGCAATCATGCCCAGTTAACGCCTTATCAATAAGTAAGAAAACAGGTGCGGTTTTGGTGAACGCCGAAGCTTGCATTGCGTGTGGAAAATGCATAGACGCTTGTCCTGGTAGAATCCCACATATGCATTCCGAAGGAAAGCACATCTTGATTTGCGATCTATGTAATGGCGACCCCCAATGTGTCCAAGTCTGTCAAGAAGGCGGATGGAACGTGTTAAAAAAGGTTCCTAGAAAAGACTACGCCTACAAGCTATATGCACGCACGCCAGAAGAAACAACCCGAGATTTAGCTGTTAAGATGTATGGAGGAAAAGCAGAGGAATTCCTATGATTCTCGGCTATGCAGGAAAGTTCCTCGAAGTTAATCTTTTCACGGATAAAATCAAAGAGGTGAGGTTTAATGATGATGTTTTGAGGGATTATGTTGGCGGCAGAGGATTAGCGACAAAAATTCTCTGGGACAGGTTAGGTAACAAATGGGAAAAAGTAGACCCACTAGGTCCGGAAAACATACTTTTATTCTTAACGGGGCCTCTTACAGGATTTTTTCCGGGTGGAAGAATCTGCGTGTCAGGTAAGTCCCCTCAAAGCAATGGTGTTGTAGGCTCAACCGTGGCTGGAGAGTTCGGCGTTGAACTGAAGTGTGCTGGTTACGACGGTATAATCGTAACCGGGAAAGCTGAAAAGCCAGTCTATTTGCTTATCAAGGATTCTGATATTGAAATTAGAGATGCCAGTCATGTCTGGGGTAAAGATGCTAAACAAACAGTTGCAGTGCTTACAAAGGAGTGCAGAAACCTTCTGAAAACACGTTTTCCACAAAAAGGTGAATGGAAAGAGCCGGCAGTTTTGTATATCGGTCCAGCGGGAGAAAATAGGGTGCGAACAGCTGTGGTTGCAGCGAAGTGGACACATGCCGCTGGTTATGGCGGTTACGGCGCAGTCATGGGATCCAAGAAACTTAAGGCGGTTGTTGTCAAGGGTACCGGTCCACTGCCAGAAGTGGCTGGCATGAAAAGGGTGAAACAATTAATCCAAGCAGTGTGCGAAGACGTTTATGAAGATGATCTGTGGAGACGATGGGGAACTGGGGCTGCAGGCTATGAAGTTGGTGCAAAAACTAGCTCTGAGCCGGTCCGAAATTGGCAGGAGGAGTGGCATGACGAGAAAAGCTATGGCGTTGATCAATTTGAAAATAGAGTTTGGATAAAAAAGTACTGGGGCGATTTCGGATGCCCAACAACATGCCTAAAAGTGGCGATGGTCAAAACTGGTCCGTTCAAAGGAGCAATAACAGATAATCCAGACTATGAACTGCAAGCATATTTAGGTCCAAACCTGGGAATCTTCTCTCCAGAGGAGAATGTATTCTTAACTTCACTTATCGACGATTTAGGTTTATGCGGTATACAAACGGGAAATGTGCTTGGTTTTGCTGCTGAACTTTTCCAGAGAGGAATATTGATAAAGGAGGATCTGGACGGTTTAGAGCTTAAATGGAGTGATGCCGAAGCCTTTGCAACTCTAGCCAGAAAAATTGCTTTTAGGGAGGGCATAGGTGATTTGTTGGCTGAGGGAACTTACCGTGCGGCATTGAAGATTGAACAAAAGAAGAAAGCAGATGTTCTAAAATATGCTGTTCAGTCAAAGGGCATAAGCATCGGTGCTCACGGAATCCGCAGCGGAAAAGACTATCCAGAAATCCTTTCTTACGCGTGTTCGGTTCAGGGTGGAGATCACACATCCACAGCTTGCTTACCATTAAATGATTCCAGAAGCGAATTGATCATGATATTTCACGATTCAGCAGTATACTGCCACTTCAACATCTTTGGGATACCCCGCAAACTCAAATTCGAATTTTACAAGGCTGTAACAGGGTTAGAACTAACACAAGAAGAATGGTGTAACACAAAGGCGTTAAGGATACTCCAACTGCAAAGAGCCATGCTTCTATTGGGTGGCCCCGACTTAAAATGGAACCCCAAAATCCACGACGAAAACCCGCCAAGATTTTACGAGCCGTTACCCTCTGGACCTTGCAAGGGAAAGGCAGTTTACAAGCCCAGGTTTGTCAGAGATAAAAGAAGGTATCATGAAGCGGTTGGCTGGGATGAAAACGGCATACCTAAATCGGAAACCCTCAGAAATCTTGGACTGCATGATGTTGACAAAGTTTTAGAAAAACTACGCTGAAAGCATGTTTGTAATTTTCTACTCCCTATTTTATGAGGAAGCGGTAAAGCGAAGCCTAAAACTTAAGCCTGAAACTCGAGCAGGGCTTAAGTCGTAAGGTTGATTTAGATGTCAAGTGAAAAGAGGCTAAAAGGAAGAACAGTGCCAACAAGGTTATGAAAGTGTAAGGATTCACTTAGGTTCTGTGAAAGCAATTCCCTTTTTGTCATGCAAATTCATTGACTCAGCAAGTTTTAAATGTGGGAATATTTATTTTGAGTTGAGTGAAGCTAAGCCTAGTAAGGCATGCATCATTCAAGCGGCTGAGCACAATGTCGGACATTGGATTAAGGTTTAGAATGCTGGTTAAGGATGCTATGAGCAGCCCAGTTGTAACCATTGAAGAAGAAGCACCAGTAAACCGGGCTGCAGAGCTCATGGACAAGCATGGTTTAGGCTGCATAATAGTAACAAGCAAAGAAGGAAAACCCCTCGGAATCATCACAGAAAGGGACCTAGTTGGAAGGGTTTTAGCTAAAAACGTCAAACCGGACTCCATCAAAGCCAAAGAAGTTATGACCACGCCTCTTATTACTATAGAGCCCGACGAAACAATAAACGAAGCAGCCAGAAGAATGAATAGATTAAACATCAGAAGATTGGGAGTTATATATAAAGGGCAGCTAATCGGGCTTATCTCAAGCAAAGATGTTCTAGCAGTCATGCCAGAACTTATAGAAACCATTCAGGAACGTGCACTCATAGAGGGAGAAAATAGGGCTCAAGAAGCAGGGGAAGAATCTACGCCTCTCGCTGGATATTGTGACCGTTGTAGGGGATGGTCTGACAACCTAAAAGAAGTTAATGGAGAATTCCTCTGCGAAGACTGCAAAGTTGAATTAGAAGAAGAGTAATGAGAGGCGGTTGCTTGCGTGTTAAAGAAATCACTGATGAAAAGCACCCGTTTATTTATGAAGATGAGCTTGCAACAAAAGCCCGCGCGATGATACGAGACTATGCCTTAAGAATTCTTCCAGTAGTAAATGAAAATAAAAAATTGTTGGGAATAGTTTCACGCGGCGGCGTAATGGCCATTTCTTCTTCTATATCGCCGATAAGGGTTAAGGGCATAATGACAAACCCTAAAATTATGGCATTAATGGATGACGACGCTACTTCAATGGTTCAAAAGATGATCCGACTGGACGAATGGAACACTCCGGTTGTAAACTCAACTCAAGAAAAAACCTACATGGGAGTTTTGGGGTTAGAAAATTTCATCGAAGCAGTGATTAAAACAAGCCCGGAAAAACTTTCGAAAGCAGTTTCAGAAATAATGTCTAAAGACGTTGTGACATGTTCTCCAGAAGATGAAGTTGACAACATTTGGCGCCTAATGCAAAATAGATCCTTAGCCGGACTACCCGTAGTAAAAAAGGACAAGCTCGTAGGCATCATCACACAGAAAGACCTTCTTGAAAGAGGAGCATTATTGCCCACTTTCGAGTCTACAAAAGGACGTTTTAAAACGTCTTCAAAAATCTCTTCAATAATGAAAACGCAAGTGATAGCCGTAGAACCCTCAATAAAAGTAATCAGGGTTGCAAAACTAATGGTTTCAAAAGACATTGGAAGGGTTCTAGTGACGGATGAAAACGGCAAATTGATTGGTATAGTTGATCGGGAAGACGTTGCCAGACTGATTGTTAAATGAAGGGGAAAATAATTGAGTAGAGAAAGTTTTAGAAGAACATTAAGGGGAAGAGGTCCGCTCTCTTTAAAGGTTCATCCTTCAAAGAAACGTGAAGGCGAAATCCTTCAAGTCGCAAAAAGCCCGGTTGTCACAATGGCTTCTACCACTCCAATTTATGATGCAATTCAAATCATGGTTAAAGAAGGGTTCCGCCGCATACCAATAGCAAACCCCGGAACAAAAGTTCTTGAAGGGATCATAACAGCTACAGATATTGTTAATTACCTTGGCGGCGGGAAGAAATTCGAAATAATTCAGCAAAAATTCGGTGGGAACTTTTTCAAAGCCATAAACGAGCCTGTAAGGCTCATAATGACCAAAAACGTTGTTTCGGTAAAAACCTCTGCGAAAATGAGCGACGCAATAGAATTAATGAAGGAGAAAAATCTTGGCGGTTTGCCGGTTCTTGACGAAGAAAACCATGTAAGAGCAATAATTACAGAGCGAGACATTGCAAACTTACTTGCCAACAAAATAAGCGGTGTGAAAGTTGCTCAGTTAATGTCAGAAAAAGTGGTCACAGCATTACCTAAGGTAACAATTTTTGAAGCTGAAAAAACAATGACAACACAAGGATTCAGAAGACTGCCAATAATTTCTGACGGGAAAGTGATGGGCATAATAACAACCATGGACATCATACGCTTTTTCGGCTCCGGAAAAGTATTCACATATCTAAGGTCTGGAACAATAATACAAGTTTTAAACACACCAGCACTTGAAATAGCAACAAAAGAGGTTTCAATCATCGACCCAGACGCAGACGTCGGTCAAGCAGCAAAAATAATGCGAGAGAAAAACATAGGAGCCATACCAGTTGTTAAAAACGAAAAACTCGTGGGCATAATAACGGAGAGAGACTTCTTCAAAGTAATAGAATAAATTTTTATCGAAACCTTCCATCTTATTCCAAATACAAGAGAGCGGCCAACTTGATTGTTGATCTAGTCCTAACCAACGCGAAGGCGTACACAAACAAACATGTAATGGACTGCAGTCTGGCAATCAATCACAGCAAGATCTTCAAAATAGGCAAAGAACCAATTATGCCTAAAGCAGAGACAAGAATTAATTTAAAAAATCTATTAGTTTTGCCAGGTTTGATAGATGCGCATGTGCATCTTCGAGATGAAGGAAAAGCGTACAAAGAGGATTTCTACAGTGGGACAGCTGCTGCAGCAGCAGGTGGAATAACAACAGTTTTAGATATGCCCAACAATGACCCGGTAACGATGAGCGTTGAAACTCTGAAAAATCGAATGAAACTTGCTGAAGGAAAAGTTTTGGTTAATGTTGGCTTTTACTCTGAATTTCCAAGAAGCATGAAAGAAATAAGGGAAATAGTTGAGGAAGGCGCTGTGGCTTTTAAGCTTTTTATGGTTGAACAAGTTGGCGGGTTAAACATCGACGTTGACCACGCTCTCTTGGAGGCATTCAGAATAGTAAGCGGATTGAAGGTTCCAGTGGCTGTTCACGCGGAAGACAAAACTTCGCTGAAAAAAGCTGAAGAAGAGATCAGGCGCCCTAAACGCAACGATATCGAAGCTTTTCTTAAAGCGCATTCAGAAAGCGTCGAAGTGAAAGCTATTAAACGTTTGTTGAACATCGTCAAACAAGCCAATACACACGTACATTTTTGTCACATAAGCACAGAAAATGGCTTAAAAGTAATAATTGATGGAAAAAAATCTGGAATGCCGATAACTTGTGAAACAACACCACATCATCTATTATTGTCGGTTAAGGATCTAAGGAGAAAAGGAACTTTGGCTTTAACGATGCCGCCAATTCGAGAAGAACATCATGCCGAGGCACTCTGGAACGGCGTCTTTAACGGTTGGATTGACATTCTAGGTTCAGACCACGCACCCCACACTTTAGAGGAGAAGAAAGCGAAGGTTGTTTGGGATGTTAAGGTTGGCGTACCAGGTTTAGAAACAACTCTTCCATTATTGCTTAAGGAAGTGAATGGTGGAAGATTAACAATAGGCGATATAGTCAAGTTAATGGCGGAGAAGCCCGCTGAAATTTTTAACCTGAAAGGTAGAGACAGCTTAAAAGAGGGGAACAACGCCGATTTAGTGGTTGTGGATTTAAACAGAAAATATAGGGTTGACGCATCAAAGTTTCATTCAAAGGCTAAGTATTCCCCGTTTGACGGATGGAATGTGGAAGGAAAGCCTGTTAAGACTTTTGTTGGCGGTCAACTGATTATGGATGAAGGAGAGATAGTTGCAGAGGCAGGAAGCGGCGAAATAATTGGGAGAGGCTAAACCCTTGAAGTTTGTTGTTGATGGAATGCTTGGAAAATTGACACGGTGGCTTCGCATGTTAGGGCATAACGTGAAATATTCAGACAGACTTAACGACGACCAACTGATCATGATAGCTAAAAAGGAAGGAAGAGTCTTGCTTACGAGAGATTTGGAGCTTTATCAACAGGCTACATCGAAGGGGGTTGAAACCTTCTATTTGAATGGAAAAACAGAAGCAGAAAGGCTCGCACAACTTGCACAGAGATTTAACATCAAACTGGACATAGACATGCTGACATCAAGATGCCCAAAATGTAACACCAGAGTAAAACCAATCTCTAAAGAAAAGATAGCTGACAAAGTTGAGAAAAGCACATTTGCCTACTACAATGAGTTTTGGGAATGCCAAAAATGTGGACAAATCTACTGGCATGGAGCTCACTGGGTAAGAATTAGAAAAACACTTGAAACAGCAAAAGAAACCCTAGAGAAACTTCGAAGCAAGAAATAGACTGCCAGCTTTGTGTATTCGCGGGTTTAATAAGAAAAAGAGGAAAGCAGAGTTTATGGAGTGTTGCCGTTTGAACTTTTAAAAGCCTTATTTTTCTTCAATAAGCCATTTCAGCGGAATATCTTGGTAGGTGCTGTCGGGTAACGTTCGTCTGATGGTCATCGGCAGGATGCTTGCCTCAAGTTCTTTTAATGCTATGTCTATTGGGCTTGAAAAGCCTTCCGAAACCTCGACAAGTATGGGTGCTCCCATGGATATTTGGAGAGCCCTGGCTCCCACTATTCTTGCCTTTTCGAAGCGTGTGATTTTTGGGGGACCTATTGAAATCTTTTCTTTTTCAGGCGTATTCTAATACTCCTCAGCGCCTGGATACCCAGCACCAGGAGGTCTGCCTGGGGGTGTTGGAGGAGCTTTCATTTTTCCGGCAGCGATTACGTCGTCGATTTTCAGTATCATTGAAGCGGCTTCTGTTGCTGATTTGATTATTTGTTTTTTGACGGCTAGGGGTTCGAAGACTCCTGCCTCGGTCATGTCTTGAACCTTTCCCGAGTGAACCTCTATTCCCGTCCATGTTTCACCCTTTTCGTGTCTTGCCCTCAGCTCGGATAGTATGTCGATTGGGTCTAAGCCAGCATTTTCAGTTAACGTTAGTGGAACGGCTTCGAGGGCTTCTGCAAAGCTTTTTACTGCAAGTTGTTCTCTCCCTGGAAGTGTTTCTGCATATTTCCTAAGCAAACGGGAAACTTCAAGTTCTGGAGAGCCGCCTCCAGCTACGATTTTCGGTTCCTCAACTACATCCCGAACTACGCAAAGAGCGTCGTGTAATGATCTCTCTGCTTCGGCTACTATGCGTTCCGTTCCACCCCTTATCAGGATTGTGACTGCGCGTGGGTGTTTGCATCCTTCCACAAAAGTCATTTTGTCATCGCCAATTTTGCGTTCTTCGACGATGTTTGCGTGACCTAGGTCTGCGGGGGTTATGGCGTCTAAGTTAGTTATTATTTTTCCTCCGGTAGCCTTCGCAAGCTTCTCCATGTCTGACTTTTTGATTCTTCGCGCTGCCAGTATTCCTTTCCTGGCTAGAAAATGTTGAGCCATGTCGTCTATGCCTTTCTCGCATAGGACAACGTTTGCAGCCGTTGCGGCTATCTTGTCAACCATTTCTCTTAGCATTCCTTCCTCTTGTTTGAGAAACGCTTCCATCTGTTCTGGGCTTTCGATGTTTATTTTTGCATCAAACTCTGTCTTTTCGATTTCTAGTGGACAGTCGAGTAATGCTATTTTGGCTTTTTCTACGCGTTTAGGCATCCCAGAATGAGCCACTTCCTTGTCCAAAACTACGCCCTGAATGAGCTTCGTGTCGCTTATTGATTCCCCTGGTTTCTTTTCAACTTTCACATCGTCCACATCTACCTTGTACTTGTTGCCTTCCTTTTCTGCAACTTCAAGAATTGCTTTAACTGCCAAGTCGGCTAAATATTCTCTGTGTTCAGCTACTAGTTTACTTGCCATGGAAGTCATTGCAACTTTTTCCGAGTATTCTTCAGTTTTGGCCCCTGTAGATATCGCTATTTTCTCCAAAGTTTCTAGTGCTTTTTCTGAGGCTTTCTTATACCCGTCAATTATTATTGTTGGGTGAACGTTTTTCTCAACTAATTCTTCAGCTTTGCTCAGCAATTCTCCTGCTAGGATTACGGCTGTTGTTGTCCCGTCACCGACCTCGTTGTCCTGGGTTTTTGCAACTTCAACCATCATTTTTGCGGCTGGATGCTGAATGTCCATCTCATCCAGTATCGTGCGTCCATCACTTGTTATTGTTACGTCGCCAAAGCTGTCAACAAGCATCTTATCCATGCCCTTTGGTCCTAGAGCACTCTTCACGGTTTCAGCAACTATTTTTGCAGCCATAATGTTTGCGTGCTGCGCTTCCTTTCCTCGGGCACGGCTTGAACCCTCTTTTAATATTAAAACTGGCACACCGCCAGCTTGTGCAGGTGTTGACAAATCTTAAACAACCTCCTTAATGCGTCACAAAAAGAAACAGCATTACAATATAAATTTTTCTAATGGGATAAGCATTCTTAAATAACTTTAACCATCGTTTTTAGACCTGTCCCTGTTAGGATTATTACAGTCTTATCCTCCCTTGAAATCTCCTTGTTCTTCAGCTGCTTCTTGTAGGCTGCGTAAGCTACAGCTGAGCTTGGTTCAACGAAGAAACCTTTCCCTGCAAGCTCCTTGAAAGCATCCAATATCTCATCTTCTTCAACCATAACGGCATCACCATATGCCCCTTTCAATTGTTTGATCATAAGCTCCAATAGAGGGGGATTTACGCTCACAAGAGCATCTGCAATAGAGGTTACAGTTTTAGGTGGAGCGTAAGGCAAGTCTTTGAATCTATGGTAAAGCGGCGAAACTTGCCGAGTTTGGCAAGCTACTATCTTTGGCATAGACGCTAGGATGTTAGATTTCACTAAATGCCTGAACCCATCCATCACACCTAAAAGCAGAGTTCCAGCAGAAACAGGCAAGTAAACGCGATCGGGAACACACCAACCAAATTGTTCAGCAATCTCGTAGGCGAGGCTTCTTATTCCATCCCTAAACAACGGATGCAATATATGCCCAACATAATACTTTCCTCTTTCAGTCTTTTGGGCCTCTTCCGAGACTTTGCTTCGACTGCCAGAAACCTTAACGACTTCTGCGCCATAAAATTTGATCTGGTTAAACTTAGGTCCAGAGACATTTCCAGGGACATAAATTTTCGCTTTCAATCCGGCACGGGCGGCATAGGCAGCGATGGAGGCTCCAGCATTACCAGAGGAATCTTCAGCGATGTAGCCTCCGGCTTTCTTGAGAGTCGTCTGCAAAGCTGAAATTAATACCGTGGAGCCTCTATCCTTAAAAGAGCCTGTAGGGTTCAAATTTTCAAGTTTAAAGTAAACATCGTCTGAAAGGTCAACTAAAGGCGTCCAGCCTTCACCCAAAGTTGTGATTTCCGTTTCTCTTACATATGGGAAAAATTGTGCATACCGCCAAACAGTATAGTCTTTTTTCCGAATTTTCTTAATTTCAAAGTTGAAGTGAAGTTGAATATCCAGTGGTTGACCGCAAAAAACACATTTGAAATTGAGCAAGCTTTCAGAAGAACGACCACAAGCTGGACATTTAATTTCATACTTCATCAAGACACCGATAACAACTCTAAGATTTAGAAATATTTGTTGTCATGGCTGTAAGCCCTTTTTATAGGCGTTTAAATTGGCTGCCACTGTTCTTTCAGGAACGCTTTCTCTGATGGCCTTTTCCATGGATTCTTCATTGACTATTTTGGTTATTTTCGTTAAAGCTCCAAGCATGATCATGTTGGCGTAAATGCTTCCTCCAAATGTTTTTTTAGCGGTTTCCATTGCCGGGACTTTGAATATCTTTGCTTCTGTCTTAGGGATTCGTTCCACGCTGCTGATGTCAACTATTAGCACTCCGTCTTCCTTCAAATGCCCTACATACTTTTCTAGTGATTCTTGATTCATCGCCACTAACACATCGCATTTTCTAACAGCTGGAAAACCTATCCTGTCGTCTGAGATTATTATCTCACTTCTAGCCAGGCTTCCCCTCGCTTCGGCTCCATAGCTCTGCGTTTGTAAAACGTTTTTTCCATCGTAGACAGCGGCTTTGCCCAAGATTTGTCCGGCTAAGACAACACCTTGTCCGCCGTGTCCGCCTATTCTTATCTCAATTCTGTTCGACACTCATCCGTACCTCCTTCATCATCGCATGAAGGGTTTCAACAAGTGTTGGGCGTCTCCTCTGCACGAATTCTCCAACAACTATCCTTTTTTCAAGTTCTTCTTCACTCATTTTTTCCGCTTGCTCAATTGAAATGGCGCTTTCTTTAAACCATTTCAGCATTTCTCCAGCGTCTTCAAATCCGGCTCTTCTACCGTATGCTGTTGGACATTGGCTTACAACCTCAATGAAGCTGAAGCCTTGCGTTTGGATTGCTTTCTTAATTGACTCTTTCAAGTTGCTTAGGTGTGCTGTTGTCCATCGTGCGGAGTAGGCTGCTCCGGCTGCAACAGCAAGTCTCGCGGCATCTAAAGGATGTTCAAAGCTTCCATAAGGCGTAGTGGTTGTTTTCACTTTGAATGGAGTTGTAGGAGCAACTTGCCCACCCGTCATGCCGTAGACCATGTTGTTAGCCATTATAACAAGAATATCCGTGTTTCTTCTTGCGGCATGAACAAAATGGCTTAAACCTATCCCAACGATGTCTCCGTCTCCGCCGAAAACAACAACGTTAAGGTCAGGTCGCACGAGCTTTATGCTCGTGGCAACTGGTATGCTCCTTCCATGAAGCGTGTGAACAGAATCCGCTACGAAATATGGTGAAGGAATCCATGAAGAACAGCCTATTCCGCTGCAGAAAACAAATTTGCTTAAGTCCTTATGGCCTAATTCATGAACAGCTCTTAGAAAGGTGTCGCTGAGTGAGAATAGGCCGCAGCCTGGACAAAACGGCAACTTCAAGGGTCGCATATATTTGCGGGCTGAAAATGCTTCAGTCATTTCAATTTTCTCCTTCTATTTTGGCGAGAATTTCTTCTGGTGTGATTAATTCTCCGCCACCAATCTTGTTCAAGGGAATGACTTCTGTTGAACATGCCATCCTTTTAACTTCGTAGAATATTTGTCCCAGATTCATTTCTGGAACAATTATTTTATCAGCGGTTTGCGCCAATCTTTTTACAGCTTTTTCCGCGAACGGCCAAAGCGTCTTTAGACGAACGTAACCTACCCTGATCCCTCTTTTTTCTGCATCTTCGACAACTTCGTAAACTGCGCGGGACGTGCATCCATAAGAAACTATGCCAACTTTGCAGTCGTCGATGCTGTAGCTTTCTACGTCCACTATATCATCATCTGCATGATTCTTTATCTTGTCATTGATCCTCTTCACCATTCGCCTATGCACCAACGGGTCAGCTGTAAACCGAATCCCATATTCATCATGGGTTGAAGCAGTAACAGCGACATTAAACCCATCGCCTACAACAGGCATCGGCGCTACTCCTTCTAAACCAAAGAACATTTTATCTTCAGCTTTGGGCTTCTTGCGATTAATGATCTCTATGCTTTCTAATGGTGGAACAGTCACCTGCTCTCGAAAGTGAGCCACAATTTCATCCGTTAAAAGAACGACTGGCGTGCGATATTTTTCCGCCAGATTAAAAGCCCTTATGGTGAATTCGAACATTTCTTGAACAGAATTCGGAGAAAGCACAATAGCTGAGTAGTCTCCGTGTGTCCCCCAGCGCGACTGCATAACATCACCTTGCGCACACTTGGTAGCCTGACCAGTGCCCGGGCCAACCCTTTGAACATCAACTATGACGCACGGAGTTTCGGTCATAAACGCCCAACCCATAGTCTCCTGCATCAAACTAAAGCCCGGACCAGAAGTAGCGGTCATAACCTTTTTTCCAGCCCAGCTCGCACCCATAATAGCGTTTATAGAAGCCAATTCATCTTCCATCTGCATAAATATTCCATCAATTTGTGGTAGACGCGCCGACATATGTTCAGCTATTTCATTCGCAGGAGATATTGGATATCCAGCGAAAAATCGGCACCCAGCAATTATTGCCGCTTCTGCACAAGCCTCGTTTCCCTGCCAAAAGTATCTGCCTGGCTTAGCTATTTCCATTGGTTTTGGCAACCTCCTCTATTAATGCGACCACTTTGTGGTTAAAAAACCTCTGCAAAACCTCAGAAGCCATACTACGTTCACCACCTCAGTCTAGATTAAATTTTGCGGTAATTGTTCCTAACAAAACGATTGTTTCCGCCATTATGACTAGTTTGCAATTAATGACTTGTAAAATCGCTTCCTATAAAAGATAGCACTTTCATAACAACTGCTGAGGCATGCATTAATGCCTCATAAACGTGCATGGGTTGTTGTACCGCTCCTGCTAGAAAGACGCCGTCTATTGTTGTTTCGCTTGGCTTCAATTGAGGATGTTTTTCGGTAATGAAGTTGTATTCGTCGAGGGTTAGTTTAAGCTTTTCTTTTAGATCAGTTTGAGGCTTCAACCCCGTTTCTAAGACAACAAGATCAGCGGTTATTGAGAGCAGTTTGGATGTGGCTTGGTCATAGATATCTAAAGTTAAAGAGCCATTTTTTGCTTGTCGCACTTCGGATGGTTGCCCGTGGATAAATTCAACTCCGCTGGCTCTGACTTTCTGATAGAACTGTTCTCCTCGTTTTGTGACCGCCCTTATGTCTGTATAGCAAATGTAGATATCAACTTCTTCTCCGTACTGCTGCTTTAGGTAAGAGGCATGTTTTAGAGCGTTTAGGCATCCAATGTTGCAACAGTAACGGAGATGCTTTTCATCGCGTGAACCAACACATAGAATAAACACAACGCTTTTCGGTCTTTCTCTGTTATCAATTCTTAGAATTTTTCCATTGGTGGGGCCTGTGGGACTGCATAGTCGCTCATATTCTATGCCAGTAATCACATTCGGATAAACTCCATACTTATATTGTCCCACCTTTCCAGCATTGTACTCGCTGAAGCCGGTCGCCAAAACAATAGCGTCCACAGAAACTTTTTCATGTAACACTTTTTGGTCATATACCACTGCTCCTTCCGGGCAAGCATCATAGCAGGCGTGACAAGATTTATCTTTGAAATAGAGACAAGCCTCTTTGTCAATTAGATATTTGGCTGGAACCGCAAAGGGTTTAGGCAGATATATGGCCTTTCTCGTTGATAATCCCATTTCAAACTTTTTGGGAACATCTACCGGACAAACTCTTTCGCATTCGCCGCAGTTGTTGCATTTAGCTTCGTCAACGCATCTAGCCCTTCTTAGTATGCTCACCCTGAAATTGCCAGCTGAGCCTTCAACTGACTCGATTTCTGAGTAGGATAAAACCCTTATGTTGGGATTATTTAGAACACTTTGAAGCAGTTGTTTGGTTAATTCCTCTGCGTTTTCTAATGTGGGGAAGGCTTGATGTAAAAGTGGTGTAAGACCCCCAAGCCGTGGTTCTTTATCAATTAAATAAACGTTTATGCCCATGTTTGCCAAGTCGGTAGACGTTTGTAGTCCAGCAACTCCTCCGCCAACCGCCAGAACTGAATGTTTGTTCATTCTCATTCTTTCCGATGTGATGTTTAAGAACATTAGTTGGAGTTTATGTTAGAAAAGATTTGTGATTTGCGTGCTGAAATTCGAGAACAACAATGCCTATAAAGGCAAAAGCCACTATTCCTATTTCTATGTCCATCATAGACCTTACAACAACAAAAAAGCCGGATTCAACTCTTCGCCTCAAAATCTTAACTAAAATCGGCGAGCAGAAGCCCTACAATTGTTTTCAGTGTATTAGATGTACAAGCGGTTGTCCATCAATGAAGATGCTTGAGTTAAAACCACACGAAATCGTGAGTTTGGCTAGGCTGGGCTTTGTGGAAGAGATGATTACTTCGGGCATAGCTTGGGCGTGTGCAACCTGTCTAAAATGTAAGGAGAGATGCCCTCAAGCAGTAGCGCCTGCAGACCTCATCTTCGCATTAAGAAACCTAGCTGTTGAAAAAGAAGCTAAAGTTCCTGAAAGCTTTCTTAATTCTTTAAGCGCTATACTTGAAACCGGGTTTATTCAAAAGCCACAGGAAACTGTAACGCATAAGCTGGAAAAGGTGAACAGACAAAAACTGGGTTTACCAGCTTTCCGAGAGCCAGATGAGAAGTTTAAGGTTGCCTTCTTCAAAGCCTTAGAACAGACACGGGAAGGAGCGTAGAAGTTGAAGGTTGCGGTTTACTGGGGCTGTATCATCCCGACGATTCAGTACGGCTACGAAATGTCTGTTAGAGCAGTTATGCCCCAGCTTGGCATAGAACTCGTGGACTTAGACAATGTTTCTTGCTGTGGGACGCCAGTTCAAAGTATAAACATGTTTGCGGCACTTTATCTTGCAGCGCGAAATTTGGCTATAGCCGAGAAAACTGGCTTATCTGACCTGCTTCTTCCATGCAATGGTTGTTATTTATCGCTTCATGAAGCCATGCACTTCCTAAACCAAAATGAGAAACTGAAGGAACAAATTAGTAGCTTGCTTAGAGAGGAAGGTCTTCAATATACAGGTTCAATTAAGATTTGGCATGTCATCAACCTATTACATGACCTCGTCAAAGAAGAGAAAATAAGGAAGGCTGTTAAGTACCCACTAAACGGCTTAAAACTTGCTGTTCACTATGGTTGTCACATTTTAAGACCCAGCACGCTCCATCCAGTTGACGACCCAGAAAATCCAAGAAAAATGGATGAGTTAATTGAGTGGTTGAGTGCAGAGAGCATATCCTATCCGGAAAAGTTGGATTGCTGTGGAGCCATGCTTCTCCTCTCGCATCCCGATGCTGCATTCACTTTTAGTGGATTAAAAATTAAGGCAGTTCAAGACTGGGGCGCAGATGCACTTGTTGTTTCTTGTCCTTCTTGTCAGATGATGTTTGACATGCGTCAGAAAAGTGCGGCTGCCACGGTGGGCGCTAAACTTAGCCTTCCTGTTCTTTATTACACTCAGTTGTTGGGAATTGCTATGGGAATGGAGATTGAAAAACTTGGACTTCAATTAAATCGGAGTCCAATTGATGAGCTTTTACGGAAAGTAGGTTTGGTATCCGCTTCAGCTTCTCCATAGAATTAGCAGACAAGCCACTCTACAATCTTATATACCCGATAATTATACAACCTTACCTCTCTAAAAGGTGACATACATGGTAGAATTTAGCTTCACTGAAGAGCAAGAACTTTTTAGAAAGACGTTGCATGGATGGTGCCAGAAAAACCTACCTCTTGAAAAAGTTAGAGAGATGGACACTAAGGGAGCGATGCCACCAGGATTAGTTAAGGAAATGGCAAACCAAGGCCTGCTTGCTATGACAGTTCCTGAGGAACATGGTGGACCTGGCGCCGACTGGATTACTGCTTGCATAGCTGCTGAGGAGTTAGGTTACCATGACATAAGCATAGCCGTACCAGTTTTCTTCTTAGTACAGTCTTCCTGGGGCTTTGCCATTGACAGATACTGCACCGAACGCGTCAGAGGAGAATATGTTCATAGGGCCATAAAGGGTGAGGGCTTCCTAGGTATAGCCACAACAGAAGCCACTGGAGGCTCAGATGTCGCAGCATTCAAGTCAACAGCCAAAAAGGAAGGAAACGAATGGGTAATTAACGGAGAAAAAATGTACATAAGCGGAACAGAGGAATCCGCAAAAATGAATGGAGGCTTTTTCATCCTTGCCAGAACAGCGCCAGCACCACCAGGAGCACCTCATAAAGGTATGACTGGTTTCTACTTACCAATAAAAGCGCCAGGAGTAGAAATCACCAAGAGGTTTGATGATGTTGGCAGAATGGGCATATCAACTGGTGGCTTCGTCATGAAAAATGTGCGGCTTTCAAGTGACTATATGCTCGGAAAAGAGGGTGAGGGCTTTTACATTACTATGGAAGGTTTCGATGGCGCTCGGATTCTGATAGGTGCAACCTGTGTGGGTGCAGCTCAAAGGGCTCTAGAGATTGGGATGGATTACATAAAGGAACGTAAAGCGTTTGGGCAATCGATTGGCAAGTTTGAAGGGATACAATTCGAGCTGGCAGATGACTGGGCGCAGCTGGAAGCATTGAGGTCGCTTGTCTATCGTACGGCTTGGATGATGGATGAAAGGTATAAGCGTCAACGCTTTTCGCCATTGGAAGTGGCCAGATACATTTCGGCTTGCAAGCTTAAGTGTCCGCATTTTGCTATGCATGTGTTTGAGCATGCGATGATTTGGATGGGAGCCTATGGCTATACGAAGGAGTGCCCGTTAGAAATGGGTTGGAGAGGCGTAATGTCCTACTGCATTGGAGCAGAGGGAGCTACAAACATTCAGAGGATAATAATAGGGAGAGAGTTGCTGGGGAAGGAGTTCATACCCTACAAATAAACTCCTCTTTTCTTTCATTATTTTGTGTGTGCGATGTTTTTAGGCCCCTTTTATTTGGAGCCGAATATGCTGTTCAAGAATGATTATTTCAGTGGGGTGATTCGAACACTATCTTCTTTCACTATGAGGATGCAGTTTTCTATTGGGATTTGGGTGATGAGTATGTGTTCGATTCTTTTGGCTATTTGTTGAGGGGATTTGGGGATAAATCTTAGTAAGATTAAGCCTTTGGTTTTGATTTTCTCTTTGAACATGAGTTCGCCGAAGTCTTTGTCAAATGTTATGATGACTCTTCCTTTTCTTTTGGCTAACTCCAGCATCGCTCTGTCGCTTAGGCCGAGGGAAAATTTTGTGACTGAGATTATGTCTATGCCTTTCTTTTTCAGGGAGTCTATGGCTTTGATTGGTATGTTTTCGTCGGCTAGGAGTTTGATCAAGGTATTGGGTAAACCTTCTCTTCTTTCATGATTTCGGTTGCGTATCTTAGGGCTGCTGTTATGTCTTCTTTCTTGAGTTGTGGATAATTTTTTAATATGTTTTGGATGGTCCAGCCGTTTGCGAGTAGGCCTAGTATGAATTCAACGGCTATTCTTGTGCCTTTTATGATTGGTTTCCCTGCTAGGATGTTGGGGTTGAGGGTTATTCTGTTTTTCCAGTCTTCGGTCATTGAGAGTACCCGTGATAAGTAAGTGAAAGCATGGGATATAAATGTCTTGGGTATGGATAATCTGCGCAGAAGTATAGGTCACGCTTGCGGGTAAGAGAAGGGTTAGGGCGAGGCTTTTGTGGTTAAGTTGGATGTGCCGACTTAATGAGAACTTCCTACCTTGCATATTTGTTACGAAACTCGTAAGATTAAGATTCTTCTCCTCAGAAGTAGTGTGGAAATCCGTTATTCATTCGCCTTCTAGAAATTAACTAGAAGCCAACAGTTTCTTAAGAGCCTCTGTTAGCGCTGGGACTATTTCGTATAGGTCACCAACGATGCTATAGTCTGCCATCTCGAATATTGGAGCTTCTGGGTCTTTGTTAATAGCCACTACTATTTTTGAGTCGCGTATTCCAGCCACATGTTGAATTACGCCTGAGATGCCGCAAGCAATGTAAAGTTCCGGCTTAATCGTGTGTCCCGACAACCCAATCCATTCCTTAAACCATTTTCTATCTTCGGCAAGCGGTCGAGTATATCCAACTTGTCCGCCTAATATTTGGGCTAGTTCATCTAGAATTTTAAAGTCTTCTTTCTTCTCAAGTCCTCTCCCGCCTCCAACAACAACTCTGGCTTCCTCGATTTTTGTCTCAGCCATCTCAATAGGCTTGACCTCGACAATCTCGGTTTTTGGCGTTTCAAATTGTACATCACTCACGTCAACAACCTCACCCCTGCTTTCCTCAGCATATCTCCGTTTTTCAAATCTCCTGCGAGGCACAGTAACTATCTGAGGTTTAGCGCGGAAGACCTGAGTTACAATGGCGTTTCCACCATAAACAATTCTTTCTGTGAGCAGTTTCCCTTGACTGCCAACCTTCAAATCGAGGCAGTCTGGAACGCATCCAACGTTAAGCCTAGTAGCGAGCCGCGCAGCAAGCTCTTTTCCTCTCTTCGTAGAGCCTATCAAGAACAGCTCTGGCTTGTGTTGTTGGGCTAACTGAGTTAATGCACTAAGATAAGGTTCAACACGAAACTCTTTAAGTTGAGGATTATCAACAACGAGAACCTTTGAGGCGCCATAGCCAATCAGCTCTTTTGCTTGGTCCCCAACACCGTGTCCTAACACCACCGCTGTTAGTTGCGTTTGCAGTTTGCTTGCCAGCTCACTTCCCTTTCCAAGAAGTTCAAGCATTAAGTCCTTGTTCTCCGAGTATGCCAAAATTTCACCATGTGCGCTCAAGGTTTCACCTCCCTACGACTCCCTCTTGAATCAGTGCCTTCGCTAATTTTTCAGCAATCTCCGTGGCTGTCTCTCCCTTTATAATCAATTTTTTCCTTTCCACCTTAGGCGCAAGAGCATCCAAAACCTGAACCCCTGAGCCTGCCTCGCCCACCTTTTCGCTAGCAACGCCTAAGTCTGCTGCCTTCCATATCACAATCTCCTTCTTTGAGGCTTTCATTATTGCCATAAAAGAAGGAATGCGCGGTTCATTAATCTCCTTAGTCACGGTTATCAAAACCGGCATTTTCGCCTTCACAGTTTCGGAACAGTCTTCCAAACCCCGCTCTACAATAACGGCATCTCCTTCAAGACCAATTTTTTTTGCATACGCCATTAACGGAATCCCTAGTCGTTCTGCCAAGCGGGGACCAACCTGCGCTGAAAAACTGTCAATTGACGCCTCACCACAAATAATGAGATCGAAGGACCCAATTTTTTTAATCACCTCAGCAAGAATATATGACGTCGCTAGCGTGTCTGAGCTTTCAAAAATTTGATCGCTTACTAAATAGGCTTTGTCAGCGCCCATGGCTAGGGCCTCCCTTAGGGTTGTTTTAGCGTCTTCCGGACCCATAGTAACCGTGAATACCTCGCCTCCAAGTCTCTCTTTAATTCTTATGGCCTCTTCCAGCGCGTTTTTGTCGAAGTCGCTTATTTTTTTGGGCGCGTCCACCGTGATGAGGCGTCTGGTGGCTGCATCCACCTTCAGTTGAGAAACATCTATGGCTTGTTTCACACATACTAGGATTCTAGGCAATTTCAAAGTCTCCCGAATGGTACCTCTAACCATTCTTTCAACCATTTGATAAATTTTTCCAAAAGCCTCTGCCAAAACCAGATGTTATTCTTTGACAACATTAAACGCGATAACCACTCTAATACACTGAAACTTTGGCCACTCCATTTACTTTTAGAAACTCCGGAATTAATTCTCCTGGAATTTTTTTCTCAGCAATCAATGTGAGTTTAGGCTCAGGCGAAAGCTCCGGGTCATCCACGATTGCCTGTCTTATGCTCAAACCATTCTTTGCAAGTATCATGGCAGAATTAGCCAGTATGCCAAGTATCCTAGCATCAACAGGTGTTATCTCAACAACCCCCAATTCTAAGTGCTTCGCAATCTCCTTCAGAGAGTGCCCAGCAGACCTTAAACCATCAAATATCAGTCGAAGTTCACGGTTGGCTTTGATTGCATTCAATGTCTCATTAACTGTTCGCCTATCCACACCAGCAACTCGGGCCACACGCACCGGTGGAACCTCAATTTCATTGACATAGATTTTTCCATTCTTTACACTAAGTCCGTTCTCCACGAGGACACGGGCTACTTTAAGCCGTTCCGGATACCCTTCTAAATATTTTCTGATGTTGTTCCACATGTTCCGGGTTCCTTAATGTACTTTTTTGTGCAATAAAGTATAAATATGTTCTTATCATTATAGCGTCTATTAGTGGTCCTTAATGCATAAAAAGGTACATAGGAGAACAAAATTATGCCCAACAAAATAATGTTAGACGAAGAAGAAATACCCAAGCAATGGTACTGCATCTTGCCGGACCTTCCAAAACCATTGCCACCCATGATACATCCAGAAACAAGAGAACCAGTAAAACTGCCCCCTATTCTGTTTCCAAGCGAGTGCCTAAAACAGGAGTACAGCGAAGAACGCTGGATAAACATACCAGAAGAAGTGCGGAATGTGTATCGATTATGGAGACCGACACCACTATACAGAGCAATCAACCTCGAGAAGGCGTTGAAGACGCCGGCAAAAATCTACTACAAATACGAAGGCGTGAGTCCGCCAGGAAGCCACAAGCCAAACACCGCTGTTGCTCAAGCCTACTATGCTATGAAGGATGGCATGAAAAGGCTAACAACAGAGACAGGCGCGGGTCAATGGGGCTCTGCACTGGTGTTCGGTTGCATGTTGTTCGGGCTGAAATCAACGGTTTATATGGTGAAGACGAGCTATAATCAGAAACCTTACAGAAGAATTATGATGGAAACTTGGGGAGGCGAAGTCTACCCAAGCCCGAGCGACAGAACGAAATGTGGCAAGAAGTTTCTGGAAGAAGACCCTAACAACCCAGGAAGCCTCGGAATAGCCATAAGCGAAGCCGTGGAGGATGCCCTCACGCACCAGGATGAGGCGAGATACACTATTGGAAGTGTTGTCAACCATGTTCTTCTCCACCAAACCGTTGTGGGCTTAGAAACTCAGAAGCAAATGGAATTGGTAGATGACTACCCTGACACAATCGTGGGATGCATAGGCGGAGGAAGCAGCTTCTCTGGCTTGTACTGGCCATTCTATTACGATATGGTTTCCGGCAAAGCTCCTAACGATCCTGAGTTTTTAGCTGTGGAACCTACAGCATGTCCGTCAATAACGAAGGGATACTACACTTATGACCACGGGGACACTGCTCGAATAATTCCCTTGGTCAAAATGTACACGCTTGGACACACGTTCATACCTCCACCCATCCATGCTGGCGGATTGCGCTATCACGGAAAGGCTCCAACACTCTGCTTGCTGAGTAGGGAAGGGATTGTAAAGACCAGGGCTTACAATCAAGTTGAAGTCTTTGAAGCAGCAACGTTGTTCGCCAAAACTGAAGGTATATTGCCAGCCCCTGAACCTGCCCACGCTATAAAGGCTGTGGTTGACGAGGCCCTTAAATGTAAGGAAACATGCGAAGAGAAAACCATCTTATTCTTGCTTTGTGGACACGGCTACTTTGACATGCAAGCCTATGACGACTACAAATGTGGCAAACTTCCTCCATATGAGTACCCAAAGGAAAAGGTAGACGAAGCCATGAAAAAGCTTAAGAAACTCTACCCTTGGCTCGATGGTGAACTTAAAAATCTCCACTGAAACCACACATGAAATACGAACTTGGAACGTTGAATTTCCAACCTTGAGCCATTGAGAAGTGAAAGAACAATTGACATCCACAATTTTAGCTGAAAAATCAAATCAAAAAATAGCCTTGTTGCCGATTGAAGAGCTGAAACCACACGAAAAAGGCTCTCCGCTTTACCTAGAACTGCTTAAACAAGAAATACTCAGAGACGACATGTTAAAGTATCCGATAATAGCAGATGAAAAAACACGCGTCATCTTAGATGGAATGCACCGGTGGCTCGCGTTAAAAAGCCTCGGTTACACGCTAATACCAGTCATTCTCGTTGACGCTTTACAAAATCCAAAAATACGTGTTGGAAGAAGGAGAATCCACCGATACGTAAGCGATTCGGATGAGGAAATAAAAATCGAAGAGGTTATCTCTGCGGGACTTAGAGGACGCCTAATGAAGCCGCGCTCAACCAGACATTTTTTCCCCTTCTCCAAATTTCAGCAAATCAACTGTCCACTCCATCAGCTAAAGAAAAACGCTCCACAAGATGTGTCAAAATATCTGGCTAGAATGAGCAGGAAAGAGTGCAATCTAGCCATTAAAGAGTGGCTGGAGGAGATAGCTGAAGAATCAGAGTTTCTCACGAAAAGAAAGGAAGAAGTAGAAAGGGAAATGGAGGAATTTCTAAACAGAGTCAAGGGTTTGAACAACAACCTTCCAACTTTTTAACGTTTTAAGGTTTCATGGATACCCAAGTAAATCAAACGTAGAAGTTATTAACATATAAATAGCATACTAACCAAAGGGATGGAATGATTCCGATTAATGCCCCACAAATCGGAGAAGAGGAAATCGAAGCTGTTGTCAAAGTTTTGAAAAGCGGCATGCTGACGCATGGACTTGGCGCTGGTCCTATGGTGACAGAGTTTGAGAACTCATTTGCAAAATTTGTTAAGGCAAAGCATGCTGTAGCTGTGAACTCGGGAACGGCAGCTCTGCATATCTCTCTTATGGAAGCTGGAATAAAAGCTGGCGATGAGGTGATCTTGCCAAGTTTCACGTTTGTTGCAACGGCAGAAGTTGTTGTTATGGCTGGGGCTAAACCAGTCTTTGTGGATATAGACCCAGAGACATACAATGTTTCGCCGAAATTAATTGAAGAAGCCATAACAAGAAAGACAAAAGCCATAATGCCAGTAGACCTTTACGGCTTGCCAGCCGACATGCAACCGATAAAGGAAATAGCCGGAAAACACGGCTTGTCAGTAATTGAAGACGCAGCTCAAGCCCACGGCGCAACATACAAGGGAAAACCTGCAGGAGCATTAGCTGACGCTGCGTGCTGGAGCTTTTACAAAAGCAAAAATATGACCACTGGTGAAGGCGGTATGATAACAACAAACAACGACGAAATGGCGGAGAATATGCGGTTTATAAGAAGCCATGGGGAAAAAGAGAAGTACAAATCCCTCATGCTTGGGCACAACTATCGCATGCCAGAAATAGAAGCCGCAATAGGCTGTGTGCAACTAAAAAAGTTGCCTAAGTTTCTGGCTAAACGACGCGAAAACGCGAAAAGACTGACTGAGATGCTAAGGAAAGCGGAACGTTTGCAGTTGCCAAAGGAACCAAAAGGCTTTGAACATAGCTGGTATCTCTACACCGTTAGACTAAAAGACGCAAGGGGAAAAGAAAGAGACGCAATTGTTGAAGAGCTAAAGCGAAAGGGAATAGAAACAGGAGTATACTATGTAAATCCTATACATCTCATGCCATACTACAGCAGTTTTGGAAAATATCGGCTTCCAGAAACGGAGAAAACGGCAAAGCAGGTGTTTTCATTACCAGTACATCCAGGCGTTACAGAGGAACAAATAGATTTTATAGGCGAAACCGTTTTACATCTTTTAGGATAGGTTTGTGACGTTAAGGTTTATATGGAATGATTTAGGTAGTATTGAATCCCCCCATGCGGGGTTTTGCGAGGGTTACATAATGCAAAAAATTAAGGTTATTATAATGGGCGCGGCTGGCAGGGACTTCCACAACTTTAACGTCTATTTCAGAAATAATAATGCTTATGAAGTTGTTGCCTTCACAGCCACGCAGATTCCCGGAATAGAAGGCAGAAACTATCCGCCTGAGCTTGCGGGTCCAAACTATCCGAATGGCATATCAATATATCCAGAAGAAGAGTTGCCCAGACTGATAAGAGAGCATCATGTTGACCAAGTTATTTTCGCTTATAGTGATGTTTCCCATGAGTATGTTATGCATAAGGCTTCCACAGCGCTAGCAGGTGGCGCAGACTTCCGCTTAATGGGACCGAAAACAACAATGTTGAAGGCAAAGGTTCCAGTTGTTTCCGTGGGTGCAGTTAGAACAGGCTCGGGGAAGAGCCAAACTTCACGGCAAGCTGCAAAGATTTTGAAAGGTAAAGCCTTGAAGGTTGTAGTCATAAGGCACCCAATGCCCTACGGGGACTTAAGAAGGCAGATTTGCCAGCGTTTTGCCTCATACGAAGATTTAGATAAATATGAATGCACGATTGAAGAGAGAGAGGAATATGAACCACACATTGACAACGGAATAATTGTTTACTCAGGAGTTGATTACGAAAAAATACTGAGAGAAGCGGAAAAGGAGGCGGATGTCATCGTCTGGGATGGGGGCAACAACGACCTACCTTTCTACTATCCGGACTTGCACATTGTTGTAGCAGACCCCCACAGAGCTGGACACGAGGTTACTTATCATCCCGGTGAGGCTAATTTGCGAATAGCGAACGTTGTAATAATAAATAAGGTTGACACGGCAGACCCAAAAAGGGTGAGTCAGGTTAAAGAAAACATAAGGATGGTTAATCCAAACGCTATAATATTGGATGCGGCTTCACCCATAACAGCTGACAGACCCGATTTAATCAAAGGAAAACGCGTATTAGTAATCGAGGACGGACCAACAATAACGCATGGCAACATGCCCTACGGAGCCGCAACAATAATCGCGAAAAAACTCGAGGCGAGCGAAATTGTCGACCCGAAACCATACGCTACGGGTTCAATAAAGGAAGCTTATGAGAAATACGCGCATTTGGGCGCAATCCTTCCAGCTTTGGGTTATGGCGTAAGACAAATAGCTGAGCTTAAAGAAACCATTGACCGTACACCTTGCGATGTTGTGATAATCGGCACACCAATTGACTTAAGAAGAGTGATGATCATCAACAAGCCAACCGTAAGGGTAAAATACGAACTCCAGGTGGTAGGCCCAGTCTCGCTTGAACAGATTCTGGAAGAGTTTCTTCAAAGAGGCGGGAAACAATGAACGGTGAAGAAGCTGAAATCTCACGCATTAAAATAAAATTCGTAATCGAGGGATTAGGGGAAGCGGAGGGAGAGCTCGTGCGCTTCTTGTCTCCAAGGACCATAGACATGATTGTTAGAAAGCTTCCAATAGAAGGTAGAGCAGCATTATGGAAAGAAGAAATCTATTTTGAGACACCGATCAAGATGGGGGAAGAAAAAGCAAAAAGCACTGTTGAAAGAGGAACCATCGCCTTTTGGCCCATGGGAAGCGCTATATGCATATTTTATGGGGAGACGCAGCCTTACAGCCCAGTGAATGTTTTGGGCAAAATTACTAAGAATCTGGAGTTGTTTAGGCAAGTAAAGAGTGGAACAAAAATCAGGGTTGAGCTTCAGTAGACTAGGGCGCTTTCACTCCAGAATTTTAGAAGCCTGTCGCACTCTTCTTTTACTTCGTTTTCCCTGCTTTTCCTTTTTAACACTTTAATGAATTCTATGCGCTTTTCAGCTGAGCGTTTTTCCGCCGTACCGCCATAGTAAAGTTTACCTTCCAAATATTCTCGCATATGATTAGCTTTCTGTACGAAAAGGCTTGCAGCGTCAACGGGATTTTCAACAGCATACATATTCGCCCAAATTGCTGCTTCTGCCTCACGAAGCTGAGTTAAGCCGTCAATTTCTGTTATTCGGCGAATGTATGTTCTTAAAAAATCGTAATAGCCAGCAGTTTTAACGAGCTTGAGCGCTTGTTTCACTTTATTTTTGAAGTTTGGGCTTCCCTTGACCATTAAGCGATGTTTGTAGCCCCTATCAACGAATTCTTTGGCTTTTTTGACTTCTTCACGAGTGTAGATTCTCTGAGGAAATCTTTCCAATTAAATTCTGAACTCTCTAGTAGTTGATATGAAAATTCATGAGAAGATAGGGAGTAAACTTTGGCATTTAGTCCAATGCCTTGTATATTTTGATGCTGTGACTGCCGGAAACTAGCTGGATTACTCCGCTCTCTTCTAGTTGTTCTAAGAAGTCTTTCGCAGCGCTTATCCTTATGTTAAGCCGCGAAGCCACTGTGTATGGCGTCAAAACATGCATCTTCTTCAATTCGCCAACAATTTTTTCACTTCTTGGGTCTGGCGGAATTATTCCGGAAGGCTTCTTTTCTTTCGGTGAGCCTGATGTCTTCTCCTTCTTCTTTTTCTCTTCTTCGTCTTTTTTCGCTTGCATGCGTTCCATTTGCTTTAGGCTTAGCTTCTTTTTTCCACCCATTCTTTCCAGCTTCCATTAAAGTGAAAGTTGTCTCGTGGCTCTTTAGGTTTTCTTTGCTTAGATGTACTGAGTTATTTCAACCTTATGCCTGTTTTGCCACTCTTTAATTGACATGCCAAGTTTTCTTTCGACTTCTGGGCGGTGGATGGAGTTCATTGTGCAGAAGGGAATTATGCGCCCATCTGGCACAGCATAGTGGATTACACAATGTTGAACTCTTTCCAAATCGAAGTTGTAGGGGTCCATAAAATGCATTGCGGAAAGCAGTATAGACTTCCTTTGCAAATCGCCCAGTGCTTCGTAGCTTCCCTCTCTTAGGACACGCCAAACATGCTTTCTTAGGAAACTGAATTTTATGTGCCTTAAGGCTCCAACTAAGCGCAGTTTGGCTTTGCTTTTGCTGCCCCTTGAAGCAGCGTCATAAACCTTTTTCATGGTGCCTATGAAGTTGTCAACGTTTCCATAACGCGTTATTGGAATGATTTCGCCTTTTTCCACAAAGAAGTAGGTTGCCATACCACAGTGCGGGTGCGCCGTAAACTCTACATACCGCTTATCTTTTAACGCTCCAACAGCTTTCGAAACTGGCACGACAGTTGGCACAGGATAAAAGTCTGAAACTTTTATTTTGCCGTTTGTTTGTTTCTCGACTAGCTGCATGAAGTCTGGAATCGTGATGCGCATTTTCTCCCGCTCTTCCTTTGGAAGTCTTCCACAGAGGGAAACAGGTTGAATGTTTATGCATCTGATCACATCGAAGTTTTGAATTGTAAAGCGTATGATGTCACCGATTTGGCTGTCGTTCACACCTTTAACCAGCGTTACAACCAAAACGATGCTTTGTATCCCAGCTTTGCGACAGTTTTCAATAGCCTCTATTTTAGTGTCTAAAAGGTCTATCCCGCGGGTGAATCTGTAAACTTCGGGTGTTAAGCCGTCAAATTGCAGGTAGATGGTGCTCATTCCAGCCTCTTTCAGTCCCTTGCAATAGTCTACGCTTTGTGCAAGCCGAACACCGTTCGTATTAACCTCAACATGTCGGAAGCCGAGGTCTTTCGCCATTCGAATAATTTCGAAAAGATCATTACGAATTGTGGGTTCACCACCAGAGAATTGGAGGGCTGTAGCTGGCACGGGGTCATTTTTGCGGAGGTTCTCCAGCATGCTTCTGATTTCTTCTTTGGTTGGTTCGTATACGTATCCGGCTGCGGCGGCGTTTGCGAAGCAGACTGGGCATTTAAGGTTGCATCGGTTTGTGACGTCAATTATTGCTAGGGCTGTGTGGGATTTGTGTTGTGGGCATAGACCGCAATCGTATGGACAATCGTTAACTGTCTTTGTTCGTGGGTTGTTTAAGCCTTCCCCGTCGTATCTAAACTTTTCAGCCCGCAAGTACTGGGCATAATCAGACCAGTAAACATCTTGGAAAAAGCCGTGTTCTGGACACTCCTTCTTGATGTAGACTTTGCCACCATCTTCGAAAATCGTAGCATCTAACGCTTTTAAGCATTCGGGGCATATGCTCTTGGTTTCTTTGATTATCTGCATGTTCTCGCCACATTTCCGGTGGTTATGTTTTGAACGTTTAAGGGTAGAATATAATAAGGTTTCCAAACTTTTCATATGGTGATTGAGGGGGATTAAGTTGTCAATAGGCAGAGAAGCTAGACAAGTTTTGCGTGAAGTCGGCCTAAGCGCTTACGAAGTCGATGCTTATGTGGCTTTGGTGGAAGGCGGCCAAATGACAGCAATGGAAATAAGCAAAAAGGCGAAAGTGCCATACTCAAAAATCTATGATGTTTTAAACTTGCTTAAAGATAAGGGGTGGGTTAAAAGTGTGGAAAGCCGCCCAAGCAGATACTATCCAACACCGCCGCTTGAAGCCTTAGCATCCGCAAAACTTAGACTTGAAGATAAATACAAGGGTTGGGAGCAAACAATTGCGAGTGAAATTCAGCCTTTGTATGAGAAGCGAGAGCTTGTTGAACACCCAGACATAATAATACTGCATGGTCAACAAGGAATTACAGCTAAGTTAGAAGAGACCCTCGGAAAAGCCAGAAAAGAAATAATGATTGCCGTGCCAGAATTCGCAAAAACAATAATCGCCTCAGTAACTACTTTTTTGGAAGCTTTGCGGAAAACCCGTGTGAATGTTAAGCTTATGGTGGCTGGGAAAGCTGAGGACTGGAAGGGTCTGGAAGGATTCGTTGGCTTCAGCGAATTAAGGGTTAGAGATCAAATGTTTGGGGGAGGCATCATTGTGGATGAAAAGGAGGCGATGCTTTTTTTGGGTGAGGAGAAACCTAGCTTGGTGATTTGGAGTAATCATGCTGGTTTGGTGCGGTTTGCTAGGGATTATTTCCAGTTTCTTTGGGATTCTTCGGGGAAAATTCAGCAGAAAAATGAATGAGTATCTTTGGTTCTATGATAAAAAGAGAGGAGAAGCTTGGAAAAGTAGACTATTTGCCCATAACTTTTTTGGCAGCGATTTCGATGTCTTCGGCTTTTATGGTTTTTCTCCCAGCGTGCATCGCAAAATCTAGGGCTTCTCTGGCAATTTTAACGCCGACTTCTTCTAAAGCTTTAGCCAATTCCTTTGCTGCTGCTTCGCTTACTCTGTCAGCTCCAGCCTTTTTGCATATTCTATGCATGGGAGCTACAGCCAATTCTAAGTCAACCATAAATGGTCCTCCGTAGCCTCTTTTTCTATTTAAAGCAATATTTAACGTTTATTGTTGAAATTCTGGCAAATAATAACGTTCATTTATTCTCTTGTTTTGATGCTGATTGAGTCCAGATAGTGCAGGGCGATTTTTTCAAGTTCTTAACATCTAAAAATGTTGTTATCGCAGATTGCGGGGGAAATTATAAAAGCAAACGAAATGGTAGTTGTATGCTCAAAGTGATGCCCAAATGAGGTTTGTTGACGCGCATATACATCTTTCAGACGAGGAATACTCAGACAGCGTTAGCGAATTAATGGCTGAAGCAAAAAGCTCTAATGTTATGGCTTTGGTTTCAAACTCTATGGATTTGGAAACAAGCATTGGGAGCCTAAAACTGGCTGAAAAATATCCAAGGACTGTTTATGCTGCTTTGGGGATTCATCCATGGAACGTAAATGCTTTAACAGAGGGTGAGCTTCAGCAGACGGTGGAATTGATTCTGGAGCAGAGGCAGAACAGGGCGGTGGTGGCTATTGGAGAGATAGGGTTAGACCACAAGTATGCAAAGATATGGGATAAGCAGCTAGCGGTGCTTAATGAGATGCTGAGTCTGGCTGAAAAGCTTGATTTACCAGTTATAATTCATTCACGTGGCACGACAGCACAAGTTGTGGAAATGCTCCCATCGTTTAGTATTAGAAAGGTCTTGTTGCACTGGTTCAGCAACCCAATAAGCGCATTATTCAAGGTTGTGGAGAACGGATATTATATTAGTGAGGGGCCGCCGACAGCCTATTCAAACGGCATACGCGAAGTCGTCAGACGAATACCGCTAAATAACTTGTTGACCGAAACAGATGGACCTGTATGCTACTTTAAAAAACCTTTTAATGGCAGGAAGACGACTCCAGCCTTCATTCCAACTGTGGTTAAAGCCATTGGGGAAATCAAAAAATTGAGCGAGATTGACGTTTCCGAGCAAATAACCAAAAATTTCGAAGAATTTTTCGGAGTAAAGTTAAATTAGTCTTGTTACTTTATGAAGGCTCACTTTAGTGCAGCCTTAACCGCTGGAGGATGAATAGCAGTGCATGCTCGGAGGAACCTAACGCTTGGGAAAGGTGCGGACAGAACAGATTAAACGCATAGCCAAGGAGCTTATCAGACGCTTCCCTAACAAATTCTCCAACAACTTTGAAGACAACAAACGTGTGGTTGAAACGCTTATACAAGGAACAACGACAAAGGTGAAAAACCAAATTGCCGGATACATAACACATGTTTTTGCTGTGGCCCAAACAGCATCCTCAACCGAAAAACCAGAAGAAGGTGAGTAACCTTATTAAAACACATTCAATACTTACAGGCATAACAGAGAGGCAAAGGCAAATGATGGACGAGTACAGAAGAGGATGGGCACTCCGATACTTACGCGAAGCAAAAGCCGAGCTTGAGGCAGCAAGAAAAATGCCCTACATGGCTCCAAGCCTTGTGATGGAAGCCATAAGAAAGGCTCGAAACGCCATTTACTACAGCCTGGGAGAACCAGCCTTCATAGAAATCGTCATAAGAGAAACAGCAGAAAAAACGCAAGCTCAAGCAATAAGCGACCCAGTTTTAAGATTTTTAATAGAAATTGAAGGAATAGTGCAGCAACTAGCACAGCTCGGAGAAGTAGACGGAGAAAAAGCCATGAAACAAGCAGACAACATCGTCCAGATAGCCTCAGACATCGTTGAAGCCTTAACCGGAGAAAAATTAGAAGATTAAAGTAAGCTATCGGCTTTTAAGAGCCCTAGATATGCGGTCCAGAGCCTTCCTGATGTTTTCAATGGAGTTGGCAAAGGATATACGCAGATAGCCCTCACCATATTTTCCGAAGGATGTTCCGGGCAAGACAGCAACGCCAGCATCATTTAGCAAGTAATCTCCAAGCTTATGGCTGTCCATGCCTGTTCCAGTTATGTTTGGAAATACGTAGAAGGCTCCGCGAGGCTTTTTGCATGTTATGCCCTCAATCTTGTTTAAACCTGAAACTATGACTTCCCTCCTCTTTTTGAACTCAGCAACCATTCTCTTAACCTCGTCTTGCGGTCCCTTCAAGGCTTCAACCCCAGCCATCTGAACGAAAGCGCACGTGCAAGAGTTCGAGTTAATCATCAGTTGAGTAACTTTTTGGGCTAAATCCTTATGCATCACACCATAGCCGAGTCTCCAACCAGTCATAGCGTAAGTTTTCGAAAAACCATCCAACAAAATCGTTTTCTCCCTCATTCCCGAAAGCGAAGCGATGCTCTCATGTTCACCTTCATAGATTATTCTGCTGTAAACCTCGTCTGAAAGCACAAAAACATCGTCTCTGTCCGCGATGCATTCAGCTATGACTTTCAAATTCTCCTTAGACAAAACGCCACCCGTGGGGTTTTCCGGAGAATTCAGAATAATCATCTTAGTCTTCTTTGTTATCTTCTCCTTAAAATATTCAGGGTCAAGCCTGAAATCATTCTCTTCCCTAAGCGGTAAGGGCACCGGTTTGGCTCCAACAAAGTTTATTACGGACTCGTAGATTGGAAAACCAGGGTTTGGATACATAACCTCTTCGCCGGAATTCACACATGCAAGAATGCTGAAAAACATGATAGGTTTGGCGCCAGGTGTTGCAACAACCTCTTCAGGGTCAACATCTATCCTTCTAGTTCTTGAAATGTATTTGGCGATGGCTTCTCTTAGTTCAGGGATTCCTGCGGCTGGAACATAATGAGTATACCCAGCATAGAGGGCTCTCACCGCTGCTTCCTTAATATTTTTTGGCGTGTCAAAATCAGGTTCGCCAATCTCCAGATGCACAACGTCTTTCCCCTGTTTCTCAAGAGCCTTCGCCCTTGCAAGCACCTCGAAGGCTGTTTCCGTTCCCAAAGTCTCCATTCTTTTTGCAAAGGGAGAGTTCACTTAGATCACCTAGATTTGAAAGGAAAGTAAAGGTAAAAAGAGATGAGGTATTTAACGATTATAGCTATTTTTACTCCAAACTCACATTTAAACGCCATAGTCGCAAATATTTTATGCAGCTTCATTAGACAGTGACTTAGGATGCGAACAAATTATGTTAAGGAACACGACTATTAAACAAGCTCAAAGAGAAGTCAAAAAATTTCTAGAGTCACAAGGCAAAGATTGGACCCACATAAACAATCACTTTGCTCTCTTCACACATTTAAGTGAAGAGACGGGCGAGTTAGCAAGGCACATTATAAATGCAGATTTTAACCTGCTTAATAGAAAAACTAGAGAACCTTTACCTAGGGAAAAAGCCGCATCACAAATCGCAGATGACCTTGGTGACATCTTGTATCATCTTCTCAAGCTAGCAATAGCATACAATATCGATCTTGCTGAGGCATTCGAAAAAGCCATGGCTGATATTAGAAACAAATATGGTAGGTAAGTGAAGTAGTGTGTTTTCAAGTCCAATTACAGAAATGCTTAAATTTGTTTTATTAATGGTCTGACTTTTAGCACTTCTGGATTAACTAGGTTTGGCGGCTTTCTCCCCTCAAAGAACGCGACTAAGTTTTCTGCAACCATCTCAGCCATCTTAGAGCGGGTTTCATAGCTTGCACTGGATATGTGCGGAGCAACAACCACATTGTTAAGTTTTAGCAAAGGATTATCCAAGGGCGCTGGTTCCTGCTCGAAAACGTCAAGCCCAGCGCCAGCTATTCTGCCCTCTTTCAAGGCTTCATACAAGGCTTTCTCGTCAACAACTGGTCCACGTGAGTTGTTTATTAAGTAGGCGGTTTTCTTCATCAGCTTAAGCTTCTCCGCGTTCATTAAATGATAAGTCTCTTTCATTAACGGAACGTGAACGCTGACGAAGTCTGATTCCTTCAAAAGCGTGTCTAGGTCGACGCGTTCTGCGCCTAATTCTTTCTCCATTTCTGGTCTGGGAATAACATCGTAGAAAAGGATTCTCATGCTGAACCCCTTCGCTCTTTTCGCTACAGCGTAACCAATCCTACCGGCACCAACAATGCCTATGGTTGCATCATGAATGTCTCTGCCCTGCAACATGCTGGGGTGCCAGCTAACCTTCCACTGTCCAGCGCGAACGTATTTGTCTGCTTCAACAACGCGCCTCGCCACAGCCATCAACAAAGCCCAAGCAAAATCCGCTGTCGTATCAGTCAAAACTTCAGGAGTGTTCGTCACATATATGCCTCTTTTCGTGGCTTCTTGCATGTCTATGTTGTCGAAGCCCACAGCCATCTGCGCAACAATCTTCAGTTTAGGCGCAGCGTCGAAAACCTCAGCGTCTATTTTGTCGGACAAAAGCGTGGCAAGAGCGTCAACGTTCCTAGCCTTCTCTATTATAACTTTTTTTGGCGGCGGGGCGTACTCAGGCCAAACTTCAGCGTCGAAATGTTTCTTAATTATTATTAGACCTCGTTCTGGAAGCTCGCGTGTGACATAAACCTTCAGTTTTGGCATATAACCCACTGAGCAATGTTTTGCGGAATTCTTTATTAGCATTAACTTATTACACTTACGCAATGACCTTGGAAAAAGTCAACAGATGGGCTACTCCAATGATAACCATAAAGAATAAAGAACAACTCATTAAAAACGGCGAGACAAAGCTTAACAGAAAAGCTAGAACATTAGCTCTAAAAAGCCTTGAACACGCCCTGAACACTGTTGACTCGAAACAGATAATAAAATCAAAAGTTTCACTAAAAAACTCGAGTCTTCACGTAAATGGATACACGTTTGATTTGAAAAAGTTCAAGAACGTCTATGTTATAGGCGGTGGTAAGGCAAGTGGTTCAATGGCTGAAGCTCTAGAACAGATTTTGGGCAAGCACGTAACAAAGGGGCTTGTAAACGTTCCACACGGCAGCAAACACAAAGCAGAAATCATAAAGCTTCATGAAGCAAGCCACCCAATTCCAGACGAAGCCGGAGTAGAAGGAACACGACGCATGCTGGAAATGACAGAACAGGCAGAGGAAGACGACCTAGTTATATGTCTGATTTCGGGCGGAGGCTCAAGCCTTATGCCTCTGCCACGAGGAAAAATATCAATCGCTGACAAGAGAGAAATCACGGATGCCCTGCTAAAATGCGGGGCAACAATAAACGAGATCAACACCGTTAGAAAGCATATTTCAGATTTTAAAGGCGGCTGGCTCGCAAAAAAAGTCTATCCAGCCACAATTCTAAACCTAATTCTTTCCGATGTTGTTGGCGACCCATTAGATTTTATCGCTTCGGGTCCCACAGTTCCAGATTCAACAACCTTTGGTGGCGCCATAAAAATTTTAAAAAAATACGCACTGTGGGATAAGGCTCCAGCATCCATCAAAAAAGTTTTGTCAGACGGGGAAAAGGGAACCATTCCAGAAACACCAAAAGCCGGCGATGAAGCATTTAAGAAAGTTTACAACGTGGTTGTCGGAAACAACAGATTTGCAAGCCTAGCAGCCTGCGAACAGCTCAAGACTGAAGGCTTAAACACGCTCTTGCTAACCGCAACCTTGGAAGGAGAAGCCAGACACATTGGAACAATGCTAGCCTCAATAGCCAGTGAAATTTCCTTGTCTGGAAATCCTATTCCAAAACCAGCCGGCATAATAGCAGGCGGAGAAACAACAGTAACAGTAATTGGAAAGGGCTTAGGTGGAAGAAATCAGGAATTGGCTTTGGCAGCCGCACTAAAAATAAAGGAGACGGACGGCGTGGTCGTGGCTTCGTTAAGCACGGATGGCGTAGACGGACCCACAGACGCTGCTGGAGCAATTGCTGACGGAAAAACATTAGCCAGAGCCTCAAAAACAGGACTAACTCCAGAGAAGTATCTAGATGAAAACAATTCTTATAACTTCTTCTCAAGACTGGAGGACCTTATTTTTACAGGATCTACAGGCACGAATGTTAACGACATCTCAATAATAGTAGTGATATAAAATCACGAGGGAAAAGCAAAATGGTTATAACTGTAAGGTTTATCGGCGCTTTGCGAAGTACAGCTGGCAAAGGCAAACTTACCGTAGAGATGAGAGATGCTGTTCCGCTGAGAGAATTCATAGAGAAAATCGTAGAGGAACTACCTAAACTTAAGCGCGCACTAATTGACCCTGAGCTTGAAGACCCCAGACCGAACGCCCTAATACTTGTCAATGGAAAGGAAATCAGCGTTTTAAAAGGTTTGGAGGCAATGCTTAAAGACGGGGATGAAGTAGTCTTTGTTCCAATTCTGCATGGAGGATGAAGTTGGTATGAGGCTCTATGCTGTTAAGACGGGGGTTGTAAAGGCTGGCGACAATCTAGTTGAAGTAATTCTTGAGTCCCTAACAGAACAGAACTTAGAGCTAGAAGACAATGATATATTAGCCATAACCTCAAAAATCATAGGTTATGCAGAAAACCGCCTAATGAAGTTAGAAGAAGTTAAGCCTTCCGATAAGGCAAAGGAACTCGCGCAACAGTTTTCTCTGAAACCGGAATTTGCAGAACTGATTTTGCGCGAGGCAGAAAAAATTTATGGAGGAGTTGAAAAAGCTGTTTTAACACTTAAAAATGGAATTTTAACCGCCAATGCTGGCATAGACAACAAAAATGCACCTGTTGATTCTGTGGTTTTGTGGCCGAACAATGCTCAAAAATGGGCGAAACACATCAGAGAAGAGATTATGCGTAAAACTGGCAGGCAAGTAGCAGTTTTGATTGTTGACAGCGGTTTAGTGCCGATTAGGATTGGCACAACCGGTTTAGCCTTGGCAGTTGCTGGATTTAAACCCGTAAAGGATTGCAGAGGCGAAAAGGACATTTTTAGAAAGCCGTTAATTATCACACAACATGCAATTGCGGATGACTTGGCTTCTGCCGCACATTTATTGATGGGTGAAGGCGCCCAAAAAACGCCTGTTGTGTTGATTAAGGATGCTCCTGTTGACTTTGATGGTGGTGTCTACGGTTCCGCAGACATGACAATGCCATCCAAGGAATGCATCTTCATGAATACTTTCGGATGCCAGTAGAAAACTTGAAGGGATTTTTAGAACAAAACCGCCCCACAGCAATAATGTGGACAGTAAGGAATATCTGACAAAGCTAATCAGTGCCTAGTTACCGAGATTCTAGGCGGTTTCAGAAGAGTTTGACTTGTTAAGGATTGAGAGTAGATTCGCCGATTTTAAAACTTTGTAAAGTGCGACACCGATAAATGAAGCGATTACTGCAACAATTATTCGTTCAATTGGATAGATAAACGTCAAACCTTGCCAAACAAACAGTCTCCAAAAATCCACATCTGGCCAGATGGCGGGCCAATAAATTAGTTCAAAAACCAACGACCCCGCAATTTGACTGGCCAAAGTCGTCGTCAAAGATGTTATAAAGAAAGCGTATAAAAATTTTGGATTATTGCCAGAATGAAGGTGCTTTATCGCTATAGATTGCAGTGGTGAGATCAGAATTAAGAAGCCAATTATTTGAAACCACATGGACGGGGGATAAAGCCAAACAGGGCCAACAACGGGGTAGAGACCAAATAGAAACATCAATGAGATGTAGATGAGAGCACAGAGAGTTCGTCTGCGAGCATATAGGAGACCAGCACACAACGCTGCAACGATTCCAGCAACAAAACTTGGCGGCGAAAAATAGGGACTGAAAAACAACGCGACTATTCCGCCTAAGCCTGTTGAAAGCACGCCCAAATATGATCCTAGAAGTATGCCGATTATTGGGGCAATGATTGTAGCTGCAGTTATCGCTTTGCCAACTAAGCCTATCAGTTGATTAAGAGGCAGAAATGATAGAACAGCGTACAATGCTGCAAAACAGACTGCCAAGGCAATGTCTTTTGCTGCAAGTTTACTGTTAATGGGCACTATCGCAACTCCTTTTCTAGGCTTATGGAAATTTTAATTATTTGCCAGTGTTTATAAATGGTAACATGCCCCGCAAAATAATTACTTTAACAACAGATTTCGGATCGAGAGACCCTTATGTGACAGAAATGAAAGCCGTCATCCTAAGCATATGCCCAAACGCGACAGTTGTTGACATAACACATGAGATAGAGAAGTTTAACATAAGGATGGGCGCATACATCTTGGCTTCTGCATCTCCGTATTTTCCAAGAGGTACAATTCACGTAGCAGTCGTTGATCCAGGTGTCGGAACAAAAAGACGCCCCCTACTTGTACAGACAAAGCATGGTTTCTATATTGGACCAGACAACGGCGTGCTGGCTTTGGCTGCAAGAAGGCAGGGCATAGAGCACATTTACGAAATATCAAACAGAAAACTCATGCTGCCAAAAATATCAAACACGTTTCATGGAAGGGACATCTTTGCTCCAGCGGCAGCCCACTTGGCAAACGGAACACCACTGGCAGAGTTTGGCCCAGAAACTCATGAAATAGTAAAACCTGAATTCGCGAAGGTTATTAAAAGAAAAAATATGCTTGTGGGCGAAGTTTTGCACATAGACGGTTTTGGGAATATAATCACAAATTTTGGAGAAAAGGAACTTGAACTGATGAACGTTAAGGCTGTGGTTGATGTCAAGCTCAAAAACGTTAGGCTAAAGCTGAAACTATGCAAAGCTTACGCACAAGCAAAACCACAAGAACCTTTAGCAATAATTGGAAGCCACAACTTTCTGGAAATATCCATAAACCAAGGCAACGCAGCAAGAAAATTCAAAGTAAGAAGTGGTGACAAAATCACACTTTATCAGCGTTAACACTCAAATTGAAGATGCCTCCCGCAAACTTTTCGTTTAAAAATAGAAAGGGTTTACTTATAACACGTGCAAATCTCCAAAAACAACCACCCCTATCCAGAACCTATTAGAAGTTGAACCTATATATAAGAGGGGATAAAAGCTCAGACAGACCCGTATCACCACATTAAAACCCTCATTGGGTTAGAGGTTACAGAAACAAGAGTAAGTTCTAACTCGGGCAACAATTCGGCAAATAGAAAAGTCATACTTTGTCGCTTTTGGTCAGGTCTCTGAGTCTGTTGACGCCATCTATCTCCCTTATGAAAGCAGCGACACTTTTTGGAACTAGCTTCTCCCAGCTCTCGTCTTTGAGCATTCTCTCCCTAATTTCAGTTGAAGAGTAGAGCTTCCTTTCATGAAATCGAATAGCCTTAACCTCATAGCCAGCTTCCATGAAAAGCCTACAAGTTAAAGGCTCATTGGAATAAACAACATCAAATTTTGGAGTGTAACCCTCAACAGCGGAAACCCACATCATATGTAAATGCACGTCAGGCACAGGAACAACCCAAACCCGCGAAGAATCTATCCCAGCCTCTTCCAAAGCCCTACGAATCATAGTCAGTCTTTCGCCAGCGGTAAACGGATTGTTAATGTTGTGGCTGTACTGGGCACTGCCGATAACAATTACGAGTTCTTTAACCTCTTTCAAAACGTCTTTTATTGCTTTGAGATGTCCAAAATGGAAGGGTTGAAATCTCCCAACAAAAAGTCCACGCTCGGCCACTGAAATCACCCTACATATACCGCTACACACTCAAAAGAATTAACATTTACCCTTTTCCAGCTTTTTCAAAACAAATTCAACAGGAAACAACTGCAACTTCTTATCGCCTACAAGAATTTCCCTTTCAGAATTGTAACCTCTGCTTTCACGCTTCAAAATTTCAAACTTCACATCCAAACCACCGCCATACCCTCCCAACGTAAAATCCGAACTAACAACCCTGTGACAAGGAACAATCAGCGGAAATGGATTTGAGGCCATAACACGACCAACCGCCCTTGGACTCCCGCCAACGGCTTTAGCGACTGAACCATAAGATGCCACGTATCCCACTGGAATCAACGAAGTCACTTTAATCACATTCTTAGCATAATTTGAAAGATGTTCCATGGCTAAAGAAACATTGCCAGAAACGTCCTTTCCATCACAAACATCCTTCAACAGAGCAATTACCCGCTCAGCGAAAGCTGAAGCTGTTTCTAACTGCTGGAATGGCACGTTGAAGGGAATGCTCCCAAGCAAACTGTGCAAAGCTCTCTTTCCACTGAAAGCAAACGCTGTAGCAAAAACCTCTTCCCCATCACAAGCAACCCCAAACCAGACGCCATCCATGTCTTTAGTGTAAAGACTCAGCATTTTACATTCACCTTTGCAAAAAGTTAAAGGAATGACAGAGTATTTAGCTCTATGGTGACTAGGATGAGCATGACTCCATATGAACTAGTAAAATGTGGCAACTGCGGAAAAACCCTTGGATATATGCGTGTAGAGGTCAAAGTTTTCCCTCCAAAATCTTGGATCCGACTTGCCTCTGGTGGCCCACTAATAAAGATAGAGAAGGATGCCTTATGTCGGGAATGCTTTGAACAAAGGCAGAAGTAAAGGTCAAAAATCTAATAGAACTTATTCGTAAAACATCTGAAAACTATCACGTCATTAGTTTATGGCAATTATAGGGAAAGTTAAGGAAGATAAATCAATGTTAGTTATTACCACTATGAAGTATGAAAGATTTCATGACTAAGTTTAATAAGTTGCTTGTGTATATCACGAAAAAGGTGACCAAACATGGAAAAGCAATCGCAACAAGCCGGTTACCCTTGGATTCCTGGGGCAACAACCGTCGGCGTAGTATGCCAAGACGGCGTTATTCTGGCTTCTGAAAAACGTGTTTCATACGGTTATCTGGTTGTCAGTAAAGGCGGTAAAAAAGTTTTCAAAATAACAGACCACGTAGGCGCCGCATGTGCTGGACTAGTTTCTGACATGCAAATCCTCGTAAGAGAAGTGGAAGCATACGCAAACCTGTTCAATTTGGATGTTGGAAGATATATTTCCGTGAGGTCAGCAGCCAAACTTATGTCAAACCTTCTCTTTTACCGCCGATTGGCACCATTAATCACACAGACAATCATCGGTGGGATGGATGAAGAAGGCCCATCAATTTACGTGCTCGACATTCTAGGCTCAGTGATACCAGATAAGTATGCAGTTGTGGGCTCTGGAACAGAAATTGCCATGGGTGTGCTAGAGGAAGGATATAAAGAAGACCTAACGATAGAAGATGCAAAGGGCTTAGTGATAAGAGCAATAAAATCTGCCATAAGCAGAGACATCATGAGCGGCGACGGCATAGATTTTCTGATCATAACCAAGGATGCGACAGCAGAAGAGTCAATAAAATTCTAGATTCCAAGATTTTTAACAAAAGTTTAAACAGAGCACAAACTAAACATTAATCTCCACATAATAAGCCTATAACTATCAAATGGAGAGAGTAGGTTGTCATTTCAACTAGGCTTGAAAGAGGGAAAATCGCTTGTTAAGCTTGCACGCAAAGCTGTAGAAGAATACCTAAAGACCAGAAAATACATCAGCATTCCAGAAGATGCTTCAAAAAAACTTCTGCAACCTTGCGGAGTATTTGTTACAATAAACAATATACACAACGAAGAAAAAGAGCTGAGAGGATGCATTGGCTATCCATACCCGAACACCCCGCTGGCTCAAGCAGTTATCGAATCCGCCATAAGCTCAGCAACTCAAGACCCCCGCTTTTATCCACTTTCCTTAAGCGAACTTGGCCACGTGATTTTTGAGGTAAGCGTGCTTACGCCGCCACAAATAATTGACGTAAAAAAACCAGACGAATATCCATCCAAAATCAAAGTCGGAAAAGACGGATTAATTGTTGAAAGAGGCATGTTTAAGGGATTACTTCTCCCGCAAGTGCCAGTTGAATGGAAATGGGATGAAGAAGAATTTCTATGCCAGTGCTGCATCAAGGCGGGTTTACCCCCAGATAATTGGTTACTGGATGGCACCAGAATCTACAAGTTTCAAGCCATAATTTTTGAAGAAGAAAAACCAAGAGGAGAAGTGAAGCGTAAGGCCCTCGGCGGGAAATAATTCAATGCGTGTTTACTTCGCTCCCTGCGGCATCGGCTTAGGACATGTTGGAAGATGCGTTCCAATAGCAAGGAAACTTTTAGAGAAAAAGGCTGAGGTAGTTTTTTCCACGTATCGAGAAGGCATACGTTACGTCGAACAAGAAAGGTTTCCACTCATAAAGGCTCCACCCATCGGCTTTCAAGTCAAACCTGATGGAACTGTAGATTTCAGACAAACAGCGGTCAATCCCGGACCATTTTTGGCTTCCTTCACCCTTTTGAAGCAGATTAACGCCGAAGTACAGTTTATTGAAAGTTTTAAGCCGGATGTTGTTGTTTCAGACTCCCGCATCTCGCCCACATTGGCAGCTAGAATTTTAGGAATACCCAGAATTTGCATTTTAAACCAGTTTCAAGTAATAATTCCACGGAAAAAACGTTTTCTACGCTTAGCAAAATTTGCAGACTCCATGACTCTCACAATTATTGGAAAGATGTGGACAAGCGGAAACACCGTTTTAATACCTGATTTCCCCCATCCATACACGATATGCACTGGCAACCTAAACATCCCGAAATCCTACAGAAAAAATGTAAAATTAATAGGACCAATATTACCCGTACGCCCAAATGAAATCCCAGCAGAAGAAGAACTCCGCAAAAAATTAGGATTACCATTCGATAAACCTGCCATTTTTACGCCCATAAGCGGTCCAATCAGAGAAAGAGCCTTCTTAACAGGAGTTTTGAGGAAAATTTTGCTGGAATTTCCAGAAGACTATGAAGTTGTCATGTCGCTTGGCTATCCGAATGCCGATAATAAGCCCATACGCCACGGCAACGTAACAATTTATAAGTGGATTCCAAACCGATTTGAATATTTAAAAGCCTGTGACTTAGTCATAGGTCGTGCTGGACACGGAACCTTAACGCAGTGCTTGTGTTATGGCAAGCCCATGATACTTGTGCCAACGCCCAGCCATACAGAACAACTTAGCAATGCAAAGCAAGCCGAGAAACTAGGCGTAGCGAAAACCATTCAACAGGAAGAACTAAGCAAAGAAAAGCTCCTAAAAAGTGTTCAGCACATCTTGGAAAGTGAAACTTCGGAAAGGCTTAAAGAGGTTCAAAGGGAAGTCATAAAACATGATGGTTTAGAAAATGCTGTAAAAACAGTAATTGAAACGGCGGAAAACAAACAAGTATTTTAAGCTAAGCAATCATAGGTGAAAGTATGTTCTTGCCACGTAAAATTTTGGAAGAAAAACTTCGAAACATGCTCGCTGAAGATATAGGGCAAGGAGACATAACCACCGCTTTAATCGTTCCTGAAGGCAGCACCGCAGAAGCAAAGGTCATAGCAAAAGAAGCCGGAGTTATTGCTGGAATCGAGGAAGCAAAAATCCTTCTAGAAAGTCTAGGACTTAAAGTTGAGGCTTTAGTTGCAGATGGAGAAAAAATAAAAACGAAACAAGTCTTGTTGAAAATCTTCGGAGACGCACGAACAATGCTTTCTGTTGAGCGCACACTTCTAAACATCCTTTCACGCATGAGCGGCATCGCGACAACCACAAGAAAAATTTTGGAAAAAATTCAAAAAGCTAGACTTAAAGCGAGGGTTGCGTGCACACGGAAAACAGCGCCAGGGCTCCTCTATTTCGATAAAAAAGCCGTTTTCATAGGTGGCGGCGACACCCATAGGCTTCATTTAGACGATATGATCTTAATAAAAGACAACCACATTGCATTGGCAGGGAGCATCAGAAAAGCTGTTAAAAATGCTAGAGAAAATGCCTCATTCAGCAAAAAGATTGAGGTGGAAGCGTCAAAGGTTGAAGAGGTTTTAGTTGCTGCAAGAGTTGGAGCAGATATGATCATGTTGGATAATTTTTCTCCAAAACAAATAGAGAGAGCAAACAAGTTACTTAAAAAAGCTGGTTTTCTCGGAAAAGTTTTGTTGGAAGCAAGCGGTGGAATTACAGCGGAAAACATTCTTGCCTATGCCTCAACAGGAGTCAACATTGTAAGCTTGGGAGAAATAACAGACAGCGTAAAAGGGCTAGATGTAAGTCTAGAAGTCACGAAAGTTCACGAAAAACACGAGCAATAGCCGAGCGAAGCGAAGTTTACATTCTTCAGGCCTTAAGCAACTGCCTATATTAACACGGTCTCTATAATTGCGGCCACTAGAAGTATCACTGCGCAGATTGAAATGAACATGCTTGCGTTTATAATTTCGCGTTTGCCTCTGCGCTGTATTATGCGCCGTATCAACCAAACACTTTCAGCGATAGCGATTGAATAAGCTAAAAATTCTAACCACGTCACTGGTATTAAAAACAAAGTGAGGAAACGCAGAGTAGGATTAAAATGCTCTGCAGTAGCAACCGCAGCAATTAATGCCCCAGTATTATAGAATGCATAGACTCCAAAAAGAGGACCAATAATAGGCACGAACATTATCAGGGTGATCATGAAGTTGTTTCCAAAGATGAATTGTAACAATGTATTCTGCTCTTTCAGCGAACCAACCGTTTGGTTAAGTTCATTATTGATGTCTTTAGCCTCTTGTGCTTCGATGGGTGTCAGTGTTGCTACGGCGGTTATGATTACAGAAATAATGAAGGTTATGATGATTGTTATGATTCTCTTCCTTCGGGGCGAAGCGTTCTTCCAGAAACCTAAACTCATGGGCGATGAACATCCTTCCGTTAATGGGTAGGCATTATCTTTAAGGTTCTGAAACCTCTTGCGTAGGGATTTAACATTTCCGTGATATTAACTTTTTCCAAAATCGCTTTCGAGTCTTCCGCGTAACCTCTGACATCATGTTCCGCTGCCATAAGGGAGTAAAGATACACTCTTTTTTCTGTTATTCTTGGTTGGCACTTGGAAGGCAAACCCAACAGAATTGTTTTATCCTCTTTTACAGCTTTTTCGCAAGCATACAATATCGCGTGCGCCCCAGATGTTAGCTCTGCAATCCTTACTGGAATGCTTTCTTTTCCTATGGCTAAAACTTCAACTCCATACTTCTGCGTGATTTCACCAGCAATCTTCCTTAACCGTGGCAAAATTTTTAGAAGATGGCGTTTCGCCTTATTGGAAATCTTCATGGTCGAGAACTGGATTGGAGACAACTCTTCAAGCGAAATCGCCCCCAAAGACATGTCGAGATGCACGACATCCGCTTTCACTTTTTCAAGTAAATCTCTACAAAGCTCTGCCTCACGCACTATAACTTCATGCCCGCTTTCCGCATTTACAAAAATCGGCTCAGCCAAACATGCCCATGCCTCTCTATAAGGTGGATTGACTAATACGGATGCAGCTGCAACAATCGACGACGGTTCAAATTTTTCATCTAATATGGCTGCTGAAGAATCCGCAGCGATAATTTTCAAATGTTTTCACCTTGCTTTATAGAGAGATTAATTAGAATTTATCTTTGCTGCTTGAGTTTGCCTATTGTTTAATGTACATTCCTAAAATGAACATCTCTGAGCTTTTAGCCCGGCTTGCTTTAGGTTTCATCATCTTCACAACTTTAAATTGCCTTTCCACTTTCTTAATGAAGTCATTGAGCATGTCTCCCTCGAAAACTTTTACAAAAAAGTTCCCAGAAGGTCTCAGCGTCTCTAAAGCTATTTTAAATGCTTGCTGTGCCAAGTCTATTTGGCGGGCATGGTCCAGCTCCCATATTCCAGAGATGTTCGGCGAAGCATCTGAAACTACAACGTCAGCCTTTCTTGGAAGAAAATCCAAAATTTGCTGCAGCGTTTCCTGCTCTTTTATGTCGCCAACTATCGTTCGAACATTGCGCTCGTGAAAAGGTTCTATGGGTTTTAGATCAACTCCCAGAACGAATCCCATACTTCCGACAGTTTTCCTTGCTGCTTGAATCCATCCGCCTGGTGCCGCCCCCAAATCGACAACAACATCTCCATTTCTTATAAAACGATACTTTTTCATGGCTTGAAGTAGTTTGTAGGCTGCTCTGGAGCGGTATTTTTCCTCCTTAGCCTTCTTATAGTAATAATCTCTTTTCCTATCTTGCAACCATGTCTTAGGCAAAACTAGCTGTCACCCAGTGCACCGAATTCTCTTTTAGTTATGGAAAGAAGCCATTCTGTGAGTTTTTCGCAGTTTTGTGGTGAAATTGCGCTTGATGGATGACATCTGGGGTTGTCTGGACACATTAGGCATGGGCAGTCGACTATTGAGTCTATTGATGCTGGCAGCCTTTTTGGGTAAAGCCTATAAGTCCATCTTCCTTGGCGGAGTTCCCTCTCTCTACGGATTAAGCCTCTACCTTCAAGTTTTATAGCTATCCTAGAGCCTTCTCTACTACTTGCTCCGAGTTTGCGCCATAGTTCCGACTGGAGTACCCCTTCATATCCAGTATTCACTATAAATTGTAAGGCTTTCAGTTCTAAATCGTTGCGTTTCGGCATTTTTACCCATTCCAAGTCTTCTACTTAATTATATATGTGTTTAAAATAAAAAGATGTATGTCTAACGTTTGAAAGAAAATATGTTGAAGGACCGAGAATGGGATGGAAAAATGCAAGCGAATCCTACTGTTTAGGGATAGAATCCACAGCAGATGACTTTAGTGTTGGAATATCAACGTTCAACGGCGAAATATTAGCGAACATAATAAGCGCCTATATGCCAGAAGAAGGCGGAATTCATCCTCGAGAAGCAGCAAGACATCACGCGGAAGTGGCAAGCAAGGTTCTAGAAGAAGCTTTCAAAAAATCTGGAATAAAACCACAAAATTTATCAGTTATCGCGTTTTCTCAGGGTCCAGGTCTAGGTCCGTGTCTTCGCACAGGCGCAACCGTAGCCCGTGCTTTGGCTTCCTATCTTAATGTTCCACTGGTGGGAGTTAACCACTGTATAGCGCATATTGAGATAGGGAAACTGAAAACTGGCGCTAAGGACCCTATAACACTTTATGTTTCTGGCGGGAATACCATAGTTTCGGCGTTTGACTCTGGACGCTATAGAGTTTTTGGCGAGACATTAGACATCGCTCTTGGAAACTGCTTGGACGTTTTTGCAAGGGAAGCTGGACTACGTCAGAAAATAGGCATGCCTTTCGGCGCTATTGTGGAGAGACTCGCTGCAAAAGGGGAGAAGCTGATTCCTCTGCCATACACGGTTAAAGGCATGGACACATCCTTCAGCGGCTTGTTAACCGCAGCAGTCAACTTGCTCAAAAAAAGAGAACACAAGCTCGAAGATCTATGTTATAGTCTTCAGGAAACTACTTTTTCAATGGCTACTGAGGTTACTGAAAGGGCTTTGGCGCACACTGAGAAAAGGGAGGTTTTATTAACTGGTGGAGTAGCTGCCAACAAAAGATTGCAGTCGATGATTAAGGGTATAGCTGAAGAACACGACGCTGAATTCTGTGTTGTACCGAGTGAGTTTGCAATTGATAACGGAGCCATGATTGCATGGACTGGAGTGCTAGCCCATATTCACGGAATGGTTACACCGATTGAGAAAAGTTTTGTAAAGTTAAGATGGCGGCTTGAAGAGGTTGAAGTTCCGTGGGTAAAATGCTCTTGATTAAGAAAGGAGCGGAAGCCAGCCTTTTCCTTACAGACTGGCACGATAGAAAAGCAATAATGAAAAAGCGGATACCTAAGGATTATCGCCACTCAAAATTAGATGAGCAAATTCGAACTTACCGAACAAACCACGAACCACAATTAATTCACGAGGCAAAAAAGGCTGGAGTACCCACACCAACAATTTTTCTTGTTAACACAAAAGACGCCACAATAATAATGGAGCTAATAGAAGGAAAACAGGTGAAACAGTTGTTAGGTGAAGTTTCAAAGAGCGAAAGACAAAGCCTATGCCTCAAAATTGGTGAGTTAGTAGGCAGACTTCATAAAAACGGAATAATTCACGGCGATTTAACCACATCAAACATGGTTCAAGACAATGAAGGAAAAATCTTCTTCGTGGATTTTGGACTTGGCGAAAAAACAGGAGAACTGGAAGCCAGAGGAGTTGACTTACACCTCATGAAAAGAGCTTTGCAAAGCACGCATTTCAGATTTGCCAAAGAATGCTTTGAAGTTGTAATTAGAGGTTATTCCAATGTTTTAGGAGCTGAAACTGCAAAAAGCGTTTTAGATAAAATCGGGGAAATAGAGAGGAGAGGACGCTACGTCGCTGAGAGAAAGAGGGAATTATAAATGATTAAGACTGTCTGGTGCATAACGTTCTATGTTTCAGACTTGAAAAAAGCTGCTAAATTCTATGAGGAAACATTGGGGTTGGAGAAGAAGTACGAGTATTCAAGCTATGTCGGTCTTCAATGCGGCAATGTAGAGATAGGATTAATCCCCAGACTTAAAAAAGAAGAAAAAGTAAACTCAATTTCACCTTCTGTAGAATTTCTTATAGATGACGTAGATGAGATGTATAACGAGTTAAAAAACAAGGGAGTGAATTTCATCAAAGAGTTGCATGATGAACCTTGGGGTGGGAGACAAGCAACTTTCACAGATCCAGACGGCAACATCTTAGAAATTGTACAGATAAATTGGGAAAGATACTTTAGCGTGTCAGCCAAAGGTGCAAAGAAGAAGCCGTGAAACAAGATGAGTTTTCAACTAAAGGGCAGAGTCGTATTCTTCGCAACGAACAATGTCAACAAGTTCAACGAGGCCCGCAAGATATTAGCCGAGTACAAAATAGCAGTAGGCATGCTTAGGATCAAAACCACAGAGATCCAAAGCGACAGCCTAGAGGAAATTGCAAAAGCAAGCGTTACAGAGGCTTTTAAAAAATGCAATTTGCCAGTTATAGTTGAGGACGCGGGATTATTTATAGAGGTGTTAAACGGATTCCCTGGACCCTACGCCGCTTACGTTTACAAAACAATAGGTAATAAGGGATTACTGCGGCTTATGGAAAATGTTGAAAACAGGAAAGCAAGGTTCCAGTCTGTTGTGGCGTACTATTCATCAGAATTAAAGTCGCCAGAATGCTTTAGAGGAGAAGCCATCGGAGAAATAACGAAAGAAGAGATGAAGGGAGACCAGAAATCCAGTTTTGGTTTTGATCCAATTTTCAAGCCAGCGAGCAGCGATAAGACATTTGCAGAAATGGGCGTGGCAGAGAAGAACAGACATTCACATCGTGCAAGAGCTTTGCGCACATTTGCAGAATGGTACAAAAGGCTTCAATAACGAAGAACCAAAGCAGCATTTCCTTTTAATCAGCATCAATAATTTTATATATGGGTCTACCCTCGCTCATACAGAGTTTAAGGAGCTAAAAATGCCAAAACAGGAAAAGGGAAAATCGCACTCAATAAGACCAGTTAGCAGGCGGCCTCCAAGCTGGTGCAAATACCAGCCAGAAGAGGTGGAAGCTTTAGTGATTAAGCTGGCGAAGGAAGGGCACCCGCCAAGTCGCATAGGAACAATCTTAAGAGATCAGTATGCGATTCCATTAGTAAAGCCGATAACTGGAAAAACAGTAACAAAAATACTTAAGGATTCGGAGCTTGCACTGGCAATACCGGAAGACCTTGGAAATCTACTCAAAAAAGCAGAAAGCCTCGCTGCCCACCTTGACAAAAACAAAAAAGACTTACATAACAAGAGAGCACTCCAACTTATAGAGGCGAAAATCCACAAACTATCAAGATATTACAAACGTGAAGGCGTTTTGCCGCCGAACTGGAAATACGAACCAAAAATAGCTTCCTTGGCCTAATTTATTTTGACGGATAATATTTCCTTATAAGGCTTCAGTTGCAAATGCACCAAATCATCAAACATGATTTTAGAATCCTTAAATAAGTTAGCTTTCTTAGCCTAGTGTGATTGCCATGACTTCAGATGAGAACCGAGCCGCAGACTTTCTAAATTCCGCTGAACAGGCAGCGAAAGTGATTTTGGAAACTGTTAAAGAAGACGGGCTGATTCATATTTTTTCTCATCTAGACGCTGATGGAGTTGCTGCGGCTGGAATCATTGGAAGAGCATTGTTTAGGCTTGATGCAAAATTTCGAATTAGAATAACTCAGTGGATTGATGAAAAAATTACAGCGGAAATCCTCTCAGAAAAACCACAACTAACAATTTTGACAGATTTTGGGAGCGGCTATATCGACTTGTTAAATGAGAAAGTGGCAGGTTTTAAAGTAGCAATTTTAGACCACCATCAGATTATCGGCAAAGAATCAGCCAACTTTATGCATGTAAACCCGCATTTGCATGAGATAGATGGGGCAAAAGACATCAGCGGTTCCGGTGTTGCATATTTTGTTGCTAAAGCCATTGACAAAACCAATGTTGATTTAGCTCCCATAGCCGTTGTTGGAGCCCTCGGAGACCTACAAGATAAATATGACCAAAGAAAGCTTGGCGGAGTAAACGAGAGGATAGTTGAAGATGCAACAAACGCTGGTCTTCTAACAGTTGAAAAAGACCTAATATTCTTCGGGAGAGAAACACGCTCCATCCACAAAACTCTGGCATCCACAACTAACCCTTTTATTCCGGGCATAAGCGGCGAAGAAGACAGAAGTTTGGCTTTCTTAGTAAGTTTAGACATTAAACCAAGGCACGGCGAAAAGTGGCGAGCTTTAAGGGACCTTTCAGATGAAGAAAAGAAAAGGTTGTGTTCAGCCCTCGCAGACTACTTGCTGTCAAAGGGCTTACGTTACGAAGCCGCAAATCTCATAGGGCATGTTTACATTCTAAATCGCGAGGAACCATGGACTCCCCTCAGAGATGCCAGAGAATTTGCTGTTTTGCTAAATGCAACAGGCCGCATGGATAAGCCAAGTCTTGGCGTGTCTGTCTGCATGGGTGACAGAGGCTCAGCCCTTGAAGGAGCAAACAAAGTGCTAGAAGAGTACAGGAGAACCATAAACAAGTATCTTGGGTGGGTGATGGAAAAACCTGAAAGAATGAGGGAACTGGAGAACATATACGTTGTTTGTGGTGAAAACTTCATAGACGACAAAATAATAGGAGCGATCTCATCCATACTCTTAGCAAGTCTTCCAAATCCTGAAAAACCGCTGATTGCATACGCTAATGTTGAAGAGGAAGATCTGGCAAAAATTTCTGCAAGAGCCATGGACACCGTAACCAACAATGGAGTAAACCTAGGAGAAGTTATGCGAGTTGCTGCTGAAAAATGCCTAGGAAACGGAGGAGGCCACAACGTAGCTGCAGGGGCACAAGTCCCCATAGAAAACGTTAACACCTTCATAAAAATTGTTGACGAACTGGTTGGAAAACAGTTGAAGGGTGAGAAGATTGGAAGCTAAAATAATACTGGAGTATGATGACGCGAAAATTGCGGAAGCCATTGCCAAAGCGGTTTCACCAGACAACTTCAAAACGCCAAAAGGCTTACACATCAAAACAATTGGAAGGGCGAATAAGGTTTTTACGCGAATAAAAAGTCAAGGGAAGTTGCCAACGTTTATTGCTACAATTGACGACTTACTTTTTTGTGTATCCACGGCGGAAAAAACGCTTCAGACGACAAAGAAGCTAAAAGAAGATTACGTTAAACATTAATACAGCTTACCCACCTCATTGTTTCTGCATGTTTTTGGTTTGCCGCATAACCACTATAGGATAAACCTTTTATCATTTTTAGACTTAACAAACAAATATTATGTTAGGACTGACTGAGACTTGTTTAGCCCCCTTATATAGACTGAACTTCTAGTAGGCTCTAAAATTTTGGCGATTAACAACTTTTATCGTAAGGTTAAATAGTGATTTAAGGCTAAAGTTAGAGGATTAAACCCAAATATAATGCGTAACTTCATGTGAGAAAGATGTTGGACGTTAAGCTCATCCGTGAAAATCCAGAGTTCGTAAGGAGCAATTTGATGAAGAGAGGAGACCCAGAGAATTTGAGGATGCTGGATGAGCTAATCGATTATGATAGGAAATGGCGTCAACTCTTAACAAGATTGAATGAGCTACGCCATCAAAGAAGGCTCATAACAATAGAGATTACAACACTAAAAAAGAAGGGAAAAGACGCGAACAAAGAGCTTACAAAGGCAAAAGAAATTGACACAGAAATAACAACTTTAGAAAATCAGGTGGATGAATGCGAAGAAAAAGTGCGCCATTATCTCATGCGGCTTCCAAACCTCCTGCACGAATCGGTTCCAACTGGTAAAGATGAATATGATAACGTCCCAATTAAAACTTGGGGAGAAATACCAAAATTCAGCTTTCCAGTTAAGGACCACATAGATTTAGGTCTAAGCCTCGATATAATTGACCTCGAAAGGGCTGGGAAGATTGCCGGAACCAGATTCTTCTACCTAAAAAGGGAAGGCGTCATGCTGGACATGGCATTAATGAGTTTTGCTCTAGAGGAAATGGTTAAGAAGAACTACACGTCGATTGAGCCCCCTTTTCTCATGAGACGGAAACCTTACGAAGGCGTCATAGCCCTAAGCGATTTCGAAAAAGACCTATACAAGATTGAAAACGAAGACCTATACATGATTGCGACTTCAGAACATCCGATGGCTGCAATGTTCATGGATGAAGTCTTAAAAGCTGAGGAACTGCCGCTTAAGCTTGTTGGAGTAAGCCCAAATTTTAGAAAGGAAGCTGGAGCACACGGCAAAGATACTCGTGGAATCTTCCGAACACATCAATTTAACAAGATTGAACAATTTGTTTTCTGCAAACCTGAAGACACATGGAAAATGCATGAAGAACTTATAAGAAATGCTGAAGAGCTTGTCCAAAAACTCGGTCTGCCTTATCGTGTGGTGAACGTCTGCACAGGCGATATTGGAACAGTTGCCGCTAAAAAATATGACATAGAAGTCTGGATGCCGGCGCAAAACGCTTACAGAGAGATAATTTCATGCAGTAACTGCACAGACTATCAAGCCAGAAGGCTGAAAATAAGATATAGGGAAAAAGAGGGAGAACCACCTAAAGGGTTTGTGCACACTTTGAATTCGACAGCCCTAGCCACTGGCAGAACAATCGTTGCGATACTAGAGAACTACCAGCAAGAGGACAGCTCGGTTATTGTCCCAAAAGTTTTAAGAAAATACATGAGTGGCATCGAGAAAATAGAGCCTAAACGCTAAAACTTTTAATACTTTGACGTGAATCTTCAAGCTACATCTGGAGGATAAACGTGTCTTCAAAAACGAAACGTGTGAGAGATAAATGGCGAAGCAAATCATGGTATATGGTGCTGTCTCCATCATACTTCGGAAACGTTGAGCTAGGAGCAGTGCCAGCTGACGAACCGGAGAAACTGATTGGTAGAGTAATCGACTCAACATTGTATGAAATCACAAACGACTTTGCCCACCAATATTTGAAAATTTATTTCCAAATAACCGAAATTGATGGTAAAAATGCTCGCACAACGTTTAAGGGACATGAATACTCACGAGACTATTTACGAAGCCTTGTCAGAAGAAGAACAACAAAGGTTGACGGACTGTTCGAAATCACCACGAAAGATGGATATAAACTGCGATTGGCCGTCTGCGCTTTCACGCTCTCAAGAATCAAGACATCACAAGAGAAAGCCATACGCGCCGTGATGGAGAAAATCATCAAGGAAAAGGCTTCAACACTCACAATGGATCAGTTTGCCCAAGAAATTGTCCTCGGGAAAATAGCTTCAGACATATATAATGAAGCAAAGAAAGTAGCCCCGCTACGTCACGTAGGCATCAGGAAATCAAAGCTTATAACACAATTGGCGCAACCGCAGTTACAAAAAGCTGGATAAACCTAACTTTTTAAAAGATTTTTCCCGTATTCGTAACCTTTTTCAAACGCTGTTAAATTCAGTTCTTCAGTACCTTTAGGTATGTTCGCTTTGATTGATTCTTTGACAGCGTTTTTATCTAATGCGTTTGTGATGGCTACAAATGCACCTAACATGGCGATGTTCGCGACTATTTTTCTTCCAAGCTCTTCTGCGATTTTCGTAGCTGGTATTCGGAAAACTTTAACGTTTTCTAAGTCTTTCTCGTGTGGAATCATGTCAGAGTCTATGATTATTGTTCCGCCAGCTTTCACGTTTTCAGCGTATTCATTGTAGGCATGTTGAGACATCACAACCAATATGTCTGGTTCAACCACTTTTGGAAAATCTATCTCCTCTTCGGATATTACAACTTCAGATTTACATGCTCCACCCCTTGACTCCGGACCGTAAGACTGCGTTTGAACAGCGTTTTTTCCGCTGTGGATGCATGCCGCAGCAGCCACAATAATTCCGGATTTAATTATTCCCTGTCCACCAAAACCTGCAAATCTAATCTCAAGTCGCATATTAGCTCACCGTTCCATCCATTTCTCATTAATTTGAGCTATTTTTTCATGAAGTAACCTTTCGTAACTCACTTTCTCTGCATCTACAAATTCGCCTACAACTATTTTGTCTGGCGTGATTTCTGCCTTTGATGGATCAGAAAAGTTTTCCACAACAGAAGCCTTTTTGAACCATTCCATCATTTCAAGCCCTGAAGGCATTTTGTTGTACCGACCGAAAATTTCTGGACAAGGTGAGATAACATCGATGAAGCAAAAGCCTTCTTTTTGTAACATTCTCTTGATGGATTGCGTTAATCTTCGCACGTGTAGAGTTGTCCATCTAGCCACATATGTTGCGCCCGACGCGGCTGCCAAATGAACCAAGTTGAATGGATGCTCAATGTTTCCATACGGAGTTGTAGTTGTTGATGCCTCGAGCGGTGTTGTTGGACCCTGCTGTCCACCAGTCATTCCATAGTTGAAGTTGTTTGCGCAGATTACTTTGATCCCTACGTTTCTTCGTGCTGCATGTATGAAGTGGTTTCCTCCTATTGCAAAGAGGTCGCCATCCCCGCTTATAACCACAACTTCCAACTCTGGATTTGCCAATTTAACCCCTGTCGCAAAGGCTATTGGGCGTCCATGCGTGGTGTGGAAGGAATCTGCGTTTACATATCCGGCTGTGCGTCCAATGCAGCCGATGCCGGAAACAACCACCAATTTGTCTATATCTCTCTGCAACTCGTCTAACGCTTGAACGAAACTGTTTAGTATGATGCCGTTACCACAACCGGGGCACCATATGTGGGGCATCATTGCTGACCTTAAATATTTTGAAAGTGGGTGCACAATTTCTTGAACCATTAAATACCCCTCCTTATCGCTTCAAGAATCTCTGTAGGAGTGTGAGGGTCTTCGCCTAGCTTTGAAAGAAACCTCACTGGTGTTTCTTTAGCTGCTCTTTCGACTTCCCGCACCATCTGCCCGCAATTCATTTCCGGAACAATTATTGCTTTCGCTTGCTTAGCTGCTCTTGCAACATGTTTCTCGGGGAAAGGCCAAAGTGTAATTAAACGTAAAAGCCCAGCCTTTATTCCTGTCTCCCTTGCTCTTCTTACAGCGTTTAAAGCAGATCTCGCAACTATTCCATAAGCAACAACAACGACATCCGCGTCATCCAGCATGACTTCCTCAACCTTTATGATCTTGTCTGCGTTTTTGCTTATCTTTTCACACAGCCTCTTTACAAGTATAGACTGAGCCTCTGAGCTTTGCGTTTTTGGATACCCGTACTCATCATGCGTTAAGCCTGTAGCGTGAAAACGGTATCCCTCTCCAAAACAAGCCATTGAGGGAACCAGATCGTCTTCTGGCATAAACGGCTCATATTTATCTGGTTCAACATGCGGCTTTTTACGGTTAACTATTCTCAATTGCGAGACAGAAGGTATCACAACTTTCTCCCACATATGGGCAACGATTTCGTCTCCCATCAAAAAGGTTGGAACTCTGTAGGCCTCAGATAGGTTGAATGCTTCAATTGTTAAGTCAAACATTTCTTGGACAGAAGAAGGCGCCAAAGCTATAATTCCGTAATCTCCATGGGAGCCCCATTTTGCCTGCATAACATCTTGTTGTCCGGGCAATGTGGGTTGCCCCGTGCTCGGTCCCCCACGCATAATGTCTACAATTACGCATGGAGTTTCTGTCATAACGGCTAATCCAATGTTCTCTTGCATGAGACTAAAGCCCGGTCCAGAAGTGGCTGTCATTGCTTTTAACCCAGCGTAGGATGCGCCGATCACAGCCGTTATGGAGGCAATTTCGTCTTCCATTTGAATATAGATTCTGCCGAATTCAGGCATTCTTTCTGCTAAGTGTTCAGCAATTTCTGTTGCTGGTGTAATTGGGTAACCAGCGAAAAACTTGCAGCCAGCAGCTATTGCGCCCTCTGCACACGCAATATCGCCGCTTACAAAGTGAACGCCTGTAAGTAAAGCTCTTTTTTTAGTCATGCTTGACATGCCTTCTCACATGGTTTTTCAACGACAAAGATTGCGAAGTCTGGACAAACTGTTGTGCAAAAGCTGCATATTATACACTTGCTTTCATCCACAACCTTGGGAGGATGAACACCCATTGCATTTATTTCCTGCGATTCCTCCAGAACCTTCATAGGACAGTATCTGATGCAATAACCGCAGCCTTTGCATTGATCCTTAATTAAGTGGATTTCTGCTTTTGGCTGCTTTATTTTTTCTCTGTCAAGGGGCGGATGTCTAATTCTTTCAGGCATTACTAACTTCTCCTAAAGCCTTTTCAAAAACTTTTTTGGCACTATCTATTTCCTCTGGAGTAACCTGTTCCACTATTGCTTGCATTTCACGGATTTTTGAAGCAAACCTTTCGCCTTCTGCCGCTGTAACCCATAGCAGTTGCAGCCTTTCCTTGTTTAATCTATGTTGTTCCATCTTCTTCCAAAAACGTTCTATGCGCTTCTGTGTTTGATAGTTAGCATTTATGTAATGACAGTCTCCTAGATGGCAACCAGCCACTAAAACGGCTGCTGCTCCTTTTGCAAATGCTCTTTCAACGAATTTTGGAGCTACACGCCCGGAACACATGGTTCTGATTATGCGCACGTTTGGCGGATACTGCATTCTGCTGACACCTGCAAAGTCTGCACCGGCATAAGCGCACCAGTTGCAACAAAAAGCAACAATCTTCTTTTCTGCGTCATGTTCTGTTATAGCATCTACTTGTGCAAGAATTTGTTCATCAGTGAAGTGGCTCTGGGTCAAAGCACCAAAGGGACATTCCGCCGCGCATGTTCCACATCCGCCACACGCTGCCTCTATGATTTCGATTCGCTTTAGTTCCTCGTTGAGGGTTATAGCGTTGTAGGGACAAACCTTTGTGCAGAGTCCACACGCACTGCACTTTTCGACATCAGAAATAGGCGTGATGGCTTCAACTGTTACCTTTCCCTTAGCCATTAATATGCTTGCACGGGCTGCGGCTGCGCTTGCTTGGATTACGCTATCCTTTATATCTTTAGGAGCCTCAGCACAACCAGCAAAGAATATTCCGCCAGTAGCAGCATCCACTGGTCTGAGCTTTGGATGTGCTTCCATGAAAAATCCGTCCTGAGTTCTGGAGAGCGTTAACAAGCGTTGTATTATTTCACTATCTTTCCTGGGTTCCAGGCCTATGGAAAGAATTGCCATGTCAACGTTTATTTTGTACATCTCCCTTTGCAGAGTGTTTTCTCCAATAATCCACAGATTGTGGGTTTTTTTATCCTCTATTATCTCGGCTGGAAGCCCTCTAATGAACATGACGCCCTCTTTCCTCGCTCGTTTGTAGAGGTCTTCGAAACCCTTTCCATAAGCCCGTATATCAACATAGAAAACGTAGATTTCGGTTTCAGGCCAGTGTTCCTTTATTAGCAAGCTATCTTTTATTGTGTTCATGCAGCAGACGTTACTGCAGTATAATCTTCCGTTTCTGTCAGAGCGGGAACCAACGCATTGAATGAATGCCACGCGTTTGGGAATCTGCACATCGCTAGGCCTTATGAGAAGCCCGCCAGAAGGCCCGCCAGCATTTATTAGCCTTTCAAACTCAAGCGATGTGATTATGTTTGGAAGTTTACCATATCCATAGTTTGGCACAGTTGACGGGTCGAATACATCTGCGCCTGTTGCAACTATTATTGTGCCTGCTTCAAGTTCAACGGTTTCGGTTTTCATTTCAAATTCTATAGCTCGTCTCTCACATGCTCTCATGCATTTGTCACAAACTACTACGCCATCTTTGTTAAGGCAGAGATTCATGTCCATTATGTATGTGGATGGAACTGCTTGCGCGAAGGGTGTGTAGATGGCGTGTCTTATGGCTAAACCAACATCAAATTCGTTTGGAGCAACAATTGGACAAACTTTTGCGCATTCACCGCAAGCTGTGCAATCTCTTGTAACATATCTTGGTTTTTTCACTACCTTAACATGGAAGTTGCCGATGTACCCTTTAACTTCCACAACTTCGCTATTAGTTAACAGCTCAATGTTTGGATGATGCCCAACATCGGACATCTTAGGTGCAAGAATGCAGATGGAACAATCCATTGTAGGAAAAGTCTTATCTATCCGCGCCATCATTCCGCCAATGCTTGGTCCCTTCTCAACCAAATACACTTTATAACCAGTGTCGGCAAGGTCCAAAGCCGCTTGGATACCAGCCACGCCGCCCCCTATGACTAACGCTTTCCGAATTATCGGCGCCTCGACCTCTTTTGCAGGTTGAAGCAAAGCAGCCTTAGCTACAGCCATTTTCACAATGTCTTTAGCTTTTTCCGTAGCTTCCTTTCGGTCATGCAGATGAACCCAGCTGCACTGCTCGCGAATATTAGCCATCTCAAAAAGATACTTATTTAATCCAGCTTCCTCACATGCCTTTCTGAACGTTGGTTCATGGAGACGCGGTGAGCATGATGCCACCACTACACGGTTAAGTTTATGTTCCTTTATGTCTTTTCTTATTATTTCTTGTCCTTGGTCTGAGCATGTATAGCGATTGTCTTTGGCTAAAACAACATGAGGAAGAGCTGAGGCGAATTTTGACACCTCTTCGCAGTCTACAGAACCAGCGATGTTTAAACCACAGTGGCAAACATAAACTCCAATACGGATTTCTTCGTCGTTTTGCTTAGGTTCTAACTCTTCTTTTCCCGTCATTAGATTATCCTCCAAAGGATTTAATGTAGTTTTCAATCGACTCAGCGGCACGTTTTCCAGCCCGTATTGCCTCAATAACCGTTGCAGGTCCAGTTACGGCGTCTCCTCCTGCAAAAACTCCTTGTAGGCTGGTTTCCATGGTTATTGGATTAGTCCACAAAGTTCCATCCGCATTTAACTCGGTTTTTTTCGGCAGAAACTCTAGGTCTGGGGCTTCGCCTATCGCAAGAATAACCATGTTGGTTTCTCGTGTAAACTCAGAGCCTTCTATCGGAATTGCCTTTTTCCTTCCGGTCTCGTCTGGTTCGCCCAATTGCATACGTACACATTCAATAGCAGAAACCTTCTCATCTTCGCCGAGAAACTTTTTTGGCGAAACTAAAAATTCGATTTTTACACCCTCATCTTCCGCTTCTTTAACCTCCCACGGAATTGAAGGCATCTCTTCCCTTGACCTACGATATAATATGGTTACTTTGTTTGCTCCAAGCTTTAAAGCGGTTCTTGCGGCATCCACCGCAACGTTTCCGCCGCCAATAACAGCAACATCTTTTCCAATTTCCACTTTTTCTCCAAGATTAATGCTCCATAAAAAGTCGAGGGCGTGGATTACACCTTTCAAATCTTCACCTTCAACTTTGAGTTTTTGACTTTTATGAGCACCAACGCCGACAAAAACGGCTCCATATCCCTCTTTCCATAGCTCCTCAAAACTCAAGTCTTTACCAACTTTTATCCCAGTTTTTATTTCCACACCTAAATCTTTTATAAACCGAATTTCTTTGGCTAATACTTGTTTTGGTAAACGATGCTCTGGTATACATTTCCTTAGCATTCCGCCAGGTTCTGGAAGAGACTCAAAAACTGTAACATCATAGCCTTTTCGGCTTAGTTCATATGCAACCGTTAATCCAGCTGGACCAGAACCTATAACCGCAATTTTACCTTTGGAAAGCTTAACTGTAGCCTTGCCTTTTTTCGTCTTTAAACTTTTTTCACGCATCTTTTCAGCTTTAGCCAAGACTTCTTCCTTATGTAGGCTGGCTCGTTCTGGGTGAAAACAAACTGATAGCGTTACCAGCGGCAAGGGAATGTTTTTTACAATTTTTTGAAGAGCGCTTTCAAATGGTTGAGTGTATCCTTCTTTGGTGGCAATTGTTCGCATGAATAGGAAAATTTCAGGAAGCTTTAGGGCTTGTGGACAGCGTTTATGGCAACGATAACACCAAGCGCAAAGCCAAAGTTCATCAGAAGCCAAGGCATTCTCTGGATTTAAGAAAATTTTTTCTAGAAGCCCCCTTGGATTATAGTCTTTCCCAAGCAATTCTGCCGTAGAGCAGCTTGCTGTGCAGATTCCGCATTCAAAGCAATATTTAAGCTTTTCAACATCCAGAAGTCTTTCGAGGATTTCCTTGAAAGTCGTTTTTCCTGTGATTTCCAAGCTTTAAGCCCTCCCTAGTATTGGAGCTTCTCCTAGATATAAAAGTTTACAAACGTAAAGATTTTTTACAGACGTAAACATGACTTGATGTAGCAAGTGTATTTTAAAGAGTTAAACATTATAAGAAATAAAAGAAGGGAAAAGGCTTGAGAAAATTAAAGGTTGCTTTATATGGAATTGGTGCTGTTGGCGGTTTGATTGCAAGGTTTTTGCTGGAAAAAGAGGGATTAGAAGTTGTTGGTGCAATTGACATAGCTAAAGACAAGGTTGGCAAGGATTTAGGCCTAGCGTTGGGTTTAGGGAGAACCCTTGGAATAAACGTTTCAGATAACGCGGACGCTGTACTTTCTAGGGCAAACGCGGACATCGCCATTCATGCAACCTCCTCATACCTCAAAGACACATATACACAAATAGCGTCAATAGTAGAGCATGACGCAAACGTTGTATCAACATGCGAAGAACTATCATACCCCTACATCACAGAGCCAAAACTTGCTCAAAAACTCGACACGCTGGCAAAAAAACATGACGTAACAGTTTTGGGCACAGGCATAAACCCCGGTTTCCTCATGGACACTCTTATAATAACACTAACCGCACCTTGCCAAAAAATAAAGAGAGTCCAAGCAGTCAGAGTTATGAACGCTGCTACAAGACGAGCACCGTTCCAAAAGAAGATAGGCGCAGGCTTAACAGTTGAAGAATTCCGAGAGAAAATCGAAAAGAAGGAGATTAGTGGACATGTTGGACTTGAACAATCCATTGCAATGATTGCTGATGCCTTAGCGTGGAAACTCGACGATATATTAACCGAACAGGTTGAACCAGTAATAGCGAAAAAACCTGTCAAAAGCAAGGACATAAAAGTTGAGGCTGGAAAAGTTGCGGGTTTGAGGCAAAAGGCAAAAGGCATCCTTAACAGCCGAGAGGGCATAATCCTAGATTTTCAGGCGTACATAGGCGCCATGGAAGAATATGATGCCATAACAATTGAGGGCGTTCCAAACATTAAACAGAAAATTCAGCCATGCGTTCACGGCGACATAGGCACGGTAGCAATGGTTGTCAACTCAATCCCAAAAGTGATTAACGCGCCACCGGGTTTACTTACAATGAAAGATTTGCCAATTCCATCCGCTACCTTAGCAGACATGAGAAAATACATTTCAGCCTAAAACCATTTTTACGTGGGAGATTAAGTTGAAACTCAAAATAGACGTAAACTGCGATTTGGGCGAAAGCTACGGAGCCTTCAAAGTTGGGAACGACGCAAAAATAATGCCCTACATAACTTCAGCAAATATCGCATGTGGATTCCACGCTGGAGACCCTATAACAATGGCACAGACTATTACCCTTGCTAAGAAACATAATGTCGCTGTGGGGGCACATCCTGGTTATCCAGACCTTCTGGGTTTTGGGAGAAGAGAGATGCAACTAACTCCAGAAGAAGCAAAAAATTATATAATTTATCAGGTGAGTGCCCTTCAGGGATTTGCAAAAGCAGTTAATGCTAGCCTTCAGCATGTAAAACCTCACGGAGCCCTCTATAACATGGCAGTAAAAGATGAAAAACTCTCTGAGGCAATAGTGGAAGCTGTCCAAGTATTAAATGGTGATCTAATAATTTTTGCACCTCCAAATTCGGTTTTAGCAGATGTTGCTGTTAAGAGTGGCTTACGCGTTGCGTACGAATTTTTCGCCGACAGAGCCTACAATCCAGATGGAAGCTTAGTCTCAAGAAAACAGCCAAAAGCAATAATTCAAGAGCCAAAAAAGGTTGTTGAAAGGGTTGTCAAAGTTGTTAGAGATGGAATAGTTTTAGCCGTCAATGGCGAAGTTTTAGATCTAGAGAAAGTGCATACAATCTGTGTGCATGGCGACACTCCTACGGCTGTAGAACTTGCAGAAGCAATCAAAAGAGGATTAATAAAAGCAGGCATCGAGGTTAAACCTGTAGGCAGCTTCATTTAACCCGATTTTTGGGTCATATTATGAAAACAGAACAGTTCGCAACTGCGAGACACTTGCCCTTTGGAGATAACGCCCTGCTGATCGAATTCGGCGATATAATAAGCTTGGAAGTAAACCGCAAAGTTATAGCTCTCAGCGAAGCACTCACGAACGCATGGATTCAAGGAATCGAAGAGCTTGTTCCAACCTATCGTTCATTGCTTGTTCGGTATGACGCGTTGAAAATAGGTTACGAACAGCTCGTCTTTCGCATCAAGGACATCGAAAAAACATTGAAAGAATTAGGCACAGAAAAAGTTGGTAGAGAAATAACCATTCCTGTTGTTTATGGAGGAGAATACGGACCAGACCTCAGTTATATTGCTCAATGTCACGGATTAACTGAAGAACAGGTTGTAAAGATACATTCTGGCAGAAAATACAGGGTTTACATGCTGGGGTTTGTCGCTGGCTTTCCTTATCTGGGAGAGGTTGCAGATGAAATCGCAACACCACGACTCGAAACACCAAGACTAAAAGTGCCAGCGGGCTCAGTTGGCATAGCAGAAAAACAAACAGGCATATACCCATGCGAAGCGCCAGGCGGATGGCGAATAATAGGTAGGACACCACTAAAATTATTTAATCCTCTGCAACAACCACCAACACTTCTAAAACCCGGAGACACAGTCAAATTTAAACCAATTTCAAAAGGAGCATACACGCTCTTCTCCGAGGAACGGCAAAGAAATGAACGTCTTTAATGTACTAAAACCAGGGTTTTTCACAACAGTCCAAGACCTGGGAAGACAAGGCTATCTCAAATATGGGGTCCCAATTTCTGGAGCAATGGACACATTCTCTCTAACAGCAGCAAACCTCCTAGTTGCAAACAATCCGGATAACGCATGTCTAGAAATAACCCTTATCGGTCCAGAGCTCCAAGCCTTAACAAAAACGCAAATTGCTATAACTGGTGGAGCCATCTCTCCAAAAATTAACGGTCAAAATGTTCCAATGTGGAAGACACTGAACATACAAGAAGGTGATATAATCTCTTTTGGAAAAATGGAAAGCGGATGTAGAGTATACCTCTCCATAAGGGGAGGAATAAACACGCCACTAGTGCTTGGCAGCAGATCAACCTATGTCCGCGGTGGAATTGGGGGGATAAACGGCAGACAATTAAAAACTGGAGACATAATCGAAGGATCTAAAACTCCCCTGCTCAAAGTTGAATACAAGATGCCAGAAGAGCTGGTGCCACAATTCACAAACCACATTAAGGCGCATGTGATTATGGGGCCGCAAGATGACATGTTCACAGAAGAGGGAATAAACACTTTCCTTTCCAGCCACTACAAAGTTACATCGGAAGCGGACCGCATGGGATACCGCCTTGAAGGCCCTCCAATAGAGCATAAAGCAAAGGCAGAAATTGTTTCGGATGCACTTTTGCCCGGCGCGATTCAGGTTCCGAAAAATGGAAAACCAATTGTAATAATGCGGGATGCTCAGACAACCGGTGGATACCCGAAAATCGCTGTAACAATCACTTCTGACCTTTCCATGCTTGGACAGGCTAAGCCAAACGACGCGATAGAGTTTTCCAAGATTACTATGACAGAGGCCCGCGAAAAGTTACGTAAATACTACAAAGTTCTTAAGAACTCAAGTAATATGTTTGCTAGGAGCCAATGGCAAAATAAAGTTTAGTTAATATCTCTATTATGATTAGTGATTGCTATGGCAACTCAAGCTGGAGTTCACGAAAAAGGAACGTTCTCCCTCTTAGACATGATAAACGATATAAAAAGCAAAGATGATTTCCAAAAAGCTGGGGCAATTGCTCTGTTTATCGGTGTAGTCCGTGGAGAAACTCTGAAGGGTAAAAAGGTTGAGAAGTTGATGTTGGAAGCTTTTGAAGAGAAAGCTAATGAAGTACTAGCCAAAATTTGCGACGAACTAAAGAAGAAGCCGAGCATAGTTGAAGTCCAAATCCACCATTTGCTCGGCGAATTTAATGTTGGTGAAGACCTCGTATACGTTTTGGTTGCAGGCTCCCATCGCAAGAATGTATTTCCAGTTTTAAGGGAAGCAGTAGAAAGATACAAGAAAGAAGCCCCTATCTTCAAGAAGGAATATAGAATCGATGAGAAGGGCAAAACAACCGCTTACTGGGTGAGTGAAAGCAAAACACAATAACGTAGATAAAAGTTATTTGAAAAGCCAAAGTATTATTAAAATACATTGCTAAAATATGATGTCAAAGGAGATGTAAAATTGGAAAAAAGAAGCTATGCATGGTTTGAAAGGCGCCGCAGAACAAAAGCTTTAGACTTAGCCCACGAGCAAATAACAAAAGCCCTCGACACCGTGACTTTGCTTCATCAAGCAATGAAAAACATTTCAGAAGCGAAGAAAAAAGAGGCGATGCAGCACATTGAGAACCTTTTCAAAGTAGAAGAGGAAGTGGATAAACTAAGAAAGGAGGTTTTTAAAGAATTATCCAAGGGTGCAGCCCTATTCGCTGAGTACCGTGAAGACATACTACACCTCGTGAAGCGACTTGATACACTTGCAGACCACGTAAAGGATGCGGCGAGATGCATAGAAATGCTTGCAGACGCCCAATTCCCGAAAGAACTGTGCGAAAACACTGTGCATATGACTTCTACACTTGTAGAATGCGCTCAAGTTTTACGTGGCAGCATCGAAAAAATTACAGCAAACCCAGCAGAAGCAATAAATGGAGCCGAAAAAGTTGAAGAAATTGAGCATGAAATCGATGGGATTTATCTTAAAACTAAAACTTTGTTCGTTAAATACAGCGGACAGGTTAACAGCGGTGCTATGGTGATATTTGATGATTTGATTGAATTCATAGAACAGGCCGCTGATATGTGCGCGGATACAGCCGACTACATTGTGGTACTTGCAAGTAGAGAATAAAACATACTAGTGGTCCAATGTTAATAGTTCAAATTTCAGATGTCCACTGTGGCCCAATGTTTCGTAAGGAAACCCTGAGAGCGGCTGTTACTGAGATTAATGAAATGTGCCCTGACGTTGTGCTTGTCACTGGTGACTTGACAGAAAACGGTCTAATGTCAGAGTTTAAAACAGCTGCAAAAGGGTTGAAGAAACTGAAAGCTGAGAGAATAATATTTGTAAGTGGAAATCACGATTATCGCTCAACTGGCTACCTGCTTTTCAAAGAGTTTTTCCCGTTTTTGCAAGTAACTGAAATCGAGGATGCTACTATAATAGTTCTGAGTTCAGCCAGACCAGACAGGGATGACGGCGAAGTCGGCCACAGACAGAACATATGGCTTGAAAAAACTCTGGAAAAATACAAGGATAAGGCAAAAATTGTGGCAATACACCACCACATAATTCCAGTTCCAGACACTGGTGCAGATCAAATAACAATTGTGGATGCAGGCGATGTGCTAAGAAGCCTCGTAAAATCGAAGGTAAACTTGGTTCTTTGCGGACACCGCCATAGGCCATGGAGATGGAAAATGGAAGACATGCTTGTGGTTCATGCTGGCAGCGTATCATGCGAAAAATTGAGAGGCTTTTTCTGCAATTCCTACAATGTTATAACTGTTAAGGGAAATAAAATTGAAGCTAAACTTAAGATAGTTGGCGGAGACTTTGTTGACTTTAGTGAAATAGTTAAGAGGAGAGAAATTCTTCAGAAATCAGACATATCGCAATACAGCGACTCACTAGCCCGCTGAGTAGAAATCTCCAAAAAAGCTTAGTTTGTAGACTTTATAGATGTTATGTAAGCCGAACGAGAGAGATAATTAAAAAGAACAGCTAAGCTTTATACCAGACAAGCCCGTAGTCATTTTAGGATGAAGCAGAATTGAACTTTGGAGTTTTCATCGTTGTTCCTCTTCTGATATCAACGCAATATTTGACTTGCGGGAAATGTGGAAGACGTGTTTCAACAACATTTAATTATTGCGTGTTTTGCGGAAGCATGCTTCATCCTGAGCGCGTATGGGCTTACGCCTCAAAGATCTGCAAGAGCTGTAAAAAGGAAATTCCGATGCTGGTTCGCTTCTGCCCAGTATGCGGACAAAAGCAATAGCAACTGCAGCTAGTTGCCTTTGTTATTGCGAGAAAAATGGCAATAAGGAACCTATGGCCTAGGAGAAGTGATACAACAGTGAGAAGCAGCACGCTAAATAGTAAGTATGGCATTTCAATTTTAGGCGTAGAGGAAGAATAAGAGACCTCTGTGCTTAACGCGTCTTTTTCAAAAAGAATATTTCCCATCATCTGCTAATTCTAACCCTATGGTTTAAAGTTATGTCGGGAAACGTTTGGCATTCTCTACGTTTTAACCATAATAACATCAATTTTTTCTAGGTTTGCTGTACCCAAACCTTTTTCTTGTCCAAGTTTAAGGTGTCCAATCTTAAGTGGGTCGTAACCTAGATACCTTGCTCCTACAGCATCAGCTGCAACCAAGTCTTCTGAGAAAATCATTAAACCAAGCTTTTTCGGTCTTGCTCCAAGCTCCCTTCCAACACCGGCAACCCTACCATCTATAACAGCCAAACTCGGTTTTATGTAAAGGTTTATGTCAACTATGTTTTTATCTAAACCAGACCTGTGAAATCTGCCTTTTTCTCCAACAGTTGCTCCAAGCATATTTTTGAGAGATAAGGTTACAGTTGTAATGGAATGTTCTTTAAGAATTGGAATAGAGACAATATAAGAATCTTTTAAGGTTAAGGGAAACTCAAACCTTTTAAGCACAAGAGCTTCCGTATCTTCCTTTATTTCATATTGGTCCTTGTTTAGGTCTACAAGTTTTATCCCATGTTTTTCGGCAATTTTTGTGTAACCTAAAACTTCGTACGCATGTTCGGTTTCAGCCCAACCGGAACCCTCAGCAACAACCACCTCATAATCCATCATTTGGTAATATTCTACTAGGGCTTCAACAACATCAGGAGGTGTAGTTGTAGGTGGCGGTTGGCTTGTGATTAAGTTTGGTTTTAAAACAACCTTCTTCTTGGAAGGGTATGGAAAATACCTTAAACCCTTCAATATCATTTGGCGGGCATTTTCACCCTCGACAACAACAACCCTAGAATTTAACCTTTCCATTTTCATCACGATTAATACGTTTATTTAGAGAAAATGCTTTTGGCTATGGTTAGGTTAAAATCTTGATTGTTTGAAATGCTCTTCATTGTGGAAAAGGATCTAAAGAAATGTAAACAGTGCGGTATTTGCGATGAAATCGTGGCATGTTCAAGCATCTATGTCGGTTATGCAGAGATCAACTCACAAAGAAATGGTTGAAGTTTAGAAAATCTTACATAGAAAAAGACTTAAAAATGTAATTTGCCAGACAGCGTTCGAGCATATAGGTCCCAGGCAACCGAAATTATGACATTGTAATTAAAGAGTATGTTCGAGCGCTTAGCAGTATACACACTTCTAGGAATGCGTTGCAGAACCAGCCTTGCTTCCTAGTTTCAAAATGCCATGAATTGTCCTATCGCTCCTCTTTATCTCTTTTATCTTTTTCTTCCCCAACCGATTTAGTGGATATCTCTCTAATCAGTGGCTTTCCCCCTTCGATCTCTATATGTGCATCTGGATACTGCTGATGAAGCCTTCGCCTTAGCTCACTAATATCTCTATCATCGCTCACCTTAGCGTGGACTTTTGTGCCTTCAGGTGTCTGCGTTACGCTTATGGAGTACCCTCCACCAATTTTTTCTCTTTTAAATCTCTCAAATATTTCATTTGACTCGTCAATTAATGATTCGTCGAAAAACCTGTCTATGATGCTCTTTCTCCTCTTCTTATGCGACATTGTTCTGCACCATCCTTAAAGTAAACAATTAAATTGTTCTATTCAACTAAGACTCACTATGTTTGTTAAACATTTCTTTAAAAGGAAACGAGGTTTCCTAGCTAATGATGCATAAGTTTCTCTTCATATTTTCTAAGGTGTTCACCTGCTTCGCCTACGTCCATGAACAGCGAGTCAACTCTCTCCACATCTTCAACCGTCACAGATTTGCGTTTCATAGCTGCGGCGTTCTGAGCCGCTAGGCTGAGAAGCTGCACTGCATACCTGAGAGAAGACTTCGCGCCTATGGCTGTCAGTTTCTCTAAAGCATTCTCATCTACATCTACTTTTTCCTCTCTCGCTCTGATACGGAGGATTCCTTTATGCTCTCCGCATCATACTCATCAGTAGCTATTATAACTGAGCGGTCTACAAGGTCAAGCGGAAAACCCATTGGACTCTTTACATCTGTCCCTCGGATTGTTGTAACACCTCTGTTTGTTGCTAATATAATTATGGGGACAAGCTCGCTTTCTAGGGCGCGACCGAGAAAGCTGAAAGCCTCCAAGTCTAATAAGTGGCTGTCATCAATGAATAAAACGCCTGGGTGGATGAAAGCGTTACCTTCGTCGACCAGTTTTTTGACGGATTCATCTACAGCCGTCCTAACCTCGGTGTCTATCTCTTTTGTTTCGGCACCGCCAAAAAGGAGGGAAAACATGCCGCCGCCCATTCTACTTCTCGCGTTAATCTCATCCATGTCTGCTAACGTAAGTGTGTAAACGAATTCCTTCTCCTTTAAGACATCTCCAGTAGGCCTAGGAACCTTCTGGCTAGTGTCGACATCGTAAGTTTTGCCCTTTGCGCTCTCTAAGCTTAACCCGAGGTTTGCCACCCTGCCGGTTTCAGCATCTATATGGATGACGTTCCCCTCGGTTATTCCCTGCTGGATTATTTGCTGTGCAATAGAGGCACCTGCCTCGATGGTTTTCTCCTGTTTGGTGGTCTTTAGGGTTATTCGCACGCTTTCTGGAACTTTTTGATATGGGTTGTAAGGGTGGGAAGTGGTTTGTATATCGATGCCTGTGACTTCGCCCTCGTACACTTTGCGCATTTCATGTATCTCAACACCGAGGCACTTTCGAATAGCCTCAATCAAAACTTCCGTCTTCTTGCGTTCGCTACTGTAGATTTCGCTCCCGCTCATCTGGATGAAGGGAACGTTGGCGCCTAGTTCCCTAGATATAGCGACCGCAATAGCGGTCTTGCCAGTTCCAGGAGGACCAGCCAAAATAACGGTTTTTCCGCTTAGCTTCCCCTCTTTGATCATCTGAACAACTAGACCTGCTGCCTCTCGGGCTTTCTCCTGACCCACCATGCCATCCTTAACCTTGATAGCCTTCAGATTCTTGTCTAAGCCCAGACCCTTAATGTGGGTGTGGGCTCCTATGCGTTCGAAACGACCTACTTTGGTGGGCATCTCTTTTATCGCAGCCATAAAACTCTTCACTCCCTCTGGCTTTCATTTTACGCAAAATTTCAGAGATTCTTAAAAATTTATCGCTTTCATAAATCCACAAAAACTTGAGTTTCCAATAGTAACCTTTGAAACTGCTTTTCGATGGTGAGTTCAGAGTCTGATTCGAACCTAGGGTACGCCATGGAAATCTGGTCATGAGCGCTTGGAGACTCATTGAAAATGAGGCATGATCTCTCTAAAGTCTCGCATTATCTAGTGCTGTTCTAAATACTTTGACATCTGTCTTATCTAGCTCCATAAATTAGCTTCCTTGTCAATTTTCATTCATTTTATAGGTTCATTTTGAACATATGTCTAACAATTAATAAAATAGCTTTATATATTTTTCTTTTTAGTTATATTTTCATGACATATGAAGATCAGGGATAGCCAATGGGTAAAAGATGCATAGATTTAAAATGCCCTTACTTAGCTGAGGACGGGACATGTTTACTTCTAGAATACGAACTTAAGGAGAAATGCCGAGCGAGAGAACGGGTAGGACATGAAGAAAAAGACGAATGGTTTTACAAAGAATTTGTAAGAGACCGCTTGAAGTCGCTCGGTGTTTTACAATGAAAGCGGTCTTAAGATATCACATCGAACTAAAGAGGCACCTTCAAAGATTAAACTGCCCTCAAAATTCTTGGTAAGCGCTACAATAATTGTTTAAACATTCAAGAACACACAAGCTTGTATATATGGGGTTCATAACCTCGCGAAGATGAGCAAATAGCAGAGCCTATCGAAGACATATGCCGGGGATGAGCACACCAAGAAATAATTTCGTAAATTGTAACATGTCGTAACATGTGTAACGCCGTATGTCACGATGTTTTCGCCAAAACAGCCGTAAAACAAGCTTGTTTATGGGTGGTGCGGGAGGATAGGCCCCCCACCCAAGTTTACCGGTAAAAATATGCTTACACTATGCTCAGAGAGTTTGAATCCCTCACTGATACCAGAGATCAGAACCATTCGGAAGTGGAATAGGAGGACTAGCACCCGAACTGGTTCAAGTCCACAAAGTAAAATGGTTGGCACATTGCGTTTTTTCTGAAGGAGTATTAAGTGGCATGGGACACCAGCAATTTTTTTGGCTTTGTTTATTCCTCTTTAGCTATTGCAAAACGAACCAGATATCAGTAATCATTTTATTCTATTCAAGCTTTTTCAACTAATGCCTTCAAAGCTTTTTTAAAACATTCCATAGGTGCTCTCACTATTCCTGCGCCGATTTGACCTATGCCTGGTTTTCTGTGAGCTATGCCTGTGTTTATAATGGGTAAGATGCCTGTGTCAATAACCTTGACTAAGTCGATGCCCAATGGAGTTCCTTCAAAATTTAGTGAAGGAATTGTAAAACTATAATCTTTTGATGCTGTTATATTCATCATCTCTTTGGTGTAGCTTACAGCGTCTGCTGGTGTTCCCCCCACAAGTTTGACTATTGCAGGCGCGGTAGCCATGGCGAATCCTCCGATTCCTCTGGTTTCGGTGATGGAACTGTCCCCCATGTCTGGGTTGGCATCTGTTGGTCCGTAGCCTGGAAAATATAGGCCTTTGGGCGTTGGTGCAGGAGCCGTAAACCAGTTATCACCTAAGCCGCTCACTTTGATTCCGAACTCTGTGCCATTTCTGGACATCGCCGTCACGAGTGTGCAGTTCTTGATGCCTTGCGCAACGTCCATCATGGCTTTGCATGCTGCCATGGAAAGATTCAGGAAGAAATGGTCGTTTTCCTCCAAGAATTTTACGATTCTAGAAGTTACTTTGGCTTCAAGATTTGTTTCTATCAAATGTGGCATGATTTTCCTTTCAAAAAGTGAAGTTGCGGCAACGTTCCGGTTGTGGCATTCATCTCCCATGTGCAATGCTTGTGAAATTATCGTTTTTAGATTTATTCCATCGGATCTTTTGATCGCCAGCTCTAAGCTGGGTCCCAACTCTTTTTCCATCCACTTCAAGTGTCGAATTACGTCTTTGCTGTACGCACCGAATCTCAGAACCTTGCCAAGCCCCTCATTCATGTTGGCATAGGAAAAGTTTCCATTTTCTTTGTTTTCTACCACGAACACGGGCATTGATGCTGAGATTACGCCAGCCATCGGACCGACCGAGTTGTATTCGTGGCAAGGGGCAAACATGATTTCATCGTTTTTTATTAGCTCCTCTGCTTCTTCTGGGCTTTCAGCTAATTCTTCGTACATTAGTGCTCCATAGACTGCCCCTCGAAGAGGCCCACATGTTCTCTGCCATTCAACTGGGGGCCCTGCTTGAAGGATCATACTTTTCTTCATTCTTGGTATTGCTTTTCCGGCGGGCTTTAGATCGACCAACACAGGCTGCGCGCTTTTGATTTTCTCTACTGCTTTTTGGTTGGCCTCTTCGAATGATTTCTTTCTGGAGAATCAACTCCCTCCTCCAACTTGTCTAAAAGCTTGAGGATCTCGACATCTCCCCCGGCGGGAGGGCGCCAATCGACATGGATGACTTCTGCACCCTGTCTTTTCAAATCCTCTACAAAGGTTTCGATTCCTATGTTGATGACCTTGAGTTTCTTGTTCAGCATGCTCTCTTTTTTTGACATGCCAATCTCCTCATCCTAACAGTTTCTCTTCAATGGCTCCTCTAGTGGTGATAAGAGCAGTCATTCTAGTTGCTTGAGCGTTGCTGGGCATAATGACAACTCCGGCTTCCTCCAGCTTCTTCTTCTGTTTCCGCAGATCTTGTGGGTCTTCGGGCGTGCCCACAATTGAAGCCACAACGGATAGGAATCTCCCATTCTGCTCGGCCATGGTTTTGGCCTCTACGATTGAAGGAACCAGCTCGGCTACTGGATTCTGATGCGAACCGTACCCAAGCACAACATCCAAGAGAAGTACTGCTGTCTCGGGGTCTTTGGCTTCTTGAACTATCCTTCGTTTTCTTAAAGTAAAGTCGATCATCGGATGGGGTCTTCCAACCGTGAACTCCTCTGTGCCCATGTCGATGCAGGTGTGGTTCTTGCTCACGTTCACATCTTCAAGTTTATACTCCGTTTTAAGAGGCGTATTGGAATACACGTCTCCTATTAGGGGGGCTAGGATTACTAGGCTCTCGTAACAGAGAGTTCCGCCTGAAAACAGTCCTCTCACATATCGTTGGGTCTTTGACAGCTTGGAGGACTGTGCCTTCACAACGGGCAATATCGTTACTTTGGGAATAGTGAAAGCTATCTTCCGAGTTTTCTTTCGTTGCAACAAGTCACAGACTGCTCTAGCGCCGTCCTCTAGGGTGGTTGCGGCAACAAAACCCCTCTTGCTAATTTCATCGACCTTCCCGCCTATGAAGTTTACCACTATCGGTTTCTTGCACCGACTAGCGGCTTGCAGAACTTTTTCACTGACTTGCGGATCAGGCGGCTTGGAGACCAGAACAATCGCCTGGGTTTTTTCATCTTCTTCAAGGAGTTTAATTCCTTCAATCATCATGATGCCGCCAACTGCCCCTGAAAGATCATTTCCCCCTGTTCCAATTGCCTGAGATATTCCCAAGCCTCCTTCGTGTATCAAAGTTGAAACTTGTTGCAATCCGGTTCCCGAAGCTGACACTATTCCTACTGATCCTTGGCTTACGATGTTTCCAAAGCCCAATACGATGTTGTTGATTATTGCAGTCCCACAGTCAGGGCCCATCATCAATAAACCTTCCTCTCTGGAGATTTTCTTTAGCTCCAGCTCTTGTTCGACGGGCACATTACTGCTGAACAGAAAGACGTTCAACCCGTTTCGGAGAGCCTTCAAAGCTTCTCTTTTAGCAAAGTCTCCAGGCACCGATATCATAACAAGATTAGCGTCTGGCATCAACCGTAAGGCGGAATCAAGTGTCTTGGGGAGGACTTCTTCTGTTTCTATAGTTTCCCGTGCAGAGAGTAGCTTGTCAACCTCTGAGATGGCACTTTTCATAATCTCCTCGTTTTTGGCGTCTAGCGCAATTACGAGATCGTTCGGAGTCGCCTTTCCAGCTTCATCTGTTAGCAACTTCACGTCTTTTAATAGCTGCTTATTGGTGGGCGTAGCCATAACCACGGCGGCTTGCAAGACTCCTTCCAATTTGGAGGCTTCATTTGAAACTTTCATCAGAGTTACGGAGTCTCGATAAGTGTCCTTCCTCACAATGACCCTGACAACCATTACACGCCCCCACAAACTAGAGGAGTATCAAAGCAATTAAAAACGTTTGCCTAAATACTAGACATCGCCTAACAATAACCATGAACCTAGAAAAACCCCCAACACCACATCAGTCCCAGACGCCTCGCCTATCGCTAAAACGTGCCTGGTTGCCTCCTCGACCTCGCTTGGTCTCGCAGTCAGTATCTTTTCAACAAGAGCTAAAATGGGCTCGTTTGCATCTCCAGCTGCCGCATGCATCAAAAACTCTTGACTAATCAAGGTAGTCCTATCCTGAATGCAGGAAATTATGCTCTTGTTTACTTCTGAGACCGAATCTCCACAAATATTCAAGTTCTCCGATATTAACGTCAAACTTGCCATCAGACCAGAAAGTACATCGTCCGCCGAAGGCGTTAACCCTGGTCCGAACCCCACCAGTTCTTGAGCTTTTCTTTTTGTGCCTTGATAGTTCTTCGCCCTGATCGTTTTCATGAGCATTGACAAGTTCGGCAAGGCCCTCTGAGCAAACGGATTCAACTCGCGGCTAGCGAGTTTGTCAAAACGTCCTTCTTCTACGCATTCTATCAGTTGGGCTAAGCCGCTGAAACGACCATAAGCGCACGTTACTTCCTTCATTGTCATCAGGTTGTCCCTTATTTTCTTGACTGCAAGCAAGCTGCCTCGAAATATTCTCTGCGGCTTCCATTCTTTCGCATTTTTCGTCGAGATAATGAGGACGTTTTTGCCGAGCACGATTGAACCGTCGACGTTTAAGACTTCGTCATTCTTCCTTATACCAATCGAAGCCATGCTCGTGGATTGAGGCAGATTCGTAACGATGTTGATTGGCCCATTTCCAACGTCTGCCCCAACCACGCTTATCAGCCGGTTACCCGAGGTCAGAACGTTAACTACGCGAGTGAAAACGCTGTGTACCTGTCCGATTCTGTCTTGGTCCAAGCTTCTGGCAGCTGTTGGACCAACTGAAGTTGCCTCCACATGGAGCGAGGAGGTGACCGTTGTGGAGCAAAAAAAGTCGGTGTCATCATTACTCCTCAAAGTCTTTCCTGTTTGTGGTTTGATATTTTTTGGTTGACTTTGCATTTTCCGTCACATCAACCATGTATCATACTTCGCCACGTATGATAGAGAAAAACAAGACGTCTTCAAAATCTCTTATTTCACTCCGGTCATCATGAGCCCTATCTCTTGTCTTTGTGCTTTTGATGCCGGGATGATTCCGACTATTTTTCCTTCATACATCACTGCAATACGATCGCTTAAGGACATTATTTCGTTCAAATCCTCGGATATCAACAAAATTGCTATCCCCCTTTCCCTTTGCTCTATCAACTTTCTTTGGATGAATTCGGTTGCGGCGACATCTAGACCAGACGTGGGCTGGGCAGCGACGAGGAGTTTTGGATTTCTGGACAGCACCTTCGCCAAGATTAGTCGTTGGAGATTTCCTCCAGATAGATTCCTCGCAGGAGCATTGACGCTCGGGGTCATGATCTCGTATTCTTGAATTAACCTTTCCGCATTTTTGTGGATTTCGTTCCTATCTAAGAAATATCTTTTTGCAAACGGCAAAAACCACCGATAAGAGAACGGGGACATTGAGCGCGTCTCGAGGACTAGGTTCTCCGCGACAGAGAAACCCAGGATTAAGCCTGTCCCTAACCGATCTTCAGGGATGTCTCCCACACCTTGCTCGATGATTTTCTTTGGCGAGAGGTTGGTCATATCTTTCCCAAAAATGTATACCTTCCCTTCACTGGCCTTTCTCATGCCTGTAAGCACTTCAGCGAGTTCTCGTTGGCCATTTCCAGATACCCCAGCGACCCCCAAGATTTCGCCCTCGTGTATGGAAAACGAAATGTTCTTCAGAGCCAGCAACCCTTTGTCGCCCATTGCCGATAAGTTCTTTACCTCGAGCGCGACCTTGCCTTCCTCGGGCTTTTGCTTCTCGATGTTGATGGCGACTTCCCTCCCAACCATCATTTTCGACAATTCAATTGGATTTGTCAGCTTGGTGTCGCTTCTTGCCGCAACCTTTCCGCGCCTGAGGACGGTGACGCGATCACTTATTTCCATTACTTCGGGAAGCTTATGTGTAATAAATACGATGGTAAACCCTTGGTTAACCATAGATCGAAGAGTTTTGAAGAAGTCTTCGGTCTCCTGAGGTGTTAGAACCGACGTGGGTTCGTCGAGGATGAGAACCCGCGCATCACGATACAATGCTTTTAGTATCTCGACACGTTGTCTCTCCCCCATTGAGAGCTGCTCGATCTTGGCTTTTGGGTCGACCTTAAGCTTATGCATTTTCGAAAGCTCGGCTATACGCTTCTCAGCTCGGCCAATGTCTAACAATGGTTCTCTTGCAGACTTGAGCCCCAAGACGATGTTCTCCGTCACTGACATTACAGGAATAAGCATAAAGTGCTGATGAACCATCCCTATTCCTAATTCAATTGCATCCTTGGGGGATCTGATGGTAACGGGTTCACCTTGGACTAGAATACTACCTTCATCGGGTCGATAGAGCCCATACAAGATGTTCATCAACGTCGTCTTGCCGGCGCCGTTTTCTCCGAGCAATGCATGAATCTCACATGCTTTTAAATCGAAATCTATGTGGTCGTTTGCTAGCACGCCTGGAAATCGCTTCGTGATGCCCCTCATCTCTATGATCGGCTCTCCAGGATTCAACTTCCTGAGGCGCGGCTGTTGGCCGGATCCTTTATTTCCTCGGAGTTTTTCGACAAGGCGTTCTGTTTTTTCACTTGTGGACTGCCCCATCTTTACCCTCTCGTGATAAACCGCCGCGCATAACCCTAGATAACGTGTGCATGAAAATAAAAAAAGGGATATTTAAACAGTTAGGTTGGGTCACGGGCTGTGCTCTGGTGGCTTGTAGGGGTTCTGTGGAACAATGATTGCATGCATGTTGATGCCGGCTATTGTGTCTGCAAGAAGACCTCTCACGGATTGGGGAACTAAGGGATCAAGGTTGTGGAACGGGGCTAGACTGCTTAAGTCAACGTCTAGGCTTTTGTATCCGAGGAATTTCCCACGAAGCACGCATCGAATAATCATATTCATGAACCCAGGTGTATCCATCAGGATGCTAGTCAACATGTTATCAGGGCATAAAGTCCATTGGTCTGCAACGCATCCTATTACCATAGGATACGGTTTGCCAGCCTCTGCGCATGCTTCCATGACTCCTCGTCCACTAAAGTCGGCTACATGAGCTATTATGTCAACACCGTACGTGTTTATCAGAGTCCGGGCTATCGTCTTGCCAGCTGCGGGGTCTCCCCACGGGTTCGTCCCGCCAACCTCACGCGTGTATACTACTACCGAAGAGTTCACGGAGTGGACCCCAGCTATGAACGCATTGGCTTCCATGCATAGATACCCGGGTTCGTACCATGTTCCGACTATCCATCCCACGGCGCCTGTTCTAGTCATTTTCGCTGTAAGCACTCCTGCAAGGTAGTGTCCGACAGTTTGGAATGCTGGACCTAGAGCCACGAAATTTGCTCTATCAGAGTAACCCGCACCAGGCACCAGCACCCAGAGGGTATTAGGGTACTGGTCAGGTATATGCGGGCCATCCCATCCATATAGCATAGACATGAACTGCCCTCCCACACAGAACACTACATCGTATCCTTCAGCCCCGTAATCTGCGGCGACGATACGCTGATTAGCATATGAAACCAGCTTTGAAATGCTAACCGTCCACCAAGAATATTTGGCTGCGATTGCTTCTGCACCTTGAATAGCCATGTAAGAGAAGCCCAGGTCTGATTCATCCCCACCCACCATGAGACCCACTTTAAGAGTGACTTCTGCGTAGTTTATGAGTTCTCCGTAGTGTAAGGCCACATAGTATATGTCTTCTATGTCGATGATGCCGTCGCCGTTTATGTCTATTTCTAGATTGTACCCATACTGCCCAGGCATGGTTCCGTAGGCCAAAGCTACGAAGTATATGTCTTCTATGTCGACTATCCCATCACAGTTCACGTCTGGTAGCGCTTTTGGAAGCCCTGGATAAAACCCTTGTACAATAAAGTTGCTGTGCATTGGGATTGCGGCCACAATGATGCTTATTACGATAATTCCTGTAATTATCCTTGAAAAAGCCTGTTTATACAATCTCTCTCCCATTTTTATCTCCGTCCTATTTAAGCAACGTAAAACCGAGACAAACAGGCTTAAAAGGCTTATGGAAAAATGTTATAGTCCCTATTAATAACTCAACTGCCAAGCATTCACTCTTGGTCTCAAATTTAAACGTTTCGTTATTGTCTCTTTGGGGTATGTGTCAAGTTCTTTCCTTTTTTGGTTAAATCGTTTTATATTCTGGGCGGTTTCCGGGAGGATTGTCTGGCTTTGCCTTCTCTTCTGCCAGTGCAGGTTGATGGTGTTCTCTGGCTGCTTAGCTGAACGTTCCTCGTTTGTTCCATCTCTATGTGTATGCTTCTGCGTTTGGGAGGGTCGGCTTGAGCTCTATGTTGAGCTGTCTTGCGCATTGGAGCCTGTTGTAGACGGCTAGGTTTGACCTATGGCTTTCGCAAGACCCCGTACTAATCCATGGAAAGGACCTAGATAAGCCACTTTGTCAACTCCAGCGAATTGGTAGGATTTCCACCTCAAACCTTTTATTAACGTAGTCATCTAAAATTTTCTTCATTGGCACGTACCAGTCGTTAACTACGCTACTAATGATTGCGTCTGGAGCATAGGGGTTTTGGTCATATTCATCACCTATCGCCCAGACGCCCGCTTCCTTTCCACTGCATATTTTGTCTCCGCTGGTGCGCTTACCGAAGTCGTGTTTGTTACATACCCTGTCATGCTAGCCGTTAATGTATAGTTCCCCACGTTAACGCTGAATGAGTAGTTTCCGTCGGACTCAGTCGTGTACGTCAGCCTGTCCAGCTTCACAGTTGCTCCTACGATAGGCGCCCCTGTTGTCTTGTCTGTGACTCTGCCTGCAATAGTAGCTGGACCTGAAGGTGGCAAGGTCACATAGTAAACAACCATAGTGACGACTGCAGCGGCTAAGATGATGATTGTCAATATCAGAACAGCTGTTATTCTAGCAATCGCTTTTTTGACATTATACAACTTCCTTCCATTACATTTACTGCAAAAGCTAGTGTCTCATAGAATCTATGTAACACTTTTGCGGCGTAACCTAGCGCCAAGACCCGCGCTTGCAGCAAACCTTTTAAAAATCGAGTTACAAAGTGAGTGAATGAACGTTATGTGGACGCTTGGAGAATAAGTGAATTGTTATGAGGGAACTCGTAGCGTCGGAAATTGAAGAGGCGAACAAGAAAGCAACTGAGAGAATCTTGTCTGCAGAATGCACCTTGGTCGACATAAAACCCGCGATTAAGGCGATACCTGGTTTCAAAAGCAACCTAATCACACATGCGGGGCCGCCAATTGAGTGGAAGAGAATGTGCCAGCCCCAAAAACTGTCGATAATAAATCTGATCATTTATGAAGGCTTAGCAGACACTCCCAAAGAGGCAGAAAGACTAGTCGAAACCGGAGACGTGAAAATAGAACCTAATCACAATTATGGCAATGTAAGCGGAATGTGCGGAGCCACCTCTGCATCCATGCCTGTCTTCGTCGTAAAGAATAAAGTCCATGGTAACATCGCTTATAATTGGCAACAGACGGACCTAACTGCTTTTGGTGACAAGTACAAAAAAGCTAAGGAAGTTCAATTTGTTCAGGAAACTTTGGCTCCTGTGATGAAGGCAACTATCAAAGAAGCCCGTGGAATCAACATCAAAGAACTGCTCGCCAAAGGACTGCAGATGGGAGATGAATTGCACGGTTCGTTTGACGCTTGCAGAGGTATGCTCATGAATTGGATCTTGCCGCACATTGTCAAAACAGGCTTTCCAAAGGAGACGTTGGTTCAAGTGGGAGAATATTTCTTATCGAGAGAAGGGCGCTGGTATTGCGGGAACCTAATGATGGGGGCATGCAAAGCGATGATGGATCCTGCTCGGGACATAAAATATAGCACAATTGTTACTGCTATGGCAAGGAACGGTGTTGACTTCGGCATTCAAATCAGTAGTCTGGGGAACCGCTGGTTTACAGGCCCCGCCGGCGCGATAAGAGGATTTACTTTTCCAGGCTATAAACCGGAGGACGCTGCTCCAGATATCGGGGATAGTGCGATCTCGGAGACTAGGGGCCTTGGAGGAACTGCGACCCCTGCATCCCCTTCTCATGCAAGATTTATGGGAGAAAGCTTCCAAAACGCTGTCAATCACACAAAGTTGATGCATGAAGTTTCTGTCGCAGAGGACCCTATGTTTAGGATACCCTACCTTGATTTTGCAGGTGTGCCAGTAGGGATAGATATGAGGAAAGTTGTTGAAACGGGAATCGTGCCAAAGATCAATACAGGCATGGCCCACAAAGAAGGAGGTCACCCACTCATCGGAGCTGGAGTCGCAAATGCTCCTATCGAATGCTTCAAGGAAGCTTTGAAGGCGTTTGTCGAAAAATATCGATAACGATCCCGCATAGCTGCCGTTTTTCGTTACAAATGGTGGCCTCTTTTGTGGTGTGCGTTCAGTGACTGGACCTTGGATACGTAACGCTTTTGGGCGAAAGTGAAGGGTCAAGGGTTGAATGAATATATCTATAAAAGCTTTTCTAGAACCGGAGGGAGCTAGAAAAGCTTTTATGTGCAAGTCCTGAAAAACTGTATTGGAGGGTATGGAGGCGCGGTTCGAAAAATACATATCATATCCAATAGGACTGATTATAGCGCTGTCCATTTTTTCAGCCATATTATTGGCAATGGGGTTCAACCCAATCTTGAGTTTAGAAGCGCTAATTAAAGGATCCTTCGGCACTGTTTTCAGGGCCAGTGAAACATTTGTTAGGGTTACACCACTATTGCTGTGCGCTCTGGCCTTTTTGATCGCTTTCAAGGCAAGATTTCTGAACTTCGGCGCCGAAGGTCAATTGTATATTGGCGCCTTGTGCGCATATTTGGCTGCCTCTCAAATGGGAGGTTTACCTAGCATCTTATCTGTTCCGTTAGTAGTGTTAGTTTCTTTTGTCAGCGGCGTAGCTTGGTTGGCGATACCTCTTGTCCTGAAAGTTAAACTGGAGATAAACGAGGTTTTTCCTACTATTGTCTTGAATTTTATTGCCATCCTTGTTATTAATGGGTTGGTTACGGGCCCAATAAAGGACCCAATGGCACAAAACCCCCAAACGAGGACTATTCCCCCAGCGACGTGGCTGCCGATTATGATTCCTGGAACCAGACTTCATGTGGGTTTGATTTTCGCATTTTTCTTGGCATTTTTGATATATTTGATTCTGCAAAAGACTGTTTTGGGCTACGATATCAGAGCGGTTGGGCTTGGTCCAAGGGCGGCTAAACATGGAGGGATAGATTTTTCAAGAAACATCATTATTGTAGGGATATTGAGTGGCGGGTTGGCTGGATTGGCAGGGATGGTTGAAGTACTTGGCGCCAATCACCTTTTGATATCGGGCTTTTCTCCGGGTTTCGGTTATCAAGGTATAGCAATAGCGGCATTGGGAAGATTTGACCCCATCGGGGTGCTTCTTGCATCGATATTTTTCTCTATCTTGCTCATAGGAGGGGAATCAATGCAGCGGGCAACTCCTCCAGTACCCATTCAATTGATCTATATTCTACAAGCCGTGTTAGTACTTTCTGTTCTCATTGTCCAAGAATTCCTCACGGTGAGGAGACAGAAATGACTGACCCATTGACTTCGATTTTGTCAGGCGGTGTGGAATTGGCCGTCCCTATCCTTTTCTCAGCACTAGGGGAGATTTATGATCAGCGCGCAGGAGTTATAAATCTTGGACTTGAAGGTATAATGTCTCTTGCAGCTTTCGTAGCCTTGTTGGTAGGCTTCTCCACTGGCTCCTATTTGATGGGCACACTAGCGGCAATATCAGTAGGCGGTCTAATGGCATTAATCCACAGTTTTGCATGTGTTAAAATCGGTATCAACCAAATAATTTCCGGACTTCTTCTTGTCACATTAGCCGATGGCATTGCTAATTTTAGTTATGTTACTATTATTAGATTATCGGGTGTTCCACGCGCTTCCGTTCTCAAGCCAATCAATATTCCAGGATTAAGTCAAATCCCAGTTCTCGGCCCAGTTTTATTTCAACAAAACATTTTTGTTTATCTAGCGTTCTTGTTTGCTATTGTTTTTGGATTTGTTCTGTACAAAACTACGTGGGGGTTGAAAATAAGAGGCGTCGGGGAGAACCCGGAGGCTTGCGACGCAGCTGGAATAAACGTCAATAGAATTCGATATTTGTGCGTCATTCTAAGTGGAGTAATGGCAGGTTTCGGGGGCGCCTTTCTATCCTTGGGATACTTAGGCCTGTATGGATCAGGCATGGCCGAGGGACGCGGATGGATTGCTATAATAGTTGTCATTCTTTCGGGCTGGAGCCCCTACAGGGCCATTCTAGGGAGCCTAATATTTGGACTGGGATACTCAACTGCGGCTAACTTGATAGGCATAGGTATAGGGGTATCAAGCTACGTTCTCCAGATGGTGCCTTACACAATGGCACTCATTGTCATTGTCTTCATGTTTAAGAGAACGAAGGGCCCATCCGCATTGACAGTCCCGTATAGAAGAAAGTAAGACAACCGAAGCAAACGATTTCGATATGGCTTCTGGGAACACAAACCATGGCGAGGTCAAAGAAAGAGCAACAACGTCAGACTTATTTATGAGATAAAGGTAGATTATCGGGCATGAGTCACGAAACCTTCTACACGAAGACCGTTTCAAAGAGGAAAAAATCATGGACGATAGACAAAGCGAGAACGGCACTACTAGTTATCGATATGCAGAATGACTTTGTTAAGGAAGGTGCCATACTTGAAGTCCCGAAAATTCGACGCCAAATCCCTAAGATTAAGAGACTCATAGAGACTTGTAGAAGGCTTGGGATTCCTGTAATCTACTCAAAACAAGTGTATCGCGCTGATTCGAAGGTCAAACCTCTCGTCCTGGAAATGCTTCCTCTTTTGGAGAAAGAAGGGCTCAGGGACGGCACTGAGGGTGCAGAGATATGTGACGAGTTGGAACCTGAAGTCGGAGATATAATGGTCAGAAAAATGGGGTTCAGCGCTTTCTATAACACCGAGCTGGAATCTATTCTCCGTAACATCAACGGAAGGAGGAACGTGGACACCGTAATAATCTGCGGCACGGTAACCAACATCTGCTGTGAATCCACAGCCCGCGATGCCTTCGAACGAGACTACAAAGTCGTATTCGGAAGTGATATAACCTCCGCATGGACGAATGAATTTCAAACCTTAACATTGAAAAACATTGAGTATGCCTTCGGCAGAGTTATGACATGTGATGAAATCATAAACGCCCTTAAATATGGGGAAGAAGCAAATCATGATGATTGCCCCCAAGCGTTCATAAATGATCACCATAGTCCCCATAGCCGGAGGAACATATAAAATATTTAATAATTCTTCAAAAACCGACAAATTTTGTCAATCACAAAACATATTTTGTGAAAGAGCCTAGCAAGTTGCGTTTAATCCACAGGAGGAAAGTAAATGGCAAAAATAGCGGTTGTCGCGATTGGCGGAAATTCCCTAATTAAAGATCAAGAACACCAAGCCGTCCCTGATCAATTTGAAGCCATTCGTGAAACCTGCGCCCATATCGCCAGCATGATAGAGCGGGGCTGGGACGTAGTTGTAACCCACGGCAACGGACCTCAAGTAGGCTTCAGCCTTCTACGTTCTGAGCTAACTAGCCACGTGCTACATACAGTGCCGCTTGATTCTTGTGTAGCTGATACTCAAGGAACCATCGGTTATATGATCCAACAGTGCCTATACAATGAGTTCAAGCGGCGAGGCATCAAAAAACAGGCGGTAACCGTGGTATCTCAAGTGTTGGTGGACAAGAACGATCTAGCTTTCAAGAATCCCACCAAGCCCATCGGACCCTTCTATGATGAAGATAAGGCTAAAAGGTACCGAAAAGAACGGGGCTGGAATATAAAGGAGGACTCTGGACGTGGCTGGAGACGCGTGGTACCCTCTCCTATACCCGTGCGTATCATCGAACTCGATGCCACTAAGACTCTTGCTAACTTAGGGTTTGTGGCCGTTGTTGTGGGTGGCGGGGGCATTCCGGTCATCGAAGAAAACGGCGAATTGAGTGGCATAGAAGCAGTTATTGACAAAGACTACGCCTCTTCTCTACTTGCCATTGGAATAAAAGCCGACCTCTTTCTCATATCTACATCTGTAGAGAAAGTAGCCCTAAACTTCGGAAAGCCCGACCAGAGACTGCTGGACAAAATGACCCTAGAAGAAGCTAAAAAATATTATGAAGAAGGCCACTTTCCACGAGGTAGCATGGGCCCAAAAATCCAAGCCATCATTAATTTCCTTGAGAGGGGAGGAAAGGAAGCTATCATCACGAACCCGGAGAATATCGAACGTGCATTACTTGGAGAGACAGGCACGCACATTTTACCCTAAGTGAGCATTGATGAATTTGCCTAACTTTAGGTTTTGATCTCTACAGGTTATCACCTTCACGAGTTCAAGTCCAAATGCTGACGCACGCTTCTTTGCTATCACCTCCGAAACATGCGTTCAGTGTCTCATATCAGCTTAAAGCGAACCACAGGTTTTGCTTAGTCACTAAGTTAAGGACGTAGCCGGATACAATAGTTTCAGGAAAGATATTGCAACTGCAGTATTGCCAGCGCACGCTTTTGCCGGTAAACGTGTGTTCAAATTTCAACTGCACTCACAAGCCTCAATCTAAGCTTCTCTAGCCGAAATAAGCTCAAAATAGGGCTTAAATTGGAGTGCGGGGGGTGGGATTTGAACCCACGAACCCCTACGGGATAGCCGCTCTGCGAGACGGAATGCGTAACTCACACGTGCAGACCATAATTCAGCAAGCCTCGTCAAGTACTGCTTGACCAATAACCGCATAGGTTATCTTTTCATTTTTCATGTCTAGTTCATTAATCCTTTGCATTCCGTCCCACCTCAGGGCTACGCCTTTGGCCATGCTTGGCAACCCCCGCTTCGAAAGGCTAGCCATTCTATCTTCTAATTTACAGTCGAAATTAAATCTTGCTTTAACTGACCGAGTAGAAAAAAGAAGGTGATGCGGGTTTAGATTAGGCGGAAGTCTTCTTTTATGGTTGTCAATACAACATGGGTGTTTGTCCGCTCTACATATGGTAATGCTAAGAGACGTTTTGTAAATTTGCTTAGTTCTTCTCTGTCCTTGAATTTAGCGATTATGACGGCGTCTGTCAAACCTGTTACGTCATAAACGCAGCAGACGTTTGAAAGTCGTGCGATTTCGTTCTCCATTTCTAGAAGTCTGCCTTTTGAAACGGTTATTTCGCTGACAACTGTTAATTCGTAACCGAGTTTTTCGTGGTCCAGCAAGGTGGAGTAGCCTTTTATGATGCCTTCCTTCTCCATCTTCTTTATTCTTGACAGGGCAGTGCCTATGGATATGTCGCATTGCTTGGCTATTTGCCTCGACGAAAGCCTAGCGTCAAAGGTTAGTGCCTTCAATATTTTGACATCTGTCTCGTCTAAATGCATCGTTCCTTCACCTGTACTTAACATTTATTCAATTAACACATTATCTATTTAACGTTTGTCCCTATTTTTACAGAAAACACTTTTATATTTATAGAGATACTCAATTTTAATATAAACTTGCCCCATAGAGGAACAACATGAAACGCGACGCATTAAAAACAAACCAAAACCTCGATACATGCCTAAAACTCATCAAAAACGCTGATTACATACTACTACATTTCACAGACATGCTCGGATCCCTTAAAGGCAGAACAATACCGGCAGAAGAAGCAGAAAACGTCTTGGAAGAAGGCGTGGGCTTTGACTGCTCCTCAATAATCGGCGGTGTCAGCATCGAGGAAAGCGACATGGTTATGAAGCCCGATTCCTCCACATTCACTGTTTACCCATACTACTTTTACGACAAAAGCGTTGCCAGCTTCATCTGCGGCATATACCAACCAGATGGAAAAAAATTTGAAAAAGACCCGAGATACATTTGCCAAAAAGCCATGAAAAAAGCGTTAACAGAAGGTTATGAAACAACAGCTGCAGCGGAACTAGAATTTTATCTCGTTCAAAAAAATGAAAGAGGCGAGGTTGACCCTGTCGAGAGCCACCTTATAGACAAGCAAAGATACTTTGACATAGCCCCTGACCGCGATGCCACAGAATCCTACAGAATGGACTTGTCTAACGCTCTATTCACCATGGGAATCACTGTTGAGCGACAACACCATGAAGTAGGCTCAGCCCAAAACGAGATTACATTCAAATATTCAAACCCATTAACCACATCGGACAACATAATGCGATACAAGTTTGCAGCCAAAGCCGTAGCAGACAGAAAATATGGCTGGATAGCGACGTTCATGCCCAAACCATGGTTAGGCAAGCCAGGCAGCGGCATGCACATTCATATGGGACTTTTTAACCCAAAAACAGGCGAAAACCACTTCTACGACCAAAAAGGCTACGCGCATATCTCGCAAAAATGCAGATACTTCATAGGCGGTATTCTCGACCACGCCAGAGCCCTCTGCACTATTGTGGCTCCTACAATTAACAGTTACAAGAGATTGGTGCCAGGTTATGAAGCCCCGGTGTACATCACATGGAGCAAAAGAAACCGCTCAGCCCTAGTAAGAATACCAGAGTACTTCCCTGAAAAAGAGAAAGAAGCCAGAGTAGAGTTTAGATGCCCAGACCCGCTCTGTAATCCTTATCTTGCATATACTGTGGTGCTTGAAGCAGGGTTGGATGGTATCAGGAAGAAGATTAACCCAGGAGAACCAGTGGATATGAACGTTTATCATCTCAGCGAAGCCAAACGGAAAGAACTTGGAATCAAAGTTTTGCCAGCATCTTTAAAGGAAGCTTTAGAAGAATGGCAGAGCGATGAAATCTGTATGCAAGCCTTAGGCAGAGAAAACGCCGAGAAGTACAGGGAGCTTAAGATGCAGGAATGGAAAGAGTATGAGCCACATATGCTAAACAACAAGAGTGAAGTGACTCCTTGGGAGCTGCAAAAATATATTTACATGTGACAGTAGCAACCTTAAATTGCCAGAGTGAATACGAAGCATTATTCTATTCGCGGAAGATTCGAGATGAAATATGATACTATACTTGTGCTAGACTTCGGAGGACAATACAGCCACCTTATAGCAAGAAGAATCAGAGAACATGGAGTTTATTCGGAAATAGTTCCACACGACATAAAGCCAGAAGAAATCAAAACCTTGAACAAAAAATTCAATGTAAAGGGCCTAATTCTTTCAGGAGGACCAGCAAGTGTTTATGAACCAAACGCACCAAAACCTTACTGGCAAATTCTAGAACTAAACCTGCCGATTCTGGGCTTGTGCTATGGACACCAACTTATAGCTCAAAAGGTTGGAGGAAAAGTTGAGGCTGCAAGCCACAGGGAATATGGAATTGCTTACGTGACAGTTGACAAACCCGTAGGTGTATTGAGGGGGTTGGGTAAGAAAGAGAAGGTTTGGATGAGCCACGGCGACACTGTTTACGCAATTCCATCCGAATACGAGGTTTTGGCACACACTAAAAATTGTCCGGCTGCTGCTCTTAGACATAAAAATAAGCCTATTTACGGTTTGCAGTGGCATCCAGAAGTTGTCCACACACCAAATGGCATGCACATGCTCGGAAATTTCATCTTCGAAGTTTGCAAATGTGAAGCCAACTGGAAAATGGAAGACATCATAGAGAAGATGATAGAAGAAATAAGGACCGAGGTAAGCGAAGGAAAAGCCATAATCGCTCTAAGCGGAGGCATAGACTCCAGCGTGGCAACAGCCCTCGCAGCCAAAGCAATAGGCAATAGGCTTACAGCAGTTTTCGTTGATCATGGATTCATGCGGGAAGGCGAACCAAAATTCGTGAGAAGCGTTTTCCAAAAGTTCAAAATAAACCTCATAATGGCAGATGCACAGAAGAGATTTCTAGCAAAACTTAGAGGAGTTACTGACCCAGAAAAGAAAAGGAAAATCATCGGGGAGGAATTCATTAGAGTTTTTGAGGAAGTCGCAGAGAAAACAGGCGCAGAATATTTAATCCAAGGGACGATTTATCCGGATAGAATTGAATCTGGTTTTAGGAAGTTTTCTGATAAGATAAAGACGCATCATAACGTGGCTGGTTTGCCCACCAGAATTAAATTTAAGAAAATTGTGGAACCGCTTCGCGACTTGTATAAGGATGAGGTTAGAAGGGTTGCGAAAATGCTTGGGTTGCCAAAGGAAATAGTTTTTAGACAGCCGTTTCCAGGTCCAGGATTGGCTGTTAGAATTATTGGTGAGTTGACTGAGGAGAAGGTTAAGGTTGCCAGGAAGGCGGACAAAATTGTAAGGGAAGAGATTGAAAAGAGCGGGTTAGAGGAGAATTTGTGGCAGTATTTCGCCGTTTTGACAGACACCAAAGCTACAGGCGTGAAGGGCGATGCCAGAGCTTACGGCTATGTTGTCGCTATCAGAATTGCGGAAAGCCGTGAAGCGATGACTGCTAACTTTGCAAAAATCCCCTATACAGTGTTGGAAAGAATCTCAACAAGAATATCTAATGAAATACCAGAGGTTACAAGAATTGTTTATGACATAACCCACAAGCCTCCAGCAACAATAGAATGGGAATGAAAAGGTCAGTTCTAAACTCTAGGCTTCTGCACTAAGTTTTCAATTCTAGTCTTTTTAAACAAAATGACATGACTAACCAGTTCGCCGACAACCGCTTCCAAAACTTTTTTACCCTTTTCTGCAGAGGCCGTTGTTGATTTGCCGAAAACTCCAGAACTTGTGTAGTTAATAGTGTCCAATGGAAGTGCAATGCCCTCTACTTGCACCGCATGTTTGCGGGGCTCTTCATCCACAGCTTTACCCATACTCACAATTTCTGGATGCAAAGCCAAATTCACCGAAGTTTCCTCAGCACACGCGTGTCGCCTCTCCCCTGGAGTGAAAAGTTCAGGTAAAAGCTTGCTGGCTACAGGCCACCATTGGAAAATGGAGACGAATATTCCTTTTTCTCTTAGTTCTCTAGCCACTTCCTCAAGCGCGCTTAGGTTGCCGCCATGCCCGTTAACTATAACAATTTTTCTAACACCATAATAGTTTAGTGCCAAGCATGCTTCCTTAACATAGTTTTTGAAGGTTTTAGGCGATATGTAGATTGTTCCCCAAAACTGTCTGTGATGCGAACTCACGCCAAAGGGAATCACTTGTAGGCAAAGCACTCCAGTGCGTTTGGCTGTCTCTTCAGCTATAGCTTTAGCTATCAAATGATCTGTCCCAAGCGGATTCTGCGGTCCATGTTGTTCGTTTGAGCCAACCGGAAGAATTGCGACATCACTCTTAGCAAAATATTCTTTGGCTTCGGTCCAACTCATCTCATGAAGCAAGACTTTCACAAATTCCACCTTCACGAAACCGTTTTATTACAAGACAATTGAATATAAGTTTGCAGTCTAAGACGGTGAAACCTTTGAAAGCGCTGATTCTCGCAGGAGGCTTCGGCACAAGGCTAAGACCGATAAGCTGTACAAGACCGAAAAGTCTCTTCCCAATAGTAAACAAACCCCTACTACAATGGACCTTCGAAAGACTAGCAAAGAACAACATTACAGAAGCAATACTAGCAGTGAACCATCAAACCGAAGTCTACATAAAACAGCATAGAATCCCAAAATGTGAACTGCACATAAGATATTCACGAGATCCATTAAGAAAGCCTCTGGGAACAGGTGGTCCCATAAAAAAGGCTGAAAAACTCATCAGCCATGACAACCCTTTCCTAGTTTTGAACGGGGACATATTTGCCGATGTAAACTACACAGAAGTTCTGAACATACATAAAGAGGGAAAAGCTGTGGCGACCATTGCTCTTCACAGAGCTGAGGACCCAAGCAGATATGGAGTCGCGGAGCTAGCAGAGGACAATCGCATAAAAAGATTTATTGAGAAGCCAGCGAGAGGGACCGCTCCGACTAATTTGATAAACGCTGGTGTTTATGTTCTTAGCCCAAAGATTCTCGATTACATTCCAAATGGAAAGACTGTTTCGCTTGAACGCGAAATCTTTCCAAAACTAGCAGATAAAGGCACTCTTTACGGATATGCTTTCGAAGGCTTATGGATGGACATAGGCAAACCAGAAGAATACCTACAGCTTAACAAAATCTTGCTGGATTCGTTTACCAACAAACGAAAACTTAGAAGCAGAGCTAGAACAGAAGTTAAAAATCCTGTGGCTTTTGACAAAGGAGTTTCTATAGGAGAAAAATCATTTATTGGACCCTACGCGGTTTTAGGACGAGACATCGTTGTTGGAAACAATGTTCACATACGAGATTCTGTAATCTTCCCAGGGGTTACAGTAGGTGATTCTTCATCAATAAACGGAGCGATAATAGGCGAGGGCGCAATCATTGGAAGAGGAGTAAAAATTGAAAAGGGCTGTATCATCGGCGATTACGCCAAAATTAAGGATAACGTTTCACTTGCCGAAAATATTTCGGTTTGCCCAGCCAAAGAGGTCTCTGAAAGTGCATTAACACCTAAATGCATCTATTAGAAGGAGAATAAGGCAACATGTTAAGTTCAAGACGGTTATTCGGAACAAACGGAATTCGCGGAGTAGCCAATAAAGAACTAACCCCTGAAATAGCAATTAAAATCGGAAGTGCAATAGGAACATTCTTTAAAAATGGAAATTTGATAGTTGGTTATGATGCTAGAACAAGCAGCCCTATGATTGCAAAGGCTGTTATTGCAGGCTTAACTGCAACGGGATGCAATGTGCTTTCCGCAGGAATGGCGCCAGCACCCGCACTTCAATATGCAGTAAAAAATCATGAAAGAGATGGGGCGGTGATAATAACCGCATCTCACAATCCGCCAGAATACAATGGGATAAAAGTTGTCTGGAACAATGGAATAGAGCTCACCCGTGAACAGGAAATCGAAATTGAAAACATATTCTTTGACGAGAAAATATACCTTGCAGAATGGAAAAAGATAGGAACAACGCACGAACTGCTAGGAGTAATCGACGAGTATGTAGAAGCGATAAAGAAGCATGTGAATGTTTCCTCGATAGCTAAGAAAAATTTTCATGTTGTTGTTGATGCAGCCAACAGCGTTGGCAGTCTAGCAGTACCCTGCTTGCTTCGAGATTTGGGCTGCAAAGTTACAACTATAAATGCGAACATCGATGGAACATTTCCCGGAAGGCTCCCTGAACCACGCCCGGAAAACCTTGGAGATTTGGCTTTAACCGTGAAGGCGGCAAGGGCGGATTTAGGCGTAGCCTATGACGGCGATGCTGACCGCTCAATTTTCGTAGACGAAAATGGCGAAATCTATTGGGGAGACAAAACCTTCGCTCTGGTTGAAAAATACTTTCTAAAAGAGAATGCTGGTGAGAAAATCGTTACGCCAGTAAGCTCCTCCACCATTGTTAAGGACATCGCAGACGCCTATGGTGGAGAAATCGTTTGGACCAAAGTGGGCAGCATAATAGTTTCTCAAACAATGAAGAGATTGAAAGCAAAGCTCGGCGGAGAAGAAAATGGCGGAATCTTTTACGGCCCCCACCAATCAGTAAGAGACGGAGCAATGGCAACAGCTTTAATTTTGGATATTATGGCTAAGACCGGTGAAAAACTTTCGCAGCTTCTCGGAGAACTTCCAAAATATTTCATCGCGAAAGGCAGGATTGAATGTCCAGAGGAGCTAAAAGAGAGAGTGTTGAAAAAGTTAGTTGAACAAGTGAAAGGACTAAACATAAACACCATCGACGGAGTAAAAATATGGTTTGAGAACAAAAGCGACATCTTAATAAGACCAAGTGGAACCGAACCCATTTACCGATTATACGCAGAGGCAAAAAGTCAAGAGAAAGCATCAAAGCTCGTTAACGAATACGGTTTAAAACTTAAAAAGATAATTGACAGTATAGAAGATTGACCAATTTTTCAAAAAATGGGGAGAACATTTACATGCCACCCTCAGTGTTGCAGGCAAAACCGGAAGAGATGGATGCGGCTGAAAAACGCGAAAGATACACGGTTAGCATTGTAGGCTGTGGACAAATCGGCGTTCTCCACGCTTGCCTCTTCGCTGAAGCTGGCTTCAAAGTTATATGTGTGGACACGAATCAAACAATAGTAAACCATCTTTCCAAAGGAAAGGCTCCCTTATTAAGACAGGAATTAGAATCCAAACTAAAAACTCATGTAAAAACTGGACGCTTAACCGCTACGAACGACCTTAAGAATGCTGTCTCCCAGAGTGATGTTGTTATTATAACAATTTCTGCGAAAATTAACGAAAAGAAAAAAGCTGATTGTTCGAACGTGGAAAGCGCGTGTAAACAGGTAGGCTTAGGTCTTCGTCGCGGCTCCTTAGTTATTGTTGTGAGCGCCGTTGGATTCGGTTTTATGGAAGGCACTATTAAAGAGATTTTGGAAAACAGCTCAGGACTTAAGGCTGGAGCCGACTTCGGTTTAGCCTACAGCCCAATTCGAGTATTAAAAGGAGAAACATTGGAATTACTGGCAAATAATAAACGAATAGTCGCAGCGCTTGAAAAAAACAGCTTAAGCTCCGCTTCAAATATTTTAGAAACTATCGCAAAAAAGGGTGTTAAGAAAGCAGTCAATGTAAAGACGGCAGAACTAGCTGAGCTTTTTGAAACTGTGCAAAGGGATGTGAACCTTGCTCTTGCTAACGAACTCGCCATTTTCTGCGAAAAAGCAGGCGTCGATTATCTTGAAATTTTTAGACTCTTAAATGGTAGTGCATGCGACATGGTTTCATTGCCAAAACTTGCAGAAGAAAACACTCGAAAAGAAACCCATCTCTTACTAGAGGATGCCGAGAATCTAAACGTGAAACTTCGAATTCCTACAATCGCCAGAGAAATAAACGAGGAAATAATTAAGCATACAGTCAACCTAACCAAAAGCGCGTTAAGAGACTGTGGAAAAACATTAAGAAGAGCAAGAATTGCTTTGCTTGGAATCGCGCAAACATCAAACATGAAAAGCCCTACAAAAAACGCTGCGAAAGAGCTTGCTGAAATGCTAGATGCTAGAGGTGCGAAGGTTAGTCTTCATGATCCATACCTTTCAGAAAACGAAATAGCAGAGATATCATATCCCCTCAAGAAAAGCCTAAATGAAGCTGTGGAATGTGCAGACTGCATAATACTACTGACAGAGCATGATCAGTTCAAACGCCTAAACTTAAAGAAACTGAAAGTCATGATGAAAATGCCAGCTGCAATTGTTGATCTTGAAGGAATGGTTGAGCCGGATAAGGTTGAAGAGGAAGGTTTCATATATCGTGGGTTAGGAAGGGGCGTTTGGAAAAAATGAAAAAGTTAGGCGTGGCGGTTATAGGAGCAGGTTTCTGGGGAAGAAACCATGCCAGAGTATTTAAAGAATTAGAGGAAACCGAACTATTAGCCGTCTGCGACATAAACTCTGAGAGAGCCAAAAACGTTGCTAAGCAATTTGGTGTAAATCCCTACACAAACGCTGGAAAAATGCTGAAGCGCGAAGACATCGAAGCAGTAAGCATCTGCACGTGGTCATCGAGCCTTGCAAATATCGCATTAAAAGCTTTGAACAGTGGCAAACATGTTCTAGTTGAAAAACCTATGGCAACTAATGCAAAACAGGCTGAAAAACTGCTAGAAACAGCGGAAAAAGAGGGATTAAACCTTACAGTGGGCCTTTTAATGCGGTTTATTCCAGGATTACAGCACATCAGAAAGGCTGTTGAAAACAAAAAAATTGGCGAACTTGTATGCGCCACCGCAAAAAGAGTTTCCCAATGGCCAGAAAGAGTAGGCGATGTAGGAGTAGTTAAAGACACGGCAATCCATGATATAGATGTCATGAGATACGTTTTCAATGAAGACCCGATCGCCGCTTACGCAAAAACAGGAAGCATGACGCACAAAAAATTTGAGGATTACGCTCAGATAATGCTCACCTTTGAAGAAGGAAAAAGCGCCTTTATTGAATCTAACTGGTTAACACCATACAAGACTCGAATATTGATAGTTACTGGAAGCGAAGCCATAATGAAACTTGATTATATCACACAAGAATTGACAATCGAGGATGCAAAGGAGACCTTGCAGCCAAGATACCCATGGCAAGAACCATTAAAACTTGAGCTCCAACACTTTGCAAATTGCATTTTAAAGAAGGAAAAACCGCTAGTAACCGGGGTGGATGGCTTAAAAGCCCTTCAAATAGCTGAGGCGGCATTAAAGTCCTCAGCAACAGGCAGAGTAGTAAAGCTAAGATAAGGAAATTCAGGATTTTTTTTTCGTTCCACTATTAATATGGAAGGGCTTACCCTCTGACAAAACTTTTTCTGGAATTTTTTCCTTCCATTTTTTGAGAAATGGTAAATCCTCATTTTCTTTTCGCAACTCGTCTGGTAGCATTTCTGGAATTTCGTCGCGTATCGGATACCACCTTGAACATTTTGGACAGACAATTAAGCCTTCAACTATCTCATCCTTTTCTTCAAAGACAAGCAGTTCGAGGGGATGATGCTTATCTATAGGACAAGCAAGTATCTCCATTAACTTCCTTTTCATTCAACCTTCTCCTTTACCACAAATATTCGAAACGCATTTATTAAATTTGTCAAATTAAAGCTTTGACCAAAATATCCAAAACGACCTGATCCCAGTTTGGACCTGTTGACCTAACAACACGCCCAAAGGGAAATTCAAAGGCTACTCCTAAACTTTCAAGTTTTTCAGCCACCTTCAGCTTAACCTTTTCAATTGGATTCTCGTTTTGTTTGGCATGCTCAAAATCGTAATAGTGTATCCATCCCCCAGCCTCTTTAAGGGCTAATAGGGCGTAAGGCAAGTATTCAAGCGCCTTTTCAGGTAAGGGCATAAGGATTCTATCCGCTAAATGGCAAAGTCTTTTTTCAATAACTTCTTTCGCATCGCCAAACATTGGAATGACTTTTCCATAAACCCCATTTGTTCTCACGTTCTCTTGCATGTGTTGAACGGCTGCAGGATTAACATCAATCGAATACACTCTTTTGGCATTTGAATGCTTAGCGATAATTATGGAAAAGCAACCAACTCCGGCAAACATGTTCACAACGACTTCATCGTTCTTAACAAGTTTTGCAATTCGCATTCTTTCGTAGAAAAGTCTGGGCGAAAAATAGCATTTCTCGACGTTTACAGAGAATAGGCAAGCAGACTCCTTATGAATGGTAATTGTCCTATCCTCACCAGCAACATATTCCAATTTTCGCAGCCTAAAATCCCCACAAACAGAGCCAGTCTGAGCCAGCACCGTTTTTACATTCTTATGAACGCTCATAATAGCTTCTGCAATAATTCTACCATACTTCTTAGACTCATCCGTTAGACGTAAAATTGCTATATCTCCCACAATATCATAAGAATTGTAAACATAGGCCAAGTCCTTTGAGGGAAGAGCACCTGAAAGAATCTTTCTTAAACGCCTCTTCATGTTCCACCCTTCCACTTAAGAGGTATAACAGCATCCGGAAACATTTAAAAGCAAAACGAAAATCCTTTGTAGGAAGAGGAAAACAACATGGAGAAAACAACAAGCGGAATCGTTTACGAATGTGTAAGGTGTGGAGCAAAAGTCCCTTCTGAAGAGTTAGAACTTCGCGGCGGAGAAATAAAATGCATAGTTTGCGGGTATAGAATATTGAAAAAAATAAAACCACCAGTTGTTAAGCGTATTCTAGCAAAATAAGGAAAAGGATTATAAAATAAACTACCCGGTTTATGAAAGTTTCTGTTTGAATCATTGAAACTCTAGCAGTGACGTTAAAAGATTTCTTTCTCTCCGATTTTACGAAGAGCTCTGCCGCGAAGTTTTATGGTTGGACCAATAACTTCTTCCGGTTGCTTCTCGACAGTTTTCCTTTTTACCGTTTCTCCACAGATTCCTTTTGGAAGCAGTCGCCTTTTTATGCAAATGGCATAGGTGCAATTTGCAACGTTGCACATTTCTTCAGTCCATCTGCACCAAACACCATCTCGGCGGTAGACAACAGCATTTTTTGCGCACTTGAAGGATTTACATTCAGGAGAACAAGTTTTCTCTTGAGCCAATGCATGCACAACCTTTGATTATTTATTAGCAAAATTTCAATACTGCAAGCATCATATCTCTACAAATATTTTCACAAGTGTTGATATAAACTTTTTTCCCTCAGACTCCTTATTTCCACTAACTTGAACTTTTCTTTGGTGCAACTCGTTTCCTTCTGTAAACCTCTAGCGAAAGAATTAGAATCACGGTCACCACGATTATTATTGCTGTTGTTAACTGGCTTGTTTCAATAAGAAAACCCGCCAGCACCACATATTTCTCTATTTTGATTTGAATTGTTGCTGAATTGTCGACATAAGATGTTGTATCTAACTGTGGCTGTGAAGACCCAGATAAGTAAACCCTCACTCGCAACTTCCCGCCAATTATGTTGAGAAATTCTGCTATACCATCAGGTCTTGTCTGACTTGAACTTTGTAAACCATCCTGTAACAATGTAACTACTGCGTTTGGAATTGGCTGTCCAAAATAGTCAGCAACCCGAAATGAAACATTCAAACTGTAAAGTTTGCAACTTAAAGATACGTTAACAATTGTTTCGTTCAAATTCACAATCGTTCCGTTAAGCCTCAGTCCATTCATATAAACTTCTACAGAGTAGTTGCCGAGAACACAGTTAGAAGTTGCAACTCCATCAACTGTTCTTGCTTCGTAATATAGCCCTCCCATAAATTCTTGAATTTTCACTGTGGCATTGTTAATTGGTTGATTACCAGCGTTGGGGTTAGTGACATTAACTTTTAACGTGAATGTCGGACAAATGATTGTAACATTAAACCATGCTATTGTGGTTTCGTTTACAAGCAGACTTGGAATTGTTGTCACGTTAAATAGTGTACCATAACGTGTAGAATTCAAAAGGTAGGTAACGTTAGGCAGTAAGGAATGCATGATAGCCGTTCCATCTATATCTGTTGTGAGGGTCTGATTTTCTGGCTGAGATGCCAAATATATCTTAATTTCAGGGATGCGGATTTCAATTCCATCCTTAAAGGCCATAACCAAGATTCTTAGGTTAGTAAGGTTACAGTCCAGATTAAATGATGCGGTACCATTGATTTCTAACAAGAGCTCACCAACCTTTTGCTCTTTATAATATGCGTGGCAGGTGTAATTTCCAACATCAATCTTTAGACTTACTAACCCATCCAAACCACTTGTTACATTTGTAACGAACCCCCCGTCCTCAAAAACTTGAATGGTTACGTTCATTACAGATTCTTCAGCAAGATTTCTTGTGGTAATGTTAACGTCGAACCCCGGAACTGTAAAATACTGAAAGTCTGGCGGATTTTTTCTTGTCGGAGGGATTGATGTTGAAGTGATGTTTACAGCGTATGTGCCCATTGACGCGTTTGAAGGAACAACCCAGTTCGCTTGAATTATACCTCCTTCGTCGGCGGTTACATTATCCTCTAGATAAACTATTTCCGCTCCAAAGAGTATAGTTACTGTGACGTTCTCACTTGGTGTATAGCCTGCTGCTTTAATATTTACCTGCTGAAATCTGTGGTATTCTGTGCGGTCTGTTAATCCTATGAAAAATGTGTCTATGTCTAGGGTTTCATTGAAGGACACTGCGTAAGTGCCTGTATAGTTTGTGTGCGCTCTTAGAAAATCATTCGGATAAACAACGGTGGCGTTTGCAGTTCCTGTGTCTGTGGTGTTTGTGAGGGTTATAAGCATCCAGTTTGTCTCATTTGATGGAGAAGGTGCTTTTACTGTGATGTTTGCTAAGTAAATAGTATTTTGTTCTCCTCCAGCCACGTTTACCGAAATCTCAACAGTACTATTTTCCTGCAATTGTTCAGGTGGTGTAGGCTTTTTTGCTTCAATATTATATGCGGTCTCTACATAGAACCATGATGTGGCGTTAATGTTTTTGTCAGTATCCTGTAAAGTTATTGTGTAGTTTCCCTTTGGAAGTGGCGGAACTAGAAATGTCACATTCACATTGTTTCCTATCGCATAGGTTTCATTAACTATGCGGTTGTCAAACCAAATCCGATACAAACCATCAGTTTTGTTTATAGTTCCAATGATGCGGACTTCTTCTCCAATTTTTCCTTGGTGAGTTTCTGGCGAAATAGAAGTTATTTCTACATCAACAGCCTTTACATGTGGAAGAATTAATGGTGAAATAAATGTTATGGCTAATAATATTAGGATGGTTATGGTAGTGGTCTTCGTCAAATTGCATTTACTCTCCAAGTGCTCCATGTTTTCAGTTCAATGTGAAACATTTACTATAAGGGGAACGTTTTAAACTTTACCTTTTACAACCAGGCAACTTTATTCTATATGTTAATTAAGGCCGAAGAGTGTTGTTGCTTGCAAGAATTTTGCATAGGAAATAACTACCGAGGATTCTCTCAAAAACGACTTAAATGTGTGAAGATGCAATATTGCCTACGTCACGAGGATTAGATATGATCGATGCCATTTTAAGTTTAGTTGAGAAGCACGAAGAATGGCGTGGAAAAGAATGCTTGAACCTTATTCCCTCTGAAAACATCATGAGCCCAGCCGTTAGAGAGCTTCTTTCCTCGGACTTTGGAAACCGTTACACCGCTAGAGATCGCTTTTACATGGGCACCAAATTCATCGATGAAATTGAGCAGTATGGTGAGAAAATAGCGAAAGAAGTTTTTAGAGCTGAGACTGCGGATTTGCGTCCTCTCTCTGGACATATTGCTGATTTAATTTTCATAGGTAGCTTTACAAAGCCTGGTGAGGTTCTTATGTGCGTTTCTCCAGAAGATGGCGGATACCCCGGAATGTGGAAAGACGGTTTGGCAGGACTTTTTAATCTTAAAGCGGTGGCGTTTCCTTTTTCGAAAAATGATATGAATATCAAAGTTGAGGAAGCAAAAGAAGCCATAAAACGTGTCAAGCCTAAAACGGTTATTTTTGGTTCAAGCCGAATTACCTTTCCTCAGCCAGTTAAAGAGTTAGCTGAAGTTGCTCGTGAAAATGGCGCATGCGTAGGATTTGACGGCTCGCACGTCATGGGACTGATTGCCGGTGGAGAATTCCAAGATCCAATGAGGGAAGGCGCATGCGCGTTGTTTAGTTCAACCCATAAAACGTTTTTCGGCCCCCAAGGAGGCATAATTTTAGCGGATAAGGAGCATGGAGAAAACATGAAAGAAAAAATTTACCCCGCCTTTGTGGATAACGCTCATTGGAATCGTATCGCAGCATTAACTTTGGCGTTGGCTGAAATGAAAGAATTCGGTAAAGCCTACGCGAAACAAGTGATTCGAAACTCGCAAGCCTTAGCCAAAGCTTTGTATGACTACGGCTTTCCTGTGATTTGCAAACATTTAGGGTTCACTCAGTCGCATCAAGTTATATTAAATTATGGCGACTATGAACACGGCAGGTTTGTAGCGGAAAAGCTCCAACGAGCAAATATAATTTCTGATTGCGTTATTAGGATTGGCACATGCGAAGTTACTAGGCGAGGAATGAAGAAGGAGGATATGCTAAAAATAGCTGAGTTAGTTAAGAGAACAGTTCTTGATGGAGAAAAGCCAGAAAATATTAGAAGGGATGTTGCTAAACTGTGTGCTGAGTTTCAGAAAGTTGAATACCGCTTTGAAAAATAAAATTGCTTTTATTGTGCTATCTTCCTTTTTCCTTCACTGAACTGCAAATAGAAATTTGAAAAGTGACATGCCTTGGAGACGCTGGTTCCGTCATCACTCATAGAAGTGCTGAAAAAACAGAAGTACCATTTTGTTGGCAGGCACTCAGCTGTCAAAAGGTGCAGATGGTTATATGAAACTCTAATTCATAACAGACCATGTTACAAGCAGAAGTTTTACGGAATAAAAACGCATCAATGCATACAAATGACGCCAGCGCTTTTTTACTGCACGCAACAATGTCTATTTTGTTGGAGAGCCCAAAGCGGCGACCTTCAAATTACATGGGATGAGATGAAACTGCCAGCATGGGACTCTCCAGAGAAAATCGTGGAAGGAAGCATTAAGGCACAGCTTAAAATCATGAGCGGATATAAGGGCAACCCCAAAACAGACAGGCAAAAATTCAGACAAGCCTTAACTCCTAAGCATGCAGCCATAAGCCTGACTGGTGAGCCAACACTCTACAAGCCCGTAGGGGAATTAATTCAAGCCTTCCACAGAAGAGAATTCACCACGTTCCTCGTGTCTAATGGAACTATGCCCTCAGAACTGGCAGAGTTAAGTGAAGAGCCAACACAGCTTTATGTTTCTGTCTGTGCCCCAGATAAGGAAGCATTTAAGTGTGTTTGCCGTCCCCAAATCCATAAAGCTTGGGAAAAATTGAACGAAACTTTGGCGCTTTTGCCCAGCTTCCGATGCCCAACTGTGATTCGAGTAACGTTGGTGCACGGTTATAACATAAAAAATATAAAGGGTTATGCCAAACTGATTGAAAAGGCTAACCCAACGTATGTTGAACCTAAAGCATACATGCATGTTGGATTCTCTAGGCTTCGACTGGGTTATGAGAACATGCCGAGCCACAAGGAAATCTGCGACTTTGCAGCGCAATTAGCGAAGGAAACCGGCTACAACATTATTGATGAGTCGAGAGAGAGCCGGGTTGTATTGTTAGGCAGACTTAAAAAGCCCATTAGATTTGGCGACGCTTAGAAGTTGCAAATAATTCAAATTTTCGTGTGCTCACTTGACCTAGTTAATTTGCGAATTAAAAATGAGAACAAAACTTAAATAGTGTTTCAGATATTAGCTAAGTCTTTAAACCATAAATTTAATTGAGGTGGTGACGAGTGGTTAGCGAAGGAAGAGGACGCCTGTTCAGAAGGAAAGACGGCAAATTCTTGATTTATCTACCAAAAGACTTAGCCGAAGACAGCATGTTCCCATTCAAAGGCGCTGAATCTGTATTTGTGAAAGTAACCTTCAAACTTGGAGACACCAAACTGCTCATAGAGAAATGGAAAGAACCAGAACAGCCAAAAGCCTAACAAACGCATTCAAAACAATTCCCCTTCACTTTTATTTTTAAAGAATACAATAAATACTTAACTATACCTTATTCCAGAGAGAAAGCGGTGTCGATTTTATGCCCTTGTTGAAGACTGTTTTAAGAGAGATAAGAAACGAGCTGAAAGAAAAGGAAAAGGTGCGAGAAAGCGCTCAAGAAGGCATGCGCAAAGCAACGAGCCTCTCTAAGCAGGCAATACTTCGGATTCACCAGAAAAAGTTGAAGGAAGCAAAAAAGCTCATTGAAAAAGCAAGGGAAATTCTTTCAGAGCTTAACGATTTGTCAGCCAAATACCCACATATTATCTACAGCGGCTTGTTCAGCTCTGCACTTCAAGAGTATTCGGAAGCAAACATATTCCTAAAATTAATAGAAGAATCGAGATTTTCAACTCCAAAAGAAGTAAACGTGCCTTCAGTTGATTATGTGCTTGGATTAGCCGACGTTATAGGAGAATGCAGACGTTTAGCTTTGGATGCTCTGCGTGAAGGAGATGTAAAAGAGGGAGAGAAATGCTTGCAGATAATGGACGAAATCTACATTGAGCTTATGGCTATGGATGAAGCCTACATGCTTGTTCCCGGGCTCAGAAGAAAATGCGATGTTGCAAGGAAGATTATAGAAACTACACGCGGAGACATAACACAGGAAGTAAGAAGAAAATCGCTGGAAAGATATCTGAAGCGTTTTGAAAGACTGCAGAGGAGAATCCATAAGCCTAGAAAGGTTAAATGAATGGATGCGGTGGGCATAACGCCTAAATTTTCGGTTGAAAGGGCTCATAAAACGCAGATACAATTGTCTAGGCAAATCGTTTTTGAAGATAGACTACCAGAAAAAATTCGTTACGTTGCTGGTGTTGATGTCGCTTACATGAAAGACCACTCAATTGGCGCTGTAGCCGTTTTGGATTACACTACCCTAGAACTTGTTGAATCGCAAACAGCCCTTTACAAAACTCGTTTCCCGTACATTCCAACATTACTTTCCTTTAGGGAAACACCGCCAACAGTTCTCTGCATAAAAAAGCTACATGCAAAACCAGATGTCTTCCTCATTGATGGCCATGGTTTCGCACACCCATATCGATGCGGATTTGCAAGCCACTTGGGAATTGTAATAGGCAAACCGACGATAGGTGTCGCAAAAGGCATGTTACTTGGCAAAGTTAGAGATGTAAAAGTCGAAGAGGACGTTATTTTTCTAAAGCACAATGATGAAGTTGTAGGTGCAGCGGTTACAACGAAACGTGGGCGTAAGCCCCTTTATGTTAGTGTTGGACATATGATTTCGTTGAAAACAGCCATCAAAATTGTTAAGCACTGTGTATGCGGTAACCGCATTCCAGAACCAATTTTAAAAGCCCATAATATAGCGACTTTGGAAAAACGAAAAATCAATATCGCCTCGGCGACTAACAAGTAAGGAGTGAATGTAAGTTGCTTCACCCAAAACTTAAAGAGTTAACCGATAAAATTCGTGATAAGAATCTTCGAGAAAAAGTTATTGAATTAATGGAGAATCCAACATTTGAGGTAGACGGGAAGAGGTATTCAGGTCTGCCTCTCGACGTTTCGCCAGCTGGGTTGTCACATCACCATTGCTACCCTGGCGGTTACATCGAGCATGTCGTTTCAACAGTCAACCTCGCATCAGCGATGTGTAACTCTGTGGAGAAGGTTTACCATGGGAAAGTGAATCGCGACCTTGTTATAGCTGGTGTCTTGTTGCATGACATTTTTAAGCCCGCCACTTACGCTGTGAATGAAAATGGAAGCTACAGTTCAACAGGCTTAGCTGATTACTTAGACCATTTATCCATTGTAATTTCAGAGCTTGTTCGAAGAGGCTTCCCAGTAGAATTAGTGCACGTGGTGTCCGCCCACCACGGGAGTTACGGACCAATTAGACCTCACACCATTGAGGCTTTGATTTGCCATTTGGCAGATTTGATGGATTCACGACTAAACGGCGAAGTCTTAAGCGCAGCAGCATATCTTACGAGAAAAGCTGTTGGTGAAGAGTTGCCTGGATTAACCTCGAAGGAAGCTTTCGAGATCGTTCATTCGAAGGTTGCAGAAGGGTGGGAGGGTGTAGCAAAAATAGTTGAGAAGATAAAACGGAAGAGGAAAACGCACAAAACCTAATATTTTTACTGCCTGATGATTTGAAGGTGGTGACTGCAAAAATGGAAATATCATTTGAAGAGTTTCAAAAGCTTGACATGCGTGTTGGGAAAGTTTTGGAAGCAAATCAAATTCCTGGTTCACGAAACCTCATAAGAATGATTGTGGATTTTGGAACAGAAAAAAGACAAGCAGTTGCAGGTCTTTTGCAATGGTATAAGCCAGAAGACCTTGTTGACAAAAAATATGCGTTCATACTGAATCTTCAGCGGAGAAAGTTTATGGGCGTGGAATCACAATGCATGATTTTAGCTGCAGAAGATGAAAAAGGAAACGTTGTAGCGTTGCAACCAGAAAAAGACATTAGCGAAGGAAGCAAAATCCATTAAATCGGGGCAGATTTTCTAACCTAACAATTTGGCTATGGCTTTAGCTTTTTCTTCGCTTCCAACAAGATACTCAATCATTTCCGGGTCCAAGTCAAGCCATTTTGCAATTCCAGCAGCCATAGTCGCGTTATTTTTGAATATGATTCGCAGATATGGAATAATCTCCTTTGAAGCTCTAATGGCTGAAATGTGGCATTTGCGCTTAATCTTGTAGCCTATGCTCAGCTGCATTGCCCGTTCAGCCTTAGACCTTGACAACATTTGTATACGCTGGGGAAACTTGAAAGGTATCCAACCATGAACCTTACTGTTTTGTCTAGCCATTGCCACACCTGCAGTCATGTAGTCGATTACATAGCGTGTGAAACTCCAGTCTTGGGTGGAGCGGATTCTTCCACGATAAAGGTCTGCCATTGAGAGCGCATCCATTGCTCTTGCCAAATCATGCGGGTCGGTTAAATGTGCCGGAACGTTTTCGTATATCCACTCGAAAAGCATGTCAATGTCCACATCAGCCATGTCCATTGCTTGTTTTGCACCAACGCATGTTTTCCCATAAATTATCATCCTTAACACGTTAAAGATGGTGTCTTGCCTATCACGATAACCAAGCCAAGAAACATCCTCATAAGTTAGTTTTTTCTTGCCCTGAGCCAAAGCTTGAAGGTCGTTCACCGCTGAGCGAACATCACCCTCCGAGCGCTGAGCAATGAACTTGAGCGCGTTTTCTTCGGCTTGAATTCCCTCACGCTCGCATATACGTTTTAAATGTTTCATAACTTCGCCTGCAGGCGGCTTCTTAAACTCTATTAGGAGGCAGTAGTTGCGGAGATTTGTGAACCGCGGGTCGTAGGCATTGTTAGCAATCAAAACTATTGGAGATTGAGCGGTCTTCACAATGTCTGTTATTGCTTTTACTCCACCTTTGTCGGCTGTTCCCGTTAACCCGTCCAGCTCATCTAAGAGGATTATTCTTTTTCCACCAAATAACGAACCGTACTGCGAGGCTAAGCCCGCAAAACGGTTTATGGCATCTTCTGTTCTATAATCGCTTGCGTTTTTCTCAACAAACTCCATCTGAAAATCGTTAGCTAAAGCCTCAACAACAACAGTTTTCCCGATGCCCGGCGGTCCATAAAGGAAAGCAGCTCTTTTTTTCGGGATTCCCTTCTCCCAAGACTTTACCCAATCAACAAACTTTTCGATGGTCTCCTTGTTTCCGACAATCCCAGCTAGGGATTTTGGTTTGTGCTTAACCGTCCAAGCGGTGTACAACGCTCTACACCTATTTCGTCCTTCTCAATTCGTTGCCAGCTTCAACAAGTCTAGCTAACAAGGCGCTCAGCTGAACCTCTTCATCTGCACCTTCAACAAGTCTATAATCTATTTCACCTACGATGTCAGCCAGCTTTATCTTCCATTGTTCTGGAACATCAGCCCTAAAAATTTCCGCGTGAATTTGTCGGATTATGTCGCTTCCAGCCACCCCATACTTTTGAATCATGTCGCGGAGTTGTTTTCTTGCTTCTAAAAAGTCGCCTTTCATAGCAACTTCTATCATTTTTTGTACATCCACTGGGCTAGCCCTTCCGGTAATTGAGTAGACGACTTTCGCATCTACAGGTTTGTTTAATGAAGCTGCAGCCTGTAGCGTATTTATTGCCCTTCTCAGGTCTCCACCACAAACCTCAAAAATTGCATCCAATCCATCCTTCAGAAGCTTCAAACCCTCATTTTCTGCTATGTGCTTCAGATATTTGTCGTGCTCTTCTCTGGGTAAAAAGGTGAAGCGGAAAGGCGCGCATCTGGATTGTATAGGCTCTATTATTTTTCCACTATAGTTTGCACACAGAATGAATCGGCATGTTTCAGTGAAACGCTCCATTGTCCGCCTCAAAGCTTGTTGGGCATCGGCAGTCATGTTATCAGACTCGTCCAAAATCATTATTTTGAATGGAATTTCGCCGATTGATCTGACCCTCGCAAAGGTTTTTACGGTTTCCCGAACAACGTTAATTCCCCTTTCATCGCTAGCGTTTAACTCCATAATATGCTCCCTATAAGCGTCGCCGTAAAGGTCCCTTGCCAAACAGAGAGCCGCTGTTGTCTTTCCAGTTCCTGGTGGTCCAGCAAAAATGCAATGTGGCACGTTCCTTGACTTAACGAAACTCTTCAAGCGCTCAACTATCTCTTTCTGGTTAACCATATCATCCAACGTTTTTGGTCGGTATTTTTCTGCCCACATTTCAAAACTCAATGAGTGAAGCCTCCTATAGTTTCATAGATGGGATTGCTAATAAATGCTTACAGTATAAAGAGGGTAAACCTTAGTTATAATAAAATTATGGCGATTATTTACATTTCATTTTTCATGCTGTTTTTCTTCTTCTTTTTCAAGGAAACCTGTCAGGAACATAGCATATTCACATGGATGTTCGTTTTGAAGTAGGGATTTTATGATTTTAATTCTGCCTTTTTTGCCGTGACTGACTCTTGAAATGACATATTCTAACGCCTTTTTGCGAAGGTTACAGAGCCATGTTTTCTGTTGAGTTTTAACCAACTTGTAATATGGACAGCTTTTATACTTGAGAGTAAAGCCGCCCTCGAAATATTCTATTTCAACCTCGATGCCCAGTTCTCTATACATGTCAATGAGCCTGTCACCCACTTCTCTGATGGTCCATGGATAGTCTTCAGGGAACAACTCGTCTAACTGTTCCTTTTCAAGGGCGAAGGCTTCCTCTACAGTGTTGCAAGACATTGCGTCAATAAGCGTTTGCATCAATCTTTTTCGAGGCAACGGTTCCAAAACTGGCTTTTCCAACAGTCTCAGCTTAAAGCTGAGGAGATTTTGGAAAACTGTGGTTGAAATGTCGTAACCAAGTCCCTTAAACATAGACTCTATCAGCGCTCGCTGGCTGTTCATCACGAGAGGGTCAATTCGCTTGAATATTACAGTGAAGTGCTCATCATCCACAAATCGCACCTCCGCGTCCGGCTGAGTTACATTAATGTTTTTGAGAATGAAATTCTGTGACAATCTCTTAATTTTTTCTGGATCATTTCTTGCAAGCATACGAATGGCGTTAGAGATACGAATGCCCGTGGTGCGGTATATTTCGTCAAATTTCTGTCTATCAGTTGCGTATACCTTTGATGCAAAAGAGTTAAAGAGTTCGCGAGGAACTGGAACGATGTCCAAAAATTGTTTTCCGATTGTTTGGAAAAGGCTTAATTCAGCTAGTTGGTCGAGAACGCTTTGGTCTTCAGCACCTACATATTGAACCGTCATGTTCACTGTGGTGTGCTCAATAGAATAGTCTACAAGTTTCCATCCTCGAGTTGCAAGCATGACAGAAAAAGCAGCTATAGATAACCGAGCTAGTGGAACAGTGGTCACTTGAAAAACTAGCTCCAATATGTTTTCTTTCTTCTCTGCTAATATCTTAGCCTGCTTGAACCAGTTCATTTTGACATATGCAGAAAGCAGAGCCTTTACGAAATCTTTAGGCTCCTTTGGAAACTCATCCACACCCAAAGCAATTCTTACATCCTCTATGATGGCGCCTAAATCCGTAACTGGCTCTTCTAAATGCTTCTCTGCCCAATCCATGAAGGCTGGTCCAACCAGCATTAGGGTGTTTCTGAAGAGGCCTGGCGTTACGTTTGTCAGCCTTTTTTCAATTTGCTGCTCTAGAAACTCGCCGAACTCCTTCTTTCGCAGCGGATAAACTTCTGGGCGAATCATTTTGATGACAATATCTTCACCCATCATACGAAGGTCGAAAGGCACTCCAATGCCTTCCAATATTGTGGCGACTTGAAAACCCACTATTTCTGGCAAACGCTTGAAAGCCCTCAGCCTCAAAATGACAATACTCTCTATTTCGCTGTAGGAAGAGATGTCAAACATTCGTGTAAGATTCTTGATTTCTTCAAGAATCAAGGTAAACTCTTTGAAGTTTGATGGAGTTTTCCAAGCAACAGAGCCCTTTAAAAGTTCAATAATGTTTTTTGCCTCTGTCTTTTGTTCTTTTACGAAGCTCTCAATGGTTTTATCGCCCACTGCAACCTCTAGAAGGCTGTCTAAAGTCTTTCTCCAAATAGACGTCAAATCAGCGGCTTCTCTCATTTTCATCTGTTCATTCATTTTTGCTTTTACTATGCAATCATCACATGAACCAACCTTCTCAACTCTAAGCAAGGTCTCCATAGCTTGTTCAAGAACACGACTTTTTGTGCCATAAGTTTTTGCAAGTTCCTCAAGTATGTCATTTGTTTTCTTGGATATTGTGGTGTGAAGATGTATGGACATGTTGCTCCACACGATTAAACTTCTTAATAGTGGCTTTTAAACATGTTCATAAAAATTACTGAATGTACATGGTAGATCATAAAAAATGGGATTTAGCTGGGCGCCGTTGGAGTCTCCGTGGAAGTAATAACTCTTCCCTTACGAGCCAGCAGAGCATCAGCAACTCTTTTGACCGCTAACATATAGGCTGCAACCCTCATGTTCACGTTGTGCTGTTCAGCCATACTAAGGACATCGTTAAACGCCTTAGTTATCGTATCCTTCAGTTTAGCTCGCACCTCTTCCTCAGTCCAATAATAGTTCATTTGATTCTGCACTTGCTCAAAATAGCTGACGATAACACCGCCGGAATTCGCCAGTATGTCAGGAATTACAGATACGCCCTTTTTGAATAAGATTTCGTCTGCTTCGGGTGTTGTTGGCCCGTTGGCGCCTTCCGCCACAATTCTTGCCCTCACATTTGCCGCATTTGCCTTCGTAATTTGATTCTCTAAAGCCGCAGGAACTAAAATGTCACATTCCAGCTCTAATAACTGTTCGTTAGTTATGAAACTGCTGCCCGGATAGTCGACCACTGAACCTGTCTTGTTTTTGTGTTCTAACACTCTCTCAGGAACCAAGCCCTCTAGATTATATGCACCACCCTTAGAGTCAGAAACTCCTATTATTTTGCAGCCAATTTCATGGAGTAAGCGTGCTGCATGGTATCCGACGTTTCCATAGCCTTGCACTGCCACCGTGGCGCCTTTCAGATTTATACCTAAATGTTTAGTTGCTTCAACAACGGTGTACATTAAGCCCCTAGACGTGGCTTCACTTCTTCCAAGAGAACCGCCAACGTTAACTGGCTTGCCAGTTACAACTCCAAAGGCAGGGTAGCCTACAATTTCACTGTATTCATCCATTATCCACGCCATCATCTCTGCTGTTGTGTAGACATCTGGCGCGGGCACATCTGTGAAAGGCCCTATGAATCTTGCGATGGCACGCGCGTACCCCCTTGTTAAGCGCTCCAACTCCGCCTTTGACATTTCTTTTGGATTGCACCTGATCCCCCCTTTACCTCCACCAAGCGGTAGTCCCGTGACAGCGGTTTTCCAAGTCATCCAAGCTGCCAATGCTGTAACTTCGTCCAGTGTCAAGTCTGGATGGTAGCGTATGCCACCCTTAGTTGGACCCAATGCGTCGTTATATTGCACACGGTAACCAGTGAAAACGCGGATGTTGTTGTCATCCATAACTACAGGAATGTTAACTATGAAGACACGCATAGGATGCTTTAATATTTCATGAACAGATGGGTTAAGATTCAATTTTTCACAGGCTATGTCTAACTGTTTAAGGGCGGCTTCGTAGGGGTTTGGCGTTGCAATTATTGGTGTCAACGTGTCTATCTTCACAAACGTGGCGGTCTGAAGTTTTTCGGTTAAGTTTTGGAGAATCTCCCGCGCTACTTCGCCGTTGCTGCCGTAAAACCACTGATAAGCCTCAGCTAAGGCTTCGGCTTTTTTTGAGAGAAAAGATCCGGCAGGTGCCATTTTCGGGTTCTCACAGAAATAGTCGCATAAAACACGCAACATGTTTTTTTCTTCTTCCGACAAGGGTAGCAATTTTCTTAAGGGTTCAGGCGCTTTTACGTGAACATACTCAGCCTCGTTAATTTTCTTTTGGAGTTCTTCAAAGACTTTCCACGCATCCTCGATTGCAATGCCGAAGTTTTCAGAGTAGGTTGTTACGAGGGCATAGTGAGCTGTTGTATAGCTTTCGATTTTAACTGTGAGCTCTGGTTTTTCAGCAAAGAAATCCACCATCAGCTTTAACATCCCTAGTTCTCGTGCCGAAAGTTCTACTGAATTCAACATTTTTACTTTACCCCCTTCTGAAGTATAATTAGAATCTATGTTCAATTATAGAAACCTTATGTCCATTATGTACACGTTTGTACAAATCTTTAAATTAAGCCGAAACGCAACGCAACATTTTTAATGATGCCCGAGAATCCTAAACACGGGCGTGCAACATTTGCTAAATGATAACACAGTCTTCTATTCTACGGGAATAAAAAGCCTCGACCATCTCTTAGGCGGCGGATTATTTTTAGGAGAGAATGTTCTGTGGGAAATTGAGTCTGGAACCTTCATTAGGGAATTTCTCTATTCGTTTATAAGGCAAGGCATTATTGAAGGAAACCAAGTAATTTATCTAGACTTTATATACCCTCCACAAGCCCTAATGCTACAATTTGCACCTCTAACCAAAACGTTACCCAATGGATGGGAAAAGAAGCTACTAGCTCTTGACTGTTTTTCAGAAGCAGCTGGACAAGGAGAATTTATTTTCAGCGACTTTTACGATAAAGCTCCCTCATGGATAAGAAAAGTTCCCAGCTCCAAAGACCCAGAACGATTTCACCATTTTTTTGGAAGAATTGAAAGAGAATTCGTAACTCCCAGCACAAGGCTTGTTTTCAACAGTCTATCTATTATGGAGCACGATTGGGGGAGAGATGCGGTGAAGACTTTCTTTGGACATGTTTGTCCTGCATTGTATGCATACCAGACTTTAGCCTATTGGACTATGGCGAAAAATGCGCACCCGAAGGAATTCTGTGCCATAATCGAGCACATGACACAGGTTGTTATCGAATTGTCTAAGGTGGAAGACAAAAACTTTTTAGAAGTTAAGAAGGCTGGTGGAAGATACAACTCTCAAACTTATCAGCGGCGCGAATATCTAGCGAAAGGCTTGCAAATAGACATCCTCTAGCGGTTTCATTAGAAAACTGTTGTTTTGAATGTTCATGAATGTTCATTTTTGCGCTGTTTTTAGGGTAATGTTTAAATGTTTACGAAAATTACCCATCATATTCAAGAGATTTACAAACGTAAAGGTGAAAGAAATGAGCGAACGAGTGCACAGAAACAGTGCCTATTTAAACGGAAAATCAACCACAGGAACAACAACACGTGTTAAAGACACAAGCTCAACAAGCGGAATGTGCCCCATATGCATCCGTGACTGCCCAATAATGTGCGAAATCAGTCTATCAGCCTTCAGAGGAAGGGAAGCTCTTTATCCAGAACCAGTTCAGTTCGGATATAGCACGGCAGGAGCCCTCAAAGACTTCGGATTAGACTGGTCCCACTTCAACATTCAAGCCAGCCTATTTGAGGTATTCGGAATTGAAGAAAACTCAGACGTTGCACTCTTCCCAAACGCGAGCACTGAAACGAAAGTTGGAGGCATACCGCTAAAAGTTCCAGTCTTAGCCGGTGCATTTGGCTCAACTGATGTTGCAAGGCTAAACTGGGAAGGCTTAGCAATAGGCACCGCTCTCTCTGGTGCAACAATAGTTGTCGGTGAAAACGTTTGCGGTATGGATCCTGAAGCACAGTTTACAAAAGGCAAAGTAACCTCTTCGAAAGAGTTGAAGCGAAGAGTCGACCTGTTCCGAAAGTTCTGGGATGGAAAATACGGGGACATAGCTGTGCAAACAAACGTTGAAGACCAAAGGCTAGGCGTTGACATATACGCCATCTCAAAACTGGAAGTAAACATTATCGAAAGAAAATGGGGACAAGGCGCAAAAGCCATAGGAGGCGAAGTTCGCGTAAGAGACCTAGATAGAGCCATAATGCTAAAGAAAAGAGGCTACATAGTGATTCCAGACCCGGAAGACCCAACAGTGCAACGAGCATTCAAGGAAGGAGTTTTTAAGTCCTTCGAAAGACACAGCAGAGTGGGCATACCCAAAGAAAAGAACTTCGTAGAAGATATAGAATGGCTGAGGGAACAAGGCGCAAAACACGTAACACTAAAAACGGGCGCTTATAGACCCTCAGCTGTGGCATACACCATGAAGATAGCCTCAGAAGCAAAAATCGACGCTGTATACTTCGACGGAGCTGGTGGCGGAACAGGCATGAGCCCTGTTCCGATGATGGATGAAATGAGCATCCCAACAGTCTACCTAGAAGCCATAGTCCTCAAATGCGCGCAAATACTGAAGAAGAAAGGGCGGTATGTGCCAGACTTAATTATGGCTGGGGGTTTCATAAATGAGACCCAAATTTTTAAGGCTATGGCAATGAGTAACTTTGGGGATGGATCATTCGTAAAAGCAGTTTTGATGGGACGCTCACCTCTAACAGCAGTTATGAAGGCAAATTATTTCAAACAGCTAGCCGAAGAAGGCAAACTGCCAAAAGCTTTTGCGGACAGATTCGGTGCAACACCTGAAAAGTTCTTTATCGCCGCCCCAGAACTGCGAGCACAGTACAGCGAACGCTTTAAAGAAATACCATGGGAAGCCATAGCACTTTACACGTACCTAACGGATCGCATAGGCGTAGGATTAAAACAACTTCTAGCTGGTGCCAGAAAATGGAAGCTGGAACTCATAGACAGAAACGACCTGATGAGTCTATCCGAGACAGCCGCCAAAGTTACGGGCATACCAATGCCACACGAAATAGAAAAAGACTCAATTGAAAGAATTCTAGACTAGCATCTTCTTCCTCCTTTTTCTAAAATTCAAATCAGACTTAAATTTAAAAGACTAGCAAGCAGACAGATTAGCGAGGAGGAGCCATTTTATGGAAGAAGAGCAGACAGCGTTAACCGTTGCCTTAGAACAGTTAAGGATAGCTGCTGAAAAACTGAACCTTGAACCTGGAATGCATGAAATGCTAAAACATCCAAAACGGTCACTTATTGTTTCCGTCACAATAAGAATGGATAATGGTGAAATGGGTACTTTTATTGGCTGCCGTGTACAGCATAACGATGCAAGAGGACCCTTCAAGGGTGGCATACGCTACCACCCGAGCGTAACACTGGATGAGGTCACAGCATTGGCAATGTGGATGACGTGGAAATGTGCGGTTGTGGACATCCCCTACGGCGGCGCAAAGGGCGGAATATGCTGCAACCCAAAGGAAATGACAAAGGACGAGTTAGAGAGACTGACAAGGCGATACACAAGCCTAATTCTAGATGTTATTGGGCCATATCGCGATGTGCCAGCACCGGATGTTTACACAGACGCCCAAACAATGGCATGGATAATGGATACTTACAGTCAATTCAAGGGTTACAGCATCCCAGAGTGCGTCACCGGAAAACCTCTCAGTGTAGGCGGTTCTGAAGGAAGGGCAGAAGCCACTTCGCTCGGGGTTGTAGTTTGTGTAAGGGAGGCAGCCAAACATCTAGGCTTAAAGCTTAAGGGAGCCACAGTTGCTGTTCAAGGTTACGGCAATGTTGGTTGGAACGCCGCTAAAATAGCACATGACATGGGATGCAAAATTGTGGCAGTAAGCGATTCAGTAGGTGGAATATACTGTGCAAAGGGCTTAAACCCTTACAAGATATACGAACATAAATCAAGAACAGGTTCCGTAGTTAATTATGAAGGATGCAAAAACATAACAAATGAGGAATTGCTCGAAACAAAGTGCGACATACTAATACCAGCAGCGTTGGAAAATGAGATAACAAAGGCCAACGCGGCAAATGTGAGGGCAAGAATTGTGGCGGAAGGCGCCAACGGACCAACAACACCCGAAGCAGATAAAGTGCTTTATGAAAAAGGAATATTTCACGTTCCAGATATATTAGCTAACTCGGGAGGAGTGACAGCAAGCTATTTTGAATGGGTTCAAAATCTGACGCGGGAACACTGGACATTGGAAGAGGTAAACCGGAAACTTGAAAATATGATGGTTAAGGCTTTTAATGACGTTTACAAGGTAACGAAACAAGAAGAAAGCAACATGCGGACAGCAGCGTTGATGCTTGGCGTCGGAAGAGTAAGCGAAGCAATAAAGACACTAGGCTTATGGCCATAGCAAAGCGAAAAACACTTTCCACAAACTTAACTTTTGTTAAACAGCAAATATTCCATTACATTTTGGAATTTTCTTAAAATCTTAATCTAAGTTTTTAAACTGCTCTTCTTATATCTGCTCTATAATAGTAGCTCTATGGTCGAGAAAGGGGGTAAGGATGCCAAAAACAATATCAACGAAAATCGGAAAATTGGATTTCAGTTTTGAAAATTCGCCCGTAAAGATTATTGCAAATAGGAAATGCCCTGAAATTAAGCTTGCCGGATTAAATGTGGGACCCTTTGAAGAAGGAAACGAATATGAAGTCTCATACTGGGTAGCTCAAGAGCTTGAAAAGTCTGGGATTGCACGCTTTCGTGAAGAACGTCTTGATACGGCTAAACTTTACAAAATCCAATGGGTAGAGCGCGCCCAAACGGCTGGACAAATATCCAAACTCCCAGAGAACTTCTACCCGAAACTTAGAAGATACTTAGCAGAGCTAAAGGAAGAGGTTGCCAAAAACCCAGAGAAAATACGGGAATACGAAAAGGTTAAGCATTTAACACGCGATGTCGTGATTTCAAGACTAAAGAAAATTGTATCACTAGCCTCGGCTCCAGCCCAGACAGAACAAATACTAAAAAATTTCACGAAAGAGGAAAGGTTTCTCTATGAACAGCTCTATAAGCTTATCCATGAATGGCAAACACAAATATTGGAATATGGGGAGGCAGAAGAATGACGGAAGAATTAGAGGTCATAGATCCGCAAGAGCACTTTCTTGAATTTTTCAAAACGGAAAAATATCGCCAAAGAATTTCACAAATGGCAGTGACGGGTAAAACATCACTAACAGTCGATTTTCAAGACCTCTTAGCTTTTGATCAGAGGCTCGCCGAGGAACTCTTAGAAAAACCGGATGAGTATTTGAAACATGCCAACAATGCGGCTTATGCACAACTGCAGATAGAAGACCCAGAATATGCTGAAAAATTGGAAACAGTAACTGTAGGAATAGTGCAACTTTTAGAAATTACACAGTTGCGGAAACTCGGCTCAGACCATATTGGAAGGCTTGTCATGATTGAAGGCATAGTTGTCCGTTCAACACCAGTCCGCCCCATGGTCATGCAAGCCTCATTCAAATGCAGAAGATGCGGAGAGATAACACGGATAAATCAAAGCGGACCGTTCTTAAGAGCACCGTTCCAATGCCAAAACGCTTCCTGTGGTTCAAAAGGACTATTTGACTTTGTACAAGAAGAATCAATATTCATAGACTCTCAAGACCTTCGCATCCAAGAAAGACCAGAAGACCTTCCACCTGGACAGTTGCCTCGAACATTACATGTTAAGCTTGTTGGAAGCGAATTAGTTGATGTCGCAAGACCAGGCGATCACGTTTCAACAGTTGGGATGGTCCGTGCAGCAGCGCCTACGCTTCCAAGAGTTGGAAAACTACGCACATTCACTTTACACTTAGACGCAAACTCAATAGAAGTTTTAGGTAAGGAGCCAGAAGCACCACTTCCATCACCAGAAGAAGAGGAGAAAATCCTTGAACTTGCAAAGGACCCATGGATACACAGGAAAATAATAAACTCAATAGCGCCTTCAATTTATGGATATGACCATGTGAAAGAGGCAATAATGTATCTTCTATTCGGTGGTGTGCCTAAGACCCTTCCAGACATAACGATAAGGGGAGAATTAAATGCTCTTTTAATAGGAGACCCTGGAACGGCAAAATCTCAGCTCCTACAGTACGTGGCGAGGGTTGCTCCTCGTGGATTATACACTTCTGGACGTGGCACAACAGCTGCCGGATTAACTGCCGCTGTTATCCGTGAAAGGGGCGGTGGAATGAGTCTCGAGGCTGGAGCCCTAGTGTTAGCCGATAAGGGAATCGCATGCATTGACGAAATGGATAAAATGCGTCCGGAGGATAGGGTTGCCATTCATGAGGCTATGGAGCAGCATACAGTTTCAGTTGCAAAAGGCGGCATCGTCGCAACACTTAATGCGAGAACAGCCATACTTGCAGCTGCTAACCCTGCCTTAGGAAGATATGAACCGCATCGAACAGTGGCTGAAAACATATCATTGCCTGTTACAATACTTTCAAGGTTTGACCTAATCTTCGTTTTAAGGGATGTGCCAAACAAGGAATTAGATAGCAAAATGTCGGAGCACATCCTTGAAGTTCACAGAAAAGGTTTAAGTCCGGTGGAACCGCCAATATCCCTAGAGCTTCTACGCAGATACGTAGGTTATTCTAAAGGAATCAAACCGGTTTTAACTACCGAAGCGCTACAACGACTCAACGATTTCTATTTGGCGATGCGTTCAGTAAGCGAAGCAGAAGGCTCGCCAGTTGCAATAACAGCACGTCAACTCGAATCCCTTGTACGCATAGCTGAATCAAGGGCACGTGCAGCCCTCAGAAAAGAAGTTTTAGCAGAGGATGCGGAAGCAGCTATCAATGCAATGAAGAAGTCTCTTGAAGAAGTCGGAATAGACCTAACATCATATAAAATAGACATAGACATCATAATGACTGGAAAACCCAAAAGCATAAGAGACAAGCTGCAAACAGTCCTATCAACCCTAATGGAAATGGAAAAAGAAACAGGAATTGTCGAAAGAACAGCGCTTTTAAACGAACTTGAAACAAAGTACAAGATTTCAAGGGGTGAAGCGGAACGCCTTATAGGACAATTACTACGCGAAGGAACAATTTATGAACCAAGAGAAGGCTACTTAAAAAAGACGTAGGCCTTCGCTGAAAATAGTTATAGAAAAAGAGGATACTATTATGAAATGTATGTGATTTTCTTATCTTCTTCTTTCCGTATTTCCTCGGCTTGTAAGGCTCTTTTTTCCTCAATCTTCTGCAACCGCGTAACCATCTTCTCCGCCTTAGCAATTTCTTCATCTAAACCAACTAAATCCACATCCAAATTGAGAATCGCCAGTAACACTTCTAAAACGCTTTTAGCAGCCCTTGGGTCCGGCAAATATCCACGAGTCTCACCCAAAAGGCAAAGAGCATCAATTTTCTTGAAACGAGCTAAACCCAATATTAGACCAGCTGTGCCAACAATAGGGCTTCCCATCGGACTTACCATGGCTCTAGCGTTTAAAGCCTTGTTTAAGAGAACTGGGCTTGTGGCTGCAGCGATAACTTTAGGCTTGTCCTTCGCCTCCATTCGGTAACCACCTATCGTGACAACCATCTCCACATCATATTGTTTAGCGAGATCCAGTATACGGTCGGAAATTTCATACTGCCCTTCAATTGTCTGTGCCTGACTGTCACCTGTAAAAAAGATGATGTCATTTTTTCCCTTTTTGCTCTTCCATAAGTAAAACGTTCCCCGCAGAAGTCTAACGCTTCCTTTCTTGTTTACAAGCACAAAATACGGGAAATGAGGAGAGTAAAGGTAGGCGAACCTTTCAGCCTTCAACTGTCTAATTAGATAACGCACAGCAATTTTGCCAACAAGTCCCAAACCCGGAAGCCCTTCAATTAAGATGGGCTTGTTTAGCTCGGTTTTTATAAGCTCTTTAATAAAAGTCTCTTTCATTCTGTTGAACTCTCCCTCTTTAAAGCCATTCTATATCTGAGGTACTTATCATCAGGAGAAAACTTGGGTGGGTGTGGCACTCGAACTTTTCCAGCACAATGCGGACATTCATTCTTCTTTAAAGTGTATTTCCCACACTTCTCACATTTTCTTAAAAGCCAAACCATCACTTTTCCCTTCTAAAGGTGCCTTGTCCACCAGCCTTAACAATGTTTGAAACGATATTTTGGGTAACTCTCTGCAGAACAGCTTCTGCATGCTTATAATTTTCCGCCAGAACCTCGACGCAATATTTTGGTGCAGCGACAACATAAAAGCGAAGCTTTACGTCTCGGGACTTTTCAGCTTTTTTAGCACTTAAAAAGGCTTCTTTAATAATTTTAACTCCATCGGGCTTCATGCAACGAAGTTCAACCATGCCTTTCACCTTAACCATCGACACAGGTATCCTTTCTTTCGCAACTTCAGCAAAAGCATCTGCGAATTCCTTTGACACACCTATTTTTGTTAAAACTTCTACTCCTTCCTTTACAGCCCTTTCAAAGCCTTCGTATAATCCATATTCCTTTTCCACAAGTGCTCCGGCTTTTTCATAAACCTCTTCTAGCGATAGACCAGTTTTTTCAGCGACGCTTCGAAGTAAAGCTTCAGCCTTTCTTTCCCTCTTCCAAGACATAATTTTTTCAATTCTCTCTCTCTTCGTAACTCTTCTAAGGGACAAATCTACATGTCCTTTCTCTATGTCCATCCGTAAAACTTTCAAAACAACCTTTTGTCCTTCACGAACGAAATCACGAATGTTTCGAATCCAAGAAGAGGATATTTCAGAGATGTGCAGTAGCCCTCTTTTATCATATTCATCTAGTCTCACATAAGCACCGTAATCGGTAACAGTTTCTACAGTGGCTATTACTAAATCACCGACTTCCGGCCATTCCTGTCTTCTAACCGCCATCACAATGCCCTTCCCTATTCAAAAACCGCGACTATTTCACCCTTAATTATCGCTTTTCCACCAGAAGGTTCTACAAGTTCGGCTCCGCAAACGCTACAATTAACTCTGTTTACGGCGTTACTGAAAATTACTTGTTCGTTACCACACTTCAGGCATTTCACCCGGAGGAAACTACTTCTCGGTTTTGGAATGAGCTTTTCCCACTCAGTCACAGCGCTGCCCCCAATCTTATGCAATGACCAGCTTTCTTAATCGGATACCCTCTTTATGTCTTACGTAACCGCAGACCTTACACTTCAGTTTTAAAGTTTGTTTTTTAGTCGTTTTGGCAAACTCTCTTTGAAGAGAGTATTTCTGTCCACCATAGCCTTTTTTCTCCCGTTCATGATGCCGCTCGCCTTTGGCTAAGGCTCTCCGCTTTCCAGCCTTATACAGAGTAACTGTATGATTTTGATGTGCCTTACATCTTGGACAATACGTTCTAATTTCCTTAGGAACATTCACTTTAACCACGACAGCCTTGCATAAATAAAACACACGTTCTTATACTTTTTCGCTATGTCCATTATCAAACAGTCACATTCATTCGAGGTTAAAAAGGAAAGAAATTATCACAATGGTTGTTGTAATGGTTTTTACTAGTTTCCGAATTTTTGTTGATACACCTAAGAAGAAACCTTGGTTAGTTGGGTTAACTTTGTTGTTACAAGCACTAAAGCAATTGTTGCCATTCCCGTAATGAAACCTAAAATAAAAACCATGAAACCTTGGGTTGTTGAGTCCGGTTTTACTGGCATTAGGGCAATAGCCAACATTCCAGTCAGAAACCCAATTATAAAAATTATGAATACCAATACCAAAAAGCCACCTATAAACCCCTCTTTTACATCCATTTTTACATGACCCGCCCCGATCAATAATATTACCCATTATTTAGCACAGTTATCTCTATTAAAGAATTTCCAAAGCTCTTTCCACTTTCGCTTTCTTAAGTTCCTAATTTATAAGTAATATCAATCCTACAACGTTTGCTGATACATTATCCTTAAATGATTATTGAATTATTATTGAAACTTCAAAAGGACGAGTAAAACATGGATGCTAGACATCTTACAAAGATTAAGGAGCTTAACGTTCTCTTGAAGCTTTTACCTGTTCTCTCGTTTATCATACCGGTCCTCGTGTTATATTTTCTGCATCCGGAATCATTTCAAGGTAGGTGGGAAGGGTTTTGGCAAGGCAGATTTTTATACCTTTTCTTTTTATGGCTGGTCTCTTTGGAGATCATACTGAGTTGGGAAAAACTTCGAACTAAGATAAACAAGATAAGGTCTATAAGAGCAGCCGCTTCGATAACGGCTCTTTTACTTCCCTCCATATATGTGGTGGTTGTCAACTATTGCGGATTAAACACCATAATTAAAAGTTTAGCCGCAGAGAATAAAGTGCCTCACGCAAATTTGATGCCGCTTTCAACGGAATATTTGATTTTTGCTGTTCTTTTCGGCTTAATAATTCTGTTGGTATACGGAATAAATTGCTTAACAGAGTTTTCGATTTCCGTGGTCTTTTTAGGTGTTATTGGATTGACATACATGACGGATAATTTATATCCTACAGGAAGTTTCACACCTTTCCAGCTTCTTGTTTTTCCAACGGCTACACTTGCCAAAAGCATTTTAGAGCTAATGGGATATCAAACCACCTGGCGGGGCGTAATAGACGGAATGCCTACCTTTAGTGCTTCTGATTCTCAAGGAAGAAGCTCCCCCAATTTTTCGATAGCTTGGCCGTGTGCGGGTGTAGAAAGCCTTCTAATCTATACGTTGACAATTCTGTTATTTTTGAAAAAAAGCGTCATTCCATGGAAGCATAGGATAATCTATTTCGTCATTGGCGCCATAGTTACCTACCTCGTTAACATCCTAAGGATAGTTTCCATTTATGTGATTTCGATAAACGGTGGCGATTGGATACTGTTTCATAACTTTTATGGCCCGTTATACTCCATAACATGGATCATATCTTATCTGTTAATAATAATTGGAAGCCAAGCTCTATGGGAAAAAATCAGAAAGCGGAAAGATAGAGAAGATGGTTCTGAATAATTTAAGACTATTTTGATTTCAACATAGAAGCATTAGAAAGGTAGTTTAAATTCGGACATTGAATGGATTTTTATTATGCTAACTAAACTTCAACTCTTTCCGCCAAACCCTGTTTAATAAAAATCTTAGCATTTTCGACAGGTAAAGCTGCCAAATCCTCAACTTTGAAGGGCCCGTAGGTTTTCATGTCTATACCAATGATTGCAGGGACATCTTTTAAGAAACGCAAAATAGATGTTTTACGTTTTTGCTCAACATCAACTTTCAGCACATGCCCGTTAAGGATGTGCCTAGCAAAACTACGATATGCCTCCGCAAAAGAGGGAACACTCTTGTAAATTTTTTCTTCCTCAGCCGTCAAAATATCTGAAGAAACCTTTTCACCCTTAACTACTTTTCTAACCAATTTTCTGTAGCGTGTTCGAATTAGTTCACGAAGCATGCGGCTAACATTTCGCATCTCGCTTTTGAGGAGACTCGCCTTCACTGTCCTTTTGTCAAGCATGCGGCTTTCTTCCTTAAGTCTTCTTAAATAATCAGCAATTCTGGAGTAAAAATCTAAAGAAAGCGCTCCAAGCTCAACGCTTTCAAGCTCTCGTTTCCAAACTTCATATAGCTCATCGTACATCTCACTCTACAACCTCCGCTTTACCCTTACAAATAAGAAAAACAGCTGCTGCGGTTGGCAATTCAACCCTTTGCTTTTTATAGGGACCAAACGTTTCATCACCTAATCTAAACTCAGGTGCATCAGAAACAAAAACGGTAGTTGCACCACCTTTAAAGGCTATTGCACTTTTGAACGGATCAAAATCATGTATAGCTGAAAGTGAAAACTCTACTTTTTTGAAACCAGTCTTGCCGTGTAAAGTATCTGTCAACCTTATTAAACGGTGAGTATCTGTTGTAACAACTGTGTCTATTTGTACAGATTGCAACCTCACACAATGTTTGACTATTTTTTTCCAAGACTCAAGGCCAACGCCCCTAACAAAACTCCATGTTCCCGTATCTAATAAGCGCTTCAAAATAAAATCCTTATCACGTAAAATCGCCAGAGCAACATTTTTCCCAAGCCCTATTTCCCTCAAATCTTCTTCTCCAGCATTTAGAATGAAGTTTTGTATTTCATGGGCTACACGCCTATACCATCCGAAATTGACTGAGTGCTGATTAGCGAAATCCTGCACTCCTCTTCGATTTTTCAAATCTAATCCATAAAAAGATAAGTCCAACCCCAAACCTGAAACATAATCGACAATTTCTTTTCGTTCAATAGCATCAAATGGCCTAACCAATTCACTTTCCACATGCACATGATAGCCACGATGCCCAGAGAAAAACAGACGTATCTCTGAATCGGAAAAAGCGAAATCCTCCATTAACACATCAACCAGCTTAATAGTCTCCTTCCTAGCAGATTCCAAACAAAGTTCACAAGGCCAAGACTTCACATTAAACTTTTTACTACCACATACCGAACAACTTTCAGGCGTAAGACCCCTTCCATTAAAACCACAGCTACCACAGATCCATTCATCATGGATTTTGTTACAAGACGTCTGAATATGGTCAGCATCGATGTCAAATACCAAGTCTGCACCCGCCCAACCTTTCCTATCCATATCTGCGACTGGATCCGCATAGTAGGCACACGAATAGTAGACATCTGAAGGAGTAATACTTTTTAAAAAACTAGCCAGCTCACTCTGATTCTTAAAACTCTTATGTCTTAACATAATTTGTTCGTTGAACAGCAAAAAAGCGAATTCACGTTTTTCCATCAAAGACGGAAAACTTAAAGCATTTGCGCTTTCTTCATAATACCTAGAGAAAGCACTGTAAACATACGACAGAGAATCATCCTTTAGACCCTTTATGCTCATATTGCACCTAACCATAACTTCGTCTTTCTCTACAAAAGTTCTAAATAGAGGAGTTATTAAACACTTAGCTCGCGAAAAAAATTTAAACACATGGCCTTAAAAAGGTATTTAATTTGAATTGGAAGGGAGTTTATGAAGCCGGAGCAGTTTGCGATACCTTGCCATTTAGACGATAGAGGATTTCTATATCAGATATATGGGAATTATGAAGGTAAATTCCCTAACATAAAAAGAATTTACATTGTAGGAAATTTCAGCAAGGGGACAATCCGAGGCTTTCATAAACATACAGAGGAATGGAAATGCTATTTTGCATCTAGTGGTTCAGCTAAATTTGTCATTGTCGACGAAAACAAGAACATTTCAACCTATGTATTGAGTCCAAAAAACCCCGCCGTGCTAATAGTCCCACCTGAGCATTTTCATGGTTGGGTATCCTTGGAAGAAAATACAATATTGATAGGGATCTCGAACAAGAGTTTGGAGGACACTCTTAAGGATGATATTAGAATTGATCCTTTTACTTTTGGAAAAGAAGTGTGGGATGTGAAAGCTAGATGAAAGTGCTAGTTACTGGAGGGTTAGGCTACTTAGGGTCAATTCTGACGGGAAAACTCATAGAAAAAGGTTTTAGAGTTAGGGTTTTGGATTCAATAATGTATGGCGATTTTTTGACAAAGAAGGGAAAGAATTTTGAATTGATTAAAGGGGACATCAGAGATTACGACGTGTTACTTAAAGCAACAGAAGATGCTGATGCGGTTATTCACTTAGCAGGTATTATAGGCGACGCCGCAGCAAATGTGGATAAAGAGTTAACAATAAATGCCAACTACTTGGCGACTGTACAATTAGCTGAATTCTGTAGCAAAAAAGACATAAAACTTATTTTCTCTTCAACTTGCTCGGTGTATGGTACTAGGCCCAACGAATTAATCACGGAGAAAACCCAAATTGCACCTCTATCACTTTACGCAATGTTAAAGTTAGTTTCAGAAGAAGCAATTAAAAAACGTTGCAATAATTACACTATTTTTAGACTTGGAACCTTGTTTGGATTATCCCCTCGGATGAGGTTTGATTTGGTCGTAAACAGGTTTATAGCACAAGCAATTCAAGATAGGAAAATAATGGTGTATGGAGGGCATCAACGTAGACCTTTTGTGCACCTTCAAGACATATCAGACCTGTTTATTAAAGCCTTGAACAGCGATGTAAATGGCATATATAATGTAGGAGGAAATAATTACAAAATCATGGAGGTTGCTGAAACCTTAAAGCAGAAATTGCGATGCGATGTATCAGTGATTACTGATCTGAAAGACCCGAGGGATTATGCAGTAGATTCCACCCTTGCAGAAAAGACTTTTGGGTTCGATGATCCGAAGAACATTGAATTCGCCGTTGATGAAATAAAGAATGCATATGATAAAGGAATAATAAATGACTACAAAGAAGCAATTTTTAACAATGAAGAATGGTTGAAACAATTATGGCGTTAGAAGTGCTTATCACAGGTTCCACGGGGAGACTTGGAAGGGAACTTGTCAAGGTGTTTCCTAATGCATTAGCTCCTACACATAAAGAACTTGACATAACAGACAAAGAGGCGGTCTTTGAGTACATAAAAAAGAGTAGACCAGAAGTTGTTGTTCATTGCGCAGCTTTAACTGGGGTCAGAGAATGCGAAAATAACAAGGAGCTTGCTTGGCATGTTAACATCGAAGGAACGGAAAACCAAGTAAAGGCATGTGAAAAAATTGTTAACAGTTGTTATTTTGTATATATATCCACTGCATGTGTATTTTATGGAGATAGAGGCAATTATGTAGAAAATGATGTACCCTATCCCAAAAATTTCTATTCCTTAACAAAACTTCTGGGCGAGTTTGTTGTTAAATATTCGACTCTTAAAAAATGGTTGATAATAAGAACCAATTTTGTGGCAAGAGAAAAATGGTCGTATCCTAAAGCCTTTGTTGATAGGTATGGAACTTATTTATTTGCCGATGACTTAGCTAGAGCTATCAAAAATGTTGTGGAAAGCAATATCACGGGCATACTACATGTTTGCGGTGAAGAAAAGATTTCTATGTTTGAGTTGGCGAGAATAACAACACCAGATGTTAAACCTATGACAATGGCTGAATACAATGGTCCTCCATTAACTGTGGATATGAGCTTAAACTCGATAAGGATAAAACCATTTAAATTAACAAAGTAAAATCATTAGCACAAAGCGGTTTAGTGTTCTCAATGAATAAAAATGTTGCAACTCTAGCCATAGACGAAATCAAAGCGGAAGATGAACATTATACACTATCAGTAATTATTCCAGTTCATAATGAAGAAAAAATTTTGGAAGAACAGAGTCTAAAACTCATTGAATATGCACAGAAACTCGTGGAAAAATTCGAAGTTTTGTTTATAGAAAATGGAAGCACAGACAAAACTCCACATATGATAGAGAAACTTCAGAAACGTTTTAGGTTCATCCGACTGATAAGATTGATAGACACTGATTATTCTACCGCAGTCATTGCAGGTGTTAAGAAAGCAAAAGGCGAGTACAGTATTGTTACCGGAATCGACTATGTTGACCTTAAAGTTTTAAATCATTGTTTGCATGCGTTAAAAGATTCTGATATAGTTATATGCTCGAAGAACAAAGGATTAGACAAAAGACCAATTCTGAATCGACTAGCAAACAGGTGCTACAATACTCTTGTTAGGTTGTTTTTCGGATTGGAATACTCCGACATAGAAGGCTATCACGGGTATAATACCAAAAAAATTCAAATCATTATTGCGGACGTTAAAACCAAAGCCCATTTATACAATCTCTGGGTGCTGGTAAAAGCGAGAAAGGCTGGCTTAAGGGTGAACGAAGTTCCATTTGTTGTATATGAACGTAGACAGTCGAAGTTTATGAAGTTCACACGCTTACCATATCTTGTGGCCATAAGTTTAATCGAGTTCATAAAACTTAAAGGCAGAAGATACTAGCGAGTTACTTAGGGTGTTCTATTTACGTGGATATTATATGTTCTAAGTATTCATTTTGCCATAATATTTAAAGTACGGAACCTTCCTTTCCATCTCTCTTCATTACTTTACCAAGCGCATTACATAATCATGAAATTAATCGAAATTTATGCTGAGATGACCTATAGGTCAGGGCGATACACTTAGTTGAGTTGCGTTAATCCAATCTAGATATAGATCTGTGTAAGGAGATACGTTAGTTGCGCTAAACTCGATTACAGCAGGGAGAGGCAACGAAAACTTGAGCTTGAAATCTTCATATACGTTTGGTTTGGAGAAATCACTGCCAAACAATTCTCTAGAAGCATAAACGATAGTGTGTGTTTTGTTCAATGAGAAGGAAAACCAAAAACCGCTTGTCTCTGTCCCATATTTTGTGGTATTTAACTCAAGTCGAAAACCAAAAACACTAATCGTGGCAATTTTTGTGAAGGAGTTATTTGTAGCTTTTAATCTGAACGTAGCTTCATATTCTCCAGGGGGGAGAGGTGCGGGGGGTCCACGCCAGAAATCGTTTAGGGGTTCAGTGTGTGCGCGATGCAGGAATACTTTTGGGCTAGTAGAATTTGGATCTATCACCACTTCTCCGCTAATGAGCGTAAGATCATCCCAGTTCAATAAGATACTATATGGCTCGAACAGAACAGGTTGCCCAACGTAGTCACGTTTTAATAAAATTACTCCATCATTAGATGCGTATACCCCAAAAGGTTTATCTTTAATGCAAGCATATATAAGGTAGGTTTCGAGAAAGCTTGTCTTTAAATCGACTAAAACGAAATCCGACTGTTGCAGCCACTCATTCAGAGTGGTGTTAAAATCGGTTCCGGGGGGATAATGAGAGCCTATTGGAATTACAAAGGAAATTGTTCTGCTTGAAATTAGCGGAAATATATTCTGTTGTGTTATGACGGATGCATTTGAAGGAATTTTGGATAAAACTTGCACAACAATTTTATCATGTTCTGTAATTTGTTCTACTCCATAAGTTAAAGTGGGCCAGTTGCCAAAGTGTAAACCATATAGAGGACTAGATAAAAAGGAAAAGATTAATGTTGTAATTAATACAATGCTTGCTAACATTTTCTGACCGTTAAATAGCATATTTTTCTTGGAGGCAAATTCTAAAAATCTTCGGGCACCTATGATGGTCCCAACCATTATGGAAGGAAGTAAAAATGCAGGATACTGATTTCCTATATAATAAAAAGACGAAAAGTTGCTTAATAAAGAAATCATCAACCACGGCAGGGTTAAAATTAGCGTCTTGAGACTGAGGAAAGATAGGAACATCGTAGAGCCGAAAACAATAAACAGGTAAGTTAGTTTTAAGGGCCAGTCACATGTCAAAGCCGCAAATGCCCTTTGAGGAGACATTATCAATTGTAAGGGTACACTAAGCTTTCTATCAGCACCAAGGATGCTCCATTGCGTTGCTCCGCCCTTAATCATGGGATTATTAGGACTGACGGTGGATATCACTCGCAAAGCGATGAAGAACCACACAATCGCCAAAATCATAGTTATCAATGGATACTTAAAATGCACAGAGGTGCTTCGAAATTCTAAACGTCTCAATATTTGTAATGAATGTGTTGTTTCTTTTCTTCGTACTAATAACAGGTAAAATGATCCCACCAAAATTAATACAGCAGCATCCTCTATTGTCATTAAAGTCAGAATGGTAAATAGGACATATTTTAACCACTCACCTTTAAGTCCATAATATAAAGAGAAGAGAAAAAAAGTTAGGAAAAATGCCTCAGGATGGAAATCGAACCAAATGATCCCTTGCAATACTGGATTCAATAAATAAACAGCTGAAAAAAGCATTCCCCAAAATCTTGTTTTAAGCATATACTTTCCTAGCCAATACAATGGAAGTGCTCCAAGTGCCAGCACAAACGAATTAAGTATAAGCAAGGTTGGGGGAGTAGGGTAAAGTGCATAGATTGGAATTACCATCAGCAAGATGGGGCTGAAGTGAACGCCCATCATGCTGCCTCCGGTGACTGGAAGATCGGCTGTGTAATAAAGAAAGCCGTATCCGCGAAGAGTGGTATACAATGCTTGGTTATAATTACCTAGATCGTATGCACTAGTTTTCAGTGCGTAAAACCTAATAACCGTGACATAGGAGAAAACAAAAGCATAAATTAGTATCATTAAGTAAACGGGAAGAGATTCTTTATACCTCTTAAAGACCCAAAATTGGGCTATTTGAACACGCAAACATCGCCACGCTCATTCGTTTCCTATCTTTCCATTGAAATAAAAGGCTTTATTGCCTCGAATATACTTTTTAATTTTGCAAATTATTTAAAGCCTCTTAACTAGTTTTAGAGAATAGAAGGTTCATTAAACATGATAATACCTACGAAGAAACATACGAAAACGACAATCATATTGCTTGTTCTAATATCTATGGAACTTATGTGGTGGTGTTTATGAAAGTACTCTTTATGACAAGCAGAGACATCACAAATCCTGAATGGGCTGGTGGAGACCTATACCACTTTGAGGTTGCCAAGCGGCTGGTTAGAGACGGAGATGAGGTAACAATGCTCTGCAATGGATATAAAGGTTGCAAAAACCAAGAGGAATTGCAAGGTATAAAAATCATAAGAGTAAGAAGGGGAATCTTTAGAATTTTCTCGAACTTCTATGCTTATCGCAGGTATTTAAGAGGGAAACAAGATATCATAGTGGAAGAAGCGGAAGGCCCCGCTGGACCTTTATTTTCATTTATGTATGCGAAAGAACCGGTTGTTATAATGTGGCATCAGCTTGGGAAAACTATTTATTTTAATCAATTTCCATATCCAATTGCTTTAGGACTCCTTGTCCTAGAGAAAATTTACATTACACTTGCACGCAAATGCCACATTATCGTTCCATCTCAAGCTAGAACATGTGAATTTTTGAAAGCAGGATTTCCAAAGGATAGAATCATTGTGGTGCCAGCAGCGTTTACTCTTGAAGCAATGCCAAAGCGATCAAATAGAAGTAAATTGAGCACGAAATATTTTTTGATTTTGGGCAAGATTAGAAGATATAAAGCGTATCATCACGCCATAGAAGCGTTAAAAATGCTAAGAGATAGAGGCGAAAAGTGCTCTTTGATTATTGCTGGAAAAAAAGGAGAAGGAAGATATTATGAAAAGGTAAAGAGGCTGATTATAAACTACGATTTACAAAATTCTGTTTTTTTAAGGCTTGATATTAGTGAAGATGAGAAAGTGAAACTGTTATCCCAAGCGCTTGCGCTAATTGTAACCTCACCAATCGAGGGGTTTAGCATAGTATCCGTGGAAGCAAACGCGCTTGGCATTCCAGTCATCGCTACGGATGGTGTACCCGATGAAGTTATAAGTGATAGGTTTAATGGAATAAAATACATGTTTGGAGATATACCTGCTCTTGCCGAAGCTATGTCAAAGCTTCTACATGACGAAAAGTTAAGGGAAACACTGGCAAAAAACGCTAGGAGAAGTTCAGCCAGATTCTCATGGGACAAATCTGCTAAGCTGTTCAGAGAAGTTCTCAAAAACATCCTGAACCGAGAGAGAACATTTAAACAAAAACTTCGGTGATTCATACGAGAAAAAACACAAAGATATTGGTTGCATTTCTTGTTCTTACAGTTTATGGAAGTTCAGTTTTTTTGCTTAAGGGGAAACTCCCAAATCAAACCGCTAACTTGGTAACAACTCCGGGATCGAAAATTCAATCGTTGGTTCCTAAGCAAAACGTAACTTACGTGGCTTTATCGCTGGATAGCGCAAATTGGAAAGTTGTTAAAGGAGAAAACGTAACGATCGACGACTCCACTGGAAAACTAAACATTACAGGAACCTATGCAAATAACACACTACTATATCAAAATAAAACATTGCCCTTATTTATCTTGCAACAAACAGACCTCGAATTAAATTTTACGGGCTATCCCTACCTTCGAACCATTATTTCAAGCCAACCCGACACAGAAACAAGTTTTCACCTAGGTTGGTACATTCCAGATTGGAATGCTGCAACATATTTTTTAAAAAACCATCCGGGAGTAGTTACGGAAATAGAGGAAAATAGAAATAGGATCTGGATAAATATTTCATATCCACACAGCGGTGAAAAAATAGATGACAGCAGAACTCACTATATTACAATAGATGTTGCTCAGAGACTGGAAGATCTTGGTTTATATGATCAACGTTTTGTTGGGATACAACTTAGGCAATATCTGATAGGGTTCTTGTCAACAAATAAATCTTACAGCGTGACAATAGACTCCATAAGTCTAATGAAGGAACTACCATATAGTATAGCGATAACAGAAGGAAAAAGTCAAACATTACCAGAAGGCTCAATAGTCCATGTTATTAGGAAAGAAGACATCGTAAACAATTTTGAAAATAATCCTCATTTGCAAAGAGCATATATTCTCTATACGATGGATGGATCTTCAAACAGTTTATACACCGTATTCTTATTATCCAAGCATAATGATGATTTAACGGGTGTAAGATGCGGTTTTGTTTTTTCTCATACAAGTCTCTTAAATGATATCGGCATCTATGTCGATTGGAGAAGACCAATTCCGTTTGACTCTGATTTTGAACCCATACAACCGCTTTACATTTTAATGGACAATGGAGACAATGCATTGATATTTACTTCCGCGGAAAATGATAAATTGCAGAGCGTACAACTAAAAAAGGTTGAGTTTACTTTTTCGCAACTCCCATACAGTGCATTTGTAATACCAAGCTTAAACGAAGAACTTGTGTCAATAATGTCCTTCTTTGTTTTAACAATCGCAGGAATAATACCAATAGCTCTAACCTTTGCTTTATATTATATGCATAAAAAGAATGTGCTGAGAGACGATAAGAAGACATTTAGAAACCTACTAATAATTGGTTTGGCTCTGCGATTGACTTTGGCTTCTATTTCAGCTTACGCTGATGACACTCAAATATTCGCTCAAATCGGTGCCTTATATTTCGGTTCGGGGGTTCTTGGAGCACAATGGGTTAGTCTGCCTGGATTTGTATATTTAGAAACTGCTTCCTACTTCCCCTACGCTTTGTTAAGAGCAATTGGATTTCGAGATTTCCAGTTTCTAGCCTTAGATGTATATTGTATTGAATTATTGTTTACGAAGCTTCCAGCCATTCTTAGCGACTTAGGCTCATTCTACTTTATACAAAGAATTGCTAACAAATTTTCGCCAAAAAATAAAGTGGTGGCGGCTGGGTTATATTTGCTTAATCCTCTCACAGTTTATATATCGGGGATACTTGGCCAATTTGATCCAATTTTCATGTTTGCTCTGATAGTGTTTACATACTACTTAATCTGTAATTATAATGTTTTAAAGGCTAGCTTGTCCGCAGTTTTTGCTGCAATTCTCAACCCGGTGGGAATCGCAACTTCAATTCCGCTTTTGTCAACAGTCTATTTGAGAAAAGACTGGAAATCCGCTGTTAAAGGTTTACTTTTGGCAGCTGGAATTTTCAGCATTTTACTTGTTCCATTCTTTTTTGAATCAAATTCGCCCGTGTTGCTCACAAGTTATGAGAGACTGATTAATACGGTTCCAGGAGAAGACTTCTATGGAAGGCAAATGAAATTCTACACTTATGGAACGATCATTTCATCTTCGGTCGGGTATGGTTTAACCTTTAGATTTCTGTTCGAGCTTATTGGATTTGAGCTTGGATGGTGGCTTTATCCTTTTGGAGCTGCGTTAGCTTTTCTCATTTTTACGATCGCCTTTTTCTACAAAACTTACGGAACATCCAAGGTAAACTCGCAGGATTATATTTATACTGGAACTTATATGTTAGGAGTTGCATGTCTGTTTCAATTGACTTTCCCAACGATCTATGAACAATTTGTCGTTTGGATCGCAGGATTATTGCTCATATTTTATCTTCTGCATCAAGATAGGAAAATATTTGCACTTTTTGTACTCGTATGTATTGCAATAGGATTCGTTTATGTGGCTATGTGGCGAAATTACATATTGCTTGTAAGCGGGGTGGATGTGATCCCGATGGGAGACCCGTGGCTTGCGAATCTCGCCAGTGCTTCTTTGGGAACCATCTACTCGCTTGTAATAATTGCTATATTCATAATAACATGCAAACTTTGGTTTAAAGAAGAGTTATCAAAACTTGGGGCATACGTTAAGCAATTAAAGGCTTAAGTTGAATATTTCCTTCTATAGTAGGCTAACGGATGTCGAATTCTATGGCATAGTTCGTCTGGATTTATGCATACTCCGTGGGTTTTTAATGTGTCACATTTTGGAGGAATATAGCGTGTCCGAGAACCTTTCTCCCCTGCGATGTGTTCAACTTGGTAGCGGGTCATTTTCTCATTGTAGTCAGAAAAGTTTTTGAAAAGTTCAATCACGTTCTCCGGCGGCATTCCAATGTTTATAAGAAAAGACGTTAAAGTGAACCTGCCTATATGCGAGAGGTGGCGCCCAGATAAGATTGATTGGTAAAGGGTGTTTATGCACGGTGGGAAGGCTGGCTGCACTATGATTTTTGGAAAGCCTTCCATCTCAGCTTGTCCTATTTTTTCCACCGACAATTTCTTCACTCTTTCTGCTGCGTCCATTATTTTTGGTGGAAACTTCAGTAGCTCTTTTACTTCTAGCCGTTTTTCAATCTGTTTACGGATTTCTTCGCTTAGCAACCTTGCGGTTTCATTTCTCGTTAGGTAAACATTTCCCTTCGACAAAAGACGGTTAACGAGTTTCCATTTTTTCTCTCGCAAATGTGTTGTGTTTCTTAGGTAATCAGCGAAGTGAAGTGTGAATTCATAAGGTATTTCAGCATTACCATTTACTGCGAGCTTCCATCCAAAATTCTGCGCAATTGCCAAAATTTTTTCTTTCGATTCAAATTTCAGGTCATTGTACCCTTGTTTTGCCTCTGCCAGAGCATATCTTCTTTTGATGAAGGAATTTTCGGTCGCTATCGCTAATATGATTGCAACTGGAAAGGATAGAATTTCAATATCCTCATTGCGCAATTTTCGGCTGACAGTTGTGTATAAGATTGCTTCTTCAACCTTTTCCTCGGCACGTTCAAGAACCTTTGCGAAGTCTGGGTTTGTCAGATCTTCTATTTTTAAATCTAGTTTTTTCACGTAGTCTGTGGTTTCTTTGAGAAAAGGATATTTTGCTAAATCATTTTTGGCGAATTTGACTGCTGCAAGCTGCATTTTCGTTTTCACGTTACTCTGTTTCAATTCTCGGTGCTAGATAGAAAGTCAGTTTTCCCTCTTTTGTTTGTTGGAAATCCAGTCTTGTGGGCATGTCTGTTGAAAATTCCAGTGTTGCTATGTCGGATGTTGCGGATGCTGCCTTTATGATTTCTGATAGATAGCTTAGGCTGAACGTTGCTTTTGAAGGCTCTTTGGCTTCCAAGTCTAGGAGCGTGTCGCTTCCTTTTTGAAGTGATATTGTTGCACCCATGAGGTCGCCCGCTGCATTTAAAACCAGTTTTTCAGCGTCTGCCTCGATTCGGACGTGGTCGCTTACAAGCTGGGCGTCTTCAATTGCCTGGCTTAAGCCTTCAGTTGTGACTTTAGCCCTGACGTTGAAGGTGATTTTTGGTGTTGGCACCTCCTCTTCTGAGGCTTCAAGTGTTGGCATCGTGAAGTTTCGCGTGTATTTTCCGGTTATTTTCACTTGTAGGCGCCCGGTTTTCTCATCAAGAGAAAGCTCTACCACTTCGTCCTTGCCAGCTCTTTTAAGCAGTTTTAATAGTTCGGTTATGTTTATGCACATTTTTGATGGTTCCGTGCACGCGTATTCTTCGAAAACAGTTTTAGGCCACTCAAAATCAACCATGGCAACACGTGATGGGTCCATTGCCCGCAGTTTTAAGCCTTCGGGTTCAAGTTTGAATGTGGCTTCATCTACAAGAATAGAAATGGCCGTGGTCATGTCCCTTAAGAGTTTGGCGTCAGCTACTTTGAGTTTGAACATGGCAGTCCCCCTTCTAATGGATATGTTTAGTTGTTATAAAAGACTTTACACTTAAGCATAATGCATTTAAAATTACACATTTCACCTTAAAAAAGCTAAACTGCTTCGGATGCCAACAATCGATAACTTAGAATCCATGTTAGCTGTATTCTCGAAATGTATAGTTGCACTTCGTGCAGCGCAAAAACTGTGTTGAAGATTCGTCGGCGCCTCTTGTCTGCACCTGCCAAACATAAGCCAAATTGTTTCCGCATTTTGGGCACTCAATTCTAACGGTTGGGAGTGTTCGCAGCTTCTGCTCTTCCTTACCTATAACTGCTACTAGTTGCTGCGGATTGTGCTGTATGACTTTTGCAACCTTTGGTCTGACCTTCTTGCGTGATTCGCGCTTTCTATAGCCGCACTTAGGACAGACAAACATCACTGATTCCCCCTTGCCAGTTTTTCCCCTTTTTGGTTCAAGACGAGACCCGCATTTAGGACAAAATTCCATAGCTAGGTACTCCGTTATCCGTTTGTTTTCCCTTAACATGGTCCCTTTTAAACCTTTTCTTGTTGCGATAAAGATCGGGGCTAAGCAATGCTGATTCCAGAAGCGATAAGATGTGCTACGCGTAAAGCTTCGGGAATGTTGCTTCTAGTGGAAGTTAACCTCAAGATTTTTTCCGCATCCTCTTCAAAAATTCCGGAGATTTGCATGTAAACCTTTTCGCTTACATTTCTGGTGAACACTTCAAATATTTCTCCGGCGTTACGGATGACCTTCCAACGTTCCTTGCTCCTCGGCAAATTCTTCAGGGCTTCGCGGATCTCCTTAAAGTTCGGTTTTTCGCGTGTAACTGCTATGACTGGAAGTTTTGTTTTCAAGTTGAGCTTTTTGATGTCGACGACGTTGAAGCCCGCGAATGTTGTCCCATTAAGCATTATGACCCTTAACTGTTTGTAATGGGGCGAAGTTGTTATCATCGCCGCTATTTTATCTGTGGCGTCAAACCCATCCACTTTTACTTTCGTGCGCATTACGCCGTCAAGCCAGTATCCGCCTCGAAAAACAACTCCAACAACGGGCACAAGACCTTTCACGTGGGGAGTGAATACTCCGTCATCAACTCCCAAAACGCGAATTTCGGGCTTAATCACACGAAATTTTTTACAACTCAAAACCATCCCTCGACAATGCCATCCAAATATGAGGAGAGAGACATTATAAGTTTAACGAAGAATAACAGCTATACGGAGATGCTTGCTTTGAAAAAAACTGATAGAACATTCTCTTTCACAAAAAATTATAGGAACATAGCTGAAGTGTTGACAGATCATAGACTAGCATCCCTTGGAGACACATACATAAACTTCATCTACTCACTAGCCTTATCTAACAGAAGAGGAAAACCTTCAGGCGCAAAAGTTAAGGGAAGCGCGCTCGCAGAAGCCCTCAGAAAAGCCGGATTAAGAGAACACCTACCGTCAAGGGTGACCCGCCATATGCTGGCGGATGCAGCAGAAGCATTAATAGTCTATGCCTGGCTCAACAACTACATCACTTTGGATGAAAGCGTTGCAGTGCTAGAGAAAACCAACAACCTCGTTGACAGCCTAAGCCAGCTACTCACAACAATAAGGAACCGAATCAAATTTTTTTAAGCGCTTTTTCAAGCATCCTGCCGAAATCTTTGTTCATATCCCGAGCTTTCTCCGCAGCCTTCCTTAGGGCTTTTTCAGGTTTCACATCGCCCTTTGTACGAACATAAATTACAGGGTTTGAAGCTAGAGGGTGAGGTATGTCATATCCAGCCAAATCCACATTCTCATCTTCCAAAAGCCTTTTTTGAAGTAGATTACAGAGGCTATGCCCAACACCTTCAACTTCTATCTTAAGCTCGTTTGATGTTTTCTCCAATATCTTAACTTTCATTTACAAAATCTCCTTTCGACATCATGTCATTCCTTTTCCATAATCTAACGCGGTTTTACGCTTTTCAATTTTCCCACATCTTGGACAGCGCAAGCCTTGACGCTTTAGTACCAGCATATAGCCACATTGCGAGCAAAAAGCGTAAACCACACCCAAATCTTTGTCTTTAATGAATAAGTGGTAAACCCTGTTCTTTTCGCTGATTACCTTGGCTCTCATGACGTCGACTGGTTTACATATATCAAACATTGATTCAACATATCTTAGCTGCACATCGGAAATATGTAAGACGCCTGTGAAAACACCTGAAATTAGTTTCTTGTCTACCTGGAAGATCCGCACGCTGGCATTTTCAGCTTGAACGTTTGAAACCTGTCCCAGAACTATGCTCCCGACTTTAGGAACCCTTGCTCCATAAACTAATGGATAAACCAAAACTCGCTTGTTCGAAAAATCAAGTAAGGCACGACCAATAACCTTAGAGTAGATGACCCCATCTTTCACGTACGTTCCGGAGTCTGGAATAAACTCTTCAATTACGCCTAGGCGTTCGCCTGGCAGCACCAAGTGACCGCTTTTTGATTCAGAGGATTGTGCACTCATTTAAATTCCCCTTTATCTTGTAAGTTACGCTCTTAAACTTTTACGCTTCGTGAAACACAAATATTCGCTAAATGACACATTTGTACTTTTCTATCACCTCAATAAACCTTCTGATTTGCCGCTTCAACAAAACATTCGCAAATTGTTTCATCACTTCTTCTCTTCATACATTCGTATTACTTTTTCAATGTATTTTGTGTGCAGCCTCTCATGATCAACTAGTCTCCGCAGCACTTTTCTTGCAGTCCACAGATTACAGATTGGACTTCGGTCTTTCTCTGGTTGATAGATTCCATGCATTTTTTCACGAGGGAAACTCTTCAAATAATCGACAACTATTTTACGCGTGCAATTGAGCATTTCAAACACTTTTCTTGGGTATTTACTCGGTAAGTCAACGTTTAAGCGAGTTATATACCACGGTTCAACATATGCTATGTGCCGTAAACAATTTCTTATTGTGCGGGGTTTGTCTGGAGGTAACCAATCGAGGCATCCATTGCCTAAGCTAGAAACGAACTTAAGCAGATCTTCACGGGAATATGCCATTAAACGGAGGGTTCTTGCAATATCTTTCTTGGTTATTGTAGATACTTCAGACCAAAATAGTGGTTCTGGTTTGCCAGCTTTAACAGGATTATAATCGACTCTCATCATCTCTGCAACTTCCACCTCAAAATCCTTAGTCTTGATTGGAACATGCTCTCCATGCCTCTTCATCCATTCAAGCCATTCAGCAATTGCAATCTTTACTTTTGTTAAGGCTCTTTCTGGTGTTCGCCCGAAAACCCAGCACCCTGGACAATTTGGAACAAAGACGCCAGTTCCTTCCGGACCTATTTCTAGGCAAACAAATATTTTAGTCGCCATACGCCTTTCATCTTCTTTCTATAACATATAAGTCAACCATAAACTCATGTTTTCTCTTCGTATGAAAACGGAACATGTGCGGAATTGTCATCACCATGGCGTAAACGGCTTTTATTTTTCCATAATGTTCTTCGACGAAATTTTTTAGGAAGGGAGAAGGCTGGACTTGCATGATGCTGGTTTTATTAGCCTTTAATTTTTTTACGAGGTTTTTTTCTGTGCTTAGGCTTTTGTGAAGTGAATAGATAACTCTGCCTGTTTCTAAGGCCTTTTCAAGAAATTTGCGGTCGGCTTTTCTTCTTTGAACACCGAAAGGAGGATTCTGCAAAACAGTATCAAAGTCTCCATTCATAGCGTCTACATCAGCGGCAACCCACTGCACTTTCTCCTTTAAGCCAACTCGCACTGAATTCTCAAAAGCCACTTTTACCGCAGTTTTGTCTATGTCCACACCCACAACTTGTTTCGCACCTAAGAACGCTGCCCCTAAAGCCAGTCTTCCAGTACCACAGCCTAAATCCAAAACTGTTTTATCAATAATATCGTTATTTGTGTAGGCTGCTATGTAAAGTATTGTTGCTGCAACATCAGCGGGGATCGTGTACTGCTCAAGGCTCGGCATGGGAGAAGGATGCGGCTTAACCTGAGAAAGCAGCATCTCTAAGTCTAGTTTTCGAATAATCCTTTTCTGCATAAATCTTCCCAAGATAACTCGCCAAGAACTACTAAAGCCTCGTTCATAGTTAGCACAGGCTTCTGAAATTTTGAAGAGTCGTCAAGGGATATCCTTGGGCAGGCAGTGTTCACGTAAGCGTCTACTGTTGGAAATTCTATGAGTATTTCTGGAGTAACTTCTCTAACAGCGAAAATATGCGCTGTTTTCCCGTTCTCTTCAAGTTTCTGTTTTATACGGAAAGCTTCTTCCAGCCTCTTCTGCCCAAGTTTTAATCCGACTAAAACTGCTATGCTTTTAGCTTTTTTTGCTTCTTCTATGCTTGCCCACCTTTGTTTAATAATTTTTTCAGCCTCTTTATCAACGGAAAATGCCCGTTTATCATATGGGTCGGCAGCTATCGTTGGCTTCGAAGTTGATAAGGCTACACCTAGGGCGTGAAATTGTCCGCCGCCAATAAAGAGGAAAGCTTCAACGTCTTTAGCTATTGATTTGGTGTTGCTGTAATCGCATCCAACCACTTGTCCAGGATAATTTAAGTGTCCAGCGTCGCCTATTACAACTATTTTTCCTGCACGTAGTAGAATCTCTCTAACACTGTCGAGAGTTTGGACATGCTGAACAGTGGTGGCTAAACCTATCTTGTGCCATTTTTCCAGCATAGGTAAGGCTTTCTCAACAGCGTCATTCACGCTCACCGTTGCTCTGGCTTCAACATAAATTGTTGGGACCCGCTCATACTTGACCAGTTTCGAATGGCCATAATGCACTATTAAGTCTACGCCTAAGCTTTCGGCTTCAACGGTTGCCAAGTCGCACGCTCCATAGCATGGATCTGCAGAAACTATCGGCAGTGCGCCAAATTTTTCAATGATTTTTGCTAAGCGTGGGGCTTCAGGCTTCAAACCTTCGGGGAGCTGAATTAAAACGCGTTTTGCTCCGAGTTTAAGTATTTCCTGCTTTACTCTTTCTTCTTCGAAATCAAAATTTTTCATGTAAACACATCCAAAACGTTCCATGGTTTTGAAAACGCGTTAAAGCAAAGGAAAGAGATGCTAAAACTACTGTCCTATTGCCCATTCCCAGTCCTGTTTTGACTTTCGGCTTAGAAGACTAGGGGCTCTTTCACGTTGCTCAGCAAGTTGCTCAAGTATTATTTTCTGTTCTATGCTTGCAACGAGCTTTTTGGTAGCGATTACTGCATCATTGTTTACAGATATACTATCGATTCCAGCTCTCACGAGAAATTCTGTAAAGTCTGGCAGGTTTGATGGGCCTTCTCCGCATATGGAGACCGTGCATCCGTTTTCGTGGGCTACCTTGATTAGGTGGGCGATTATCCTTTTCACGGCTGGGTCTCTTTCATCGAAGTATCCCATTTGTCCTAGACGCTCGGAATCTCTGTCGATCATGAGTATTCCTTGAGTCATGTCATTTGAGCCTATAGAGAAGCCGTCGCATAATTTGGAAAACTCATCCGCAAGTATGGCAATTGAGGGTGTTTCTGCCATGAACCATACCTGGAAATCCCTTGACCTCTCTAAGCCTTCTTCTTTCATAATCTCGAGGCATTTCTTAGCTTCCCATACAGTCCGAACGACTGGAAGCATCACCCAAACATTTTTCAAGCCCCATTCTCTGCGACATTTCAGTATTGCCTGACACTCAAGCCTGAAGGCTTTTTCGTACCATGAGCTTATGTAGCGACTGCATCCCCTCCATCCAAGCATGGGGTTGGCTTCAACAATTTCGTATTTTTCGCCGCCTTTCAACTCTCGGTACTCGTTTGTTTTGAAGTCGCTGAAACGGACGACGACCGGGCGTGGCTGAATAGCCCTCGCAACAGTCGCTATTCCTTCGGCTAGTTTATCCACAAATTTTTGGGATTGACCAGTTTCTACGAGGTAAAGTGGATGTTCGCCAATGTAACTGGCTAAGATAAATTCTATACGCATTAACCCTATGCCCTCAAAAGGCAAATTTTTATACTCCTCAATTTTTTCGGGAACCCCTAAGTTCATGTAAATTTTTGTTGCCGTTACAGGTACCGAATGGAAAACTCCGCCAGCAGCAGTAGGTGAAGAAGCTTCCGCTCCAGCTGAGGATGAAAGTTGTTCTGTCAATGTTGGTAGTATGCCTTCATAAACAACACCGCTTTTTGCATCAACAGTGTATTCTTTACCTGTAACCATAAGTTTTGTGGCGTTTTCTGTTCCAACAACACATGGGATGCCCAGTTCGCGGCTTACAATTGCTGCGTGACATGTGATTCCCCCCTTGTCGGTGACTATTGCGCCTGCAAGCTTCATGAAAGGCACGTAGTCGGGGTTAGTCATGTCTGTAACGAGGATGTCGCCTTTCTGCATGACTTTAGCGGCATCTGCAGGGTTTGAAACAACCTTCGCTGTGCCTACACCGAAGCCCCTCTTGCCCGCCGCAATCCCTTTGACCGTCACTTTTAACATTTCTGCAGGCTTCATTCCTTCAGCTTCAACTTTTGCTGGTGCTTCCGCAATTTTTAGGCTCCAAACTGTTTCAGGTCTTGACTGCACTATTGATACATTGCTTGGAAAAGGCAGGTCTCTTTCAATTGCCCATTCAATGTCTTGGGCTTTTCCGTAATGTTGTTCGATGCGCTTGGCTAGCTCTGCGAGTTTGAGGATTTCTTCATCGCTTAGGCATTGTTGTTCTTGCTTTTCCGCAGGCACTTGTATGTGCACTGTTTTGCCTGTGTTTGGGTCACGAACGTACTGCACCGTTTTCTTGGATATGTGTCTTTCAACTATTTTTAGGGTTCTTTTATCAACAACAAAATGGTCTGGGGTAATGGCTCCAGAAACAACGGTTTCGCCTAAACCATAGTTGCCCTCGATAACTATCTGGTTAGGGTCGCCGGTTACGGGGTTTATTGTGAAGATAACACCCGCTGCTTTGGAGTTCACCATCTTTTGAATTCCAACGCTTATGAGAACTTTCTCGTGGGCAAAACCTTTCTCTGTTCGATAGAATATTGCGCGTGGGGTGAATAGGCTAGACCAGCATTTGACTGTCTTTTCAAGAACTTCGTTGGCGCCCTTGACGTTTAAAAATGTCTCTTGTTGCCCAGCGAAGGATGCGTCGGGTAGGTCTTCGGCTGTTGCGCTTGACCTTATTGCTACGAAAACATCTTTTAGATTTAGTTTTCTGTTTAGTTCCTTGTATGCAGACTTTATTGCGTTTTCGATTTCCTTAGGCATTGGTGATGACTCTATTAGTTGACGGATTTTTTTGGAGGCTATTTCGTATTGTGCTGGGTCGCTTGGGTTGGTAACGTTTTCCTTTATGATATTGTAGATTTTCGTTGATATTCCTGTTTCTTCGATGAATTTTTTGTAGGCGTAGGCTGTTATTGCAAAACCCTGTGGGACTGGTATGCCAGCGTTTATCATTTCACCTATATTTGCGTTTTTGCCCCCAACAGAGGAGGTGTCTGTTTTCCTCAGTGATTCAAACCAAATAACTAACTCTCTTCTCGTTCCACTCAATTGGTTTTCACCTCTTCTGTTTGCACCTTTTCGATGATTATTCTGCATGGGATTGGAAGTTTGGCGCTTCCACGTTTTAGGGCTTCTTTGGCAGTTTCGACGCCGTCTTCATTCACGTTTATGGTTATGATTGTTTGGTTGGCTTCTATGCGCGCGGCTGTTCCGATGGGTTTTCCGAAAGACCTTCGCATGCCATCTTGAAGGCGGTCTGCGTGGGCGCCAAAAATCATTTTGTTTTCTCTGAGGATGACGTGTGGGTATGGATGAACGTTTAAGCGATAGTTGTTTGCAAGTTTATCCATCAAGAGGCGGTTTGTTGCCACGCGTGTTGCCTCTAGGGCGTTGTGGCGGATTTGGGCTCTTTCCATGGCTATGAGCTTGGCTTCGTATTCGAATTTTGCTTTAGTATCTCCCATAGTGAATTTGGTGATTTTCGGGGGTGGAAAACCCTTAACAAACTCTCTTCTTGCGTAGGGCTGTCCTTTTACGGCTCTGTAATTTTTTGCGCGCATCTGGTATCCCTTTCTGCATACCATAATGTGGTATTTAAACGATTTGTTGACGGTGCTTTTTGATTAAAGTTATGAATTTTGAATCAGTTTTCAAGATTAGAATGGGCTATTCGGCGTTTTTTCATGGCTGTAGTTGTTTGTTTTTGAGCCATATCTTGGCGAGTTCGTCGTAGTTTGGGAAGACTCTTTTTAGGATTGGGATGTACATTTGTATTTCCTCTTCGGTCATGTATTGGAATTGGTATTCGCCTGTGTATGGTGAGGGTTCGCCTTCTCTTGTTACGAATTCTATGTGCATGAAGGGGTCTCCGCGCTTGATTGTTATGGGATGGCGGTCGTTGCTTAGGTTTACGAGTTCTAGGGTGAGTCTTCCGATGTATCCGCTGTGGACTTTTGCTGCGTTTAGGAAGGATAGTCCCATGCGTCCGTATTTGCTTTTTGCTGTTAGGTGGGCTACGTAGGCGGGTGGGGTGAAGACTATTTCGTGGGTTGTTAGGTTTTTGTGTTCTAGGTAGTGCAGTGTTGTTTCTTGTTTGACTGTTAGGACGTAGCTGTCTCCGTCGAGGAGGCTGTGGTCGTATGGGTATATGCATTTGTATTTTTCGATGAGTTGTTTCAGTTTGTCTTTGCCTAGGATGCACATGTGCTGTAAGCCTCTTTTGGTGTGTTTTTAGGGTTAAGGTGTTTGTTTTGTGTTTTTATAGTTTGTGTGCGCGCGTGCAAATGGCTATAGGCCCGTCCATTTAGAGCCAAATATGTGGTGTATGCGAGGAAGCGGGGGTGTTGGTGGGTTGTGGGTTTATTGGGTTTTGGGGGTTGTGTATGTTTGGATGGCGGTTTGTGTGTCTAGCCATTCCATGAGTGTTCTGAGTTTGAGCTGGAATAATATGAAGTCGTTTTCAATGTATATGGGTTTACCGTTCAGAGCCTCCAGCACGATCTCTGGGGTTGCCGAATCTAGGCTCACCACGTCTAGCTGGTCTTCGGGCACTTTTAGGGCTTCGGCAATGTCTACCACGAGTTCCCCTATTTCATATAGGTTATGGGGTCTTCCAAAGTATATGGCGATGTCGTAATCGCCCTTCATTGAGTAGCCTTTTGCTCTGCCGCCAAATAGTAATGCGGCGCTGACCCGGCCCTTTAAGACTTTGCTTAATTTTTTCGATAAATCAACGAGAGAGGGTGGATCAATGGGCTTTCCCTTTAGACTGTCTCGTAAGGCTTTTGCGATTCTTGGGGCATCGTTTCTTAGGTTTTTGGAAGAGTCTGTTATTAGGTCTCTTTTAATGGTTGTATAGGCGTGTACGAGTATGTTTCTCATGCCGGCCATGGATTTTAGGAGTCTTGCGTCTTTTTTGCCTAGAGCTTCTATGTCGGAGAGGAGTTCGCCTACTTCTGAGTATCCCTTAGGAGTCTTTCCTCCCAAAGCTGTAATCACCATAAGTCCTAAATCAAGTAATGTTTGAATCACGAGCTGAACTAGCCTTTCAGTCCCTCTGTAGCTTTTCTCCTTATCTAACTCTTTTAGAAGTTCTGTTACATTATTTACTTGTTGGTCAATCCTCTCAATAACCTTCAAAATCTGTACCTCAAACGACGTCTGGATGTTTCTCTTATACATATAAAATGCGTATTCAAACTTATTAAATACACTTCTTTGGGTGTACCCTATAGTTATGTAGTTTCGGGTTTGATGCGTGTTAAGCCTGGTATTCTGTCGTATGCTTGGTCGAATGAGAGAATTTTTCCATCTTGGTTTAGGGCGGTGGCGGCGTAGTGGGAGTCGAAGAATGTTAGGTTTAGGGTTTTTCTTAGGTATACGCTTGCGACGGCTATGTCGGGTGTTAGTGGTATGTACTTTACGTTTGGTAGGGCTGCTAGGGCGGCTAGGTCTTTTAGTAGTTGTTCCTCGATTTTTTCGCTTCTGTAGATTATTTCCCTCCTCGGCTTCCCAAAACTAATGTAGAGCACATCAGCTTCCACATCATAATCCAAAACAACCTTTTCCAAACTTATTGCAACTTTCTCCATAAAGATAATACCTACTCCTCTTTCCATTCCTTAACGATTTTCAAAAGGTCTCGAGTCCGCCAAACTCTCACTTTCTTCTGCTTAAGAAAATGTTTATCTTCCGACCAAATACCATCATTGGGAAAAGACAACGCCAGAGCAACAAAAGAAACATCGTCGTCGTCAATCTTTCCCATGATCCTTTCCGCTTCCATATATTTCTTCAAAGTCCTTTCAGCAGGAACAACCTGAACCGAAGCCAACAAAACACCAAGAAGCAAATAAAGTTTTCAACACTAAGCCTACTTCTGTCAGCTATCTCCTCGGCATGCTTCTCTATCTCCTCAATACAAAACTCGGGCACGTAAAACTCAAAAAGAGGATTCAGCAACAATTCCCTAACGGTTGACCTCTTCAACAAAGCTGCAAACAATATACTTGTGTCTACGACAAGTTTCACTGCTTTTCGCCCTGAGGCCCCAGCTCTCTGTACTTCTTGGCAATTCCAGCCTTAACCTTTTTGTCCAACTCCAACAAATCTTTCTCGGAAAGCCGACTCTCGCTGGTAAGCCTCTCCATCAACTCCAACTTTCGGGCGTACTCCCACATAGCCTTGCGCGCAATCTCACTCCACTTAATCTCAGGATGACGCCTCATAATCTCATGCAACTCTTCAGGAACAGCAAACGTAACATTCACCACAAACATCACCAATAAGTAAAACAAGTAAAAACCCTTATTTAAGCATTCCAACCCTAATATATACAAGCTGTTTAAAACGCATTCTCAAATGTTGGGCTAAAACCGTGGCTGACACAATAGGCGTTTTAAACAAGCTCCTCGCCAGCCAAAGAGAAAAGCAACTAGAAGACGAAGACCTAAGCACGCTCCTAGCCAAAAATTCCCAAAACATTGCGACGGGCAGTAATGCGGAGAGTCCACGTTTGGAGAAGGAAGAATTCATAAACCGCCTACGTGGCTTATTTGGCTTTGATGCTAAACATATCTTTCAACCCCCTTTCTTAAGTTCACCCATGCATCTAATTGTTGAGGTTATAGGGTTTCGGTTAGTGTTTGAATCTTGAATCTTGGGTTTACCGCCGTGAGAAGGTCGTTGAATTCCTTGTTTTTCTTTAGGTCTTGAATGTCGCTGTCTTCGGTTATAAGGGCGTCGCAACGGTTTATGGCTGATGAGAGAATGAGGCAGTCTATGAAATCGTTGAGTATGCTTCTAAGTTTGAAAGCTGCTACGAGGAGCGTGCTCTCATAAATTGGAATCGTTTCTATTGTCTCACTGTAGACGATGGCTCTTATGCCCCTGGTCACCCTTTCGGCGGAAAGGTTTCCCGCAATGATGTGCTTGGCGCCTTTGGCTGAGAGTTCGAAGATGCTTATGTCGCATATGGAGATCTGGTGTCCCTTGTGTATCAATTTGATCGGGGCATCCTTTGGAAGATTTTTGACGGAGATGCCTATTGCTGGTAGAAGGTATGTGGTGTCTAGAAGCAGTTTCAAGATTCGGCCTTCCGAGACAGATCCTTTCTATGTTTGTGGAAATCTTCGATGGTTATCTCTACGGATGGTGTTTCCTTTAACACTTCTTCGAGGCTTGGGACAGGCTCAACCACGAGTCTTCCCCCTTCGATTTTATAGATGACTTTTGTGTGGGCGTAGAGACCTAGTTTGTCTCTAATATCTTTAGGAGGGAATAGCTCTCCTTTCGAGCCTACTCGACTTTTTTGCATTTATCGGATTCACCGAATAAATAGAAGGTTTTCGATTCTAATAAACGTTATGCATGGAATGTTATATTTTTTCAAACAATTAAATCCCTCCCCACAATTATTATCCAAACCTCATCACAAATTATACTCCTGACACCACCCTTAACTCTCAGCAAAACAAAACATTTCACAAACAAAGGAGAGAACAAACAAAACCCAAACTTCTAACCCAAAATTCAACCTATATATAAGGGGCTAAACAACCCAAACTCACAGTAGTCACACGCTAAAGATACGCTCCAAATTTGAAGCTTGTTATTGTTATACCTACAACTTCATATCGCAAAACGTTATACGAATTAAAGTGTTAGGAAATTGATGAAAAAGCGTAGTGATAAAAAGTGAAAAAAGCATTAAGAAAAATTTCAGAGAAGGCAAAGAACGACAAAGACGTCTTAGCCCTAATGCTATTCGGAAGCTACGCAAGAAACGAGAAGTTTTCCGACGTAGACGTCTGCGTTATTTTAAAGCCTAGAAAATGCAATCCCCTATTTCTATCAAAGAAAAGACTTGAGTACCTGGCTGCCTTCCCAAACCTAGACATCCAAATATTCCAACAGCTCCCCCTATACGTAAAAATGAAAATCCTCAAAGATGGCAAGACCATCTTCTGCAGAAACGAAGATTTATTATACGACTTGAGCTTTTCCACTATAAGACAATTCGAATATTTCAAGCCCAGATATCTTTCCTATCTAGAAGGCGTTTTGCATGCTTGACAAAAACAGAATTTTAACAAAGCTAGACGAACTAGATACTTATCTAAGCGAGCTCGAAAGTATAATGCCGAAAAGCTATGAAGAATATATAAGCTCGATAGAAAAAAGGAGAACCTGTGAAACATTAACGATTTCAAAGAGTTCAGGAAAGAAATAGGCTCACTCCTAAGAAAACGCTGAAAAACATGTATCTTTCTCATCAGCGATTGCTGCAGTCAAAACTTGCGGACATACTCCTACAGTAAACGTTTATCTTTTCCAAAGACAGAATCTTCTAAGGTTCAATCTTCATGAAAACGGTTTATCTGATTGGCAGCTTCAGATTTTATAAAGACATGTTAAATATACAAAAGAAACTAAACTCCGCCAGTGTACCTTGCTTCATTCCCCAACCCTCCAAATACAGAGACAAAGACGACCCATCAAAGTTCTTGCCCTCAAGCCACGAACAGCCAAGGGAAATGCTGCTGAAGGACGCCTACGAATCAACAGTCCGTTGTTTCAAAAAAATCGACAAGTGCGACATCATTTACGTTGTAGATAGAGGAGGATACATGGGAAAAAGCACGCTGCTCGACATTGGCTATGCCCACGCCAAAAAGAAGCCTATCTACGCGTTAGAAGCAGTAGACGACTTAGCCGTTATGAGCCTAATAAAAGAAACAGCCTCACCAGATAAGTTAATCAAGATAGCAAAAGAAGGCTAAATGGGGTCTTTCTTCTATAAGGGCTCATCTCTTTCTTTAAACCGATTAACGTTTCGCCTCAACAAGAGTCATCGTCTCAAAAAATGGCAAGTCGCGTTCCGCGACGATGTTTGCCTTTAAACCCCCTTCCACAAAGCCCTTCAAAGTTTCATTAACACCAGATAATGTGGATTGCATCAAAAAGATTCGCCCAGCCTGTTCAAGATGCTTTGGCGCCTCATAGATAAAACGGTCTATAACCTGCCTACCACTAGCTCCGCCCGCCCAGGCACATCCAAGCCAAGAACCATCTTCCTTATGTTCTACGGGTAAGTAAGGAGCGTTGAAAAGGATCAAATCAAATTTCTCCTCCGTTCTTATCGGAGTAAATAAGTCTCCTTGCACGAAGAACATTTTGTCCGCAACGCGATTCAATTTCGCATTATCCTTCGCACATCTAACAGCATAGGGATTTATGTCCACAGCGACAACCTCTGCTGCTTTCTCAGACGCAACTATGCCCAATATACCACATCCAGTGCCCATGTCAAGAACACTTTCACCCTCTCTAACAGCCAGATTCTCAGCAAAAAGAAGCGAGTCCTCAGCGGGTTCGTAAACGTTCTCCCAAACATGGAAAATATAATCTGCAAAAAACACCCTTTTAATCCGAGATGACATTCGCCAGCACTCCAAAGTCTTCAGGAGCTAATTCCCTCACTCGCCTATCATGAAATGGAAGGGCTTCAGCCAACTCACCCGCTTTCTCTGCTGTGGTAGCGCGTATCCCCTTCATGAAAGGCAAAATGGCGTTCCTAACCTTCCTGTTACGCTGCCTAAAAAGTGATTGCACCATCCGCTTGAATAACTCTTCATCCTTCAGCCTGAACAGCAGCGGTTTCCGCGGTTTTAACCGCACAACAACAGAATCCACTTCTGGCTGTGGAAAGAACATCCACTTAGGAACATCGTCCAAAAGTTCAACCTCAACATAGTAATAAGTAAGAACCGCTAGCCACCCATAGTCTTCACTTCCAATAGAAGCCACAAGGCGATTTGCGAATTCCTTCTGAAAAATCAAAACTGCACAATCAAAACTTTTGCCAAAAAGCCACAAAAGCAAACGCGAAGAAATATGGTATGGAGGAATTGAAACAACTTTATTGAAACGGGGAATCGGCACCTTCAGCACGTTGCCTCTAATTATTTTGACGTTAGGCGAATCCTTAAGCTGTTCACATAAAGCTTCCACAAGCCTCGCATCAGACTCAACAGCCAAAACACTTTTACATCTATCCGCCAAGAAACGAGGCAAAAAGCCAAATCCGGCACCGATGTCCAGCACCACATCATTCTTGTTCAGCAAAGCATAAACGCTCATGCACTGGATAATTGAAGGCTCAACCATGAAGTTTTGTCCCAAAAGTTTATTCGGAAAAATTCGATACCTTCGAAGCAGAAACTTCGTCCTTTCTAAGAGACTCATAATACCCATTAACACACTCAATTATGCTACTGAGCCCTCGTAAACAATCGATACTTGCTCTCGCCAGCCAACTCCTCCAAAATCCTCTTGGTAATCAGCTTAACCGGGTTAGGAAGCTCTGTGCGCTTTTGCAAGTCCTCAAAACTCTCAAATGGTTTCTTCTCCCGCTCATTTATAACCTGCCACATATACTTTTTCCCTATGCCTGGAATAAGCTCTAGAGCATGCATACGAGGCGTCACAGCCCGCGCAGTATTAAAGAAATCAACGAACCACTCCTCACGGTTCAACACTATCCTACTAATCACTACTGGAAGCTCCATCCTCGCTGCAGCAGTTAGCTCCTCATAACTTATCCGCCCAATGATATACGTAATTTCCTCGCGTGCCTCCTTTCCAACGTAAACGCGGTCATGAGGTCTAAGCACCACACCTTCCTTAACCAGCGCCTCTAGAAGCGTGAAAAACTCCTCACCCACCAGCTGAACCAAAGCTCCAGCTCGATAACCAGCCCTCCCGGAAGGACGTACCCCCGGGCGACCGTGCGGCAAGAAATCCAAGACAAAAGCATGCTCTTCGTATCGCTTCTCCATCACAGTCATATTCGCCTTCATTTTATCCTATTACTGCTTAAAAATAGTAACCGACTTACCTATTTCAGTTTTCGATGCTCATTTAAAAGCTCCACTATGGCTTCCAACTTAGAAGTTTCAATAATTTTACGACCGCCAGCAAGGAAAACTCTTAACTCTTCAACGCTTTCCGGCATGCAGTTAACAATCTGGACAGACTCTCCCTCTTCCAAACCAAATTCCTTTACAAGTTTTTCTACGAGTTTTTCAGCATCTTCCGCGTCCACTTTTGAAAATTTAGACAAGTAATCATACGTGCGGCGTTGGAACTGGTCTAAATTTTCTTCGCCTATAGACTCCAGTAATTTTTTAACTTGTGGAAGTGTAAGGTTCTTTTCTGTTACGGCTTTTTTCGCCATTCTAACCGCCCTTACATGGTTCTATATGCTCAGACCTGACAATAATTTCTTTCACGGCTTCTCCTTGTGTGACACTTAAAATGTAACTTCGCCCGCGTTTATCAATTACCGTGCCAATCTTGCCGTGATAGCGCCTATGAGGCATTCCCTTGTGGACGCTTGGGTCTATCTTGACAACCACGCGAGCCCCGGGCTGGTATTCGTAGAGCAGTTTGCTTAGTCTCATTTTGCCTCGTTCTCTAGGTTTCTTTTTAAAAAGGCGGCGCGTTCTTGCGCGGTACCCCTTTGATTTCTTCAATCTTCCACCCTTTAATCTTCCATAATCACATTTAAAACATCAAGTTTCGTGGGCTTCGCTTTGTTTTTGAGAATTTCGGAGACGCTGGGTGTCGTTCTTCCTTCATCTCCCGTCACCAATTCCTTAACGTAGAGCCCTCCTTGGCTTCGTATTTTCATCATAGCTTTTTTGGGCGACAACTTCTTTACTTTCACCTTGTATATGTACTTTTCCCGTGTCAAATCCCCCCGCCTATGCAAAACACGAAGGGGGGTCCTCTGCTTAACCATTACTTTTGACAATTTCTCTTCTAGAAGACGCATATCCTTAGTTCCGATTTTATTCTCGAATTCTACGATTACACGGTACTCCTTTTGCGTAGATTCTGCCTTTTTTAACCTTCTAACAACATCTTTATCTGTAAGGCGTAAGCTCGAAACTTTAACCTTACCCTTGGCATAAGCGTTAATGGTCTCTTCTAGTTCTTTAAGGTCTAAGAATCGTTTTTTGGGTTTTGTTAACTCGATTACGAAGGGTCTTCCTTTGCCTAGCATGCGAGCATCAATGTCTTCTCTTCCCGACGCGTGAAAAGAGGTTTTCACACTGCCTGTCGCGCCCATGAAGGGTTTTGTAATTATTTCTTCTACAGATTCTGGATACATTTTCCCAGTCCAATTACATTTTTCGCAGCCCTTTCCCCAGCAGTTTGAGCAGAACCATTTTGACTGCGGTATGCCCCTAACGAGTTTCTTGTAGCGCCCAGCAATGTAAAGCGGATTTACTTGAATTTTTATTTCCTCAGCGAACGGATTAACAAGCACGACTGCCTCGGGTTTCCCGAACTCAACTTTTTTCCCGCTGCACTCTGCAATCTTTTTCCCAATAACTCTTCCAAACTCGTTCCGCATGCTTTCACCATAGCTTACTTCAAACTCAGCCTTAAACTCATCTTCACGTTCCTCAACCGTTACGGGCAACTCTATGCCAACCAAAAAGCTACTGTACTCATACTCCTCAAGCTTCTCCAAGGCTTTTTCAGCTAAATCCTCAAGAACCTCAAATTTGTCTCCACATAAAAAGCATTTTTCCGGAAAATTTTTGCTTGGAACACACTTTTTCACTTTCTGCAACATGTCTTCCGCCATTTGGAAGAAACCGTTCGTTGCAAGAATTTTGAGATTTCTTGAGCCCTCCCTGTTTTTTGAAAGAGCCAACGCATGAGCTTTAAGAGTTAAAACCATTTTCATCGCCTTTCCTCTCTCATCATTTTCTACACCATGACCAAGCAAAGCGAACTGCCGTCCTAGGCAGTGGTCGCATAAAGGATATTTTTCAAGCATTTTCAACGCTTTTTCCAGAATGTCCATAAGGTTATCCTTCCAGATTTTGCGCTAGTCTACTTAAACTCGAGCGGCAACCCCTTCCCAAAGAACGGTAATTTCTTTTTCCTGCGCAGGGTTTTCAGCATTCGCCGCATAATCGAATACTGTTTCAGGAGCTCCTTCACTTCTTTATCGCTTGTTCCTGAACCCCTCGCTACACGCCTTATTCTCGAGGCATTGAGAATTTTTGGGTTAGTCCTTTCTTCAGGTGTCATGGACTGGATCATTACGCGCCATTTTTCTAAACGGTCTTCAGCCATGTTTAGCGTGTCTTCTGGTACATCGTAGGACATGCCTGGAATCATTTTCAAAAGTTTTCTGAAGGTGCCCATTCCTTTCATGGCTTCGAACTGTTCGTACATATCTGTTAACGTGAATTTACCGCTTAGGATAGCTCGGGCCTTCTTTTCGGGAACTTTTACTTCTGCCTCCCGCACCTTCTCAAGTAGGGTTTCTAGGTCGCCCATGCCTAGCAGTCGGCCGACAAAACGGGAAGGAATGAAAGGCTCTACATCTTCTATCTTTTCGCCAGAGCTGATGAATTTTATTGGCGCGCCTGTAGCTGCAACTGCCGAGAGGGCTCCTCCGCCTCTGGCTGACCCGTCTAGTTTCGTTACGAGGATTGAGCCTATTGGTGTTGCCTCGTTGAAGGCTTTTGCTTGAACCATAGCTTGTTGACCAATTGTTCCATCGATTACCAGCGTAACTTCGTCTGGTCTGATGCTTTTCTCAAGCATCTTCATCTCTTTGATTAGCTCTTGCTCCTCTTTGTGGCGACCAGCAGTGTCGATGAGTATTATGTCTTTGTCAGCGAACTGTTTTAGACCATTGAAAGCTATTTTGACGGAGTCCTTCTCTTTTAAGTCGCCATATATAGGCACATTTATTCTGCTTGCTAGTTGCTGGAGTTGTGCGTAAGCACCTGGTCGATAGGTGTCCACGCAGATTAAAGCTGGTTTAAGTCCTCTTTTTTGGAAGTATCTTGCAAGTTTGGCTGCGGCTGTTGTTTTTCCAGACCCTTGAATGCCAACAAGCATTATCACTATCTTTTTTCCAGGCTCTATTTTTATTGGAACTGGTTTTTCTCCGAGAAAACGTGTTAGTTCTTCATAAACAACTTTTATTATGTGCTCGCGCCTTGAAATTCCCGGAGGAACTTTTTCTTTTAACGCTCTTTCTTCTATGCGCTTGGATATGTCAAGTACAAGTTTAACGTTGACATCTGCTTGAAGGAGAGTTCTTTGTATGTCGCGCACAAGCTCTTTAACAGTAGCCTCATCTACAATAGAGGCTCTGAAAACTTTTTTTAGGGCTTCGTAAAGCGAGGAGCCCAAGCGTTCTAAAGCCATGGTTTTCTCTAGATTTAAAACTATTTACGCCTTTAAATAGATATTCCGCTCCTATGAGCTCAGGCTCCACAAGCTTTTTACACCTCATGGGCTTTTAAGAAATGTTTGAGGGTCGAATTTGAGTGAAGGAGTTAACATTATAGAGAAGAAGGAAATTCCATCCGGTGCTATCATGCTTTTCGGTTTCCCAGACGTTGGATTGGTGGGCGTCATAGCCGCTTCGCACCTGATTTCTGAGCTCAACCTAGCTGAGGTTGCATACTTAGATTCAAAATTGTTACCACCGCTTATTGTTCTGCACGAGGGCCTGCCGCATTCTTCGATAAGGATATTTGGAAATAATACTATTCTCTTGGCAGTTTCTGAAACAGCAATATCTGCAGACACTATTTATCCAATAATGTACGCTTTGATTGAGTGGGGAAAACGCAAAAATGTTAAAATGATGATTTCGCTTAGCGGCATCCCAATACAAGAAAGACAAGACATCGAAAAATTGAAAGTATTTGCAGCTGCATCAAATCCAGAGATGCTGAAAATGGTCGAAGATAAAGGAATAGAAATCTTGAAGGAAGGATACATGGTTGGTCCTCAGGCAATTATGCTGCAGCGCTGTGCACACATAGGTTTGCCAGCATTAACATTACTCGCGCAGTGCTTCTTTAACTATCCAGATCCAGAGGCAGCGGCAGAAGTATTGAAGGAGTTGGCAAATATCGCGGGGATAAAAGTGGATGTTTCAAAGCTTCTTGAGAAGGGCGAGGAGATTCGGTTAAGGGCGAGGGATGTGATGAAGCGAACTCAGCAAGAGTTGTCTAAGATGAAGAAGACGCAGGAGTATGACATCCCATTATACGTATCGTAAGGAGGAAAGAGACAATGTCTATGAGAAGGAGAAGGTCGATTTTTGACATTATAGATGAGTATTTTGAAAGTTTTGAGGAACAGGTTGAGCGATTAGGCGAAGCATTAATTGAAAGACCGAGCTGGAACTGTAGAGCATGCACAATGGAACCGCTTCGCGAGGTGATGGTGACCCCGACAGAGGTTATAGTGACTGTTGATTTACCCTACACGGAAGAAAACACGATACAAGTTAAACCGATAGAAAAAAACGTCATCGAAATATCTGCTAGGATGAGGCGGAAAATACGGTTCGACGACTTTGGCATAACCCACTATAAGGGTGAGTTCCAAACATTCCACTGTAGGACACGCATTCCAGTTCCGGTGTTCATGGAAAAGTTAGAAATCCGTTTTAAGAAGGGAATATTGGAGATTCGCCTACCACGGAAACATGAGTATACAATTCCTATAGAATAAGCATCGAAGCCTCAGCGCTGGGTTTAGAAGAGTCCTCACAAATCAGACGGCTCTTCTTACATCATTGGCTTCAAATACATATTACGCAAGGCAATAAAATAAACTTTAATGGAAAATCTTAACAATAAGATACACTTATTTCTAAAAAGCTTAGGAGTGATGTGACGTTGACAGGAGAACGAGCCATTCACTTCGCTATGTTTCTTCTTATACTGGTGGGGTTATGTAGTATAAGCGCTTGGGCAAGCTACAGTTACTTAAGTGGCAACTTAATATTAGAGGTTGCGGGCATCGCATTGAGTTGGGGGGTAATCCTCTTAATCCTTTACTTAGGCTTTAAAAAGCTCAATTGGGACTGGTGGAGTTAAACAGTTTCAAGGTTTTATCTCAATCCTATTCGAGTATTAAACCCATTACCAACTCATCATAATATCTTCCATCTTCTCCGAGATAGGCGTCTTTCATCACTCCCTCAATTTTGAAACCGAATCTTTGATAAAGACGAATTGCTGGCTTGTTATCTGCCACGACACTTAAGCCTATTCTATGCAATCCTTCTTTTTTTGCAAGCTCTATTAGTTTAGCAAGCATCGCTGCCCCCAACCCTACGTTATGGAAATCTTGATGGAGATAAATCAAAGCGTCACTTGTACCTTTTCTCCGAGGATGAGGAAAACTGAAAATTTGGGCATGCCCTATGATTTTGTCGTTGTACAGAGCGATTATGGCTATTAAATTTTGTAGGTTGCTCAGCCACCACTTTTCAATTCTTTCTCTTGTATAAGGTGGCAAACCCCAGCGTACAGCATCATCCGAAAGAGACTCGTACATTTCGACGAGTTTCTCTTTATCTTCTATTCGAAACTCTCTTATTAGAACGGTTTTACCATCCTTCAGTTTAATGTTAACAACATCCAAAATGCATAGCCTCAAAAGATGGGTAAAGGCATAGAAAGGTCTGTCTAAAACTTAGCCTTCCATTTTTATTTTGTTCTAACGATTTTTACTCTACCAAGTATTCGCCAATACTCAATTTCAACGCCTGGAACAAGCTTCGCCTTCAAATCCTCCTCTTCCGGAAAAGGAGCATCCAAATACTCATACGTCTCTAAATCCATTATCTGGACGCTGGATGGTGTAACGGCAAACACTTGCCCGCTTTTCTTTTCAATTATGGGCACCTCGCTACCTGCATCTACTGGTTTAACAAGGCTTCTTTTGACACCGTCAAAAATGCCTATGGCTACAATCCTCGCTTTGGCCGAACCGTGTTTTCCGGGTTTTGACTTAGTTATGTCAACTATGCGGCAAGGTTCACCGTCAACTATTATGTAGCCGCCCACACGCAAACTTCCAACATCAACTGGTTTACTCAAACGCTCACAACCTGTTACGCTCATTCACAGCAATTTTAAACAGCATCCATATATAGATTGAGGTGTCGCTAATAAGTGAACGGTGGAGAAGGTGTTTAAAAGCGTCGGTTTAGTCGCCCGCTTCGACAAGAAAAAGGCCATAAAACTCACGCGCGATTTAGCTGAATACCTAAAGAAAAAGGGACTAGAAACATACGTGGAAGATACATTAGCAAAAAAAGTGAGCGCAGGGAAAATCATCCCGCTAGAGCAAATGAAAGCCAACTTCATAATAACTATCGGCGGAGACGGAACGATTCTAAGAACATGCGTCTCAATTCCAAAACCAGAACCGCCTATATTGGCGATTAACATGGGCGTTCGAGGTTTCCTAACCGAAGTAGAACCCAAAAACGCTTTTAGCGCGGTAGACAGGTGCTTAAAGGGCGAGTTTAAAATTGAAAAGTGCGCAAAACTCTCGGTGACCGCTGACGGAACACAATTTCCAGATGCCTTAAACGAAGTTGTCATTTCAGCAGAAGAGCCAGTAAAAATACTTTACGCTAGGATATTCAGAGATAAGGAGCCAATTTTGAAATGCCAAGCGGACGGGTTAATGGTATCCACACAAACGGGCTCCACTGGTTATTCGCTGTCCGCGGGCGGACCAGTTTTAGACCCAAGGGTAAATGCGTTTGTTTTGACCCCCATATGCGCTTTAACAATTTTTAGATCAATAGTCTTTCCAGCTGATTCAACACTCACGGTCGAGGTGATCAGACCGAAGAAAATACTTGTTTTAATCGATGGTCATTATAGCCAACTGATAAAGTCTATGCATCCAAGCTTAACTGTTACGAGCTCTAAATACGAAACGCACTTCATAAGGTTTAAGGAAAACTTTTATGACCGCTTGCGAAGCAGACTGTTATTTAAAGGAATGGGATGAAAAATTCAAAGAGATAACCCAGCTAAAAGAGTCATCGTTTTGGATACATCCGCGTTTGTGGTGGGTTATGACCCCTTTTCAATAAGTGAAGAACAGTACACTGTTCCAATGGTCAAAGAGGAGATAATAGAAAGTTCCATGCCGTGGGTCAGATTCAAAACCGCTGCGGAAAGCGGAAGGCTGAAAGTTAAAAAACCAGTTGAGTCATTCTTAAGTAAGGTTAAAGCATCTGCAACCATGGTTGGTGATACTTTCTTTTTATCAGAAGCAGACATGCAAGTTTTAGCATTAGCCCTAGAACTTAAGACGCTGGGTTATCATCCAGTAATCGTTACTGATGATTACTCTATACAAAATGTCGCAAATCAAATGAGCATAGAATTTGCTTCACTTGCCACTTTCGGCATCCGCCGCCGTTTGCAATGGGTGAGATACTGCCCAGCATGCCATAAGAAATATCCAGCAGAATACAAGTCTAGGAAATGCGAGATATGCGGTACAGAATTGAAAAGAAAACCGCAAAGAAGGAGCATCTTGAAACTATAAAAGCTTTCCAAAAGTATAAGACGAAGGTTAAAAACACTATAAGCTTAAATTCGGCAAGGAAAATCTCATGGGCTTAGCGGAAAAGAAGGTAACCTATTTTAAAGAAGTGGGTGAACAAAACACTGATGCCCTTTTAAAGCTCGTTAAAGAATACGTGGGAAAAGAGGGTATAAAAGACATAGTAGTCGCTTCAACAACTGGCGAAACAGGAGCCAAAGCATCCAAAATCTTCAAAGGCAATAACATTGTCATAGTTACCCACTGCTTTGGATTCAAAGAACCAGGAGAACCTGAACTAAAAGAAGAGTATAAAAAAGAGATTCTAGTAAACGGAGCAAAAATTTTTACAGGGGTTCATGCTTTAAGCAGCGTAGAACGTGCAATTCGTAAGGACTTTGGCACGCTTCAACCCTTAGAGCTAATAGCCAATGTGCTTAGGCTTCTCGGAGAAGGGGCAAAAGTGTGCGTAGAAATAACGTTGATGGCGGCAGATGCAGGATTAATTCCAGTTGACAGAGATGTTGTTGCCATCGCTGGGACAAGCAGAGGCGCAGACACAGCTCTCCGATTACGTCCCGCAAACGCGGCAAGATTCTTCGACCTAAAGATAAGGGAAGTTATAGCAAAACCGCTTAATTTCTAAGATACAAGAACACAATGCACACAAAACATTTATCAAGATGGCAAAAGCAGTTTAGACATTGTTGCTATCACGCTTGCTGAAGTATACTATGTCACTGTGTTCAACATAACCGCATTTCTTAAAAAGCTCTTTGGACGCCTTATTGTAATCTTCAATTAAGGCGCAGAAAATTCTTATACCATGTTTCCTAAGCGTTTTTTCAGACTCTGCAACTAAAGCCTTGGCTATTCCGCGATGCCTGAAATCTGGGTCGATAGCCAGACGGTTAATCCAGCCTTTTCGTGTATCACAACTTAAGATAACTGCGCCGACAAAGTGGTTATCTTCAAAGGCTCCAAGAAAAAAGTCAGGGTTACTTTGCATCTGCATTGCTATTGCCTTTTTGCTGTCTCGGCCCTTAGGTTTAAATGGTAATCCGGCTCTGGTCCAAAGCTTATTCATTTCTTCGTAATCGTTTATTGTTAGTCTTCGGATTTCCATACACGCACTTTCACGCCTAAGCTTCTTTTTCAACCTCTTTTACACAATCTATTATTATATCTAAAGCGGCGTCTACAAGCTCTCTGGTGATGTTAAGTGGCGGCGCAATTCTAATTGTCGATGCCCCGCAGGTTATTACGGCTACCCCGCGCTTCCACGAACGCATCATGATTTCGTTAGCCTTTTGGGAAACTGGTCTTTTGCTTTCCTTGTTTTCCACTATCTCCATGCCTATCATCAAGCCTTTGCCCCTCACATCGCCGACTATTTCGCTCTGCGCTTTCAATTCTTCAATTCTCTTCAGGATGTATGTGCCTTGCTTGGTTGCATTTTCAAGAAGCTTCTCTTCTTTTATAACGTCTATGACAGCGTCTGCTGCGACGCACGATAGCGGGTTACCTCCGAAGGTGCTTGCATGAGAACCTCCAACCCAATCCATGACTTTTGCTTTAGCAATGGTTGCGCCTAGCGGCAATCCGGATGCTAATGCTTTTGCACTGCATAGTATGTCTGGTTCGACGTCCCAGTGTTCTATTGCAAACCATTTTCCACTTCTGCCCATTCCAGCTTGCACCTCATCGTCGATAAGCAAAATGCCATGTTTGTCGGCAAGCTTCTTCAGCCGCTGGAAGTATTCAGGTGGTGGAACGACATATCCGCCTTCTCCTTGAATTGGCTCAAAGAGCATTGCTGCAACATCTTCTGGAGGCGCATATTTCTGTAAGACAAACTCGTCAATGAAGTCTACGCACCAGTAGTGGCATTCAGGATAGGTTAGCTTAAAGGGGCAACGATAACAGTAGGCATATGGCACGTGAGTGACACCTGGCATTAATGGGAAGAAATACCTTTTTTGGGTAGGTTTACTAGCCGTGAGAGATAAGGCGCCTATTGTCCGCCCGTGAAAAGCGCTAATAAAACCAATAAACAATTGTTTGCGGGTGTGCCATTTTGCAAGCTTAATCGCTGCTTCAATTGCTTCGGCTCCGCTATTACCGAAGAAAACCTTCTTCTCAAACTCTCCAGGCGCTATTTCTGCGAGTTTTTCGGCAAGATTAACAACTTCCTTATAGTAGAAGTCTGTGTTGGAATAATGTAAAAATCTGTCGCATTGATTCTTTATAGCTGTAACCACTTTAGGATGGTTATGGCCAACGTTTAAGCACAACAGACCAGAATTGAAGTCTATGTACTCGTTTCCATCAACATCCCTTACTATGCAACCCCTCCCAGATTCAACAACAAGCGGATAAAAGCGCACATAGGAAGGCGAAATTAGACCCTCATCTTTTTTAACCAGCTCCCTTGCTTTTGGTCCGGGTGGGGTAACAACAATTTTGGGATAGGCGCTCATCTTGCATCACCAATGAAGATTAACGATTAGAAAGGACTATTTTATATAGCTACTCATGCCCATCGCAAAAAAGGAACATAAAAATGGTTAATGGACTAAGATAGACAATCAATGCTTTAGCTTGCACTCTAGAGGAGAAAGAAACTATTATGGTTTTGTCACTGTTATTTCGATGGCTGAGACGTTCGCTTTTTGTCCTTCGCTCCTCGTTACTTCCTCTGTGGATATGTTGATCTCTTGTAGTTGCAGATCCTTCAGAAAAGCTCGCTTTAACAACTCAACGGTGTCGACAGCTCTGCTGATTGCCCGCCCTCTAGCTTTAATAACGACTTTCTTTGCGCCAGAATTAAAGAATGTCAGGCAAGCAACCACATAGTTCATCACTGGTTTTTTGCCGATAAGCACAGTGGTCTCGTTGGCTTGAGTGGTTCGTGCATTTTTAGTTGCCCTTTCCCTCTTCTGTTTCTCTTCGCTCATGTTTTACCTCCTTTTTCATTGATTGAACGGTAGGATGGCATCGCAAAGCAAACTATATCATGAACTTCAAGCTTCTTATATTTTTCTCTGTAGCGGGAAGTTAGACATGCTGTTTGACGCTAGTTTGAAGTCAGTTTACTGTATTGCTCCCAGTCTTCATCCAGCCATCGCTGAATCCTTTCAATATCGTTCTCGGTTAAGCCTCGGAACCTACCTTGCAGAGCGAAATATTCCTTAAGGGGTTTGCGCTTAGCCTCGTCAATCAGTCGATCACTCGGAGGGTTGAGTTTAAACCTTCCATACTCAATTTCATAAAGGGTCCACAAGCCAGTTTGCACAGCAAGTCGCCCCATCTCGACTGTTTTGCTTGAGTCATAGCGCCATCCAGTAGGACAAGGAGCTAAAATGTGAATGTACTTCGTGCCTTTAATCTCTTGGGCTTTTCTGAGCTTGTTTACAAGATCTATGGGGTAGGATGGGCAGGCTGTGGCAACGTAGGGTATTTTGTGTGCAGCCATAATTAAAGGCATATCCTTTTTCCGCTCTCTCTTTCCCGAAGGTGTTGTCGTTGTCCATGCACCATAGGGTGTTGCCCCACTCCTCTGCATTCCTGTATTACCATAAGCCTCATTGTCATAGCAAATGTAAATGAAGTTAGTTTCTCTTTCAGCCGCTCCCGATAAAGCTTGAATGCCTATGTCAACGGTTCCACCATCACCAGCCCAACCGACAACAGTAATCTCTTCCAATTTCCTTTGACGCAGAGCGGCAACAATTCCAGATGCCGACGCAGCGGTTGCCTCAAATAATATGTTTTGGAGAGGAACCGCAGATGAAGAGTATGGATAAGGTCCTTGAATTACTGTTGTGCAGCATGCAGGAACGACGAGGATAATCTTGTTTCCTAATGCTTTGAAGAGTAGGCGTAGTGCGATAGACGGGCCGCATCCGGCACATGCAGCATGACCCTTAAGTAAATATTCTTCTCTTGGAAGCTCTTTTATTGTTACCATTCCTTTTCACTCCCTCAAATCAACCCATTCGGTTTCTTTTTCCACTTTGCCTGTTCGCATCCATTCTAGCGATTTTTTAGCAATTTTTTCAATTGTTCCAGAAGTTACATCTCTTCCTCCCAAGCCCGCAATAAAGCCTGCAACTAATGGCGGGTCTTTCTGACTGAGAAGGGAAGCCCTAGTTTCTGAAGCGAGAAAACCCTCCATTCCAAAAGATATGTGACGGTCTATCGTTGCCAACATCTGCGCTTGCTCTGAAAACTCTCTTATTTCTTCCAGGGGAAACGGGCGGAAAACTCGAACTCTTGCTGCCCCAACCTTTAACCCTTCTTTACGCATTTTGTTCACAGCTATTTTGGCATCACTCCCCATGGTTCCCATTGTAAGCAGTACTAAATCGGCATCCTCACACTCGTACTTTTCAACCAATCCTCCATATTCAAAGCCAAAACGTTTGCCATATTCCCTATCAATTTCCGGAATAAGCTCCTTAGCGTTTTCCATCGCCTCTTGGATCATGTAGCGAAACTCCATATACCATTCCGGCGAAACCAGATTTGCATGAGAGAGGGGACGGTTAATGTCCAAAATCCATCCTGACTTATATGGCGGTAGAAAATCGTCGATTTTCTCTTGGTCTGGAATTTTTACAGGAGCATAGGTGTGGGAAAGAATGAAGCCTTCAAGGCAAACCATAGCCGGCAAAAATACTCTTTCATCTTCGCAAAGCTTGTAGGCTTGAATTATAGTGTCAAAAACCTCTTGATTGTCGGCACAGTAAAACTGAATCCAACCCGTGTCCCGCTGAGAAAGAGAGTCGCTGAGGTCAGGCCATATACTCCAAGGGGCTCCCATGGCTCGGTTAACAACAGCCATCACTATTGGTAAACGCGAACCTGAAGCCCAATGCAAAGCTTCGTGCATGAGGGCTAATCCATGAGCGGAAGTTGCTGTGAAGGTTCTAACTCCAGCTGCAGCGGCGCCTATGCATGCTACCATGGCGCTGTGTTCAGACTCTACGCGAATGTACTCAGCGTCCATCTCTCCGCTTTCGACGAAATTGGCTATTTTTTCAACAACTGTTGTCTGAGGAGTTATAGGATATGCGGCAACAACTTTAACCCTCGCTGCCTTCGCAGCGTAACCAGCAATGTGGTTTGCCGCGTCAATTATCGTTTGCGCCATCATTCTTCCTCCCGTTTCATTGCTATTGCCTTAACTGGACACTCGTTGGCGCATATTCCACAGCCTTTGCAGTAATCATAATCTATTTTTGGTGTGTCATCTTCTTGACGTGTTATGGCTGCGTCTGGACAATAAATCCAGCAAAGAGTGCATCGTGTGCATTTTGAATAGTCAACCTCGGGACGGAAAGTTCTCCAAAAGCCTGTTTTGCCCATGCTGCCAACCGTTGGAGAAGAGAGAGGCGTAAGAGGCATTTCTTTGCGTGATTTAGGACTAACGCTCATTAAACTTCACCATCCCTTTATTAATCGTTCATAGGCAAGTTCTGCTGCCTTTGCGTTTTTCTCACCAGCACTGCCAGACCAAGTTTCCTTTATGACTTTTAAAACACTTGTCAACCTGACTTCGTCTGTTGCTTTGGCAAAAGCTCCCAAAATTGAGGTGTTAACAATTGGTAATCCGGCGACAAGTAGGTTTAGTTCAAGTGCTATTCCAGTCGCATCAACAGTGGCAACCCTGCAACCTTTTAACCCTATTTCCTCAGGCTTCTTCGTTGTATTTATTAAAACCATCCCGTCTCTTTTCAAACCTTCAGTTACATCTACAACCTTGTAGATGACAGGGTCGAGCACTATTACGTAATCCGGGTTGTAAATTTGACTGTGCACGAGTATAGGCTCGTCGCTCATCCTTGCAAAAGCCTTCACGGGAGCGCCTCGACGTTCTGCCCCAAAGTATGGAAAGGCTTGAACCCACTTGCCCTCAATAAAAGCGGCGTGAGCTAAGACTTCAGCGGCGGTAACGCTTCCTTGTCCACCACGACCGTGAATTCTAATTTCCTTAAGCACCACTTCTCCCTTCTTTCAAGAAATGAAGTTGAACAGCTTAGCCTTATTAGTGTTGGCTCAGAAAATCATTAAAACCCACATTAAAAGAAGACCGCTAAGTGCAAAAATTGGAATGACTATTTTCTTTGCCCTCTCGAGAGCCCTATCCGTAATGAGGGACAGAGATTCCAGCAGGGTCTTTCCAATAGCCTTAACGTTAGGAACTGTTACGCGACGACATCCAGCTCTACAACGTTCTAAATTCGCCATGGCGGCAATCGCTGCTTCCTTGATATAGCTAATCAACTTTTCATGGTTCATAGCTTCACCTACCGGGTGGTATCCGCGACCACCCAATATTACAGCACTCACTGCATGCGTGTCTGTTGTGAAAACTTCGCCTTCATCAAAACCTATGGAATAGAGAATTGAGAGTATTTTTTCGCGAAGCCCGGAAATCATATTGTTGCCGTCAATAACTATGTAAGCAGTTTTCAGCTCTGCAACTCTAACAGCGACTGCGGTTATGCCGCCTGGTCCCATACCATCATTTAGACCAAACTCTTTAGGAATAACTGTGGTAGCACCAACCTCGAAGGGCAGGCGCTTTAAAGAAGCCGCCTTCTCAAGGCAATTGGCTGCAACCTTTTTCAAAGAAGCCAAACCGGCTTGCACGTTTGCCGTTTCGTTGATACTGTTGTGGGCGTTAACAACAACACAGCAAGCAAGTCCATGCTTTTCTGCCTCTTGGCGGACAAAAAGACCCAATTCTTGGGGTAAGTCTTCGGTTGTCTTGGGTGCGAGGGTGAATGAAAGGAGAGCGGTATTCCCGAAAATCTGGCAACAAGCAGTAGCAAAACCATCACTAACCTTAACGAATGGTGTCGCCTTTTCTTCAGAAGCCCTTAAATTTGCCAATCCAATAACTCGGTTGATTATTTTTTGATTCTGTTGTTGCGAAGCCAAATCAAGCTCGTGACCAAGCAGACCTAGAGGAACACATGCAACACCATTAAACTCTCTTTCAAATGCGTTCTTTAACATCGAAGGTAAAAGGCTACTTCCAATGTTTTTGAAAGGTCCAGGATGAACTGAGGGAACAATTATAGCTGCTTTGGGTTTAGAAGAATCGAACTTTATCAAGGATACTTCAATGTCTTGCTCTTCACCTAGCTTTTCAAGCAATTCTTCGAAAGGAGCATTTAAATTCACTACCCAGTTAAGCAAAAAAGCTTTGAAAAGAGTCATCGATGGAACACCAAGCATTTGCTTACCAACACTGTTTATGAGAGAAATAAATGAGAAACTTGTGATGAGGCATATTGCAGATGAGAAAAAGAAAAATGGCAGCACTCTAAGAACTATTATGTAGTCCATTTTTACCCAAAATATCATAAACGGAATTACGCAAGGAAACGGTTGAAGGAAGGCGGCTATGATATACTGTTTATAATCCATAGGAGATGTTGAGTTGAACACTATTAAACGGAGAATCAGCACCGCAGAAAACCCAAAAAGGCAGAGTTTAACCCACCACGATAAGTCACCAATTAAAACTGCAAAAGCGACACCCAAGAAAATGAAAAACAACCAAAAAGCCCAGCAAAAAAAGGAAAGGACAATGGTTCTTCTAAAATTATAGATGGGGTCTCGTCTTAAAACAATCCCACTCACAACATAGTCAAAAACCAGGTTCATAAAGAAAAGGGAAAATCCCAGAAGCAACCCGTTTACTATTCCATCAAAGTAGGGAAAGAGGATAGCCACGGAGAGCGCTTCGCCACCTATGCATAGTAAAGCAAGAAGCAGGACAGCCTTTTTGAGGGACGGAAGCAAAAACAATGAGGAATAATGTTTAACTGCATTGTCCAGAGATTGGCTTAGTGAATCCTCAGTCGTCACATCCATCATCTCAAATGTGAGTTTTTCTATGAAAAAACCAAGCATATTAAGGTGTCGCGAATTCGCGAATAAAGTTTTACGAAAGTTGAAACATCTTTAAAATAAACCATACATAAGGTAGATTACAAATTTTTACATAAAACAATCAAAAACCGAAAGCCAATAAAACGGGCGCAGATGCTATTGCAACATCAGCGAAACATAACCAAAAAGAGCAATTGTTTTATCTCTAGAGCGCCGATTATTATAATTTTGCGAAGCCTATGCCAGAGCAAGAGATACCCCCAACAATATTTCATATGCTTGAAAAAAATCTAGGTAAGAAAATACGAGTTATTCTGGACCCTTCATATGGTTTCGAAGGGACGCTGGCAGCTGTAACCCGTGAACCCGCAGGAATATGGCTTTCAGACGCCGAAGCCATTATTTTGCGCGCAACAATTGCTCAGCCCATACCACAGGTTGCAAGCAGAGAAGAAAGAAGCGAGATATTTGTCCACCTCAATTCTGTTCAGAGAGTAGAAGTATTGTATGCTTCGCGTCGTTAAAATTTTCATCTGAAGAAAACGTTGGCTAGAACGCATACGACTATCAATGCTATTGCTAAAGCCACGAGTATTTCTGGTTTAACCTTAATGCCTTCAGTCTCCTCCTCAAAGAATCTCAGCAAGCCTGCGCTTGCCGCGGGCATTGGACTTGACTTCTCTTTCTTTTTCTTGCTCATCCCGCAATCCTCTTCTTACTGTGGCAATAATCTCCTACCATCTTCTCCATTATTAATGTTATGTTATCCCAAAAGAGTTTTTATTTTGAATAGATGAATAGATGATGCAAAAGGTGTTTACGATGCCTACTCCCCTAGATGAATATAATCATGTGTTGAGCCTTCTGGAGCAGCATCATAAATGGTTTCAGGAAAGCATCCCGCTTATAGCAAGCGAAAACATTCCAAGCCCAGCTGTCCGCGAAGCCCTTGCAACGGATTTTGGAAATCGCTATGCTGAGGGATGGCCTGGAGAGCGAGTTTATGCTGGTTGCCGCTTCATTGACCAAGTGGAGTTTAAATGCATCGAGCTTATGAAAAAGCTCTTCAACGCGGAATTCGTGGATGTCCGACCCATTTCAGGGGTTGTGGCAAACCTGGTTGTTTACACGGCTTTTACAGAGCCAGGCGACACTATGATGGCATTGTCCATTCCGTGCGGTGGACACATCACAATGGGCAAGAAGGAGTTAGGAGGAACGGCAGGAGCTGTCCGCGGCTTGATAGTTGAATATCTGCCATTGGATTACAAGGAACTAAACGTAGACGTGGATAAGGCAAAACAGAGGATTGAAAAACTTGCCGCCGAAGGAAGGCCGCCGAAACTTGTTATGCTTGGTGCAAGTGTTTTCCCATTTCCGCACCCAGTCAAGGAATTAGCGGACACTATCCGCTCGGTAGGTGGAACAGTAGGGTATGATGCAGCACATGTGGCTGGGTTAATTGCTGGAAAGCAATTTCAAGACCCTCTCAGAGAGGGGGCAGACGTCGTCAGCTTAAGCACACATAAGACATTCTTTGGACCTCAGCACGGTGGGGTTTTGTCATGGGAGAAGTATGCAGAAAAGATAAAGCGGGCGACTTTTCCAGGGATGGTCAGCAACCATCATTTGCACGCGGTTGCGGGTGTTGCGGTTGCCTGTGCTGAAATGCTTGAGTTTGGAAAAGAATACGCGGACCAAATAGTGAAAAATGCAAAAGCGCTTGCTCAAGCACTTTGCGAGAGAGGATTCAACGTGCTGGCGGAACATAAGGGCTTTACACAGTCCCACGTGATTTTAATAAACATAACAAAATTCGGAGACGGCGGCACAGTTGAAGAGACATTGGAAAAAGCAAACATAATAATTAACAGAAATTTACTACCATGGGACATTAAAGAGGGAAGGCATTTCATGCACCCTGGCGGCATAAGGCTAGGCGCATTAGAAGTTACAAGGCTTGGAATGAAAGAGTCCGAAATGGTGGAAATAGCGGAGTTCATCAAACGCGTGATAATAGACAAGGCACCATTAGAAAGGGTAAGAGCGGATGTAGCGGAGTTCAGAAAAGAATACCAAAAAGTGCACTACTGCTTTGAAAGCGCAACAGATGCCTACAGCTACATCAAAGTTCGATGAGTTGGTTAACGCTACAAAATCCTCAGTCTCAAAAGGAGCCTAAGAATTGCCGCAGAGAACTAGCGTGAAGAAACGTAACGTTTATTGTGTCTGTTGTGAGCGCCTCTTAGGTTCGAAGTCATTGTCTATTCACCATGAAGGAAGGGAACAGAAGGAAGTCCCCGTATGCCCTAAATGTCATTGGGCTTTACATTATGGTAGCCTGGAAGTCAGAAAACGGATGAAAAAGAAAATCAATGCATGGTTGAAGAAGCAGCAAAAATGAGTGATAAGTGGCGCTGAGAAATTATCATATGGGCAACATTTTTGTATGGACTATAGGGCACAGCAACAGGCCAATGCAAACGTTTCTGAAGTTACTCAAAGAGCATAACATCGAAGTTCTCGTTGACGTGCGCAGTTTTCCAACATCGAAAACCGAACATTTTAAGAAAGAGCAGATGGAAAAGTGGCTCCCAGAACACGGCATAGAATACTTTTGGCTCGGTAAGGAGCTTGGGGGCTATCGTCGCTGCGGATATAAAAGGCATATGCGAACCAAACTTTTCAGAGAGGGAATGAAACAGCTTTTAGAAATCGCAAAGAGTAAGCAAACGTGCATTATGTGCATGGAGGTAAACCCAAAATACTGCCACCGAAGATTCATCTCAGAGCATCTAGAAAGGAAAGGTGTGAGAGTTGTACACATAATTGCGAAGGGACAAAGAACTCTCGCTTAAGCTTAAAACTCTGATGAAACATATGCGTTTAGGGTTAAAAGCGGTGGATAAATATGCACATACATGATTTTCAGGAAATGATGCGTCGAGTATATTTTCATCGCGATTCTAAACGTGGTATAAAGGGAACATACGATTGGCTGGTGGATGAAGTTAAAGAGTTAGGTGAAGCTTTGAAGACTGCAGACAAGGGAGCATTAGAAGATGAGTTTGCCGATGTCATCGCCTGGTTGGCTTCGCTTGCAAATGTTGTTGATGTAGACCTTGAAAAGGCAGCCATTAACAAATATGATAACGAATGCCCAAAGTGTAGGCATTCGCCTTGCCAATGCACTTTCTAGCCCAAACTGACTAGGCGTTTCTGCCCAAAGCCAGTAAGCACCCAAACATATGGTCTGCTTCCTTTTCTCTCAACCGTTCCCTCCGCCTCTAAAAGCCTCAAATGATGAATAACAACTCCGTAGGGCGTCCCCGCTTCTTGAGCAATGGTTTTAGCGTCACCCGAATGCTTCTCCAAAATATTCAGTACATAAGTCCTAGCCCTTAATCCAAGCCTAACATTTTTTATTTTTGATAGGTATGCGTTGGGATGATAAGTCTCTCTAATCATGCTCACCAAGAATAAATTTGTCATTCTGTATAGAAAAGTTTTCTTTTAAGCAAAGTCTGTTAGGCTAATTTGTTTTGGTTTTTTGCCCTCAAACAAGGCGTTAATCTCCTCTTTCATGAGCAAAATTCTCTGAGCATAATATTGTGGCAACCCATACTTCTCAATTAGCCGCTGCGCCGCCTCTAAGTACTTTTCGATACCGCCACGATAAACGGTTAAGCTTAATTGACCACCACAGGAGGGACATTTGCCACGGAGAGGCAAACGGCGGAAACGCCTGCTGCAGGATTTGCACCTAAAACCTTGCGTCGAGAAAGCCCGTAGGTTTCCAGCAATGTCTCGAATAAAGTGCGTGGTTAAAACCTTTAATGCCACCTTTTTAGCGTCTACGGCTTCGATTTTCTCAGCCAAATCTAGCTGGCTGTTCAGCTTTTCAATCATTGTTGCAAACCGTTTGTATGCGCTCTCTGGGTTTCCTATGTTAATGCTTGAGACAGGTGTTGTGAATTTGAAGCCTTCAAACTGCGATTCAGTACCAAGCCTATACTCAACAAGGTCTACGAGGGAGCTAACTTGTTTGGCTTCAACATTCTCCAATGTTTTCTCATAAAACTCAACGGAATAAGCATCGCCAACGTCAAGGTCATGAGCTTGCCTTTGCACTTCCCACGTATTAACAATCGGAATCAGAAGAAGCGGAGCATCCATTATCCCACCTATTTGTGCAGGCAAGTATTCACGAGAAAAGTTAAGCAAAGTATCCAAAGCAAGCATCAACGCGTCTTCGTCACCGTCGCAGTCCCTTCGCTTGGCTGAGTGCCAAACTGGATGCGCATAACAGACGTTTAGATTCGTGAAGCCGATGATACGGCCTAAAATGCTCACAGAGGTGTGGGGGGCTAAACCAACAACCAAGTGTCCGACAAGGTCTTCCATCCTCTTGACATTGTAGTACGGTGAAAGCCCGTAAACTTTCGTTAAGAGTTCATCCATGAAGTTTGAAACTCGTATGAAGTATTCTGTGCATTTCGTGGGAACAACAATGTCTTGAAGTTTCAGTTCACATATCTGGTTTGAATTGGTTAATGGTGCTCCATAAACGTCATGGATATAGCCAAGCTGTCTAAGCCTCTCAACTGAAACCCCAATTTCAGAAGGCTTAAAATGAGTCAAGGGAGCGTTTGTGGCATCGAAACGGATTGTCCCATCCTTGTAAACCGATAAATCGTATTTTGCACGTAGAACACCCTTTTCAACAACTTCCGAAGTCTTTGTCTCATTCATTAACCCTCTGACACCCTTCAAAACTTTAGGGATAGAAACACCTAGACGGCTACATGTGCCCTCGAGCAACTCCCCAAAGTTAACAATCTGCTTTTGATAGGGTTTAACGGGCACCTTGCACACCGGGCACACGACTTCCTTCAAACTTCTCCCGCACAGAGGACAAGTTTTCTCAAGCACCGTTTCAGAACCACAAGTGGAACACTTAACTCTAAAAGTGGGAGTCTTGCAAATTGGGCATTTACGTTTAACAACCTCCACGAAAACCGGCTCCTTTTTTGCTGCTTCAACAATGTCTCTCTGGGCGCCTCCAGCTAAACCAACCGGAAAAAGAACGTGAACAAGGGGCTTCATCTCACGTCTCTTTGCTTTTTCGGGTCTTCCCATCCGTGCACCCACAAGTGTCGGAGCCTTTTCTCTAACCTGCACACCTGAGAGCAAACTAATCGCTTCTAGAACAGATTTGGCGGAGGAGAAGTCCACATCACGAGAGACCCCATAGCCAAGGCAAAATGCAAATGTGTGAGCATCTTCGCCCTCAACAAGGATTCTGCCGTCCGAAACTTTATGAGGCAAGCATATTGTTTCCAAGACTTGTTTGATGTTCGCTTCCACTTCTCCAATAATTTTGCGAACGAGGCCATTTTCACTTTGTATTTCGGAATTAAGGAGCCATTTTCTTAATAGCTTCAGCTCTTCGATTGAAGCGAGGTTTGACCAGAAAAACGTAAAAGCCGGATGAAGAGGCATATGCAACACTGATGATAAGGCTATAGCCTCTTTGACGCTAGGCTTGCTGGTAAATGGGTTTTCCAAAAAACCTTTCACCTTTTCCAATGGAACCTTAACGGCTTCCGCGGCACTTTCAAAGTCTCCATTAAACCTTTCCGTGATAGCTTTTCGTAGGTCTTCAGCCCACCACTCTTCAACGTACCCGGAAGGCGCAAGAAGTTTGCTATTATACAAGAAATCTCCAAAACTAATCAAAATGTCCCCCAAAAACAGAATCTTTTCAATTTCATCTTTTATATCGCTGAAGTTTTCAACAGAGACTCGAACAACCGAACCGCTCTTTAACCGAACAATAGGCGGCTCCACAGTATCAACAGGAACGGCAATACCGCCCTTTCCCGGAAGCTCCAAACGCAGTTGTGTCCCCGTAGCCAGAAAACCATGAAGCGCAAGCATGGTTGCTGGGTGAATGCCCACGGCAGCTAGACCTGTGTTTCGTGCCCTACCATATCTTAGACGAAAGCCACCACGTCTGGATGGAAAAGAAAAAATTGGACGTCCGGCAATAACGTCATCCATGAATCCGGCGGATTTCTTCTCAGACTTTTTACGAAATTCTCGTAGCCAATCCCATCCTTGAATTCCAAGCTTCTCGATGATGGTCAAAACCTTGGGAGCTCGCCCAATAACACCGTCATTTACAACTCTGAGAGCCCCGCCTCTCACACGGTTGGTCTCAATTCGTGGAAGATTTCGGAAAGAAGAAACCTCGATGGGATCAGATTCTGTGCCCGTAACCTCTACTGGAAGCCATTGAAGCGCCCTTAGCAACTCTTCGTCCAAAACATGATATTGGAAGCGGCTAACTGAACGTTCGTAAAGCCTCACCTCTTCAATGAATCGCGAGATTTCTTCCTCTGTAGGCTTGTAACGGTCAAGCCCGAGTAGTCGCCGCACAAAATCTCCAACAACCAGCGTTAAAGCCTGGTCTGTTCCACCAGCAGACCTTATTGGCCCCGCGAAATAAATAGCAAGATAACGTGTTCGATCACGGTTTGTTTTAATCTTTACCCTCGCCACTCCTTGTATTGGCGCTGCAGTCAGCCCCTCTGTAAAAATTGCAAGGGCAGTGCGTATGGCTTGCTCAGCTGCAGCCTCAGGCTCCATATGCCCAAATTTGCCATAAACGATTTCTTCCACAATTTTAAAGGCTAATTCTTCCCTTGGAAGCCTTGTGCTTAGTTCCCTGATGCTTTCAGCGACGCCTTTTGGCCCTACAAGTCCTTCTACAAGGTCGGCTAAGTCCTTCGCAACTCGGCATTCTGGTTTTAGCGCTGGGTCAAACCCCTTTTCCCTAGCCTTTTCGCTTATAGCGTGTAATTGCTCAAGCTTACTTTCCAGATTTTCTACATATTGTCGATATTCTTCACTCATTCGGCTGTTCAAGCCATGCCTCCGCAAACCCTTCTGGTAATCATAGTTTATTTTGGTTTTCTGACATGAATAAATCAAAAAGTTTTATTGCTGAAAAATTCTATTCCGTGTGGATTCTACACAAAAATAGTGTGGGCCATTTTTCCTTTGGGCGACCAGTCGCCTTCTGATAGGCCTCTTTTGCAATTTTGCCCCTTCTTTCAACACACTCTTTACAGCGCATGTGCCTCAAATCAGATGGCCCATCACAGACACCACAATTGAGTATTAGAACTTCGCCTAAGCCCCTCAAAGTTGCCCAAGCGTATTCGCGTTCATCATAATGCGGTTCAAAATCTGGCCAGACATCATAGACATCTTCATTTTCCAAAATTTTCTTTAAAGCATTAAAATAGTTCTCAAAAGCCGTCAAATGGCTTTTCACATCCTCCCACGTCTTATGCCCCCGACAATTTCAGAAACTTTCTGTTCAACCTCGGCGTTTTCAACAACATTGCCTGTAACGATTATGTCCGCCCCTGCAGACGCTGCGGCCAACGCTTGCTCTCTGGTTTTTATGCCGCCTCCGACAATTAAAGGAACATCAATGTAGCGTTTAACAACGCGAATCATATCTGGAGGAACAGGTTTTCTTGCACCTGATCCTGCCTCTAGGTATATGAAGCGCATACCCAAATATTGCCCTGCTAGGGCGTGAGCACCAGCAAGTTCCGGTTTATTATGCGGAATCGGAACCGCTTTACCCACAACACCAGCAGTGCCGCCGTCACCAACAATTATATATCCGAGGGGAATCGGTTCTAAGCGATATCTTTTGACGAGCGGGGCTCCTAAAACTTGGGCGCCCATCAAGAAGTAAGGGTCAACGGAGTTTAGGAGGGACATGAACCATATAGCATCGGCGTGACGGCTTATACCAGTCACGTTGTTTGGGAAAAGAATTATTGGAATCTTCACAGAACGCTTAACAGTCTTAACAACTTTATCTAAATACACCGAAGAAACAAATGTTGAGCCTCCAATCATTATAGCTGAAGTTCCGCTTGATTTTGCCTTACTTGCGATTCCAGAGGCTTGAGGGGGTGTTACTTTTTCAGGATCTATAAGAGTTATGTGAATAGCATTCTCAGACCTGATTCTTTCAAGCAAATACTTTTCAACTGGTCCTACCATGAAGGATCAACCTGGCTGTGCTCCCTTAACCTCTGGCACAGGGAGCCTTCTAGAACCCCCGTAAATTTTGTCAGTAAACATGCAGTAAACGTCAATTTCGCCCTGGGCAGGCTTAACTTGGAATTCCTCCTTTAAGCCGCAACTGCCACAACCAACAACAGCCCGACTCTCATCACGAAAGATTTCAACCCTAACAGTTTCCTTTCCACATGTAGGGCAAGCGAAGAATTTAGGTAAACGTTTCTTGGGGATGCGAACAACTTTTCTCCTTCTTCGCCCCATATCCAGGTCCTTCTATGACCTTTTAAACTCATATCACTTCAGTATTTATGTTTGTCCTTAAATATTTGCCTATGACCATAAACAATTGAGGATGCATCCACTTGAGATTGTCACCTTCCGTTCTGAGTTTAGACTGGCCGGAAGTGGAAACCAAAATAAAACGGTTCATTAAAGACTACTTGGATAAATCCGAAACAAAAGGCATCGTTGTTTTGTTATCAGGCGGAATTGACAGCTGCACCGTAGCAGCACTTTCCGCTCTAGCCATAGGCGGAGACAAGGTTTTAGGACTTGTACTGCCCGAAAAAGAAACGTATAATGCAAAAGATATCGAACACGCAAAACTTGTTGCAGAAAAGTTTGATTTCAAAACCAAAATATGTGATATCACGCCGACTTTAGAAGCGTTTTACAATTCAATACCCATTTTCGATCCTTCAGACAATGTTTGCAAAGGTAACATAAAAGCAAGAGCACGAATGGTTTATGCTTATTACTATGCTAACAGGCTTAACATGCTTGTTTGCGGAAGCTCAGATAAATCAGAAACGATGATAGGGTATTTTACAAAATGGGGAGATGCAGCGGCGGACATATCACCAATAATGGACCTATTCAAGACGCAAGTTCGAAAACTTGCACAGCACATAGGCATTCCACTGGAAATCGTAACAAAACCATCTTCGCCAGCATTGTGGCCGGGCCAACTTGCAGAAAAGGAACTCGGCATAAAGTACGAACAGCTTGACCTTATTCTTTATGGGCTGGAACATTTTATGGAGCCAGAGGAGATAGCAAAACAGTTGAGCGTGGAAAAAGAGTTAGTGGAGAAAATAAAAAGGAGATGGCTTTCCACAGAACACAAAAGGCGAATGTTATTAACGGTAAAGCTTGAATACCGAACAATAGGGGCGGATTTCAGACTTCCGCGCAATCCCTATTAGACTGTTAAAGAGAATGGTAATAAATGAAAAAGAAAATCAAAGTAGCCCTCGCACAAATAAGCTGCAAGCGAGGAGACAAAGCAGAAAATATAAGGAAAATGGAGGAAACAGTGGCAAAAGCTAAAAAACAAGCCGCAGAGATCGTGATTTTTCCGGAGCTTTCATTGACGGGCTATGTGGTTAGAGACCAAATCTATGAACTGGCAGAAACAGTACCAGGACCAGCAACCAAAGCTATAGAAAACATAGCAAGAGAATCTAAAACTTATATCGTTTTTGGTATGCCAGAATTAAGCGAAAAAACACAAGCAACAATATACAATGCTGCAGTTCTCATAGGCCCAGAAGGCACAATCGGAAAATATCGTAAAATGCATCTTCCGACACACAGCGTTTTCGAAGAGAAAAGATATTTCCGTCATGGGTACCAAACTGCAGCGTTTGACACAGAGCTCGGAAATATAGGCTTAATAATATGCTATGACATTTTCTTCCCTGAAGTGAGTCGGCTAACACGTCTAAAAGGAGCCCAATTAATAGTCTGCATCTCAGCTTCACCAGCAGTCCGAAGAGCGTTTTTTGAAACATTAACTGTTGCAAGAGCCATGGAAAATGCAGCCTTTCTGGCTTATGTGAACCTCGTGGGTATGGAAGATGGGTTAGAGTTTTGGGGAGGAAGCAGACTTATTGGACCCCAAGGGAAAGTTCTTGTTCAGGCGAAGTATGACGAAGAAGACCTTGTTATGTGCGAGGTTGATTACACAGATATAAGGCCAATAGAGACTTTTGTTCCCACCCTGAAAGACCTGCGCCCAGAACTTTTCGATGACCTAAAAAAGCACGCGGAAAACTTATGAAAATGAACATCCTGAACGACCAGAAAATAATTCGAAAAAGAGCTTTCTTAGATTTTACTTGAGCTTTTTGACGGCTTTTTCTATGCGGTTTAATGCTTCTTCCAACTGTTCATATGCGGCAGCATAGGAAATTCGGATGCAACCTTCACCGTGTTTACCAAAAGCGGAACCAGGAACAGTTGTAACATGCGCCTTCCTAACAAGAAACTCTGCAAACTCTTCTGAAGACATGTTGTAATTTTTTATGCTTGGAAAAACGTAGAAAGCACCTTTTGGGAGCATACAACTAAAGCTTTTAATTTCATTAAGTCTCTTGCAAACTAAATGTCGTCGCCTGTCAAATTCACGAACCATATCCTTAACAAAATCTTGCGGTCCTCTTAATGCTGCCAGTGCAACATATTGCGCTAGGCTATTTACACAAGCAACAGTATACTGATGTGCAAGCCAAAGAGGAGAAATAAGCTCTTTCGGTCCGTAAATGTATCCAACCCGCAAACCAGTCATAGCATAAGTTTTGGAGAAAGAATTGACAACCAGTGTGCGTTCTCTCATCCCTGGAAAAGTTGCGAGGCAATAGTGCTTGGCGTCATCATAAGTTATCTTCTCGTAAACCTCATCGGAAATCACAATCAAGTCACGTTCAACAGCAATTTTCGCCAAAGCAGCAACCTCATCATAAGAAAGGACAGCACCAGTAGGGTTATTCGGGTAGTTAAGAATCATCACACGTGACTTGCTCGTGATAAGTGACATCACATCATCAATAGAGGGTTTAAACTCCTTTTCCTCTAGTAAAGGAACGTGAACAGGAACTCCCCCAGCTAACAAAACTCCCGGCTCATAGCACACAAATCCCGGATCTGGAATTAGAACTTCATCACCAGGATTTACTAAGCCTAATAGCGCTAAGAAAATTGCCTCGGTTCCGCCAACTGTTATTAATATTTCGGAGTTTGGGTCGTAGCTGAGACCATAATCATGGTAGGCCTTCTGAGATAAAGCATTTCGAAGTTCAGCAAAACCATTAGTTGGAGCATAATGCGTCTTGCCTTCTCTTGACGCTTGCCAACCAGCATCCAAAGCATGCTTTGGGGGAGTAAAATCAGGTTCACCAACACTCAAGTTAATAAAATCCGGCATTTCTTCGGCTACTGCGAAAAAGCGGCGGATTCCAGAGGGTTTTATAAGTTTTAGCCGTTCTGCGGGTTTAAAGCCTGAACCCATGATATACTCCTCATAATGCATTGATTCCCTTAGCATAAAATGTTTACGTTAATAAATCAGTTACAAGAACATGAAAATTAGATACTCTTAAAAGCTAGCCGGTATACAAAGTTGTATCCATTCCAAATAACCGCGGAGAGAAAAGTTTGAAACAAAAAGAAAGCATCCAATCATTAATAATGGGTTCGCTAAGCGACCCTATTACAAAAATACTCGCCAAAAATAGTCATTTAACGAAAACACAGCTCGAAACATTACTTATTGACATTTTATCCGAAAATATATCAAGTAAACCGCTAAAATACGACGAAAAAGCCAGGTTACGACTAACAAAGGCAAAAATAAGCCGCGGAGCCTTTAACAGAACTTTAAAACAGGCAAAAGAAAACGTCATAAAAGCCATCTACACCGTACTGCTCTTAGGATACCTAGGGATATTTGAAAGCACAACTTTAGACCCCTATCTTGAAATAGCGAACAAATTACATGATTACTTGGAAGCATACAAAAGCATACCAAATAAAAGCGGAGAACCAAGCGAACACCTGAAAATCATCGGAATGCTAAGAGAAGAACTCGAAACAAGACTAAAACAACTTGCAAATCCGTCGGAAGGCATAGTGTGACGTCACAGGTCACATTAGAGTATAGAACATCCGAAATGTAGGTGCATACACAGATTATAACATAGAAAAATGCCGGAAATCTAAAAATAGACTAAAAAAGAAGCGTTTACGTAAAGCATAAATGCCCGTCCATACGAGTACCTTTTTCTGAGGTCGTTGTGATGTGTGACGTCATAGGAACCCTAAAGCATGTTAGTTACCATAATCTTTAAATCTTTCATGGTAAAACTGTGATATGTGATGTAACATGTTTGAATCACACACGCTCACACATGAATCACAGAGGTGCTTCACATGGCTGAGATTTTGCTAACTCTTTTGGGCATTTTGCTTGCTATAACTGTTGGCGCTGCGGTCGAGTACTACAGGCAACTTCGCAGGGTTCAAAAAGAATACAATGGGGCGAGGGAAGTTGTTGAAGACATAGTTTTGAGTTTTAATAGGCAACTTAAGCAGGAGAGTGAGAAGCTTGAGTCTCTTGTATATAAGGTTGAGGCTGTTGCTTCGAAAAGTGATAAGGCCCTAAACAAGGTGGAAGACGCCAATAAGCGATTGAATATTTTGGAAGCTAATATTGCTGATGTGGAAGATAGAGAGAGGATGTTAGCAAGGTTGGATGATGTTGATAAGAGAGTGCGTGATGCGGTGGCATCGCAGGAAACGTTGGTTGCAAAAATTTCTAGTATTGAGGAACAAACCCGACAGTTCTTAGAGGTTCCAGAAGCAAGGGTTGAGGCAGTAATACCCATAAAAAGGGAGAAAGCCTTAGCTCCATTGACTGAAACTGAGGTCTCTGTACTAGGGATGCTAGCCTCGGAAGGCCCTAAGACAGCGCCAGAAATTAAGGAAAGAATCAAGCTTAGCCGAGAGCATACGGCGAGGTTGATGAAGAAGCTCTACGAGGAGGGTTATTTGGAAAGAGATACGAGTAAGATTCCGTTTAAATACAGTGTTAAGAAGGAGATGGAGAAACTTTTGAAAAAGGTGGAGAGCAAAACAACTGAATCAGTATAAAGAAGCCGGTTCTTGCCCGCTTAATCTTTTAAGGCGCTTCTCCATGTCAGAAAGTTGCTGCGACTCAGGGAGACCATAGTCCTTTTGTCCCCTTTCGTCTAAATATTCTGGATAATGTGTAACCTTAATTGGCACAGCAAACTTGATTTTTGGTTCAGATATTAATAGCGCCTCGCCAACGTCAAGCATTTTTATTTCAGTATCGCTGTACTCCAGATAAGGCGTGTTTTCGGTTAAGTATGCTCTATCTTTCCGTAGCTCTGTCTTCATGATGACTTTTGTCCACAACTCAGCGAAGACATCAAAGTTAATCCTAGATGGCCGCGGCGTCACGGCATTAAGCCCAACCCTATATTTACGATATGTCAGGGCAATGTCGGAAAATATTGTCCTGGGCTTATTTGGATCCAAAAATTCATGTGCCTCCTCAAGGGTTATAAGAAGCGTGGGCAGATTCTTCCATTCTTCGTAATTTTCTTCCCACATGTATTTATAATGCTGTGCAACCGCTGAAGCCGTGAGACAGGTGATTTTGTTCTGTTCCTCAGAGCTTACCCCTGAGATGTCTACAAGGCAGGTTATCCTCTTGCATATGTTCTGAGTGACGCTGTCAACAAAACTGTAATCAGATGCAGGAAAGAGATCATAGGAGAGTGATGATAACTTGAGCATTAGGGCTTCAATGACGTGCTTCATTTTGTAGTCTGCTAGGCGACCTACCCCAGTGTATCCTTCTGTGCCATAAACTTCCCGTACTTCTTCAATCCAAACCTTGCCCAGCTTCTTAAAGAGTTTTCGAGCAAGTCTCAACTGAGGAAGACCTATGTCAGGAAAAAGTGTGATGAGCTTCTCCGGAGTGATCGTGTATAAGCCCACTGTCATTTTTCCGTCTCTAGCGGAATAATATTGGACTTTGCTGTGGAACAATGGATGGTCTTTTAGGCCTTTTTGCGGCTTTATTCCCTTTCCTTCAAGGAGTTGACCAGCAAAGTCAAAAATAAGGGCGACTGTTTTAGGGCTGTTGTCGATGATCTGGGCGTTCAGAATTAGTTCGGTGTTTGTTTTCCCCGAGCCGGTCATCCCAAACATGCCCATCATTAATGGTATTGCTTCAATGTTTATTCCAGCCGAACCCAATAGCTGCTCTCCAGAGCGGAGACACCCCACTTCCAGTTCTCCTGAGAGTTTGAGGATGGAGCAGTCTTCTTCGCTGGCAGTGTAAACTTTGTCTCTGTAATTTGGGTTAAAAGTTGGAGAACGAATTTTGCCTTCTCTCCTTTCTAAAAAGAGAATCGCCCCCACGCTTCGAAAGCTAGAGTATGGACCAAACACTTCCTTACCCTCCGCTTCTCGAAGTTGTTCAGTTACCTTCAGGGTGGAGCTACTTTGGGCATTAACAACCCTTGCATAGAAGCTTCTTTCACCAGAGTCTATTCGAACAATCTGCCCAAAAGAAAGATTGATTCCAGGGTTTATAAAAAAAGAGACTCTGTCTCCTTCTGCCCCGCACACAAACCCTATAGACTCAGACACGTTCCACCCACTCCAAATCAAACGCGTATTTTACTCCGTGAAGCTCGTCAGGGAAGCTACATGCTAATTCTTCTTTACGGAGTATATTCAATAATCCTGCTTCTTTGAGCACGTTCTCAATCTGGTCATGATAATGAAGAAGCATAGCGTCAGACGGAACAGAAAACTTGTGAGCGAGGAAGAGAGGAATTGGATACCCAAGGCATCGAGGATCCTCTGAAATGAAAGTGAGCGGAGAGAGTATCTCACTTATTTCATGGCTCGTTAAGTACGCCATTATATCGCAGCGGAAGATGCGGGAACTCTCTTCACACAACTTAACAATAGATATGTCACCATATAGATGCTTGTCTTTGTCGGCTTCTAAAATGGGGTGATAAAACCAAACACTATAAGGAGAAAGCATATACGTCGTAGCTATAAAATCCCTTCCTTTTTCATCATGTAGTAAAGGTGAATTTTTGCTGATAGCGAGAAGGTTGATTCTATCCTTTTCACATTTCTCATAGAGTGACACTCTGAATTTTCTTTCTCCGCCGAAATAGCCACCACCATCAAGGAAGAGGTATATACGACGTATACCCCCATATACGCCGTGCAATTTGTCCGAGAGAAGGTTTAAGGCGATTTGGCTTTCCATCTCAATTCTGAAGTCCTGCAAGAAACGCATACGTACATGCGCGTCTCCAACAACCGTGCATATTTTCTCATAATAGCCCCAATCAACATTACGCCCTTTAACAGAGGCATACGTTGTACGCATGAGGTAGACGCCCCAATTGTTTGCTCTCTTCAAAGTTCTCGTTGAACAATCAACCGCCAAAAATTGTCCCTCATAATTACTTATCTTCTTTAGAGGTTTAATTTTGGATGCGTCTGGCTTAATGGCAATTACTGGTTCTTCCCTTACTTCCGCAGAGTACGGCACTTGCCCCTTATCTACGTATAAACTGAGTTTCTTCGTCATCTCGGACAAGTCTTCTTTGATTTTATCGCTCATTAGAAGTGGTTACCTCCAAATGAAATTCCAATTTACAGTGTACCCTTTAAATTAGGTATGTTTGCTTATTATCCTTTTTCGGTTCAAAGGTATTGCCGTCATTAAGGTATTTGCTGTCTAAGTGTGGTTTGCGGAAAACTTGGAGCCAATTTGTATTTTAGGTTATTAGAAGCCCCTGCCTTCAAGAGGATTCCCTTACTTGCCATCCTAGCGAGGTACGTCGCTACGGTGCTCAAGCTTATGGGCTCCTTAAACTCCTGTTCAAAAACTGACCGAACATCCCTTGAGGAAAACCAAACCACGGGAAAGTTCTTTTGGATGCATAAGCGAACCTTATCATACTTTGAAAGTTCATTATTAGTCGCGGCAGTAACTCCGGGGTTGCTTCCACCGCTCGGCATCCCGCCCAGCAGTTCAACAAGATCCAAAAGGTGTAGAGCCTTCTCTCTAGTTATCTGGCCTTCAAAGGCTATCGTATACCGATTACCTTCCGTATCGAATAGCTCAACACGTATTTTTCTTGCAGGCATCCTTAAGTGAACACCAGTACAATGGTGTTCACAACTTTACAGTTCACAAGTTATAGGTATTATGGCGAAAGGCCTATCGTAAAAAAGGCGTTTTTTTGGAGATTTCAGGTAAAGAGCAGAAAATTCCACCTTTTTTATTTTTACAAGCTTCACACTCTTTCTAAAAGTTAAACAGAAATAAAAATACATTTAGATGTATAACTCCAGTAGAAATAAAGGGGTGTCTTTTTCACAAGAAAGCGACAGAAAATAGTCAATAAAAGGCAAAGAAATGGAAAAAAGAGACATAATTGAGTTAATTTTACAAGGGTTTCACAAAATGTGAACAAAATAAAGAAGGATTATCAGAAGAAAGAAGAAGCTATTATAACCCCTATAAGTTAAAAAGTAAAAGAAGATGGTGACATTAGACGCTAAAGCCTGGATTAGCAGACTGAAGAAATGCAAAAAGCGCCCCCCTTCATTTCCTCTGGAAAAAATGAAGGCATAACATCTCGCAATTGCAATTTGTAATTTTTCTAAATAGTTATCTAAAATCTTTAACCATAATCATTTTTATATGTTCTTTTAATCTTAGCTTTCAGAGTATTTTCCTTTTTACCTGGAAACTATACTATTCTTAAAGGAAGTAACAGAGTTCCAGTGGAAATTTTGGGGTGTGTCTGAAGTTTTTTATTTAGATTAATAGAGGGGAATGAGTTTGCTTTTAGGAATGTTGTGTTGCGAATTTAGTTTTCTGTATGGCATAACTTATTTTTTCTGTTAGGAAGAGAAAGGTGCTACTTTGAAAAAGAGGGCGGGCTCATGGAAAACAAAAATATACTAGACGATGTGTTTCAAAAGTTCGTTAAAAGTTCAAGGATCTTTAGGGATAGAGAAGTCCTGCGGCATGATTATTTGCCTGATAGGTTGCCACATAGAGAAGAACAGATTAGGTTGCTTGGTGAAACGGTTGCGCCTGTTCTTAAGGGTGCAAGAAGCTCTAACATTTTTATTTATGGGAAAACTGGTACAGGAAAGACAGCTGTAACAAAATATGTTCTTGGTCATTTAGAGATGACGGCAAAAGAATATCACGCGCCAGTTAAGTTCTGTTATGTTAATTGCCGAATGGCTGGGTCTGAATATCGTGTATTTGCAAGTTTGTGCCAAAGCATAGGCATTTCTGTTCCGTTTACAGGGTTATCTGTTGGCGAAGTTTTTGATAGGTTTAGGAACGGCTTAGATGAGTCAAAAAATATTTTTATTGTGGCTTTGGATGAAGTAGATGCGCTAATAAAAGTGCGTGGTGACGGTCTCCTCTACGAGTTAACAAGGATAAATGAAACTTTGCACAAAAGTAAGGTATCAATTATTGGTATATCCAATGATCTTCGGCTAAAAGAGTTTCTTGATCCGCGTGTTTTAAGCTCACTTAGTGAGGAAGAGATTGTTTTTAGACCCTATGATGCAGGTGAACTGCGGAATATTCTTTTTGAGCGGGCGAACTCAGCTTTTTATGATGGTGTTCTTTCTGATGGAGCCTTGAGTATCTGTGCTGCTTTAGCGGCTGCCGAGCATGGTGATGCTAGACGAGCCTTGGATTTGCTACGTGTTGCTGGTGAGATTGCAGAACGAAGCGATGCAAATATTGTAGTTGAAGAGCATGTTAGAGAGGCTGAAAAGCACATTGAACGCAACCGGGTTGTTGAGGCTCTTAGAAATCTAACATTGCATTCAAAACTGGTAATTTTGAGCGTATGTCACTTAAATAAGGCAAGTATTCACAATGCAGTTACTGGCGAAATCTACGAGGTTTACAATGAAGTTTGTGTAGAATCCGGTGTTACGCCCTTAACGCAACGCCGCCTAAGCACTTTAGTGAACGAACTTGATTCTATGGGGTTATTGAATGCTAAAGTCATAAGCATGGGAAGATATGGACGCACAAAAAAGATTAGACTGGAGATACCACGTACTCTTATTAGAGATGTTTTCGCGGATGATGGCAGACTTGGACGTTTGGTCGATTACGAACCAAAATGCCTTTCGAAACATGCCCGTGGTGGGAGTTGAGGACGGGAGTTTCCAGAAGGGTATAACAAGAAAGGCTATCCTTGCAGCAGTCTTGCTTAGAGGCGTGGAAATTGAAAGCGTAAAAGTTGCGAGAATAACCGTTGATGGTTTGGATGCAACAAAAAAGCTTACTGAGCTCTTAAATAGGTGGGAATTCGCCGCTGTTCTGCTTGCTGGCGTATCCTTTGCAGGTTTTAACCTTATCGACCCAACGGTAATTCTTGAAAAGTTCGGGAAACCAATTATCATAATATCACGGGAAAAACCAGACAACAAAGCAGTGAAACGGGCCCTTAAAAAGCATTTTAAAGACTGGGAAATACGTTGGGGAGTCTTTGAAAAATTAGGTTCAGTTTTTAAGGTCGCTACCTTAGCTGATGAACCACCAATATACGTTGAAGCTGTTGGTGTAGGCATCAAGTCGGCTTGTAACCTTATACGGGCGTTGTCCATTTGCGGTCGAGTTCCTGAACCAATACGCGTTGCACGATTAATTGCACGTGGTATCTCTTAATCAAACGGAATAACCGTAACTTCTAATGTTTGCAGATTTACCACAGGAACTTTCCCCGGTGTTGGAGCTAAACCAAGTCTCTGCATATACTCTGTTTGTTCCTGCCAACAACCCGAATTAACTACTAAAACACCACGGTAATTGCTATGCCCCAGCACGTGTACGTGACCAGAATGGAAAATGTCTGGAACATGCTCTATAACTAGGAAGTCTCTATTTTCAGGCGACAACATTGTTTTTCCACCGTATACCGGCGCTAAATGGCGACTTTGTAACAGCAACTTCATCGCCTTTTCCGGATGCTCCATGCCAGGAGCCGTGTAGATTATATCGTCTAAACTGCGACCATGATATAGTAGCACTTCTACATTGTGAAGGCTAAGTAAACATGGGTTTCCGAGGGAATAGACTTTTCTTGTTTCTTGGAGCGTTTTTAGAAAGGCGTTGGATATTGCAGGTTGAGGCAAGGCTTTTCTGGGTGCGTCGTGGTTTCCAGGTATCACTATGACTTCTATATAGTCTGGTATTTGTTCGATGTACTTTGAAGCAAGCCTATACTGTTTGTGCACATCTTTTACTGCTAATTCCTTTATCTGATTGGGATAAACTCCTATACCATCGACAACATCGCCCGCTATCAAAACATATTTGACGTGACTTGCTATTTCCTTCATTTTCTCGTTTCCATACTTGCCATTAAGCCACAAGATGAAGCGGTTGAACACTTCTCCCTGAAATTTTGTGCTACCTACATGCATGTCTGAGGTAAGAACGGCATAAACTGGCAACGGAGCTTTGTGTTGAGCCTTTTGACTTATTTCGGGCAGGATTATATCTTCAGCTATTAGGAGATTGCTTCTTGTTTTTACAACAGCTAAGCAGACAACTTGGTCAAGCAAAAGTAATCGTGCTCTTTTCAGGAGCTCTTCTGGAGCGTTCTGCGGCACAAGAACCGTAGCGTTTGCTTGTAGATCTTCAACTGTCAATATTATTCGCTGTTTTGACTCTCTCTTCTCCGTAACCATACAAATTATTTTTAATCTCGTGTTAGGTGGAGATTTTAAAGCGTCTATGATCGAAGCCGCAGCCTTAACGTCAATCCTTTGCCTTAACAGTTTTTCTATTCGCTTGAACCTGTCACGGAAGTATTCTAAATAATCTTCCATTGTTCCTTCCGAACTTAGTTTGGTGCTTGGATCTTCGATTATGTTAATGCTTGCTTCAACTTCTTTTGCGTAAGGATGGAAAACACTTTTTCCTTCAACTATTTGCGGTTCCGGCAATTGTTGAATTATTTCTTTTGATGGCTCTGCCTCTTTCACCAGCTCTTCCAAGAAACTTCTCTCAATAAACAATGGCTTTTCTTTCAGGTCTCCCATCTTCTGTAGAGCCCTGCTTATGATTTTTACTGGGTCTTCTGTTGCAGCGATTATGCTTAAGAATTCGAAGGCCTCTCTGTTTAGTTGGTATCCTGCGGCAATTGTTGCTTCCACGGCTCTTTGAAGTTTTTCTGTTTCGCTCATATCTTGAGTGCCTTCCAATCCTGTTTTTTCGGGATGGTTATGTAGCCTTCTTCTTCATCTCCAATGGATTCTGTTTGTTTCTTTATGTGGAGATAGGCTGTTAGGGCTGCTGTTATAGCGTCGATTTCATGTGTTGTTAAAGGGTGCGCTTCTATGTCTCCTTTTAAGCCCATGCTTTCTAGGATTTTTTGGATAGTGCTCCAATCTTTTAATGGTATGTTTAAGGCTTTTCGCGTTGATGTTGGATGCACTTCTATTGTTCTGTATCCTTTTTCTGCTATTAACGTATTTAACCTCATGGCACGCAATGTAAGACTTCTCATTGATGGAAGGTCCGGTGGGAAAACGCGATATCCTTTTCTTATCATTTCTTTGTCCGCCTTTCTTAGAAGCCCAATTTTTGGAAGACTAAATGGTGCATCGATTGCTATGAGTATGGGTTTGCTTCTAATGATGTCTTCCAAAATTTCACTGTTTGTATAAACTAAGCTCGTTTTCGCCGTTTTATTTTTCAATAGAGCCCATCCTGATGGGTTTTCTGGTTTTCCAGCCAAGTCTATACCAATTATGCCTTTCATTTTCAATTATTAACACACACGCCTAAGTTTATATATTGGATTTTTATTTAGATGCGTTAATACTCGATTTCAAATATTGCCTTATTGGGTATGGTGATGTGGATGAGTGAATTACGCAAGGTGCAACGTACCCCCACCGGAACATTTTTTGTTTGCTTGCCAAGGGCTTGGGCCGACCGCTATGGTTTGCAGCGGGGCTCAGTGGTGGCTATTAATGAAACTAGTGATGGTAAGCTCCTTATCGACCCTAAATATGGTGCCGAGCCTTCTCCTCGCACTATTACTTTAAAGCCTGGACCATATTTAAGCCGTGAAATTTTAGGCAAGTATCTGCTTGGTTTTGACATTATTCATGTTGAGGCGAAGGAGCGTATTAGCTTTGAGGTGCGGGACACCGTCAAGAAGACAGTTAGCCGCTTAATTGGGTTGGAGATTGTTGAGGAGGATTATTCTGGCATCGCTTTGCAATGTTTGTTAGAGCCTTCTGGTTTTCCGCCCGAGAAGATTCTGCGCAGAAACTATGCAATTGTTGCTGGTATGCATCGCGATGTTGTCAACTCTCTTGTTGATGGAGATTTGCAGCTGGCGAAGGGTGTCATCGCTCGGGATGACGAGAGTAACAGGCTTTACTTCCTTTTGGTTCGCATTTTGCGCACGATAGTTCAAAATCCGAGCTTAAGTGAGAAGCTTGGCGTAAGGCCTATTGAGTGTTTAGATTACCGTTTGGCAGCAAGTTTGGTGGAGGCCATCGGTGATGAGTGTGTGCGGGTGGCATTAAAGACGGTTGAATTGAAGGGTGCGAAACTAGCTGAAGGTTTGAGAAAGTTGTTTGTGGATTTTCATATGGCTTGTTTCGAGGCTCATGAAAACGCTTTGAAGGCTTTCTTAAGTGGTGACGTAGCCCTAGCAGAGAGCGTGCGGGGTATGCGAGAGAAAATCGAAAAAACATTCGCTAACATCGAAAAAGTTGCAAGAGCACAATCCCTTGATATTGTACCGCAGATTTTGGCTACTGCTTCATTTCTGCGGCAAATCTATGAGCACAGTGTAGACGTAGCAGATCTGGCGGTGCCGAAAAGACTATAATTTGGCAAGAATTGCTGCAACTTTTATCTTATTCTTTGCGGCTTTTTCTTGGCAAGAGTGCTTTTCCAAATTTAAGCTTTTATTAAATGCTGCGTACATAACCTTGATTATGGTGATAAGGTGCACCCAACATATTCTAGTGGCAAACAGTATCACATCGCATGTGGAGAAGGCGACTTAGCTGAGTATTTGCTTGTTCCAGGCGACCCGGACCGCGTTCCGAAGATTGCTGGTTTTTGGGATTCCGCCAAAGAAGTTTCTTGTCATCGTGAGTTCCGCAGTTTTACAGGCAAATACAAAGGTATTCCGATTTCCGCTTTGTCAAGCGGCATTGGTCCAGCTTGCATGGCTATCGTTGTTAACGAGGCTGCTCGCATAGGCGTGCACACTTTTATTCGTGTCGGAAGCACTGGTGCAATACAGAAGGACATTGACTGCGGGGACCTGATTATTTCTTCTGCTGCTGTGCGCCTTGACTATGCAAGTAACTGTTACATTATGCCCGAGTACCCTGCTGTGGCCAGCTACGAGGTCTTATTAGCCTTGATTGAAGCAACTGAAAGCCTAGGCATAAGCAACTATCACGTTGGCGTAACAGCCACAACAGCAGACTTCTACGCTGGACAAAGCCGCCAAACGAAGGCACCTGCATCTCAAATGGAGGACTTGCTTCCCATAATGCAAGAGGCTGGGGTACTAAGCTTTGAGATGGAAACTGCAACCCTATACACTCTAGCAAGCCTCTACGGGTTAAGAGCAGGCTCCGTATGTGCCGTTTACGCTAACAGATGCCGAAACGAGTTTAAGGAAGGGGCGGGAGAAGAAAACGCCATAAGAGTCACAAATGAAGCCGTAAAAATACTATGTGAATGGGACGCGAAAAAACGCAAAAAGAAGAAAAACTGGCTTTTTCCGTCACTCTTAATTACGTAATGGAAACTCTTTTAGACAGCAAAACAATTTGTCTCTATCGCCGGGGTGGCGGAGTGGTTATCGCGCTGGCCTCGAGTCTCAAAGCCAAAAAGAAGCAAGTAAGCCAGTGGGCCTTCGGGCTCGCAGGGGTTCAAATCCCTTCCCCGGCGCCAAAATGGTCTTGGCAACCATGAACAGAGATTCAGCTCCCTTGGAGCTATTGACTGCAAAAGGTAATTCCCTTTTGTTTGATCAGCTGGGTTCGAATGTGCATCACTCTGTATCTAGGCGGTACGCGAAAGTGAGATATGCATGAAGAGTCAGCATAAGATATGGAAACTTGGAAGTAGGTGAAGGGCTAGACATGAAATTCTCTTTGGTCAATGCTGGCCCGAATATTGGGCTTGATGAACGTGAAGGGAGAAAAGCTTTTGGTTCATTCCCACCTTTGGGGATTTTGTATTTAGCTGCGGTTCTCAAAGAAAGAGGCATAGAAGTCTCCCTTCTGGACCAGCCAGCAAGGGGCTTCACGGCAGAGGAAACAGCTAAATGGGTTGAGGGCGAAAATCCTGACATTCTGGGTTTTTCAACTTTCGCTACTTCTGGTCAAACAGCCGCATTGATTAGTGACAAGGTGAAAGAGAAAGACCCGAATGTTACCATAGTATTTGGCAACCATTATGCGACATTCAATCCTGAGCGAATCCTCAGAAAATATCCATCCGTCGACATCATCGTGCGAGGAGAAGGAGAACATACAGTTATTGAACTTGCAGAGTGCTTAAAGAACAGAGGCGATTTGAAGAAGGTGCAAGGGATTACTTTCAGAAGTAAGGGAAACTTGATTTCCACAACCGACCAGCCTCTGATAAGGGATCTGGATGCACTTCCACTTCCAGCTCGTGAGTTAATCGACGTTGAGTATCACTCTATTATTGCTGGGGCGAATTTAGCGCCAAGAAAGTTCACTAGCCTCATTTCTTCACGCGGATGTGTCTATGGATGCCGATTTTGCAGTTGCACACAGTTCGCCCGCCGCATCTGGAGGCCCAGATCTGTCCAAAACACGCTGGAAGAATTACGTTTCCTTGCAAGCGAAGGATATGAACAATTTATCTTTGTAGATGACAGCTTCACCGTGAACCAAAGAAGGGTAATAGAGCTTTGCAGAGCTATGAGAAAAGAAAAAATTGAGATGGATTGGATTTGTGAAGGAAGGGTTGACAATTGCTCCTATGAAATGCTTAGGGAGATGGTTCTGGCGGGCTGTAAAGTACTTTATCTCGGCATTGAAAGTGCTAATCAAAGAATTCTAGACTATTTCAATAAACGGACCACACCTGAGCAGTCTGAGGCTGCTGTGAAAGCAGCCAGAAAGGCTGGCATAGATGTGATAATAGGGTCTTTTATCGTGGGAGGTCCTGATGAGACTCGAGAAGAAATTCGGAATACGATCGAGTTTGCAAAAAAGCTTCCGATAGATTTGCCTCAGTTCAATGTGCTGGGCATCTATCCTGGAACTGAGCTGTGGGATGAATTCGAGGCCAAAGGTTTTCTGAAGGGAGAGGAATATTGGGAGACGGGTGTAGCGATCTCCGAATTATGTTCAACAGCTGTGCCCCTTAATGAGATTAGACAGATGATCCATGATGCCTTCTATCATTTCGTCCGGAGACCAAGTTTTTTAACAATGCAAATCATCAATACGCTGAAAAGTTCGTATCGAATGAACGTTGTGATGAGCAACCTCAGCCGTATAGGCGGCATTATAGAAAACATCCGCAGCGTCGCTTAGTTTGCCGGCAAATGTTGTTCATTGATCAGGAATGGGCAAGAGATGAGAAAGCCGTCTGCTAATAGAACAATGCTAGATACTGCAGCGAACGATTCTTCTAGATTTACTTTGTCTTTATACTTGTAAAGTAGTTCTCAAACTGTTCTGCGTATTTATACCCCGTATCTGGGAGGATAAGGACGTATACTCCTTGGTCTTTGGCAATTTTATTAAATGCGTGGACTATAGCACCTGCGCTTAACCCTATCAAAAGTCCTTCTTTTCTTGCGACCACGATAGAACCTTCAACAGCCTCTGTCTGCTTAACGTCCACTACACCATCAAAATGCATCCAATGGTACCATTTCATGCCCGTTTCTATTCTTCTTATGCCAGGAATGACTTCATTTGGTGCTGGCTGAACCCCAACTATTCTAATATTCTCTTTATATTTGTTCTTGAAGTAGAAGGATATTGCGCTCATGTGTCCTGATGTTCCTAAACCACCAATTATGCATGAAGGTTTTAAGCCTAAACTCCTCAGCTGTTCATCAAGTTCTTTGGCTGTATGTTTTAAGTGAACTTTAAAGTTTGCATCGTTTTCAAACTGGTTTAGATGGGTGGCTTTATTGACTTTTGCTTCAGAATCCACTTGTCCGATTGCCTCTACGGTTAAGCCTACTGGAAGCCTAACAACATCAGCTCCTAGAACATTAAGGTAGATATCGCTTACTTTCTGTATAGTCTTGGGCATGTAGAGCTTTGTCTTTACTCTAAGTATGTTTGCTATGGATGTTAATGCTATTCCAGTATTTGTGGACGTAGCTTCATAAAGTGCTTCTTTGAGTTCTCCCTTCTCTAAAGCCTCCATGATCATCGAGAAACCTATCCTGTCTTTTACACTGTTGCTAAATGGATTATACCCCTCTAGTTTAGCCCAAACGTCCCTATTGCCGGTTGATAGAGAGTTAAGCCTAACCAGAGGTGTTGGCCATCCTTCATAAAGTAACTCAAGAGTGCTGTTGTAAACCTTAAGGATTCTTTTGTCTCTCTCTTCAGGAGCTAACAACTCTTCTAAGGCGATATTTATCTTATGGGGTTCTATCAGCACTTCGAAGCTTTTGGGTGGCATTTTAGGTCCTTTAAGTCCAGCTTCTATTATAGCCTCTTTCGTCACTGGAGTAAGACCTAGCTGTAGTGATTTTATTTCCAGCTTTAGGATGTCAACCTTTACAGCTGGTGCTTTTCTGGCTGAAAGTAGGTCGAGTGCTTGAAAGACTTCATGACCTTCTAAAATAACTTTGGTCTTTTCATCCACGATTATTGGCTTGTCAACCATTCCCGTATCTAAGAATTTAGCGTAAAGCGGTAAAACATCCCTAAGTTCTGTATACATTGAGGGTTTAACGCTTTTAGTGTCTATAAGCTCGACCTTGTTCCTCAGCACTTCTAGCGGAATGTTAACCCTTTTCTCAATTGCTGATATATGCAATAGTCTATCGCCATTCTTTATCACGTGCTTTGAAGTTATAGGCGGAAGTTTCTTTCGGCCTAAGCCAGCTTCTATTACATCCTTTTTTGTTAAACGTTCATCGCTTCTCCAAGCTTGGGCTTCGATGTCTGGCGAATTGTAGTCAACATAAACCACAGGAATTTTTTTGCATCCTAAATCTTTGAGAGCATTGAAACGGTGTTCACCATCGAGGATAACATTCGTGTTTTTGTCAACGACTATTGCAAACTTCAGGATTTTATCCGAAGCTATTTCTTCCGTCAATTCTTTTAGATGAGCGGGGTCCACCTCTTCATGCTGTCGTAGCTCATCCAATTCAACGAGTTGTGCTTTTGTGGTATAGGCTGTTCTGTAGAACTGTGGCATTTGCATTCCTCGTTTAACACTGTTAAATTTATTTAACACCGTTAAAAATATATAAGCTTAACTACTAAAATAAAACAGAGGAATAAAAGTGAAACCCCCTTGTGTGACAGTAGTCAAATATCTTCTTCCAGCGATCAGAGTGTTAGTAATGAAGGAGCTTATAGAAAAACATAGTATGCGTAAGATTGATGCATCCGCAAAAATGGAGTTAACCCCTGCAGCCATAACCCAATATTTCAAAGGCGACAGAGGAACGATGTTTATCAATGAGTTGTCGCAATCTGATGAAACAATGAAGATGGTCTCGGAACTTGCAGAAACATTAGCAAGAAATGACGCTCCCATAGAAAGTGTGATAGAAAAACTGTGTGGGATATGTGCCGCCGTCAGGTCTGAGGGCGTAATTTGCAATATACATCAAAAAGACCTTCCGGCCTTAAAAGAATGTAAGTGTGTTACATGCCAGCCCCATGCTTGAACGGAGGTTCTAATAAAGGGAAGTCTAACACGCTGATACAAATTCTAAACTTCTTAGGCTTACCGCTTTATCGTTGCTAATGCCTTCATCTGTATCCTTTTTTCCGGCACTTTCACAAACCTTATTTTTACGCTGTTTAGAAAGTTCTCGACTGCCTCTTTTGCTTCCCTTCTTGTTTGGTACGTTCTTTTAAGTTCAATCCACGGTAGGGTTTCATCAATTTTTATCCAAACTGCATACAAGTTTTTCACCATTGTTAGGGATCAAGAAAAAGGTTAAAGTCTAAGTAATTAAAACGGTTATGAATTTTGAATATGGATTTTTGTTAAGCTTTTGGAAACTTATTCCTTCTCTAGGTGCTCCACTGATCTTTAAAATAAAATATGAATGAAAAAGGTTCTTTCAGGATGAAAGTATAGACGATGTTGCCTATTTTTCGCCTTTTTTCCTGGTTATCTTCTCCTCTACAGTTTCCTCGGTTACTTTTGCTTCCTCTGCTTTCTCTTCTTCTTTCCTCTCTTCTATTTCACCCGTAATCTCTTCAATCGGTTTTGGGGGTGGCGTTGTAGTCATAGTCCATCCTATCCATGCACCTATGCCCATAACGGCAATGAACGCTATGAATACTGGAATTGCGATAAGCCAAAATGAAATGCTCCAGTCAAATGGGGTTCCTCCGAGGTAGAACAACCCAACGGTGTAAAGTACGCCTATTACTACGCAGACTGTGAATATTATTCCGCCGATTGTTTGATCTTTACTAACCATTTATGCATCACCACATGTAAAGCCATGTTAGTCTTTTACACCTTTTAAAGTTTACCGTAGCTTTTCGGCTTGTTGCTATATTGTTCCCATTTCCCAGGTTGCCAAATATTTTTTCTGTTCTTCTGTTAATTCGTCTATCTTTATTTTCATCGCGTTAAGTTTCAGTCTGGCCACCGCTTCATCTATTTCCCTAGGCACCATGTAAACCTTCGGCGTCATTTTCTCGCTTTTGGCTAGATATTCTGCGCAGAGGGCTTGGTTTGCAAAAGACATGTCCATAACTTCTGATGGGTGACCTTCTGCTGCTGCCAAATTTACGAGCCTTCCCTCTGCCAAAAGGTATAGTTTTCTTCCGTCATTGAGCGTGTATTCTTCTAAGTTTGGTCTTATGCTTCTTTTGGAAACTGCCAATTCTTCTAGGTCTTTTATGTTTATTTCCACGTTGAAGTGCCCACTGTTGGCTAGTATAGCGCCGTCTTTCATTTTTTGCATGTGCTCTTTTCTTATGATGTTTATGTCTCCTGTTGATGTCACAAATATGTCGCCTATTAGTGCTGCTTCAGCTATTGGCATTACGCGGAATCCGTTCATTGCTGCTTCAAGTGCTCTAAGAGGGTTCACCTCAGTGACTATTACGTTCGAGCCCATTCCCTGCGCCCTCATAGCTATCCCTCTGGCGCACCATCCATAACCGCAGACCACGAAGTTTTTGCCTGCCAAAAGAATGTTTGTTGCTCTCAGAATTCCGTCTATAGTGCTTTGTCCTGTTCCGTACCGGTTGTCAAATAAGTATTTTGTGTAGGCATCGTTCACTGCTATTATCGCGTATTTGAGTGCCCCAGCTTTTTCCATGGCCCGTAATCGCAACAAACCAGTTGTCGTTTCTTCCGTTCCACCCTTAATCCCTGACAGTGCTTCCATCCTTTTGCTGTGGATTGTGCCAACGAGGTCTGCCCCATCATCAAGCGTTATTGCAGGTTTCTGATCTATCACTCTTTCCACACACCAATAGTATTCATCCGTTGTTTGTCCTCGCCAAGCAAAGATATGAACACCCTTTTCCGCTAATGCTGCTGCTACGTCATCTTGTGTGGAAAGCGGGTTAGAACCGCATAGCGCAACTTTTGCTCCGCCAGCGAGGAAGGCGTCAACGAGAACAGCTGTTTCCTTTGTCACGTGTAGGCATGCGCCTAAGGTTAAGCCTTTAAGAGGTTTTTCTTTGCTGAATCTTTTTTTGATTTGGTCCAGAACTGGCATGTGTTTTGAGGCCCATTCTGTTTGTAGGTGCCCTTTTTGGGCTAGGGTTGCATCTTTAATTTTGGAGTTTTCCATTCATACCTTCCCTTCTTCTTATGCTCAATTTACAACTTAATTATTTAACGTTACGTTTAACTTACTAAGAAGGTTGCTTTTTGTTTTTCAACGTATTCCAAAACTTTTTCGATGTTCAGCGTTGCCAATTTCCTGTCTTCCATAACTATCCTGCCGTTTATTATTACCGTTTCAACATCGGACGCTTTCACCGCGTAGACCAGATGACTTGCTTCGTTGTATAGGGGGCAAAGGTGCGGCTTTTTGAAGTCTATTATTGCTAAATCTGCTTTTTTACCAACCTGTATTGAGCCTATTTCGTTTTCCCAGGACAATGCTTTTGCTCCTTCCATGGTTGCCATTTCTAAAACTTGTTCGGCGGGTAGGAGTGTTGGATTTTTGGTTTTTCCTTTATGTAGGATGGCTGTCGTTTTCATGATTTCGAACATGTCGGCTGTGTTGTTTGAGCAGGGGCTGTCTGTGCCCAGTGAAACGATTATCTCTTTTTGTAGCATTTTTTGAACAGGGCTTATGCCTGAAGCAAGTTTGAGATTTGAGATTGGGTTATGTGAAACCTTTACTTTTCTTTGTTTCATGATCGTCATATCTCTGCCAGTTACCGCTACGCAATGCGCTGCAATTACGTATTCATCTAAAACGCCTAAAGAATCTAAATACTCCATTATTCCGTTTTTTAACTGTATGTTGAAGGCTTTTCGGATTTTCTCTGGTTCATCCCTAGTTTCAGCAACGTGAATATGCCAGATTATTGGTGCCTTTTCTGAACCGTATTTCTGGCTCAGTTCTTCTCTGATGTCTTTCAATTCTCTCATGTATTCTGGGTCAACAGTGTATGGCGCATGGGGGTCTACACTTGCGCGGATTAGGCCATCTGCTTTGTTGTGCCAGTCTTTGGCCAAGTCCTCCAGCGCTTTCTTATCTTCGTTTTTTCTCCATGAGAAGCATACGTGGCCGATTACTCCTCTTAGGCCTGCGTCTGCGAACGCTTTTGCCTCGTTTTCTTCTGGCATATAATGGTACATGGTGTTGGCTGTTGTTGTTCCGCTCATTATGGATTCTATTGCTGTTAGTAAGGCTCCAACGTAAATGTCATGGGCGGTCATGTGTTTTTCTATCGGCCATATCCATTTTTCCAGCCATTCTTGAAGTGGCAAATCATCCGCGTATCCTCTTAGTAGGCTCATCGCAGCGTGCTGGTGTGTGTTGATAAGGCCTGGTATGACAACTTTGCCTTTTGCATCTATTTTTTCGTAGCCTGTTCTATACTTTCTTTTTAGTTCACGGGTTTTTCCGATGTCAACTATGTTTTTGTCTTCTATGGCAATTGCGCCTTGGCGGATTACTTTTCTGTGGTGCATTGTGATTATGGTTCCATCGTGAATGAGAATGTTCATGTTAAACCGCTTTTCAAGTTATGGGAATTTTATGGAATGTCTTAAAGTTGTTGCTTCTCAAAACTTAAAAGCTTTCTTTCTGCTTGTTTATGGGAGTGTACGAGGAGAAATCTTTGGACAGTGTTGACAAATTTATTTTGGTTTTGCCCTTTTTGGCGATTTTGGAGGTTGCTTCCGCTTTATATGTGGAAAGTTTGGGATATCCGCTTGTTAGATATGAGGCTGGTTTCTTCTCCAGATTTTTTGTAGGCGCTGGTTTGACTTATGTTTATGCCGTTATTTATTTGTTGATTATTGTTGGATTTGCCTATGTGTTGTGGTACATTAAGAAAAAGTTGAGTTCTTCTCACTCTTTCGACAAGGTCATCTTTCTTTTTCTTGTTAGTGTTACATGCTATATTTATATGCGGCTAACCGCAGCGTTTATTGGAAACTTCCTCTTACCTCACATCCTTAGCCGTGGTGTTAACTGGTTTTCGCTGAATCTCCTCATATATTTAAGTACCGCATTGAGTTTAGTTTTTTATCTTTGGCGTGATGTTATTATATGGTTGAGGGCTAAGGGTGAAGGAAATGAGTAGTGGCAGTTTTGTGAAAATTTCTAAGAATGCTCTTTACAAGTATCTTTCTTCTTTATACGGTGAAAATGTGGAAATTTGTGGAGTTTGGAGGCTTGGCGAGCAATTTGAGGTTTCAGCGGATTTAAAGGGTTTTGGTTACGGGTTTCCGTATGTTATTGAGTTTAAAGTCGATGGTGAAGTTAAACGGGTTGTTTTTGAGACCATGCGTTCTGAAGGGTTCGGGCATGACCACTTCGCTGACCGTGCTCAGATTCTTCTTTGGCAACACTCTGCCTTTAACAAGTTGCCGCGACATGTGCGTTCTCTAGATGTGGGTGCATTTGCCAAAGATGACGAGTGTTTGAAATCTCTGGGCAAGTGTAGCGAGTTCTTTATTTTAACAGAGTTCGTGGACGGTAGTCTTTACCATTTTGATTTGGATCGTATGAAAGAAACTGGGCGGTTAAGCGAATTGGATGAACAGCGTTGTTTGGCTTTGTCCGATTATCTTGTTAAAATCCATAAGGTTAAGCGGGATGCTCCATGGCTTTATGTTAGGAGAGTTCGGGAGCTCGTTGGACATGGCGAATGCATCATGGGGCTACTAGATAGTTATCCGCCTGACCTTGATTTTGTTGGGGAGTCTTATTTGATTGATGTTGAGCGGGATTGTGTTGTTTGGCGTTGGTACCTTAAACGCATGGCTCACAGGCTAAGTCAAGTGCATGGAGATTTTCACCCCTGGAATGTGATGTTTCGCAAAGGCGCAGACTTCACAGTTTTAGACCGCAGCAGAGGCGAATGGGGTGACCCAGCTGATGACGTTACAGCAATGACAATCAACTACATCTTTTATTCTCTGCAAAAGTATGGCGAGTTGACAGGGGTTTTTGAACAGTTGTTTAGGCTTTTCTGGGAAAATTATCTAAAGAAGACTGGTGACCGGGAGATTTTGGAGGTTGTTCAACCCTTTTATGCTTGGCGTGGTTTGGTTGTGGCTTCGCCTATCTGGTATCCCAACCTCAGCGTAGATGTTCGAATGAAGCTTCTGAACTTTGTTAAAAATGTTTTACAGTTTGAACGATTTGCGTTGGAAAATGTGAATTTGTACATTAGAAAAGTTTAGGTTTCCCATGGATAGCGTATGTCGGCGTATACCACACCACGTTTAACTCTTTCTTCTTGCTCTTTAATCCATTTTTCTAAGCCGACTATTTGTAGGCGCTTGCCGTCTTGGATTAATGTTGGGTAGTGTTCTGCTAGGGCTTGGATGTGTGAGCATGGGTATTCCATGCATTGTGGGCAGACTTCTGTAGCTTTTTGTTTGGCACATTGACGGATTTTGCAGTCTGGTGGGCCTCCTCCTGTTCTGCATGTGCAATCAAATGTTGCCAGCTCTTGTAGAAACTGCCAAAACGGTGGAAAAACCTCTCTCATTTCAGGCACATATTGATAGAAGTCATCAAAGCCTTCTTCGTGTAGGGTTTTTTGCAGTTGGCGTGCTTGTTGTGGTATGCGGTTTCTTTGGGCGCATAAACCGCAGTACAAGCCGCAGTAGGCTACGTAACGGAGTAGGTTTTGGTTTGACATGGTTTGACCACTGTAGGGAGATTAAAGAATAAATAGTTTTGAAGATAAACCTTGTTATCTGTGGTGTTTGCATTTGGGTGTTGAATCCATTGAGGATTTGAAGAAAGCGCTTAGAGAGATGGGCTATTCTGAGAGGGCAGTTGGGGAAATTTTGAAATGGTATAAACAGAGCAATTCTTAAATGGATGAGTATAGTGAAAGGCGTTTATGTTTTAGCAATCTTTGTTCGTAAGGACATTAGCGTTAATGTTGGCACTTTGAGGTGCATAAATTTTGAGAAGGGCTTATACGCTTATGTAGGTTCTGCCCAAAACAACCTAGAAAAACGGATAGAGCGGCATCTTAGAAAGGCTAAGCGGAAATTTTGGCACATAGACAATCTACTTGGGAATGAATTTGTAAAAGTTTTGAAAGTTTTCCATAAGACAGCGGAAAGACCTGAAGAATGCAAAATTGCGAAGGAACTAAGCAAAAGAGGTGTTCCGATAAAGGGCTTCGGTTCATCAGACTGCACTTGCAAAAGTCATCTGTTCAAGCTGCAAGACTATGAATTTTTAAGAGAATTTGCGCATGAATATAAATGGTAATCTAGGAAGCGTGCTTCATGGCAAAGAGCGGTTGGTGCGTTTGGGTTACTGGTTTGCCCGGCAGCGGCAAGTCCGTTGTTTCCAAGGCTTTGCTCAAACTTCTTAAACAAAAAGGCATTCACGCACAGCTTTTGGCTTCGGATGCTTTGCGTAAGGTTTTAACTCCTAAGCCTACCTACTCGCTTGAGGAACGCGACACAGTCTATGCCACGCTTGCTTATATTGCCAAACTATTAACACAGAACGGCGTAAACGTCGTAATCGACGCCACTGGAAATTTAAGGCGCTACCGAGAAAACGCAAGAAAACAGATCTCCCGCTTCATAGAAGCATACCTTGAATGCTCATTAGAAGTTTGCATGGAACGTGAAGCCAGACGAGGGAAAACCTTCCAGGCGCCAAAACAAATTTATGCTCGGGCAAAGGAAGGAAAGGCTCCAACCGTGCCGGGCATAGGACAACCTTACGAGACTCCTCTAAACCCAGAAATAATCATAGATACTACACGGCACACTCCAGAACAAGCTGCACAGAAAATCCTAAGCACATTACTAACGAATTTTGGGGTTATATCTTCATCTATCTGATTAAGCAAAGGTTTATTACAAACTAATGTTTAGCCCTACGCCAAAGGTGCTTAATTATTGGCTAATGCTCCTAAAAATATGATAGGATATTGTGGCTTATATTGCGGTGCTTGTGGAATATACCAAGGAAGGATAAAGCAAGCGGTCGAAAATCTACGGAAGGTTATAAGCGCTTATGGCTTTGACAAATTTACTTCAGAATTGGCGAAATGGGAACCAGCGTTCGAACATTACACGGAATTTGAAAACGTTCTAGATGGCTTCGTCAAAATGTTTGGTGAATGCCCCGGGTGCATAATGGGCGGCGGACCACCAGACTGTGCAATTCGTGAATGCTGCAAACAAAAAGCCTACACTACATGCGTTGAATGCGCTGAAACGGAAACATGTGAAAAATTACAAAAGTACGGGCCTCATGCATTAGAGAGATTGAAGAAAATTAAAGCTATGAGCGTTGGTAAATGGGCTGAGGAATTGCAGAAAAAGGTCGATGCAGGCTATTGCTATTTAGATGAAAGAATTTAGTCGGTAACTAAAAGGCAAGCTCTTCCTATGCCTGAATGCCCGGAAATCCGTATTGTATGCTTTTCTGGAGTGTTAATCCGCCAAGCCCCATCGTAGCTTTGACATCTAACTTGTGCGTTGCCGTAGCATAATTTATAGTCTTAACTGAGCAGCTTGTTTCGGAAACTTGTCCCTTAAAGTCAGCATGGTTAACGGTTAGTGCGCCCAAATCAACCGTCGCGTCTAAGCTGACTCCGACTTCGTTCGTGTTAACATCTACGCTCATGGAGAACCCACCGATGTTAACACCCGCGTTTATTACTCCATTACTCTTTAAGCTGTCAGCATCAACAGTTAACTGCAGTCCTCCAATGTCTACGCTTAAATCAATTTCTTCAAATGAAGCTCCACTATTTATTTTCAGGTTTAAACCGCCAATATATTTTATGAAAACAGCAAATTTGCTGATGTTAGCGTACTGTCCTAACTCGACCATTACACCTCCAATTCTTAAACCAAAAGTTCCATTGTACTGATAGCCGTTTCCCAATGTAAGATTAAGTCCTCCAGATTCGCCATATACGTCAACGTGTAAGACTTGCTCTCCATTTGACTCACCGTAGTCTGCTTCAAGCTCGGAGGCATTAACGCTGCGTTCGAAGCTAATGCCACAAGCCAAATCTGGGTTGTTGGAAGAGAGCAAGTTGATTCCGCCAAATTTCAGACTGACGTTTAAGTCAACAAACTTCACTATGCCAGAGACATTTGTTCCTTTGACCAAACTATATTTATCCACAACTTTTTCACCTTCTATACCAAGCCCTGGAATCTCAAGGCGTGGAAAACTTATTGGTTGAAGCACAGGCGAGACCGCTGCATAAACGACACCGATAAACAAGATTGCAATGAAAACTCCACCTAAAACTGTTCTCGCTGTTGGCATCTTAAGCGAACCCTCCTGCAAACGAGCTTATTATAAGCCAAATCCAAATCCAAAAGATGCTCACTATTATCAGCAAAACTACCATCGGCCCAATGAAAGATGAAATAAATGCTTTCCCGATGTCAATGCCATAGTTATGCTTGACGGCAACAGCCATCAAAAGGACAATCCAGAAAGTCGTCACAATGTTAAGAAATATTGAAAGGGGCCAAGCAGCCCAGCTTATCCCAAAAAGAACAGTACTCAAGATTACTAAGCTACAGGGAACAAACGAGTATCCATAAAGCTTCATCAACTGGATAAAAGAGCCATTACCCTTAAAGATATACTTTGCACTTATGTGTGCAATTCCAGCGACGATAACCCAGAAAATCAAAGTCGCCACAACCATCAAAGTTAAAATGATCCATGGAATAATGGCGAGAAAACCAAGAGGTGCTTCACCAATAATAGGGCTGATGGCGGTTATGATGGCTGAAAGCACTCTATAAGCAAAAGAAGCGAAAATGGCTCCTTGGATTCCGACCAGTAGAAGAACAAGAATGAAGGGCTCCCAGAACCGAATTTTTTCTGCAATAATCTGGTTGAAGGTGACGTCGGGAGCCAAGAAAACTCCGCCAATTCTGGTTAAAAATGAAGAAAAGTATGAACTGTTTCCTTTCTTAGGTGTTTCATCCCCAATGTTTTCCATAGTGTATCTCCACAAGTCTTCAATACTCTTGTCTCTCGGATTTTCTCTCATTTAAGGTTTCTTGTCTTCATGATTCAAATCGAAAAATCACATAAACGTTTGGTACATACTTAAACATTCAATAAGCTATAATATGTGAAGCAAGTAGTTTTAAGTTAAAGTTAAGAGGCACACGCTCTGTGATTCGGATGCAGTTTGGCATAGTTCTTCATGTTACCGCTACTTGTGCTAGCTGGGATAATTTCTTGCTCATTGCACGGGAAGCTGAACGGTTAGGATACGACTCAGTGTGGCTTTCTGACCATTTTATCTCACCTGCGGGTCGTCCTTACGGGTTAGAGGCTTGGACGGTTTTGTCTGCGTTGGCTTCAGTAACGCATAAAATTAGATTGGGAACCTATGTTCTTTGCAATCAGTTTCGCCATCCGTCACTGTTGGCTAAAATGGCTTCAACACTAGACAACATTTCTAAAGGGAGACTTGAGCTAGGCATAGGCGCTGGCTGGCTTAAGGAAGAGCATGTGGCTTTTGGCTTTGATTGGGATAATCATTCAAAAAGAATTGAACGGTTAACAGAAGCTATAAAGATAATGAAGAAGCTCTGGACAGAAAATAGTGTGTCTTTTGATGGAAAATACTTTCAACTTAAAAATGCTACTTTAGAGCCAAAACCACTTCAAAGACCCCATCCCCCTGTGTGGATTGGTGGGAACTCTGGGGTCATTAGAAGAGTTGTTGCCGAGATAGGTGATGGTTGGATACCAGTTTTACCCATGCCAAAGCAACTGGCTATCGGTGTAAGAGAGATTAAGGAAAAAATGAAACACCTTGGAAGAGCCCCTCTAAAACTAAGAGTGGCTTACGGCGGAAGCGGTTGCGCCTTAATAGCAGAAAATGAAGAGCTAGTTAAAAAACTAGCTGAACCATTGATTCGTTCGATGGGCAAGCCACTAGAAAAGCTAGCGTGTCTTATCGGGACTCCGGCGCAATGCATAGAAAAGATAGAACAATACCGTAAGGCTGGTGCACAAAAAATTGTGGCTGGATTTTACGATTTTCCTTCCCTTAGTGGTATGAGGCTCTTTGCAGAATCGGTAATCCCGCACTTTAAATAACCGTAAAGGAAAACTAATGATGGCATTGTTTTAGCGCAGTTTCTTTTCGTTAACACGGCTCTTCTTTAAACTTTTTGATATAATCTAAAACGGCATGGGCTTGTCCTTCTGAAATACATGAGGATTGAAGTAGACAATTAGCCAGTTCGGAAATCTTCGCTAAAGCGTGAACTTTATAGCCTAACTTTTCGAGGCTTTCTCTGCCGCCTTGCTCTCTGTCTACCACGACCATCAAATGCTTAACTTGAGCTCCGAGTTCTTCCAGTGGCTTAATTCCCTCAAGCTTAGAAGCACCGTCGCTCACGACATCATCAAAAAACAGTATATGCTCGCCTTTGACCACTTCTGCTCCAGCAATTCTGCCAGTTACGCCGTAAGCTTTCTCCTCTTTCCTCACGACAACACATGGCAGGTTCACTTTGCAGGCAATGCTGGGCACGATTAACGCGCCTTTCAGCTCAATTGAAGCCAACTTATCTATTTTGTCAGAAACCATAATCTTTCTAGTCTTCTCTGCCGCAGCTTCCGCAACATTGCACAACTCCTTTGGAGAAGAAAGCAGACATGCAAGATCAATGTAATACGGGCTCAAAGCTCCAGACTTAATCCTAAAACTGCCAAACTTCAAACACCCAGACCTATAAAGAGCACCAGCAACCCTAGATGCAACATCCGACACACTGAACCCCCAAAGTGATTACACACCTCCAGATTTAACGCTTATCAAACCGCACTATTCAAAGATGAACATATCTGAAACCTGCCAGAAGTTCAATCTATATATAGGGAGCTAGACTAGTTCCGCACAGACAGAACCGCCCCCTCATCATCATGACATTTCTTCATCGCAAAAATCTGGAGGACATGGATTACACCAAAAACATAATGGTAACGTTTATAACTTATTGTTCTCATTCCTAGAAGACGCGAAGCGGGAAAACAATGGGTCATAGAAAAACACACGCGCCTAGACATGGTTCACTTGCTTATCTGCCTAGGAAACGTGCCAAACGCCTGCTGGCTAGGATACGTTACTGGCCAAAGGTGGAAGCGGACACGCCTAGGCTTCTAGGTTTTATGGGTTATAAGGCGGGCATGACGCATGTATTTGCAATAGAAGACAGAAAACGCTCACCAAACTTTGGGAAAGAAGTGATGCGTCCAGCAACGATCTTAGACACGCCGCCCATGCTCATATGCGCCGTACGCGCTTACACAAAAAATCCATACGGTCTCAACTGCATGACAGAAGCTTGGGTGAAAGACCCGCTAGAAGAACTAGAGCGAGTATTCACGCTCCCAGAAAGCTTCAACACAGAAGAAAACCTCAGAAAAATCGAAGAAAGTTTAGCAAAAGTGGCAAAAATCCGTGTTATCGCCATAACTCAGCCGAAGCAAACCAGCGTGCCAAAGAAAAAGCCGGATGTGGCAGAAATAGAAATAGGCGGAGGCACAGTCCAGCAACAATTTGAGTATGCAAAGGACCTATTGGGAAAAACGGTAACCCCAGCAGAAATATTCAGGGAAGGCCAATACATAGACGTGATAGCTGTATCAACCGGAAAAGGCTTCCAAGGACCAGTGAAACGCTGGGGGGTAACAATACTCCAGCATAAAGGGAGAAAAACAAAGAGAGGAATAGCAACTTTGGGTCCATGGAATCCGCACCATGTCATGTACAGCGTTCCAAGAGCCGGGCAAATGGGCTTTCACCAAAGAACAGAATACAACAAACGCATCCTAAAGATAGGCAAAGATGGAAAAGAAATGACCCCAAAAGGTGGCTTCCTAAGATACGGTGTAATCGGCGGACCTTGGGTGCTGCTAGATGGGAGCATACCTGGCACAGAAAAGCGTTCAATAAGTCTACGCTATCCAGCGCGCCCACCAAAGCACATCGCCGAAGAACCGCCTCAAATCACGTATGTATCCCTTGAATCTCCGCAAGGAAAATAAACGGTGAAAGCTATGCCTAAGAAAACAGCGAAAATCTTTGACCTCAAAGGAAAACCAGTCGGAAAAATAAAACTCCCACCAATTTTTGGGGCGCCATTAAGACCAGACGTCATAAAAAGAGCAGTCCTTTCAATACAATCAAACAGATTTCAACCACAAGGCAGAGACCCCATGGCTGGAAAAAGAACCACAGCAGAGTCCAGAGGTGTAAACCTAGGCATAGCAAGAATACCAAGAACCAAAGGACCAGCAGGAAGAGGAGCCTTAGCTCCCGGAACAGTGGGCGGGAGAGCGGCGCACCCACCAACTTCTGAAAAGAAGATTGTCAAGAGAATCCCAAAGAAGGAAAAACGCCTCGCTCTACATTCAGCAATAGCCGCCACAGCATCCAAAGGAGTTGTGGCTTCAAGAGGCCACTCAATTGAGGATGTTCCAGAAATCCCCCTAATAGTCACAGACAATTTAGAAAAGTTAAAGAAAACCAAAGAGGTTGAAGAAGCCCTCATCCACTTAGGAGTCTTATCAGACATTTATCGAGTAAGAGAAAGCAGAAAAATCCGCGCTGGAAAAGGTAAGCGCAGAGGCAGAAAAATAAAGCAAGCTGTGGGGCCCCTTATAGTTGTGGCTGAAAATAAAGGGGTTATGGAAGCGGCAAGAAACATGCCAGGCGTAGATATTGTCACCGTTAGCAATTTAAATGCCGAAATGCTTGCCCCGGGCGCACATCCGGGAAGACTGACAATATGGACAAGTAGCGCGATCGAAAAACTCAATAACCTTTATGGTGGAGGAGAGAAAGCGTAATGGACCCTTACGATGTTATTCTTTACCCGTTAATGACCGAAGCCGCGAGCTTGATGATTGAAAAAGAAAACAAACTAGTCTTTATAGTTAATCTGAAGGCAAGTAAAACAGATGTGAAAAAGGCAGTGGAAGGACTCTACGAAGTAAAAGTCGAAAAAATAAACCTCTTTATCACGTCTCAAGGCGAAAAGAAGGCCTTCGTTAAACTTCACCCAGACTATAAAGCGACCGACATCGCAATCAAACTTGGAATATTGTAAAATCGTGTGGAGGAGAATGGTAATGGGAAAAAGGATTCGTGTTCAAAGGCGCGGACACGGCGGACCAACTTTTAGGGCTTCAACACACAAGAGAGTAACCCCCGCGCAATACCCCTTAGCAACGACAACAAAAGAATATTTTGAAACCGCAACCAAAGGTGTCATCGAAGAACTTATCCACGACCCTGGACGGGGAACACCTCTCGCATTGATAAGATTCGAAAACGGGAAAACATGCTACACCGTGGTCCCAGAGGGGATTCATGCAGGCCAACAAATTCAGATGGGTGGAAAAGCCACGGCAGAAGTGGGCAACATCCTTCCAATAGGAAAAATCCCGGAAGGCACCATGATATGCAACATAGAGCTCCGTCCCGGAGACGGTGGCAAAATTGCAAAATCCTCGGGAACCTACGGAATGGTCGTGACACACACACCCCAGGGAACAATAATAAAGCTTCCATCAGGGAATACAAAGTATATTGACGACTATTGTATGGCAACAATTGGTGTGGCTTCAGGAGCAGGTAGAACAGAGAAGCCCTTCTTAAAAGCTGGCGAAAAATTCCATCTGATGAAGGCGAAGGGACATAAATACCCGAGAACCCGTGGAAGAGCAATGGTTGCCGCTGTGCATCCGTATGGCAGTAGCAAAAGAAGTGCACGAAAGGGAACCACAACCTCGCATGGCGCTCCACCTGGGCAGAAAGTTGGATTAATCGCGGCTAGGGGTGCCGGACGGAAAAAGAAAGCCCAATAGCATTACAGCAAGGTTTATAGCATTTAACGTTATCAGTAGTTTGAGGAAAAATGCCAAGGGAATTTACATATCGCGGATACACGCTTAATCAACTGCAGAGTATGTCGATGGATGAATTCATTAGTCTTCTTCCTTCAAGGCAGAGAAGGAGTCTCCATCGTGGCTTGACGCCAGAACAGCGAATACTGCTTGAAAAAATAAGGAAAGCGAAAGAGGCCCTCAAAAATGGAAGCAACGTAGTGGTCGAAACACATGTGCGAGACATGATTATTCTGCCTGAAATGGTTGGCATGGTAATCCTTGTTCATAACGGCAAAGATTTTGTCAAGGTGGAAATAAAGCCAGAAATGATTAGACATTACCTAGGCGAATTTGCAGTCACAAATAAGCCCGTGAAACATGGAACTCCGGGCATCGGCGCCTCTCGCTCTTCAATGTACGTCCCATTGAAGTAACTTGTTACCTACAGTTTTAGGCGCTATAATCCATTTCTGAAGGCTTTTTACCTGGTGGCTTAGCCTCCGGTATTTGCGGCAACGGGATTGGAGGTGGAACATTTAACGTTCTGGATATCACTATGGATTCTATGAAGACAACATTGGATATTGACTGCACTATGACTGGTGGCGGAGGCTTCTTCTCCTCATACTCCTTGTAAACCTTTTCAATTTCGCTTTTATCACCAGTCACGTATGCTCTTCCTTTTAAGCTCATCTGTGCTATGGAAGGATTATAATTAATTGTTAATACAAAGGGAACTTCTAATGAATCTTCCGACTTCTTCTCCATCCCTATCAGATTAAGGTTTGTGTTTATTTGAATCGGCGGGAGAGGCTTTCTAATATCCCAAAACCGGTCGGCAGAAACGTTGGTTATGGAAACATTTACCCTAATCATTTAAATCCATCGAAAACATCAATGTGGCGTATAATTTAAAGGTGTTCATTTTTCGACAGGTTTATACCGCGTAAAACCGCAATGTCCGCAGGTGTATCTATCGCCATGGTCAGCCATAAAATATCCTAATCCACAGCGTTCGCAGGTTGGGCGTAGCCTTACAATTTTGTCATTTTCTATTTTGTACAAAGAGAAAACGCCTTTTTCCTGCTTCTTTCTCTTCGCGGGTTTCTCTGTCTTTTTTTCCTCTTCCGGTACTTTTTCTTCTTCAGACACGTTCTATTCCTCCTTTTCTTTGGGTTTTTCGGGTGGAGCATTTCGTTTAATGACGTATTCGGGTTCAACAAGGTTTGCTTGCTCAATGGAGTCGTAAACGTTTGCTATTCCAACGGCTGTCTGTGTTCCCGTTTTGGTTTCCAATTTTTTGACAAAAACCAAATCTGCATTCATTTTTAATGCATTGGCAACTGCTTTTCTAACCTCTAACCTAGGTGGTGTGCCGCCTGTTTGGTTGTGTTCCACATGGAAATGGACTTCCTTTCGTTTCAGCAATGGGTTTTTCTTCTCTGATATTATTTTAACTTCCATGGTGTTTCCTCATGCGTGGTGTTGACTTGATACAGTAATCCTCTTATTTGCTTTTCGAGCGTCTTCCATAGCTTTTAGGATTCCGGCAACCTCTGCTCTTTTCTCTGGCGTGACCTTAACCACAACAACACCCTTATACGGCTGGCCATACACGACAAAAGAGTTTTCTGGTCCATACAAGACAGCAATAAGCGTCAGTAAGTCTTCCTCCCCCTCTACAATTATTTTGACACGACAATCGCTTTTTAAGGCGTCTTGAATTGCTGCGATAGCTTCCTCTGTTATTGTTCCAGGCGGGTTCTTGACATGGTTGATTTTGTCTGCTGTGAGTGGAATTGGCTGTATGTTCTTTCTCATAACCCTGCTATCCACAATTATCAGCTGAGGAAGCATGTGGCTTTTCACAAGGTTCTTTGATACGGTGTCTCCAACAGAGATTATCCTCGGTGGTTTTTCTCTCTCCGCCATTTCCTTAAATGTCTTCATTGTTTTACTAAATGAGCCTCGAATTAATTTGCCGAGGGGTTCCTTAAGCTTTCTACGCAGTTCTGGTGGAAGGCTGTATGCGATAATCATTTCATCTAACCTTTAATGCGTAGCGCCCTTTCTCTTTGATGTTCATGGCTTTCGCAATGGCTGAGCCTTCAGGGTCGAAGACTATTATTAATCCGTTGAAATCATCGCTCAAGGTAGGCGATCTACATTTTGGGCAAGTGTTCTCTCTGGTTATGATGTGGCATGTTGAACAAGCTTTTTCGCTCAATTAATCACCCTTTTTTCTGGGCTACCTCTTTCTCTGTCGGCTTCTTCTCCGCTGTTCCTTTTGTCTTTTCCATTTCCTGTTTAATCCACTCTAGCTTGCCAAGGAAGGGTTGTCTAGCTGTTACGCCTATTTTTCCAGAGCTTCCGGCCCTGCCGAGTGAAACTGCTGTTATTCGGACACGAATTTGGTCTCCGCTCATTAGTTTCCTTTTTGTTTCCTTCCCTAACAAAACACCTTGTTTTTCATCATAAGAAATGAAGTCATCCATAAGTTGTGAAACATGAAGCAAAGCGTCAACAGGTCCTATGCGAAGGAAAGCTCCGAAATCCGCAATCTCCACAACATCTCCTTCTACTACTTCCTGAATTTTAGGGTAAAACGTTAATAAAGAAAATGTTACCTTGTGGTATGTGGCCCCGTCTCCCGGAATTATTTTCCCAGTAGGGCTTACTTTTACATCGGTTACAGCTATCACATAACCTAGTTCCTCGCTAACATCTCCTTCGTATTTCGCCTTAACCTGCTGATGCCCCACAGACTCTAATGGATTACCAAAGGTTTCGGGTGGGATACGAATCGTGTCTTCTAGAGTTATAAGCTTAAACATGTGTTATATCATCCCGTCAATTTTTAGGCGTGACTTTTGCCTCACATAAATAACTGGCACATTTATATCTCTTAGCCTCTTCCTCAGCTGCCTATCATTTGTAAACACTGGGCAATTCCATTCACGAGCAAATTTAATAATGACATCGTCTGTGGAAACCGCAAATTCCTCATTTACCTCAACAAGCTTGCATTTCTCAGCTAGCTTCAATGCATAAGAAGCATTTTTACGCATTTTTGGCGTTCCTTTCTTTGCAAGTTTTTCAATCTCTCGCCGAATAGGCGAAAGCAAAAAAAGTTCAAAGTTCATATTCAAAAGAGTTTTTAACTCTTCAAATATGTCGATTTTGAATTGAAGCGGGACGAACAAGGCGTTTGAATCTAAAATTATTTTTAAGGGGTTTCTTGTATGCTTAGGTTCTACTGTCATTTTAACGTATCATTCCGTATCCTATAAGTCTCCACCTACCCGCTATTTTTCTGCTTATTGCGACTCTCGAATCTGTTTGTGCACAGACTGGTCTAGTAAGCTTAACCGAAACAATGTCTTTTTTCATTGAATCAACTTTTCCTACTGTTATTGCAGCGCCTACATGTAGAAGTAAGGCTTCGCCAATGTTGATCTTTTCAACTTTTATAAGCTCTTTTGTTCCAACTGCCCGTTCGAGAATGCAAGTTTCTAAGGTCAGCTCTGTTAGTGTGGGGGGGAGCATACCTGATTTTCCGGTGATATTTCCTGTTAAGCCGTCTGCCTTTGAAAATGACGGGTCTAAGAGTGTTCCTATCCCAACTAGTCCACCGCAATGCGCCTCTTTTACGCCTCTTCCGCCTGCGTGTAAGCTAACTATTTCGCTGAACAGGGAGTTATGAACAGTTTTGCCTTCCCTTTCTAGGCTAATTCCTGGGCGAATCTCTATTTCTTCTCCAACCATAACTTTGCCTTGCAGTATTGTGCCCCCAATAACCCCTCCCTCCAGCTTCTCAATTGGAGTGCCCGGCTTGTTAACGTCGAACGATCGAATCACATACATTAGTGGTGGTTTTGTTTCATCCCTTTTTGGCGTTGGTATAAACTCTTCTAAAGCTTGAATGAGAAAGTCTATGTTTACTCTGCGTTGTGCTGAAAGAGGAATTATTGGTGCGCCTTCCGCAACCGTTCCATTAACAAAGGTTTTAATCTCCTCATAACTTTTGCGTGCTCTGCTCTCATCAACAACATCAATTTTATTCTGCACGATAACAATATTTTTTATACCAATAATTTCTGCTGCTGCTAGGTGTTCTCTTGTCTGTGGTTGGGGGCATGGCTCATCAGCTGCTATTACAAGTATTGCTCCATCCATTATTGCTGCCCCTGAGAGCATCGTTGCCATCAACGCTTCATGGCCTGGTGCGTCCACAAAACTGACTGCTCTGATAAAAATTGCCTTTGAATCGCAATTTGGGCAAACAGGTTGTGTAGAATAATTTTTCGGTGTTTCACATTTAGGACATTTATATACTGGCATGTCAGCATAGCCCAGTTTTATCGTTATGCCTCTCTTCAATTCTTCGCTGTGCCTTGACGCCCAAACACCAGTTAACGCCTGCACCAACGTTGTTTTGCCATGATCAACATGTCCAATGGTACCTATGTTTACTTCAGGTTGTCTTGGCAAGAGTTTACTTTTTTCATTGCTCATTTCTTATTTTCCCATAAATATTTGCGGGTTATTGAAGGATTAAATTATCGAGTTAATAAATGTTAAGGGCATGTTTTCTCGAAGTAATTCATATTCTAAGTTTTCTGAAGTACAACAGCCCGTCTTCTCGCATACATATTCAAGCCAAACTTGAAGCAAAGCCGTAACGACTACAGATGCGACTTCACGTAAAACAACCCCTAAAACATAAAAGGTTTTCTCGGAAGCCATCGCCAATTCAGAGTTAAATGTTAAGTCTTTTATCAAGTGCTACTTGTTTTTTGAGCTTCTGTTTCGGTTTCTTCTTTCTTTCCTCTTGTTTTCCTGCTCTCTTTTGGCCCCTTTGGTTTCTCTACAATTTTCATGTTTATCTGTACAATTTCGTCTGTTATTACGTTTCCCCGAACTGTTTTGCGTCTTCTTGCGCCCTCGTATTGAGGGTTAAAGCCCACTCCTCCACTTAACACTACTTTTCGGCGAACGCCACCATGAACGTTCGGCCTGATTGGAAAGCCATCCTTGTCTGAGCCGCCTGTTATTTGCACCTTATGCCCTGGCAAATCTACTATTGAACCATCTATCGATTCACCCATTCTTCTTCCGATTAACGGGGTGGCGCGTTTTTCTTCAAGTTCAACAGTTTTTGAAGTTCCCGTTTCTGGGTCTGATATGATTATTTTGAACCTAGCCACTATAAACTCTCCAGTAATGTTATGAAAGTTGAATGTCTCTCTATTAAGGATTTGTGGGAAACTTTTGGATAACACCCTATTCTACGTGGACTCTGAACAAATCCACATCTTCCCGCATTGCAGGCGTCAACTCAAGGAATTCCCGCACGGCACGTTCGATATCCCTTGACTGCGTTACGTATCTTCCAACAATGAGTATGTCGGCACCTTTTTCTAAGGCTTCTTTTGCTGTCTCAGGCACTATCCCACCAGCTACAGCAATCAAAAATCGTTTATCCCTGAAGGTTTGTCGCAGTTCTTGTATTAGGTCCAATCCTATCGTTCCTCCAGTTTCTTCGTCTATTCCTCTGTGTATGATAGCCACATCTGGAAATTCCTTCAACAATTTTAGTTTTTTAATTGGATCCTCCACGTTTAGCATGTCGACCATAGAGTAGATTCCCAATCTCCTTGCTTCATGGATGAATTTGTCCAGTGTTTCAACTGGTGCCACTCCAGCGGCAACTACGGCGTCTGCTGTCTCTTCATAAGCTATATCAACTTCAACCTTTCCCACATCTAAAGTCTTCAAATCTGCAACAACGAAAACGTCTTTAGCTATTTGTCTTAGGTCATTTATCACTTTTGCTCCGTACCGTTTAATGAGGGGCGTTCCAACCTCCAAGATTATTCTGTCGCTTCCAGGAATCTGCGATATGATTTTCTTTGTTCTCTCGATTTCTGGTACGTCAAGGGAAATCTGCACATAAGGTGGTCTCCACAAGCGTGGGACCCTGAATCCCATTATTGGGTGCTTGGCTCTATCCTTGTCATATAAAACTTTCTCAAGTGAGGGATACTTGTTCAAAGCTCTTTTTAAAGCCAGTTTAGTCGCTCCATAATTGTAATGATACATTTTGCGATAATCACTCGCTTGCGGGTGCACAAAAACGCTACACACAATAACCCAGTCGTCCACCTTATCTTTAGGAATGGCCCCCTCCTCCACAGCGTCCGCAACAGCCTTCGCTACAGCCGCTTGTACCGGACCAAAAATCTTGCCTGTATCCTCCATATTCTTAACCGTAACCTTTGGCACAAGCAACGTGTGCGGCTTAGGTGGCAGATTAGGCCTTATAACCGCTAATAACGGCGTATGTCCTGCAGAAAGGTTTGATAAACCAGCAGCAAAAGCTTCTCCGACAGGTCCATCCTTGTCGCCTATGAGAAGGTCAATATGCGCAACTTCATTTCCTTCTCCTACAAGTGCCTCACCAATCAAGTACATTCTTCCGGCTGCTTCGACAGCCTTCTGTGGTATAATTGTCGGTAAGCTGTCTGAAATTTCCTTGAAATCGACATTAAATTCTCTCAACCACGTGTAGAGGGTGTCTCTATGTATGTTTAGAATTTTAGCCGTTCCAGAAATTGTAGGTTTTGTCGGCCTAGCCCCGAAGAGAGCACGGGATTCTGCTTCTTTTTTGGCAGCCTCCGTCAGCATTCTGACGAATTCTTCTCGTGTTTCAGGTTTTTTAGCAGTGGCATCCGACATTTTAGACCACCATCCTAAGCTATGAGCTGAAACTAGTATATAAAACTGTCGGATATAAAACTCTCATAGAGAAATGAGGGTAGATGTTCTACAGAAAAATGTCGGTTAAAATCATGCCATTTTTGCTCTTCAGTTTTTATTTATCATCGGTAAGTCTATATACTTTGAAAGGTAAAAGGCTTAAATTCTGCTTGCGGAGTTGTCTGAATGTCGTGGAGAGACATAGCTTGTTTATGCGTGGTTATATTAGGCATTGTTCTTTTTTTGTATGGAAGCAATTATTATAATGCAGTAGTCGGCTGGGCTGGGATCTTCCTTATAATTGGTGGCTTTTTAGCGGGAGTACTCTTACAAGCATACGAGATGTTAAGAAAAAAGGAGATTGTTTAGAAGCCGTAAAGTTTTGAGTACTTATCATTAAGATAGTTCAAGTATGGTTTGACGTTCAGTTCTTTTCCCGTGATCTTTTTGATTAAGTCGGCAGGGTCATAGAGGTTCCCGTGGGTGTGAACGTTTTTTACAAGCCACTTTTTTATGTTTTTGAAGTTGCCCTTTGCGAGTTGTTTCCTCCAGCCTGGTAGGTCTTTCTCCATTGCGGCGAGTATTTGTCCACTGTAAATGTTGCCTAACGCGTAGCTTGGGAAATACCCGTATAGGCAGCTTGCCCAGTGTGTGTCCTGCATCACCCCTTCCGAGTCATTTTCAATTTTTATGCCCAAATATTCTTTGTACTTTTGATTCCATACTTCTGGCAGTTCTTTAACTATTATTTTATCTGCGAACAAGTCCCTTTCAATGTTGAATCTAATTATGATATGCAGTCCATATGTGACTTCATCCGCCTCAACCCGAATTTTTGAGGGTTTAACCTGGTTTATAGCGTGGACAAATGGGTCTAATTCTACATCTGCAAGGACGTTGCCAGCTATCTTCTTTAGCTTTGGGATGAAGTAGACCCAGAATTCGCGAGAGCGTCCAATTATGTTTTCTACGAAGCGAGACTGTGATTCATGGAAACCCGAGGAGCATCCCGTGCCAATTGGTTGATACATCCATTCTGGACTTAGGTTCTGCTCGTATATAGCATGTCCAGCTTCATGTAACACTGAAAAGATTGAAGATGTAAAATTATCTTCGTGGTAGTGGGTTGTTATTCGCACATCGTCGTAGTAGCCATTTGTGAATGGGTGTTCGGTTTCGTCGATTCTTCCTCCGGCCTCTTTTGATGTTACATCGTATTCGACGGCTTCGGCTAAGGCTTTGGCAATTTGACGTTGTATATCTATTGGAATTTTATGTTTGAGAATGCTCGTGTCTGGCTTTTTGGGAGCGGTTTCACACTTCTTTATTATTGAAACTAAGCCTTCTCTTAATTCGTCAAAAACTTTGGTAATAGTTTTGGCTGTCATTTTTGGTTCATAAATGTCTATTAGTGCATCGTAAGGTGTTGCTGTCTCTTTTACTTCCATTAAGATTTCAGCGGCTTTCTTTTCTAACTCAACGAGCTTCTCGAGTTCAGGCCTAAACATGGAGAAATCTTTTGCTGCTTTCGCTTTCTTCCAGACGTCCACCGTTATGGCTCGCTGTTTAGCAATCTCAGCGACAAGGTCTTCAGGGAGCCTTGTTTGTTCGTCATAATTTTTCTTTATTAAGTATACGTTTCTCTTTTCAATCTCATCCAGCTTATCATATTGAGGACGTCGCGTAATCTCTTGCAATAGAGTTCCTATCTCCGGATCCGTGCTCATTCTATGTTCGATACGGCTAAGCAGTGATAGTTGTTGGCTTCGCAGTTTGATTGCTTTTGGCGGCATCATAGTCTCCATGTCCCAATGGATAATATATTCAGCAGACTGGAGAACGAGCAGGTTCTTCGCTTTCTCCATCAGTTTTTTATAGCGTGTTTGCATTGTTTCCATCATGCTATCTCCTTAAGCTGTGAAGATTATTCCATATATGCAGCTTGTATATGAGTTTTTAAGCTAAAAATAGTGCTCCGGGCGGGATTCGGACCCGCGTCTTCGGCTCGAAAGGCCGGAATACTTGACCGGGCTATACTCGGTAGAGTCCCTTTCTTGGCTCTTCTACCGGAGCCCTCCTTTTGCCGGAGCATCATGCAAGATGCCTTTTCATTCGAATAAATCTTATCCTTCAAGAGCGACTTTCAAGCACTCTTTAAGTGGTGCGAACATTGTTTCTGCCTTGTTTAACGTTGGTGCGTAATGGGCTGTTTTTGCAGAGTTTGTCATTATTGTTTTTATCCCGAGCTTGTCGGTCCATGTGACCACTGCGCATGTGTCCGCAACTACATGGCATCCACTTTTCTCTATTTTTTCCACGTACTTTTTGGCTTTTTCTTTGATATAATGCGAGGTGCAAACCCAGAACTCCATTCCTTTCTTAACTTTCCTGTTACCTATTAAATCTGCGATTTGTTTGATTTCATTTAAAGAACAGTGAGGGCACCCTATGAAGATGAGGTCAGGCTTTGATTTTGAAGCTGTAGATAGACTTTCTACTGTACACTTTATGTCTTCAGCCTCCATGCTTATTTTCTCAATTTCGCGTGCTTTCACGGCAGCGCTTTCGAGGTGAAACATGTTGACCATACCAGTAGATGCAAGGGCAGCCCCTAGCTGTTTTAAATTGTCCTTTGAAGCGTATTGTAAGCCTTGAATTGTTGGGATTTTGTCTTCCAAAAATTTGCCCAAATATATTCCTAAAGCACCAAATTCTACCTCGTTTTGTAATTGCCTTTCCAGTTTTACCAAAACTTTTGGCTGTCGATTTTCAGCTTTGTGTATTCCATGATTAGGCGTTTTTCCGATTATTGCTGCAGCGAGGGCGCTCGGCCCCCCTTCACGGTTTGTCCACGCTCCAATAACCGAGTTAGTATAGACTACTGCTGAAGACTCAGCCCAGGCCAGATGTGAGCCTCGTTTTGGCGTTTCCAAATAGTATGGCGTGCATGTTAACGACTGTGCGAAACCCATTTTCTTAAAATATTCCAGCACACCTGACTGTTTTTTGCATAAGCCTGATGGTAACTTCTCGCAGAGGTATTCTTGGTCAAGGCTTTGGGGATTTAGCGTCGCTTTGACTTTTACCCTTGCACCAGAGTTTGCCAGTTCTTCTAAGAAATCTGTTGGGGCGTCACCCAGGAGCTTGTATGATACTCCTGAAACGTGTGCTGAGCTTATTGGTATGAGTTTTGTTGCCTTGAAGAGTTCGCCTAGGCGGACAAGTATTTTCATGCAAATTTGGTTTGCCCAACCATATTCGCCTTCGTAGGTGCGCTCTTCCTCTTTTGTCAAATACATGCTTGTTTAGCTTCCTCTTCTTTTCAAAATTTTAACAAAGCCGTCGCATGCGTTAACCTCAACCTCAACCATATCGCCTGTTTTAATTTGTTTGATGTCTATTTGGTCGATCATGGGAATGTTTGCTATTATCGCTCCTACCACCACAACCTGATCGGCTGTCTGGTTAACTATTGCCTTTGGCGCCAAGTTTTTCTTAGCTAAAGAATATATTACGTAGCTGCCTACTGTTGAGCCGTGTCCGTGTGGAAAGCATAAAACTTTGTCCTTTACGCATTTTCCGCATAAATCGTGGTTTCTCTCGATTATTTTGCCGTTGGTTGGGTTAACTCCTCCTAAGAAACTTATGGGTTTTGTGGAAACTAAGGCTTCAGCTTTGCATTGTCCTTCAACGATTGCTCGTCCTTTTAATTCTGTTTCTTGCATTTTAAGCACTCTAGTAGGATATTTTTGCCGTTGAGGGGATTCTGCCCAAAATCTTTGATGATGCGTTGCCGACTTTTTCACGGTTTTCCTCATCTGTGTAAACACGTAATATGTTAATGAAGCCTTTAAGAGTTTCAAAGATTTTTGAGATTTCGCTTAACCGTTGGGGAACCTTTTTGCCTTCTGATGTCTTGTAAAACACCGGAATCTCCATTGATTCCATGAGAACTGAATGGTGGTATGGCACTGACGGAACCGTAGGCACATCAATTATGACCGCTTCTGTTTCCACTTTTGCCTCTTTCGCTATCTCATTCTGCAACTGTTTTCTGTGGGCCTCGCGACCGAAGATGTTTGAAATCATGGGGTCTTTTTCGTAGAAGGTTCTTTCATAGGCGCATTTGAGCATTCTCCGCCTTTCAAGATTCTTTATTATAGCGCTTGATTTCTTGCAGCTTTTTAACGCTGTCCACACCGTGTAATCGTCCATGGCTAAATATTCCTCTGGAGTTTTGAAATCTGTAAATCCAAGTTCTTCGTTGGCTTTTTCCATAGCCATTGCCAGCATTATCTGCGCTGCTCTCCCAACACGGTGAAAGTATATGCTTTTGAAGGATTCTATTCTAGCTATTATAAGAGACTCAAGAGCGGATAGAGCGCCCAAGTCTAACGCTAAATTTTCACCAAACACGTCTAAGGCATGGATTAATCGAAAAATGTCTATGTAACCATATTCTGCGCCAGTGTGATGCGTATCCCGCACGATAAAGTCCAGCTTGTCCACATCAACAGCACTGCATATTATTTGATCCAAGAAAGCCTTTTGGGGTTTGTGAAGTTTTCCTATAGCCAGTTTTCCAACATCTTCCGATTTGTGCCCTATCTTGCCTAACATGTCTCTTAATTCGCTTTTCTCAATTATCCACGATGTAATGTCTTCGTGTGTCTTGTCAAGTTCCTTAATGAGTAAATGCTCAAAAACATGTGAGAATGGACCATGGCCAATATCATGAAGCAATGCTGCGATTTTAACCATTACCGCTTCTTCTTTGCTTATCCGATGAGAAATGTTAGGGTTTTCCACAACTCTGCCGGCCAAGTACATGACTCCGACAGAATGTTCAAAACGTGTATGGTTTGCTCCTGGATAAACATATTCTGCGCCTGCAAGCTGGCGTAGTCTCCGCAATCTCTGAACCGGGTAAGAATCAATTATTTCTTTTTCGTTTTCGGTTATGTAGATGTATCCGTGCACGGGGTCTTTTATTTCCCCCCAATAGTTTGTAGGCATCCGCGATTTCTCCAGTTTTCTAAAACAATTATTTATGCGTCTTAATATTATAATGTCTAACCTAAAAGTCTCACGGAGTTGGGAAGGTGAGAAAGAAGGGCTTTTTCATCTGTGTTGAGGGATTGGACGGTTGTGGAAAGACTACACAAGCAAAGCTACTTGTAAAGAGGTTGAAAAATAGTTATAATGCTGTCTATACGGCTGAGCCTAGCCGTGGCAAAATTGGAACATTTATCAAAAAGAACTGTTTGCATGGCAAAAGGCGTCTTTCAAGCGTTGTCGAGGCTTTACTTTTTGCTGCAGACCGCTTTGAACATATGGAAAATGAAATTCTTCCCGCTTTGAGGGAGGGAAAACTTGTGGTCTCTGACCGCTATGTTTATTCTTCTTTGGCTTATCAAGGAGCAGCTGGACTTGATTTAGGATGGATTGAAAAGATAAACGAGCACTCGATACGCCCTGACCTTGCAGTTTTCATTGATGTAGAACCGGAGATTGTGATTAAGAGGTTGAAGCACAAAAAGTCAGTTATGGAAAACTTGGAGACGCAGCGAAAAGTGCGAGAGGTCTATTTGAAATTTGTTGAAAAGGGGGGGCTTGTCAAAATCGACGGGAATAGGTCTAAAAGGGAGGTTGCTGAGGAGATTTTAACGGTTGTCCTTGGATTTTTGGAAAAAGCATGCTAAGAAGTTTCTAGAATTTTAATTACTTTTTTCGAAAATGTTTCGCTAATTTTGCCGATGAAAAAATCGACAATGTCTTCTGGCGATACGTATCTTGGTCCTCTTTCATGGAAAACTTGAATTTCAATCGAGTTTTTGTTGAATAAGAAGCGGAGCATGTAATAGTCGAATTTTAGGGGGGTTCTCCTTTCATTTTGGGTTTTGTAGTAGCGTATGGCACAGTAGAAATCCATAACTTGGAAAGGTTTTTTCTGTACAACTTTTAGTGCTTTGCTTGTTTCTTCATTGTCTAAATAGTTGAAGTTGTTGGCTTCAGCTATTCCGAACTCGAAAATTGCCGTGCATCTAGGTATTGATGGATCGGCGACATCCTCTAAATTGAAAGTTTTATTGTTTGTTTCGTGGAGTAATTGTATCATCTTTGCTTGTAGTCTTCTGTTTGAAATTGGCGTAGTGAAACTTGCTGTTTTGTGGATGTTTTCTGGAAAATTCTCGTAAAAACCAAGCATCGTCCTACACTCTCTTCATTTTCCTTATTTTTTCAAGATTTTCCAGCAGTTCTGAAAGTGCTGTGCTTAGTTTTTGCAGTTCTTCTATGTTTTCTGTATGTTGCATTTTGTTTTGTATCTCTTGAACCTTCGTCAAGAGTGTTGCCTCGAGGGTGTCAAGGGCTAGTGCGCTTGTTATTTTTGTTGGTTCCTCTCCCTCTTTCACTATCATGACTTTCTTTTCGCATTTTGCACACCATAGAGTTCCATCCTTCAGTCTGAAAAGTGGGGAGGCACAGGCAGGGCAAGCTAAATCCGTTAGGGTTGAGCCTTGACGCAGCAGGTCAGCCATTCGTTTGATGTGTTTGTCTTCAGCCTTTTCTCTCGACAAGTTTCAAAACCCCAAAGTAAATAGGTGTGAAAACCTATATAACAAGATTACCACGAAATTGCATGGGGTGGCAAGCATGGTTAGGAAGAAGAAATTGATGGAGTATGAAGAGAGGATAAAGCAGGCAATGGTTGTGCTTGGAGCGGTTTCTGAAGATACCACAACACCGAGAAACATTAGAAGGGCAGCGAAAGACTCTATGAGTGTTCTGCAAACAACGGAGTATACGCCAGCCGTTAGAGCCTCAAACGCCATATCAATCCTAGATGAAATTCTGCAAGACCCAAACATGCCACCTTACACACGGGTAAAACTTTGGAACGTAATGAGCCTCCTAGAAGCAATAAAAGACTAGCTACAGCAATAAAAGACTACTTTTTGCTTTTAAGAGACTACTTTGTTTTTACTTGCGTTTCCTGAAGAGTTTGACTCCGTCCATGCCGGTTACGTATTCGAATCCAACTCAAGCAGCTTGCATGCTTCTTCTAAGCTGTGAGCGACTTTAACATGAAATTCATCATCCACGCTTTGGAATAGCGATTTTTCGATGTTTATGTAAATCAGTGTTGGCTTCAGTTCTTTGTGTCCAAGCACGTGTTGAATGTGGAATACGTCTTTGACTTTGTGGTATTCCATTGTGTCGACCAGCCTGTCCCACCATAAAAGGCAGGATTCTATGTTCGCTATTAGCGAACATTTATATAGTTTAGCGAACACTAAGAAACTATGCGATTGGTACACAACATCTTTGAGCCAAAAGCCACACGTGTCTTAAGAGCGCTCCTTATAGACCCGCAGCAAAACTGGACTATTAGGGGATTGGCTGAAGAAGTTGAGATTTCTCCAGGGTACGCTCATGCGGTGATATCCACTCTCATTGACCTTGGCTTTGTGGCGCGAACTGAACACTTCAAGGTAAAAATAGTCAACCCAACGGTTATGCTGAAGAGATGGGCAGCATATCACCAATATGATAGAATAAACACCTTTCTTGAATACTACACGTTTGAGCGCGAAGTCGACCGGTTCCTCCAACAACTATCTAGCATAGATAGCCAAAACTACTCATTAACAGCTCTAGCCGGCGCATATCTAATTGCTCCTCATGTAAGGCCCATTGACATACACATCTACATCAAGAAAAAAGAAGAAGCAACAACCCTCACCGAAAGTCTTAATCTTCAACCAATCCCAAAAGGAGGCAATGTAAAGTTTGTCATCCCGTACGACGAAGGAGTTTTCTACGGTCAACAAACAGTTAGTTTTCGAATCACCAATGAGAAAGAAGGTAAAGTCAACGTAGTTTCTGCTGTACAGTTATTCGTGGACCTGTACAATTATCCAGCCAGAGGACTAGAAGCGGCCGAACACCTATACGAAAGAATCATTGAAAAGTGGGGAAAAGTCCTGATCGGTGGTTCATAGACATGTATGACCGGAACCAAACAGAAGCATCTAAATCAGCACTTGTCGAGCTCTCTTCTGCCTTACACAGCTATAGAAACGACTTCGTTCTTGCTGGAGGATGGGCACCGTACTTCCTAACTAAAGACCATTTTGACCATTGCGGTTCAAAAGACATAGATCTTGTACTCAAACCATCAATCATGGTGAAATATGAGCGTATAAGAAAGACAGCCGAAAGGCTTGGCTACCAAGAAACATCCAACCCCTTCCGTTTTGAGAAAAATGTCGTTTCACCACTAGATAAGAAAGAATACAGCGTAGCCGTTGATTTCCTAACAGAGCCCCAGGCTACAAAGAAAGCATTTCCGCTTATAAGAGTGCAAAAGGATCTAACCGCTTGCCTAATTCCAGGGTCCAGCATTGTTTTCAAGTTTCAGTATAGAAACGAGATAGAGGGAACATTTCCAAAAGGTGGCAAGGCAACAGTCGCCATTCGCATGGCAGATATCGTTGGAGCCTTAACTATGAAAGGCTTAGCGTTGCCTCGCCTTGTCGACAAAGATAGCTATGACATTTATGCTATGAGCGGATTTTGCGGTGGCAACCCGTCAAAGGCATCAGAAATATACCTAAACCATGTCAGAAAGGCAAAACTGTCAACCAAAGAAAAGAGCATAGTGCAATTCAGCCTGCGCAGAATAAATCAAGCTTTCAAAACTATAGATTCATATGGGGTATTTGCTGTTGCACGATTCGTTGAAGCAGACATCAGCTCCGATGTATATGTGAGAACGAACACTTTTCTGAAAGAGGTAGGTCGAATTTTATCTGTTCGCTAATAACGAACATTTATATAACATAGCGAACAGCTGAATCCATAGAAACAAAAGAGGATCAATCTAGCGAGGTTTGTGGGCGAATTATTAACGCAATTTTACGTTAACAATATAAAGGAAATCTAATGGTTAACGAATCCACTCAACATAACAAAAAAGGGGAGTTTGCGGAAGACATCGCCACTTTAATTTATTAGAAGCCATAAAAGACTAATACATAAATATGAAATGACGTTTCCTATTTTCTGATTAGAGGGTGAATTAGGTGAAAGTATTCCGTTATCAGAATGTTGAAGTAAAAGATGCTGAAGAAGGCGCCTCAAAACTAAGAGTGCGATGGCTTATCACGAAAGAGATGGGCGCTCCAAACTTTGCAATGAGATTGTTCGAAATGGAACCGGAAGGATATAGTCCTTTTCATAGTCACCCTTGGGAGCATGAAGTCTTCATCTTAGAGGGCGAAGGACTTGTGGTTGGTGATGGAGGAGAAAAGAAGTTTAGGGCTGGCGACGTTGTTTTCATTCTTCCGAACGAGAAACATCAGTTCAAAAACGATGGAGAAAAAACCGTAAAGTTTCTCTGTCTCGTGCCCTTAAGAAAATAATAGATTTCCAAGGTCAAACAAATTTTTCGACATTAAGTTGCTCGCTAAAAATATATGCTAGTTGTTACATCTTGTTTTGGGTTTCAGGAGACAAGCCCTTTGAAACACGATGTAATAATCGTTGGAGCTGGCCCGGCAGGAATATTCTCAGCTCTAGAACTTACAGAAAAAACCAACTTAAGCGTTCTCATGTTGGATAGAGGACCAGACCTCAACCATCGTAAATGTCCAGCAAGCCGAGGATTCGAATGTGTTAACTGTGAACCATGCTTGCTTTTATCCGGATGGGGAGGAGCAGGAGCATTCAGCGACGGAAAACTCACATTATCTGCCGAAGTTGGCGGCTGGCTTAACCAATACGTATCATTCAAAGAACTTGATGAACTCGTAAACCACGTAGATGATATTTACTTAAAATTTGGGGCAACAGAACATGTTTATGGAGGAGACATTGAAAGAGTGGAGGAGATCGAGCGAAAAGCATCTTTGGCTGGTTTAAAACTTGTTCGCCAGAAAATTCGTCATATGGGCACTGAAAGATGCGCTCAAACTCTCAGAAAAATGCGTCAAGAACTAAATGGCAAAGTCGAAATCAAACCGAAAACAGACGTTAAAGGACTTATAGTAAAGAATGACGCTGTTGAGGGTGTTGAAACCGTAAACGGCGAAAGATTCTTCGGGAAATACGTGATTGTTGCACCTGGGAGAAGCGGAGCCGAGTGGCTCCAAACAGAAGCGCAAGCCTTAGGATTAAAAACGCTTAACAACCCGGTTGATGTTGGAATAAGGGTTGAGGTTTTGGCTTCTGTTATGGAAGAATTAACAAGCGTCCTTTACGAGCCGAAACTTATCTACTATTCAAAATCTTTTGACGATCAACTCCGTACCTTCTGCGTCGCACCTTATGGAGAGGTCATAACAGAATCCTATAACGGAGTCTTAACCGTCAATGGCCAAAGTTATGCAGAGAGAAAAACAGAAAACACAAACTTCGCCATTCTGGTAAGCACATCCTTCACCGAACCCTTCAAGGAACCGATAGCCTACGGAAAATATCTCGCTAGGCTTTCAAACCTTCTCAGCGGAGGCGTAATAATACAGCGTTTAGGCGATTTGGAATCTGGACGGAGATCAACGCCTGAGAGGATTGCCCGAAGCGTGGTAATTCCAACATTAAAAAACGCCACACCAGGCGATCTAAGCTTCGTCTTGCCATACCGCTATCTGGCAGACATAAGAGAGATGTTCCAAGCTCTGGATAAAATCGCACCCGGAATACATTCAAGAGACACCCTTCTATACGGCATCGAGGTGAAATTCTACTCTTCGAGGCTTCAGTTGAGCAACAGCCTAGAAACCAAAATCCGTAACTTATTCACCATCGGTGATGGAGCCGGCGTCACAAGAGGACTGGTTCAAGCTTCAGCATCAGGTGTTATCGTGGCAAAGGAGATAGTAAAGAGAGAAAAACAGAAGGTCTAAGAGATGTCCATAGTTCACGAGATAAGTTGTCCTCATTGCGGAGCACCGATATCGTTTGAGCCAGGCGAGATAATAGCAACATGCAAATACTGCGGTTACACGGTTGTTGTAGAAACCGGGCAAGCCTTTACCTTTGAGCACTCAATGCTGCTAAACAAGTATGACCCTACACAAATTGAAGAGCCTATTAAAAACTGGATGCGTGCGGGTTTTCTCAAACCCTCAGACCTCGCTAATAAGTCAAAAATCATAGAAAGAAATCTAACTTACGTACCTTTTTGGATGGTAACCGCAGAGGTGGAGACAACTTACAAAGGAATTTTTGAGCGGATAACCCCACCTGTTATTAAAGAAGGGCGAATTGAGAAAGAATACGATTGGCTGGTCTTGGCTAGAAACGCGACGGAATTTCCCACAAGAGAATACGATGTGCCATTAGAGGGTAAAATCCCATACGACTTCAGAAAAATCGAGGCTTTCGCTAAAACTCTTAACAGCGAAATTGACAAAGATGATGCGGTGGAGCAGGCAAGGCGAGAAATCGAAGAGCACCACCGATATCTGGCTCAGCAAGATGTGGACAGGATAATCGAAATCAAAAACGAAATAAGGATAAACCAAACAGTTTACTTGCACGCTCCCATATGGTTCATAAGATATGAGTATAAAGGCAAAGCTTACCAGCTAACAATGGACGGAGCAACAGGAGCTGTCATAAAAGGTGACATACCTTCAACAGGCTTCGGAATGTTTTAACGAAACTTTAAAAGTAACAAATATGCACTAAATTAAATTGAATTAAATGTGAGGTATACGATGAAGACTCAACGGAGTACTAGTTACAGGTCATTAGATTATGGTGCAGGTGCTCTTGTAGTTCTAGTTATATCCGTGGGTGTTGCAGCGATAGTTTACAGCGTGAACATTATTCCTTTTGATCCTTTTAACATTCCAGCATGGATTTTGGGTCCTTCAGGGGTTTATACCCTTATTTACTCATACGCGGCTGGTAAGGAATCCACCTATTATATGGTTTGGGGCGCCGTAATGTTCGCTGTCGCTGTCGCCTCAGCACTTTACAGCCTGGTAAATCCATTCATTGTTTTCGGAATTCTTATAATTGTTCTCGCGGTTATAGGTATCTTTGCACACTGGAGGAGTAGACGATGAGCGGAAAAGACTATTTAGAAAAGGTTCGTAAAGAGAGAACCCTTCTAGAGAGAATAATAGGCTACATCCCAGGGTACAGGGGATACAAGGAGAAAGAGCTGAGAAGAGAAAGTGACCGTCTTGTAAGGACAGAAGCCGTGAATAGGCTTAAGGCTGCAAAGACCACAATCAAGAGAAGCTTTGCAAACCCTTTAGTTGTTCAGAAGCTTTCAGGTGAGGATTCGTATAGGTTTGAAGCACTCATGGCTCGTCTCGATAGGGTTACTCAGCGCATCGACAGAGCGGTTGCGGGATACGCTGGAATGTTCGACGCAGTTAAGGTGAAAGAGGATAAACTCGACGGAGTGATCGAACACGACTTAGGTTTGATAGAGAAGGCTGAAGCCCTACGAGTTGATGTTGAAAAGGTAGTTAGAATGGAACCGGGAAAAGACGATTGGAGAACAACGATGGATGAGCTGATAACTAAAAGTGAAGAGCTTGATGGACTTGTCAATAGAAGATCAGAAGTTATTAGGGGGTTGGAAGGATGATCTCGGCACGCTATCGTGAAATCGGAGTGAGAATGGAGGCTTTCCAAAGGGCTCTCCCCGGATATATTCAGCAGATAGGCTGGAATGTTAAGAAAGTTGTGCCGGGACAGAACAGTTTTATGCTTGAACTAAAGAAGGGCTTCTTCGATAAAGCGACGATCAAGGTTAGGGGCATTCCTCAAGATGTATCTGTAGAAGTCGATGGGGCGCAGGATCTGATGGACATTGTGGAACAAGCTCTGGCGGAATCATGTGACAATCCTGGAGCGATAGTTGGATGGAAGGAACAAGCGCAACAACAAGCAATGGAGATTGCTAAAGGTTTCACCGGAATTTTCAAAGTCCCAACTCCTTCAGCTCCAGCTCCAACAGCTCCGCCTCCACCAACACCAGCCCCAAAACCAGCAGCACCCAAGCTTGAAGCGTGCATGCACTGCGCCGCTCCGCTTACATACGATCCAGAAGAAGTTCTCGTAATCTGCAACTACTGTGGATACGTCAATAACACTACAGGCGAGCAACCCCCAAGATACAGTATGCTTCCAGTAGTTCTCAACGGCTCACAAGCTATGGAGGCAGCGAAGGATCATGTTGCGAAGGGTATCCTCGTTACTCGGGGCATGGCTGAACGTGCTGAATGGGGTGCAATAGTTCTTCGCTATATTCCAAACTGGGCTGTAACCATTCAGCTCGAAGGAGACCTTGAAGGCAAGAAGGCACTCGTAAAAACAAAGGATACAAAAGGGCAGGTTGCGCAGGAAGTTGCAATGCAAGCGTTAGGAGGAGCCCTTGGGAGTATCTTCGGAGGGGCTGGAAGAGGAGCCGGAAAGGCGATCGGGGATAGGACAGAGAGAATGTCCGTCAGTGAGACTATGGATGTTTCTGTTGTAGCCCGGAAGGCCGCGGAGTATCAGCCTGACGCTGGCGCTTACAAGATTCCACTCGATAAGAAGGAGCCCTTCAAGAAAACTGGGGAAGAAACCCTTAACGTGGAGATAGGTGTCAACGAAGCCTCGGAAAGAGCCAAAGGGTTGGCTTTGCAGGAACTCAGGTCGCGTTACACCTTTGTGTCGCGGTTTAGTGTCGGAGCTTATCCTGTAGGAGAACCTGAACTGATATATTCACCTTGGTGGTTCATAGAATACCGTATGGGAGGGAGGTCCTTCTCTGTGATAGTTGACGCGTGTAACGGGAGCGTTATCGCAGGACAGAGACCTTGGCTCCCTAAGGGTGTGACAAAAAGGAGGTGAAGTTTGAATGCCGAAAGTTGTTGAGTGGGTTGGAGCGAGAGAAGGGGATATAGTATGGAGATATCCCGTTGAGGAGATTGGTTGGGGAGACAACCTCATTGTCCACGAACATGAAGCTGCAGTTTTCTTCAGGGATGGGAAAGCGTACGACGTCTTTAGGGCTGGACGGCACGTCTTATCGACAGCGAACCTTCCGTTGCTGACAAAGGTCTTTTCAAAAATTGCTGGGTTTGATAAGGTTCCGTTCAGATCGACGGTTGTCTTTGTTTCGTTAAAGCAGTTTCAAGGGAAATTTGGAGCGCAGGGTCAGACGAAGGAACTTGCCCCCCTCAAATTCTTCGGAGGATTTTGGTTCAGAGTTGAAGAGCCAAACCTCTTCGTTAATGAAGTTGTAGGTGGGCAAGGAGCTTTTACTACGGATGGACTGCAAAACTTTCTTAGGGGTTACTTCAACGAGAGGCTCATCGACACACTGAGTCAATACTCGCTCGCGGATGTGTATGGCAAACTTGACGAGACAAGCCTTCTTTCGAAGAACGTTCTTTTTGACGCTTTCTCACGGATAGGTCTTGAATTAATTGACGTGAAGTTTGAAGGAATCGACACAACCCCAGAGTGGAGAGACAGGCTGTTCTACATAAAAACTGGAGTCGGTGCAGCAGAGGTTCTCAGAATGGAAACAGTGCAAAAGTCAAGTGAAAGTCTTTCAAAGAGTCCCGGAGCAGCGGTCGGAGCAGGTGTAGCGATTATTCCGCCTCTGTTCCAACAGCCACCAGCTCAGGCTCCAGCGCAGGTGATGGTGGTATGCCCCAAGTGTGGCTTCCAGAATCCGCAGACATCAAAGTTCTGTGGTAGTTGCGGTGCACCAATGCAGGCGCCTGGTGGCATCAATTGCCCCAAGTGTGGGACATCAAACGCGGCAGGAGCGAAATTCTGTTCCAGCTGTGGAAATCCACTACAGGCTACGAGTAAGTGTCCAAAATGCAATACTGATGTTCCGGCAGGGTCTAAGTTCTGCCCGAGTTGCGGAGCAAAAATGTAGTTTTCTATACTTTCTTTTTCTATTTTGTAGATATAATCTATGGTCTAAGCGTTTTTCCAGAGGTTTCAATAGAAATCCTCTGAATGTTAGAAGAGAGTGCAACTTATTGGTTTTCTGTAACATTTTTATTTGCATTTTGGTTTATGCTATGAGAGAGTAAGACTTGGCATGAGCGAGAAAATAATCGGCCATGGTACTTGGTATGACAAGATGGCTGTAAAAATAGTTGAAAGAGAGCGTAAGCTGGGCAGAAGCCTAGATGTAATTAGAACTGAGATGGGACTTGGCGCTTCTGGCTTTCCTCACATTGGAAGCCTAGGCGATGCTGCACGTTCTTATGCGGTAACTTTGGCTTTAAGAGAGCAAGGGTTCCGTTCAGAATTAATCGCCTTCTGCGACGACAAGGATGGGTTGCGTAAGGTTCCTGCTGGATTGCCAAAATCTTTGGAAAAGTACCTGGGCTTTCCAGTTTCCAGTATTCCGGACCCGTTTGGTTGTCATGAAAGTTACGGTGGACACATGAGTTCGCTGTTGCTTGAGGCTTTAGACGAATGCGGCATAGAATATCGTTACATGTCTGCAAAAGAGGTTTACGAAAAAGGGATGTTGAACGGGGAAATCCGAGCTTTACTCTTGAACGCAAAAAAGGTTGGAGAAATCGTCAGAGAAGAGGTGGGACAGGAACGTTACACTGAGGTCTTACCATATTTTCCAGTTTGCGGAAACTGTGGGCGCATATACACAACCAAAGCAACTGAACTTCTTCCCAAAGAAAATAAGGTTCTCTATGTTTGCGAGGGTATGGAGATTAAGGGAAGATGGCTTGAGGGATGCGGCTTCAAAGGTGAAGCTGGCATAGGTAGAGGTGAAGGCAAACTAACCTGGAAAGGGGAATTTGCGGCGCGATGGAGGGCGCTCGACATAAGGTTTGAAGCTTATGGTAAGGACATAGCTGATTCTGTTCGGATAAACGATAGGATTTGCCGTGAAATACTGTTTTACGAGCCGCCTTCGCACGCTAGGTATGAGATGTTTCTGGACAAGAGTGGGCGAAAGATTTCGAAATCAACAGGAAACGTTTTCACACCGCAAGTTTGGTTCAGGTATAGCTCTCCTCAGTCATTGCTTCTGCTTATGCTGAAAAGGTTTGTTGGAACCCGCACTTTGGATGTGACAGACATTCCATCATACATGAATGAGATGGACTTTTTAGAGGATGTTTACTTCGGAAGAAAAGTGCTAAAGGAAAAGAGGGAAATGGCAAAACTTCACGGCCTATACGAGTACTGCTGGGCTCTAAAGCCTCCTGCAAGGCCGAGCGTTCACGTGCCGTATAATCTGCTAACTTTCTTGGCTAAGATGGCGCCAAAAGGTCGAGAAGAGGAGTTCGTAACAGAGAAACTTCAAAGTTACGGATATCTGCAGAAAGACCAAACACTTGATGAGGGCTTAAGAAAGCGAGTTGAGTATGCGTTTAATTGGACAAAGGATTTTGAGGAGATAAAAGAAACCGCTGTAAGCTTTACCGAAGAAGAAAAAAGCGCAGTAACAGAATTAATCGGGGTTTTAAAAATCGAAGACGAAGCAGAAACAATACAAAACGCCATATTCAACACAGCCAAAAAACACGGCCTGCAGCCAGGAAACTTCTTCAAAACCCTATACACAATCCTCATTGGCATACCTCAGGGGCCAAGACTGGGACCCTATATTCTGGCTATGGGAAAACAAAACGTAATCGACGCCCTGCAAAGAGCATTAAGCCAAAGCTAAAGGCACGAATAGCATGATAAACCCTTTTATTGCAACAACAGTATTTTTCGTATCAAGAGGGGCCCGTAGTCTAGTATGGATTAGGACGCTGGCCTGCGGAGCCGGAGTCCTATGGTTTCGGCGCTGAAAGCCGGAGATCGAGGGTTCAAATCCCTCCGGGCCCGCCATTCTTCGTTGTTTTCTTGGGAAGCAGTTTGATTCAGGCTATTTTGCTGGATTAGAGCTTGAATGAGGTTGATTAGTTGCTGGGTAACTGGCGTTGGGACGGTCCCAGGACGGCCCTCGATATATGGTTGGGACGGTCCTAAGAGTAGGCTGGTTAGGTAGTCGTTTAAGCCCATGTCTGCGTTTTGTGCTTTGGAGCGTAGTAGGTTGGCGACTTCGGTTTTTAGGCATATGCCTGTCATTCCTTGTTTAGGCATGTTTTTTCACCTCCTTTTACTTTGTCGGGCGGGCTTTTAAGATGCCGTATAGAATTGTTTGTAAGGGCAGGCGGGTTTTTGTTTTGGAGGTATAGGTTTCTGAGGACGATTAGTTTGGCTGTGTGGAAGTGTCCGCTTTCTGTGAGTTCTTTGTGGGTTGCTGTTATGCCTTTAAAGTCTGCGCCCATGGTTCGGGCTTGTTCTTCTTGATAGAGTTGTTGGGCTTTCTCCCAGATTAGGGCTCTGACTGTGGGCCAGAATTTACCGGGGCTTTGGGTCTGTGATTTGGACAATTTCTTCACACCGCATGGTTTCTATTTTGTTTTCGACTTTGCTGTCTGGGATGGGAATGTCTATGATGTAGTCGGCGATTTTTCGGGCTTCATCTGGGTCTTTGGCATTGACTATAAGGATTATTTCTACCAGATACTTGGGCATTTTTCTCACATCAAGAGAAGCTTAGCCAGTCTTTCTAAAAATTGATTAGAATCGCCTCTGCGTGAAAACATGAGGCTGGTAGATAGCGGATTTCACGTAAAAAGGCAGACCTAACGCGTTTTTGATGTGAATTTGCAGAATTTTCGGATTGGGTTTACACCTTTCTGCTTGAATAAAAGCATGGTTTTCGCTGCGCAATTTTCCTATGGTTTGAGAAGCATCGTGAAGGCTTAAAACCCGTTAGAGAGCATTTTCACGCTGTTTTGCCCTTCAAGGTTTTAGAGAAGATTGTTGACAAGCCTCTGCGGATTCGCGGCATAGCCATAACCGCTGGCATGAGCAGAAACTTCAATCTCTATACGCCAGAAGAGCTGCAGAGTTTCGCCAACAAACTTGTTTCCGCTCCCATCTACGTCGAGCACGTTGCCGTGCCTAATGCCATTGGAAAAGTCGTAAAAACAGACTGGGATGGACAGAACCTCTGGTATGAAGCAGAAGTCTACGACGACGAAGTTGCAGAGAAAATTCGCAAAGGCTTAATCCAGCATGTCAGCGTTGGAGCAGACTACGAAACCATAGACATTTTGGACGGCAAGGTTCCGCATGGACTGCACAACGCGGAGTTAAGCCTCGTGGCTGTACCAGGCATACCAGAAACAAACATCAAAGTTTTGGAAAAGCTGGTCCCTCCGAATGAGGAAGAATTGAAAAAGCTTGTTGAAGCGCAGGTCAAGGCAATCCTTGAAGCTGAGCAAAAACGATTGAAAGAAGCAGAATGGGACACAGCCTACATCAACGACTTGCCTGACTCCGCTTTCGCTGTGATTTCAAAAGGCGGCGCCAAAGACGACCAAAACAAAACTGAGCCCAGAACCCTGCGCCATCTCCCACACCACAAAACTGATAGTTCACTTGACATTCCGCACTTAAGAAATGCCTTGGCAAGACTCTCACAAACTGATCTATCACCTGAGGAGCAAGCTGAAGCCAAACGCCACTTATGCGCTCACGCCAAAGAATCAAACATTGAAAGCGAGTTCTGCAAAGAAACGGAATCATGCTCAATTGCTGAAACTCTCATCAAGAAACCAACCGAACCCATGATACCCGTAAGGCTTGCTATTGAAAAACTTGATTCTGTAATTCCGCCACCTCAAGTTGTCTTCAGCCATGGACAAACAAGCGGTTTCAAACGGCTTGTGGACAACATTCTGCGAATCAAAAGAGAACTCGAAACAGAGGCTAAATTATGAGCAAAAAGAAAACTGACATTCCGACAGCCAAGCCAGTAGCCTTAGAATGCCATACTTGTGGTTTTTGGGACCCGACCCTGAAAGTCAGAGTCTGTCCAACATGCGGAGGTAAACTTGTTGAGGCTTACTGACTTGCCTTTCCCAGTCACCTTTTCGACCGTGTGGCAGAACGAACTGACCCCACGCATACGAACCATATTGGAGCAAGATAAATGGCGGATTTGTTCCCCGCCTTAGCACTCGGGGACGCCTTAGACGAAACCCAAGCACTAATCATCGATTTTAAGGCTCAAAACGCCATCACAAAAGGCCAAGCTGTCAAGATGAGCACGCACACTTCTGGAGAGCTTGGCAGCGTTGATGTTGCAGGCGCAGGAGACAAAGCCATCGGAGTCGCCTTAAAAACCGTCGTTGCTGGAGACCCAGTTCCAGTTCTTGTCAAAGGCGTTGGCAAAGTAACAGCCAGCGGCGCAATAACCATCGGCTCAGCTGTCAAGGCTGGAGCCAGCGGAGTAGTCGTCGCAGCAGTCAACACCGTAACCATACCCTCAGGCGCCACAACAGTAACCAGCACCTCAGCCAACCCAAGCATGACCGTCGAAGCAGGCATAGCCTTCGGCATTGCCCTACAAACATTCGCCAACGGCGACACAGGCTTGATTCTCGTCACGAATTAGGAGCAGCTGAACATGAGCAACCACTTGCAGGAATCAATCCTAAAAGACCCAGAACTGGGACAACGTTACTGGGACGAATTAGTCGCTAAGGCTCAACGCAACCCGTTCTTCGCCAAAGCCATAAAAGAAGGACTCTACAGCGACGTAGCCGGAGCCTTAGGAGCCGTTCAGGATACCGTTTGGGCGGCTGCACGTGCAGCAACAATCGGAAGAGAGCTTTTGAAGGTCTTAGCCACAAAGAATGCGTTAGAACGTTTTCCATGCGAAGTCATCGCTTACGCTTTTGACGGTGAAGGCCCACCGAAGAAGACAGCTGCAAGGGCTTCGATGACTGACATCAAAGCAAACGTAGAGTTCAGCAGCGGCAAGGAATGGACTGAAAGCTTTCTGGAAGACGCAAGCTGGAACGTGCTGGAATGGCAGACTGAAGCCATCGGCTACGCTCTGGCAAAGAGAGAAACAGAAAAGGTCGTAGCCCTATACAACGCCATTGCAGCCGCAGACTTGGCTAACGGTTCAGAATCAACTATTGCTTCGCCTATCACATGGGCAAACATCACGGACAACCTTGGCTATGTTGAAGGTCAAGACTTCCATCCGAACGTTGTGGCTGTAAGCCCAACGGTTTACAGCGAACTGCTTCGATTAGACCAGTTCATTCACGGCTTATACTTGGACCCCAGAAACATCAAGAAAGGCGTAATCCAGCACACCACCTTAGACGTCACATTCATTCGCAGCAGCCTCATAACAAAGACCCTGTTCATTGACACAAACGCTGTCGGAGTTCTACTGGTACGCAGAGACTCAACCATAAAACCCTACGAAGACCCAGCCAGAAACGTGTACGGCGTAGTCGGCAGCCAACGCATCGGCTTAGGCATTCTCCGGTCTAAAGCGGTTCAAAGAGGCTCAAGGTAAAATTGCTCAAGCGAGGCTACGCTGTGGGCAAGTGCCATCGATGTGGCAAAGTCTACAAGCGACCATTTCCACAGGATTCAGTTGTCTGCGACTGCTGGCGCTTCTGCCCAATATGCGGAGCCACAATGCAACCTTACACGCCCGATCTAACGCCTGAAACTTATGGCAAGGACGGAAAGCGCGATCTACAGATTCTAATGGTCTGCAACAACCATTCTCCCCCCTTCTATAGTACACAAGAACCCGTAGAGGTTTCCTTAACATGAGAAGGCTGTCTGAAAGACTGCAACTTGCGAGAATTGTTCTGACAGAGCTTAGGAGACAGCCTCTATGTCGAACTGAGCTTGAGAAGAGAACTGTTAAGCGGTGTGGCACCCACGGCACTTTTGAGAGCATATTCGATTTTCTCATCCAAAATGGCTACATAAGGAAAAGTGGAAAGGAACACCGCGCTCCCTACGAGATAACCGAGGAAGGCATCAAGTTTCTTGGCGGTTTGAAAAGTGAGTAACATCGTCAAGAAGCTTATCGAGGCTTTCACCCGCCCCACACGCTCTGGCACTGCTTACCCGTCTACTCAAACGGTGATTGAAACTTCACCAGACATACCGCTTGCAGACATTATGAAGCTCTATGAAAGAGACCCAACCTGCAAAGCGTCAGTCGACCTGCTTTCCTCTGCTACTGTGGGCATGGGTTTCTACACAACGGCAAACGAAAAATACTCTCAAATGGAGAAAGCCAAGCAGACAGTTGACAAGTTCAATGAAGACATCAACCTTGATGCTCTGCTCAATGACATGGCACGAGTTCTCATAGCTTGTGGAAACGACTTTTGGCTTAGAATCACGCCTGAAAAACTTGCCAGCTTACATAGGCTTCCGATGGATGCCGTAGAGAAGGTTAAGCAGGCCTACATAGGCGAAGGCTTGAAAATACCATACAAGACCGAAGGATACAAGCTAAGACACAACTACGCCGAAGCCGACAAAGAACTCATTCCTGAGGCTGTGGTCCACTGGAGAATAAACAACATTGGCAATTCAGGCTTCGGAATAGGCATTCTACAAGTTCTGCTCCATACGCTTATTTTCAACTCAAATAGGAGACCCAGCTATGCTTGGATGAAAGCCAAAATAGAACGCATAATGCCCAGCATTTTCGAGAAATACGCAGGACCAGATGTTCTGGCTTTACTGGAAAACGCAAAGGACGAAGACATCAAAAAGTTTGAATCTGCTATAAGAAACCGCCCCGAAGAAGGAGCATGGCTCTTCTACAGAGGCAAAGGCGACATAAAACCAGTAATGCTTGACCCAAGAGCCCGCTTCGAATACTACATCGACCACATCATCAACCAATTCTACCTCGGCTGCGAAACACCACTCCCACGACTGTTCAGCACACCTGGCTTTACAGAAGCCTCAGCAAACGCAGCCTTAGACCTTCAAAACCTACTCATAAACCCCATACAACGCTACATCAAAAGACAAGTCGAAAGAGACATTTTCGATACTGTTTTGACTCAATCGAGCTTCAGTCCAGCAGAGGCTAAGGTTCGCCTAAACTGGGGCAGCCCCGAAACTCCAGAGGTTGTTATTGCTGACCTCATAAAAGCTGCAGAATTAGGGCTCATACGCTCAGAAGAGTTTCGCAAGAATGCCACAAAATTCGGCTGGGAACTGTGGCAAGAAACTGGAGAGGAGGTGAAATAGTGGGATTCCAATTCAAACCAAAGTTGGCTGCGGTTCTCGCTGTTCTTAACGGTGCCTCAGTGGGCTTAGCCTACATAGTCAGCCAAGGAAACATAACAGCAACAATCGTATGGTTCGCCATAACAGCAGGCGTAACAGCAGGCCTAAGTTACTACAAAGAACAACAGCAGTGAATACATGCTATAGCCCGTTATCGCTTCATACAATCGTCCACGGTACAGTGATTTGCTTCAAGAAACTGAAAACGCCCGCAGTAGCCTTCCATTTCTATCATATCCAACAGTTTTGTTCCTGAAATATTCCAGTATTTCTTCCTTCCCACTAACCATATAATCGCTACCAAGAATCAGCCTTTGAATATCCTCCCATGTGGTTCTGACAAATCTTCGCCTATTATTCTCAATTATGTATTTTCCAAAAATGGTCTTAATGTTGCGCTCTCTGTGAGACAGTACCAAATTCACCAAGTAAAAGTCAAGGTTATTGCGCTGTGCTATCCAAGTTCCAAGCAACCAGAGGCGCATCAACTCGTACTTCCGCTCATCAATCGCGATTGTCTTGTAGTCGCACTTGAAGACTTTGGAGAACCAATTGTCCCCACCGCTTACATACTCCTTGGAATCGCTTCTATCACTTGGAACTGTCTGGTTTTGAGCTGTCAATTTCGCCTCAATAAAGAAGAGGCTACTTTCAGTCTTGATTATGATATCCGGCTCCGACCCCCTCTCAATTGCCTCGCCAAATTCCAATCTTGCTTTGTTCAGTTCAGACCAGCTGTTCTGCTCCGTTTGGCTGTATGACCAGTAGATTACCTCAGGGGAATTCTGTGTTTTAGGAACAAGGGTTCTCAGAAACTCTGCGAGCAAGTGATTCCTCTCCAAGAATCGAAACACATTCCAGCTGAGAGCATCCTCACTATTGTCACGGAAAACTCGACTCTCCCTTTTGACTACCTTTGTCTTCTCAAATAACTCGATATCGTCAGGCTCTTTCCAGAGCAGGTTATCCAATTCAGATGGGTATTCAAACGTTGATGGTGAGATGTAAATATGATGCAGCGGACATTTAAATCGTTCATCTCGTCTAAAACGCTTTCTTTGTCTTTCAACTCTACAACTGCAACCTTTAATGGGACATTCAACTGTTGTTTGTGTTATCTGAATGTTGCCTTTCAATTCCTTAATACCGAACATTTTCCCTTAGTCACCCTTAATTGGTCACACGCTTTTTTCATTTCTAAAATATACCATATCAATTTGCTTATTTCAGAATTTAGATTTGACATCTGCTTTTTCATCGTGAAAATTGCTTAATTTTTGCTTCTTTCTCGATTTATAGGCAGAAAAAGACCGCATCACACACGGAGTCCGATGTCTTGGCAAGCGCAACTGTTGATGATGTTCGCGATGTAATCAACATCAGCTCAGCGGAAGTTCCAGATGCTAAAATCTTGAAGATGTTGAAGCGTGCTGAGGTTACTTTAGAGCTTGAGCTTGGAAAAGAAATAGACTATGCAAATTGCACGGACGCTGAAAAGGAGTTCATAACAGTTCTGTCAGCTGTTTATGCAATTTGCTACTTGACTGGTGGGTCTGCTGTAGGACTAAGCTTCTCTGTTGGAGACCAAAACGTCTCTGTGCTAAGTAATGCTCCGCCTTTGGATGTTTTGCAGTCTGAACTTCAGCGCATGCTTGAGCGTTTGAAGGGAACTTACGTGGGAAGGGTCTAAAGCTTGGGAACAGTTCCAGACGCCTATTATCAATTCGTCATAGACTATGCACCATACGTTTACGTGATTCCTGGTTCTGGTCCCGACTTGACTTGGGGCAGAGCAACCTTTGCAGCAGCTTTCGCCGTAGACTTCCTTCACCAAGGCTATTCCAACCCACAATTTTCCAGCAAACAGACAGACATCCACAACAAGATTGTTTCTCTTGCAGACTGGATTTTGACGCAACAATGCACCGATCCAGCAAAGAAAGCTTATGGCGGATTCAAAAGCAACGAAACAAGCACATACTATTACAGCGTCGATGCATGCCGAGTCATTCCATCCCTTTTGAGGGCTTACGAGCTAACCAGCACAGCTGCATACCTGAATGCTGCCAAACTCGCCGGAGCCACGTTCCTAAAAACCATGCAGGATAAGCAAACTTACGGCGGTTTTACTCGAGCTGTCACCATTGCAGATGCTTGGCTTCTACAGTTGGATATCGAATGTCTCTACGGGCTTATTGGCTTGAAAATGCTTGCAGAAAAATACGACACCGCCAACGCCAACACCTACTGGGACATAATATCAAAGGCTGTTAGCTTCCTTCGAGAAGGCTTTGAAAATCTTTGGCTCTACTACGACCCTGCAGATTCAAATTGGCACCGAGTCGGCGCAAATGAAAACGAGATTTACGATGATCCCTTCGCCTACGCTCTCATCGGCTTATATGATTATGAAGGCTGGAGCATAACCGTCCAAAAGGTTTACAACATCATCAACACAATCCGAGCCAGCCCACAATACCCAGCATACAACCCAGCCATCTGTTGGGCAGGCTACATCGATGTGTCCAGCCGTTTCCCAGCATGCGACTATTACGATGCAGTCACAAGCGGAATCATGTGGAAAATCCGCAAAAACCACGACAAACCAAGTTTCCAATTCAGCATGAAAATCATTGACAAGCATCAGAGCGAATTCATGTTCTGGGGAGCAAAACACACCGACTACAGCTACGAGGAAAACAAACAAGCAACGGCAACAGTCGCCTGGCTGTCACTACTCTACCTAAACTACGAGGACCCACTAACCCGATTCACACAGATTCTCAAGTCAAAAGGCGAAAACGTAACCCTATACCCCATACGAGAAGCATCTGAAGCAGTTTCATACGGCGAAAGCATCGACATCCAAGTCATCGTCAGCCCAGCAAAGATTGAAGTAGTCTTAATCGAACCTGGCTACATAATCAACGATTACCTCACCATCCACGTTTTCGCTCCCATAAGACACCACGACAAAATCCGCAGAAAAGGAGTCGACTACGAAGTTCTCGACATCCAAGAATTCGACTTTCAAGGCGAAACCGTCCACCGCAAAGCAACTTGCAGGAGGCTACTCGGACAGTGAGCCAAGTCGAAGATCCAGTTTTGACACTAATACGATTGCTCAAGCGATACCTCTGGATTGTAAAAGACGACGGTTCACTTGCAAGCATTTACGTTAGCCAAGAATGGTACGACCGTGAACTCTTCAAAAACTATGATGGACAAATAACCGTTGGCTCAGATCGCACCGAAGACAACAAACTCAGCTTTGACGGCAATCTTAGACATCGCCTAATCTTTGCACGCATTAACGTCTGGGTCGTAGACAAGCCTGAGCAAGGCATCATCGGAAGAACCATGCGAGACAAAATACGAGCTGACGTCAACAGGGTAATCCGAGAGAAACGCAACCACCCCAATGAAGTGGACTACTATTTCCGAGGTATCGGACGCTCCTCAGGAACGCACAAGGCCTATCATTCAGCTTCGGCAACAGAGCCCTCACCCAGCGATTCTGGCTGGACAGAGCTGACCGATATTGAATACCAAAAAATCTGGTACAGCGACAACGACCGCTTCAACAAGTCAACTTCGGAAAATGGAAAATACTCCCTTATCCTTTTCCGCTTCAAAATAGACGCCGACGAAGACGTTTTGAAAAAGATAGTTCTGAAGTTTGAGGGCTACGGCACAGCCCCAGCAGGAAATGGCGCCACAATAAAAGTTTGGAACCATGTTGCGAGCACATGGCAAAATGCTGTCTCTGGCACTGGCGGAAGCGATGAAGTTCTGACAATAACCTTGTCGTCTAACTTGCCAGACTACGTCGACGCAAATGGCTACGTCTTTTTGCTTGCTAAGACGACAAACCCAAGCGACGGCGTAACACCCGCTATTCTTTACTGCGATTACACGGAGATAGCGTTCACGGTTAATGGCATAAGCTATGCCGACATCGTCAGCTTCCGCGATGTGGACAATGTGCAGGTTAAACCATTCTTATGGCGAACCGAGTTCGCAGTCAAATCATGGTTGTTTGAAAACGTTCTAACCACTTAGGAGGAATAAAAAGAAATGAGCATGCCTTATGGAGCACACGAAGCAAAAATCTACTACGTACAAGAAACCAACTATGGAGAAACACCAACCAACCCTTCAATGCTCGGCATCAAAGCAGAAGACATTGAACCTTCCCTAAACCCGAGCCTAATCAAAGTGCGCGGAATTGGAAGCCGAGACCTACAAACCATCAAAAAGGGACTAAGAGACATCAGCCTAAAAGTCGCTTATCCCCTGCCAAGCGATGCTCCAATAAACTTTCTACAGCAAGTAACAACATTGAATTCCTTAAGCATCGAAGTCTTCTATGAAAAAGCCTCTGGAATCCTCGACTTACTCCACAAAGGATGCCGAATAGACAAGGCTATTGTTGAATGCGGTATCGAAGAGGTTGTCAAGGCAACCGTAGAACTGATTGGACAAAACGTTGTCGTGGGTACATCTAAAATAGCCGGAGCCACCTACGCCGACTATTCTGGAGCAGTTCCCTACCACGAAAGCTATGTTCAACGAGGCGCAGGAGACGGCTCAGGCTTAACAACCATAGAAAGGGCAACAGACTGGAAATTCAGTGTCGAAAACAACCTCAAACGAGTGCCTGTAATCCGTTCAACAAGCGGAGAACTACTCAAATACCTTGCGGCACGCCACCGCAACCTAACAGGCGAATTGGTCTTTGAGTTTGAAAGCAAACAAGAATACGATGACATAATTAACGACAGCGAATTCAGCCTAAAATTCGGCTTAGGCGGAGCCAACAGCGCCCTATTCAAATACTGCAAGTGGGAAAACGCCAGCACGCCTACCCGAATTGAAGACCTCGTGAGTCTGAAGGCGAGCTTCGTTGCCAGAGACGTTTGGATAAGCTGAGGTGGACAAGGTTGGCTGTTGAAGTCAAAGTTTTGGAAAATTTTGGTCGAGAGGCTACCTTGCGAAAGAAATGGCTGAAAATGTGGGAAACGCTCGGGGTGCGGATTCTCAAGCTTCCCAAGTGGATGCAAGACATCGTGCTTGAAGACGTTAACACAGCCATCAGAAACAGAATAGCCACAATGGAGATGATTCAAAACGCGAAAAGAAGAGGCTGAAATAGACAACCGCTACGGAGAACAGTACGCCGGTCGCTACCTTTTCCAAGAAATCACCTGGGCAAAACGAAGCCGAATAATCCAGAAACACACCAAATATCACCCAGTGACAGGCCACATCATAAGCAGCGACTTCATAGGCATACAAGCCGAAACAATCTGGGCAAGCCTAAAGGAACAACCACCGCAGAAGCCCATAACACTCGAAAAACTGCTAAGCGAAGAAGAAGGAATTCCCATAGGCTTGGGAGAACTCTTCAGCCAAATCGCCAACAAACTAAACAATGTGAGCCTCGAAGAGTCTGCTTTTTTATCCGAGCCATCCGACGACAACAACCGAACCCAGACCTCACAGAATTCCGACTCTGTCAAGAATTCAAAAAACTGCCCTCAGAGATCAGAAGAGAACCAGCAAAAACAGTCCAGAAATTCATCGTGATCCTGAACGAGATGGACAGAGAGGCAGAAGAAGAGCGTAAAAAGATGGAGCGCGAAACAAAACGTCGATAGAAATATCATGCGATGTCCAAGGTCTGGAAGAGTTCCAAGCAGCAATGCAAAGCTTTGACTCCGCAATGCAACGAGAAGTCTACAGATACCTGCACAGCTGGGCTTCCGACGTTAAGGCTTTAGCCAAGCAACTTGTGCCTGTGCGAACAGGCTATCTGCGAAGTACAATCTATGCGAAGATTCAGGAATGGGTTGCCGAGATAGGTGCTGAAGCTGCTTACGCCTTGTTCGTTGAACTTGGAACCAGACACATGCGAGCGCAGCCATACCTCTATCCCGCTATTCAAGAGTATCTTCCTCAGCTCGAAGACATTATTTGTGCAGCCATTGACGCAGCCAAAACGGAGGCTGGCTTATGAGTTTCCGAGAAATCGCCGTCACTATTCGCGCTGTTAACCGTGCAAGCCACGAGTTCGCCAGAATCCAAAGCGATGCTGAATCGTTAAGTGTTCGAGTCAAAAGCTTGGGTGCAGCTATTGCCGGTTTAGGAGCAACTGGCGTCGCTATCGGACACATAGCCCACGAGTTCGGATTACTCAACGATCAGCAAGCTCGGGTTTTCAACTCCGCCATGATGGTGATAACCGTCATGGGTATGTTTATGAGAACAAGCTGGGGCGTAGCCGTTGCCCAGAAGGTCTATGCTGCTGCCTGCTGGATCGCCACTGCAGCTCAGAACGCTTTGAACATCAGCTATGCCACATTTCTGGCTTTAACAGGTGTTGGCATTGCGGTTATCGTTGCAGCAGCGGCAGCCATGTGGTATTTCACCAGTCAAATGAACGCAGCTACTGCAAGTGTTAACCAATTCAACGAAGCAACCAGCGCCATGCAGAGCCCCTCAACCTATTCAGGACGCAACATTCTCAGAAAAGGCGAGGAGGACATCTACGCCAAGGGAGATTAGCTATGAGCGTAGACATCCCAAAAATGGCACTTGCCTTCGGCGCAATTGCGCCTCCTCAAGGTGACGTTTTAGAAGCGAGAATCACGTTGGCATGCACTCAGGAAGCCAGCAGGTTTGAGGTTCTTCTGCAAAACTGGGACAAGAAATACTCTCCAGGCGAGACTAATGCCATAAGCGTAGGCATTGATGGACACATTGACGTAGGCAGAGGCACAAATGTTCCTCAGCTGATCACCTGCAAGGTTGAAGAAGTCAAATTCATGTCTGACGCGGTTGCACACTACGTTAAGGTTTCTGGACGTGGCTGGGACGAACGGCTCTTCCGCGCATTGGTCACTAAAACCTACATCAGCCAGAAAGGAGAAGCAATAGTCAAAGACCTCATGGACACGTACGCTGGCCTAAGCCATAACAGAGGCGGAACCGAGCTCGTAGAGGATACTGACACGACGTATCAGCTGCTAAAGTATGAAGACACGCCAGTGATGGACATTCTGCAATTCATCGCTGGAAGCGCAGACAAGTCAGGCGTCATTGGCTACGACTTCAGAATGGCACCTGATGGCAAATTTGAGTTTTTCCAGCGCGGCACAAAGACAAGCTCAGTCAGTCTCAGTGAAGTCATAGAGAGCATGGAGTATGACAAAGACATTCACAGCGTCAGAAACAAAATCACCGTCTATGGCGCCCAAGATTACAAGCTGCCAACCGATGGTGATGGCTGGTCAGACGGCCAAGCTGACTGGCTCATGAATGACGACGCTGAAGACGCGCACACTAACACAGCCTATCAGCTCGTAGGCCAAGTTACATATGACCCCAGCCAAATAGCCAAAATCATCATTGATGTCGTAGAGCTGCAATGCAAGATGAGCGCTGGCAGTGGCAAATATAAGATCACCTATCAGAAGGAAGGCGGATCTGAAACCGTCGTAGTCACTGATCAAGCTTTCAGCAACACAAGTTATGAGCTGAAGCAGCACGTTCTCACTGGCGCCAACCGAATAATTGGAGATATAGGCAAAGACGTAACCATAAGGCACTACACGCTCACGGAAAACGCAGCGAACACAGTGAGCAGCAAAAACCACAGAGCAGTAGGAGACATAATCTTTGGAGATTGGCTGGCAACTGAAGGCCAACTCTACTTTGAGACAACAACAAAGCTGGTAGGCAATGGAAGCATGAGATGCAATTGCACTGGCGTCTATAACTGGGGAATCCTTCTGCTGAACCTTCCACAAGAAGCTGACTGCACAGGCTTTACTTTCCTCGACTTTGGCATCTACCTGGGACCAAGTCGAACCGCAAGCCTCAACCTGCTCTTATACGATTACTCTGGAAAATTCGCCTTCAGATACATGACCGCTGTCAAAGAGCAGTTTGAGCAGAAACATATTCCATGCAACCAAGCCAATGCCAATGAGTGGGCTGTCCAGTCGGGCTTTGACTGGTCAAGAGTTGCAGCAGTAAAGTTTTGGACTTATGGAAGCGCGGCAGATAACTTCTACATTGATGGCGTCAACTTCAATGGAGCGTTCTTCAAACACACAGAGGAAGACGCAGCCAGTCAAACAGCCTACGGCAAACGAGAAAAAGCTGAACATGATGAGGAACTCTTCAGCAACAATGAATGTGAGTTACGCGCCAAGGCTCTACTTGCTTACTTCAAGGACCCGATTGAATACATAACGCTGGTCTCCCGCGTCATAGACTACGGAACCACTCCTATTCTTCCGGGTGACAAGATACACGTCACAATGCCAAACGAGAACATAAATGCTGACTGGATTGTGCTCAGCGCGGTCTATTACGTTGACGCCAAAGAGCAGTATCTTGAGATAACACTGAACCTTGGGCGTCAGAAGCCATTGCTGGCTGACTATCTATTTGCAGCACGCAGAAAGACCGACCACCTGAGTCAACATAAGCAGCCGAGGATGATTTGATGAACAAGCAGGTTTTGAAACAGTTAAGGGAACTCCGCTCAGGAGCACTTGTCAAGGTCGAATGGACAGACGCCAGCATAGGCAAAAGCCTAAGCGGAGGCTTATCCGGCATAGATGTCCCCGTCGCAAGCTGGGGAATTTTCATCGGCTTGTTGGGCGAGAAAAGTAAACACATCATCCTTGGTCAGAACAATTTCCGCTACGCAGACGGGCTTTACGACATCGACTACACAGCTATCCCTCTAAGCTGGACAGTCAACATTCATGTGATTCAAGAGCAGCACATTCCAGAAAACGAAGCCAAACAACTGCTAAGCAGCTTCCTCATGGGCGGAAGACGCATGTTCCCACAACGCACGAAACAGCAGAGGATAGTGAACCATGAGAAGCCTGATTAAGAAGGCATTAACCCGCACAATCGCCCGCAAAGGACCAAGAGGCAAACAGCAAACAATAGAGATTCCACCAAGCCAGAAACTTCTATACACCGTTTATTTCAGCCTCGGCATGGTCGCATGCCTAACAGCTCTCGAAGCGGTGCACCTAATCGTTTTGGGCTCCTGGAACTCCGAAATCTTCGCCGTGATCTCTGCTTTGATAGGCAACATAACAGGCATTTTCTTAACGCAAAAAACGTAGGGGGGTCTACAAAACGATAGGGAGGTATCGCTTAGGAGGCTTTCTTCGCAAGGCTCGAAGCGTAAAGAATCAAGTGAAGAAAGACACTCAGGAGCTTAGGCACAAATTACTTGCTGAACTGGAAGCAATGTTTGACATTGCCAAGAAAGCTGCGACTGACCCTCAGACGAAGCCTAAGCAGGCTCAGATTTGGGTTCGTATCATGGGCTACCTCGGTCAAGTTATGAACAGCATTTCTGAAAGCTTCGACGAGGCTAAGGCTTTAGAGTATTTTGAAAACTTGGAGCGCATGATCCGTGAAGCTAAAGGAGATTCTGAAGAAAGCCAAAAACCTTGAAAATGATTGGCTCGAACAGCAGAAGGCCAAAGACACAGAAATTCCACAAGACTTCATTTCTTTCTGCCAAAAAATGCTTGGCTTAACCCTAACAAAGTATCAGATTGAAGCCACAAAACTCTTGGAAGACTACAATGATGTGGCACTCCGCTGGTGCAGACAAAGCGGCAAGACTCACCTGATTGCTGCTTGGCTTCTCCATTATGCTTTGCTCAATCCAGCCTCACACATAGCCATCGTAGGCCCAAGCTGGCGACAAACAATGATTCCCATAACAAAAATGAACTACTTCAGAACACGACTCCCATCCGGACTATTCTACAAGCCCCAACGGACAATTGTGCGCTTGAAAAACGGAAGCATAATTCAAGCCTTCCCGAACAATCCCAACAATCTCAGAGGCTTCACGTTAAAAATCATATACTGCGACGAAATGGCATTCATTGGAAATGATGAAGACCTCTTTGACGCCGTAAGTTTTACTCTGGCAACCACGAACGGCAAATTCATAGCGAGCAGCACACCTTGGAGAACAGACAGCATCTTCTGGAAAATTTGCAACGAAGAAGCCTTCAAACACTTTGGAAAAAGCCACGTCACTTGGCAACAAGCCCTACAACCAAATGGTCCCTTAACATACGATTGGCTCGAAAAGAAAAAACGAGAATATGAAGGCGACCCATGGCGATGGCGTCGAGAAATGGAAGCGGAATGGGCAGAAGACGAAAGCGTATGGCTTTCCCAAGCCTTAATCACAAGCTGCATCGACCACACACTCGAATACTACGACTTTTGAAAAAGCTGCCACAGGCGAGTTCTTTGCAGGCTTAGACCTCGGCAAATATCAAGACTACAGCGTATTGGTAGTTGTGGAGATAGAGGATACCTCTATAAAATTAATTCACTTGCATCGCTTTCCATTACAGACTCCCTACGCAAGCGTAATAGGCTATGTCAAGACCATCTGCGACCGCTGGCAAACAATAAACAAAGTCTTAGTCGACATGTCAGGCGTAGGCGACTACATCACCGAAGACATGGTTAACGCTGGCATAAGCGGAACCGAAGGCGTCAAATTCACACAAGAAGCCAAAGAGAAAATGGCTCAGTGGCTCAAGCAATGCATGGTCGAAAAAAGGCTGAAAATACCCTATGACAGCGACCTAATCGCAGAACTAAACATTGAACGTTTTGAATTGACAAAAGACGGAAAAATCAGATTCAGCCATCCCGAAGGCACAAACGATGACCGCTTCTGGAGCTTAGCCTTAGCATGCTACTCAACGAGAGCAGAACCTTCACCTAAGCTCTGGGTAGTGCCACGTATCGCATCTCTGGGAAAGGTGAAGCTCAAGCAACTGCGCAAGAAGCTTCTAAAACACCAAACTACAGGCGTAACAAGATGAGAAGACGCAAACGTGAGTTTTTCCACATAACCAGATACGCCCGTAGATACGACAGACGCGAGAACAAATTCATAATCGACATAGCCTATGAAACTGCAGCTCCTGAACCAACCGATCGTGTTGTGGCTGTCGCAGAAGGCTTTGGACTCGGCTTAGACACATGGGAAAAGTTTGTTGTCTACGACAATGTCGAGTTGAAAATAGGATCAACTGACATCGTTCTAATAACAGGCGATTCAGGGTCGGGAAAATCTGTTCTCCTGAAGGCTTTAGAAAAAGACATCAAACAAGACATGGGTCTAACCTGCATAAACATCTCGGACATCAAACCAGACCTCAACAAGCCATTAATCGAGACGATAGGCAAAACGCTTGAAGAAAGCTTAGAACTACTCAGCAAAGTAGGCTTAAACGACGCATTCCTATTCCTACGCACATACGAGCAACTCAGCGACGGACAGAAATACCGCTACAAAATAGCCAAAATGATTGAAAGCCAAGCCCAATTCTGGATAATGGATGAATTCGCGGCAACCCTTGACAGAGACACAGCCAAAATTGTGGCTTACAACCTTCAGAAGCTTGCACGCCAACAAGACAAGGCAGTTTTGGCAGCCACAACCCACACAGACCTACTTGGAGACCTCGACCCCTCACTGCACATTCACAAACGCTTCGGCAAAGAAATAACCATAAACTACTATCCAAACAATCCAACCGAAGAATGTAGTTTAACAAGAGAGATGCGGATAGTTGAAGGCACAACAGAAGATTGGAGAAGGCTTGCGGGCTTTCATTATCGTAGTCATAAGATAGTTGCACCTCGCAAAATCTTCTGCCTAAAACGCGGCGAAGAGCTGTGCGGGGTAATAGTCTACAACTACCCACCACCCACATGCTTCGGACGAAGGCTTCTCCTACCAAAAATGCCAATGAAAGAGCTGAACGAAAAACTAAGCATAATTACACGAGTCGTTGTGCACCCAAAATACCGCACAATAGGCTTAGGCGCAAAACTTGTCAAGGAAACGTTGCTTCTGGCTGAAACAGAATACGTTGAAATGCCAGCAGTCATGGCAAAATACAACCCCTTCGCAGAAAAAGCAGGAATGCAGAAAATCGCCCAACAGCCACCGCCAAAAGAAGCCCTGAAAATCGCAGAAACTCTTCACCAACTCGGATTCAACACACAGCTGCTTGGCAGTGAAAAATACTCATTGAGCAAGCTCCAGACTCTAAGCAATAAAGAAGTAACAAAAATCAGAGAAGCATTCTTAAGAAACAGCCATGCCCGATTCATGAAATACTTCTTTCCCCATCAGCTATTTGGAAAAAGAGAAGCCTACACAAAGGAAATAGGAAAAGCCTCTCTTGAAAGACTTGCACACTTAATCAAAGTCTGTGGGTTTTTGCTGCAAACAAAAGTCTACCTTTTTTGGCAAAATTCTGAATTGCGCCTTTAAAAAACCTCGGTGTTAAGAAAATCAGGATCAGATACTGGACGAAAAGTTTTCTGAGGCTCTATTAATGAGACTTATAAAGACACTTTTCTAATATTAGTTCGATAAGTTTATGATTGACTTGGTGCTTTGGGTCGCCGCGCTCTTAACCAGCATTTTCTTCCTGTCGAAGAGTGCAGATTGGACTGCGGACTCCGTTGTTGCTCTAACTCACAAGCTGAATACTACAAAGGTTGCTATAGGAATACTTTTGGTCTCACTCTTGTATATTCTCCCAGAGCTTCTGGTTTCGCTTTTTGCAGCCGCACGAGGGGAAATGGAGATAGCCTTTGGTAACATTGTCGGGTCGAACATCGGCAATATTGCGTTTATGATAGGGCTTTCAGCAATGTTTTCAACGCTTGTGGTTCACAGAAGAGTGATAATAAGAGACGGTATTTTCTTGATGGTTGCCACGATATCAGCCTTTGCCTTCATGTTGGATGGTTTTGTGTCGCAAACCGAAGGAATTGTGCTTCTATCCTTAGCTGTGTTCTACATCATCAATGTCTACGAGCAAGAAAAAATCGAAGCTCCCGAGGAGAGGGAGAGAGAAGCTAAAGAAATCGCAATTGAAATCGACCTGCTGACAACTTTGACTGGAAAACGCCTCGAAATAAGAAACGCTTATGTGTCCTTTGCAATTGGAATTATCGTCTCATTGATCACTGCCGACCTTCTTGTACTGTCAGTCGTCAATATTGCCAGTATTCTTGGCGCTTCAGAGTTGTTGCTGGGAGTAACCGTTGTCGCCTTAGGAACCTCTTTTGCCGATATCGCTACCGCAGTTGCGGCTTCGAGGAAAGGGCACGGTGATCTGGCTGTTGCGGGCTGTCTGGGCGCCAACTTGTTCACAATAATGATTGTTCTGGGGCTTACGGCACTCATTAATCCATTACCCGTCTCAAGTGAGACGCTACTAATGAATGGCAGCATTTTCATTTTCATAACTGCATTATTCTTCGTTTATATGATCACTATGAAAATTGGAAAATTGAAAGGGCTCACCCTTCTCTTTATCTATATGGTCTTTCTGTTGTTGGCGATAGTTGCTGAGATTTGAAAAAGGGGTTTGTCAGAGTTGACTCATCACTGGGGATATGTTGCTGCCGTTGCGTCAGCCGTCCTTTTTGGAATGGCAGCGACTCTCAATAAGATTGTCTTGAAGGATGTTCATCCGTTGATAGTAGCTGGATTAATCTACTTTATTGCTGGCATAGTTTTGTTTTGCGTTCGCTTATCTCCTCTCCAGAAACTGGTTTTATCTATAATGGAAACGCCAACAAAAACGGAAACTGCGATTGGGAAAAGGGATTTCGAGATACTTGCAATGGTTATCCTGTCCGGGGCTGTTGTTGCTCCTTTTTTATTCTTGTATGGTCTCAGTGAAACGACAGCTGTCAATGCATCATTACTTTCAAACGCTGAAGCATTGTTTACGGTGTTTATCGCTTTGCTTTTCTTCAAAGAAAGAGGGGCAAGAAAAGACTATGTCGGTATACTTCTGCTGATAATTGGAGCCATCTTCTTAACGACGAATGCTGAATTCCAGAAACTTAGTTTGGCCAGGGAAATTTTAGGTAACGCGTTAATTGTAGGTGCATGCTTGTTCTGGGGAATTGACAACAACCTGAGCAAACTGGTGAGCAAGAAACGCGACCTTGTCTTGCTAACTGCGTTGAAATGCTCCATTGGAGGAGGGATACTGCTGTTTCTATCGATTTCCTTAAAAATCAATTTTCAAATCCCACTATTTTCCCTGCCCTATCTTTTTTCTGTTGGAGCCTTTAGCATCGGTTTTTCAATCCTTCTCTTTCTTTTTGCTCTAAGGGAAATAGGCTCAATGAAAACAGGCATCATATTCTCAACATCTTCACTTTTTGGAGCGGCATTCGCATTAATCGTGCTCAGAGAAACCTTTTCTCTAATTCAGCTAACAGCTGGATTTGTGATGTTGTTAGGAGTTTATGTTATATATAGAAAGTAAATGAGCAGACGCGAAAAATCGCGAAGGAAAGCCATGGCCAAAGAGGATGTTACAAATTAAGGTAAGACTACATCTTTTGAAAAAATAGTGGTAAAGAAAGTGGAAATTTTAGACTAAGCTCAGCCCGACTTTGTCCTTAGCTGCGTGATGTATTCTGCGTATTTTGGATAGTATTGTTTGGCTTGTCTCAGCAATATCATGTAATGCTTAGCGCCTATGGTTTTGGGCGTCCAACCCTCCATGAAATCAGCTATGCTTTCTGGGAAAAAGAAAAAAGGGAATGTTTTAGGCTGTAAGTGACCCAGCCTTTTGCCTAAGCTGCGTAACGTGATCGGCATATCTTCCGTACTTCTGGTCTGCTTGCCTTGCTAAAGCCATATAGTGTTTGGCGCCTATCC